>Ga0265303_10002096_pt1 | contig 12359 bp, 13 predicted proteins | sample Helome_2_FD_192494 | JGI IMG/M metagenome (GOLD analysis project Ga0265303, IMG submission 192494) | Marine sediment microbial communities from subtidal zone of North Sea - Hel_20160317 (Illumina Assembly) | ecosystem: Environmental > Aquatic > Marine > Subtidal zone > Sediment ...
TGTTGGCGGCCTCAACTCAAAAACCCGATGATTTGAAAAACCAGGTGCTCAGGGCCGCCCAATTGAGCAAATCCGACCTGGTCAGTCAGGTGGTGGGTGAATTTCCGAAATTACAGGGAATTATGGGCCGGATCTATGCCGGCATCGCAGGCGAACCGGCAGATGTGGCCCTTGCCATAGAGGAGCACTACCGGCCGGTATACTCAGGAGCACCGCTGCCTGAAACCCTGGTGGGGGCAATCCTTTCCATTGCCGATAAGATGGATTCTATTTGCGGCTGTTTTAGTGTCGGGCTGATTCCGACCGGTGCTTCGGATCCTTATGCCCTTCGTCGGCAGGGCATTGGAATAATTCAGATAATGAATGCCAAGGAATTGTCGTTTCCCCTGCGGGAACTCATTCGCTGCAGCCTCGAGCAGTTCGGTAAAAACGGTGCAGCGGAAAGCGACGGGCTGATAGAAAAAGTGTATACATTTTTGCAAAACCGAATTTCCCACTTGCTGGCAGAAGAAGGTTTTTCCAAGGATGTGATCGCGGCCGTTGTCAGCGTTGCAGGCGATGATATCCCCAATGTCCGGAACCGCGTTGACGCCCTTGAATCACTCAAAGCCCGGCCGGATTTTGAACCTTTGGCTGTTGCGTTCAAACGCGTGGTTAATATCATCAGAAAATCCGGACCGAAAGAAAAGGGCGTGGTTCTTGAAGCCGTCGATATGGAGCTGTTTGAACACGAAAGCGAGGGAGCGCTGTTTGAAGAATTCAAAGCAGTCAATCAAAAAGTGTCCGAAGCCATGGAAGAAGAATCGTTTAATCGGGCGCTGGTGGCAATCGCCTCGTTGCGGGATGCCGTTGACCGGTTTTTTGATGGTGTCATGGTGATGGCCGAAGACACCGGCATCCGCCACAATCGCCTGGCGCTGCTGGGGCATATCGCGGCGCTGTTCGGTAAGGTTGCCGATTTTTCGAAACTTTCGACTTAAGCCGGATAAACCGGAAATTCGAAAAACGAATATCGAAATCCGAAACAATATTAAAATACGAAATCTTCAACGTCCCAAACGTTGCAGAGGTCATTGGTTGCCGGTGTAGCAGTAGAATAGCGTTTGGGATTTGTATCTTTCGATATTCGGAATTTTTTCGAATTTCAGAATTCGAATTTTGAATTTTGATAAACCAATGTCACTGCACACTAACTGAACCTGGTATTATTTAGCATCATCATAGCCGTGTTTAGGAGACCAACATTGACCGAAAATCGACCTTTTACCTTCGATCGGATTGCCCGTATCCTGTTCAGTGTGGGCATATTGACCGGTGTGATCTGGATTGCTGGATACTTAAGCGATGTGCTCATTCCCTTTGCCGTAGCTCTTTTGCTCGCATATTTAACCAACCCGCTGGTTGCCTTAATCCAGAAAAAAATTCCCAATCGGGCGGTCGCGGTTTCTATCAGCTTGTTGGGCATCATTTCCATAGTTATTCTTCTGGGCTGGTTCGTGATACCCATGATTGCCGGTGAGGTCGTCCAGATGGGACGCATCGTAACGGATCTGGTTAATAATTCAGATCTGGCTGAAAAGGCGTCCCGGCAGCTGCCGCCGGATTTATGGCAAGGCATTAAAGATTTTTTTGCTCGCCCTGAGATTAATAACTTTTTTAAAGATATCAATATTTGGAAAATTGTGCAGGCAATTGCCAAAAAGGCCCTGCCGGGGGTATGGGGGCTGATCACCGGAACGGCAAGTTTTTTTGTCGGGCTGATCGGGTTGGCGGTCATCGGGCTGTATTTTATTTTCCTGCTATTGGATTATGATACAGTGCGGGGATGGAAAGACATGGTGCCGCCTGCCCACAGGGATTCTATTGCAGGTTTTGTCGACGATTTCGAATCGGCCATGAGCAGTTATTTTAGGGGCCAGGCGGCGGTGGCCTCAATCTGTGGCGTCCTGTTCGCTCTGGGATTTGTTTTAGTCGGATTACCCCTCGGAATATTGCTGGGCCTGTTTGTCGGGTTATTGAACATGGTCCCCTACCTGCAGATCATCGGCCTGGTCCCGGCTGGCTTGCTGGCCCTTGTGCATGCTGTAGAGTCGGGAGTCAATATCTGGATGGTTCTGGGTCTCACCGGTCTCGTCTTTGTGGTGGTGCAGATTCTTCAGGATGTCATTCTGGTTCCCAAAATAATGGGCAAGGTTACCGGGTTGAATCCGGCCATGATGATGCTTTCGCTGTCCATCTGGGGTAAATTGCTCGGTTTGCTCGGAATGATCATTGCTCTTCCAGTGACTTGCCTGTTGCTCGTCTATTACAGGCGGTTGATAAACTCAGCGCCCTTCATTGCGAATAACAGCAAGCCATAGAGCAACCACCCATGAAATTATACCTCTATCTTCGGTCCCAGATAGCCGGTTTAATAAATGAAGATGCTGTGCGGCTTAGTGCAAAAGACTCTTCTTTGAATTCTAACGTACCACCGGTAGCAGTTGGGTCGCCAGTACCCCAAGAATAGTTGGGATCAAGCTCAAAATCTATATTATCGAAGATTTTTTCATCACTGACAAAGCCGCTTGTGGAAATCTTATGATCTGCCCACGTTAGATTCTCTCTGGCATTAATTTCAGCTAAGGCGGCCTCGATGGCTTTCCGTTTGGCACTTTCTTCAAGATCGATGTATCGCGGGACTGCAACTGCAGCTAAAATACCTAGAATAACCAAAACAGCGATAATTTCAATCAGCGTAAAACCCGTATTGGTTCGCAATAGTTTTTGTTTGATCATGGGTTATTTATAAAAGTTATATGAAAACCTCAAATATTGGGTGTCTGCCTAAAATCTAAATATCAGTATATCACAGAGATCAAAAGGTTTCAAACGTACGAAAACGCCGATAATGTAACTTTTACGCAATCCTGCGAAATATTACAATCATTCGGATGGGAGGATTGCAGCACTATTTGGCCAGCAATTGGGTTACCTTTTTAACGCCGTCACCGGCGTCCTGGGCGAAAGCATCCGCACCGATGCGGTTTGCCCAGCGCTGGGTTACCGGAGCACCGCCGACGATGGTTTTATACTTTTGTTTCAGCCCTGCTTTTTTCAATTCTTGCTCAAGTTCTTTTTGCACCACCATCGTCGTGGTCAGAAGGGTGCTGCTGCCAATAATGTCGGCGTTGAACTTTTCAGCTTCTTCAATGAATCGATGCGGCGTGACATCGCGACCAAGGTCCTGGACTTCAAACCCGTTGGCGCGCAAAAGTGAGACAACAATGGTTTTGCCGATGTCATGCATATCTCCTTCTACGGTTCCGATGACAATTTTTCCGCTGATGGTTTCCTGCTCCTGAGGTATGGCGGCATTCATAAGGGCCGTTGCCTTTTCCATGGCATCGGCTGATTTAACCAGCCCCGGAATAAACAGTTTCCCGGAGCCGAACAGATCGCCGACCTGGTTGATTCCGGGGATGAAACCGTTGGTCATAAGCTCCAGGGGGTCCATTCCTTCTTCCAATCCGCGCCGGGCTATTTCAGTCGCTTTATCTAAATCACCAGCGACAATTGCGTTAATGGCTGCTTCAAAGATCTTTGGTGTCATTGTCGATCCATTTTAATCTGTGATTTAAACAATTCAACTGAATTAATCGGGACTTCCAACAGCTCAGCTACTTTAAGCTTAGCCCGGATGCCCTTGGGACTTCCTGCCACGGAAGTTGTGGTGCCGATACCCAGGTCCTCCCTGAGTTGCCGCATCACTTCTTCGTTGGTCAGGTCTAAAAGTTCAATTCCCAGCTTCCGGGCCACATATTTTTTAGCTTCGGATAATTTCATCTTTTTGATCAGCTGCATCCAGGCCACCAGGTCTCCGGAGGTACGGATGCCGCCCATACCGGAAGCGAAAATATGAGCAATGTGCATCCCGAATGGGTCGCCCACGCCTATCTACAAACCGTCGGCCTTGCCGATCTGTACCAGCGATTTGGAGGCTCGTGTGACACTGTCTATGGGGGGTGCTTCCATCATGGGGACCCCGCCCACCCCCATTCCGACGTTGGCATGCACCGGTATATCGACCGCGGCGACAGCTTTTTTTACAAAGGTCAGGGTACGTGCGAGGTTCCATGCCACCGATTCGTTGGTGTTGGTACCGACCGCCACGCCGTAGATGCTGGCACCGGCGGCTTCGGCAATTCGGGCTTGTTCGTGGGGATACATTCCGGCGAGTTGTTTATCGTTAAACGTCACCTCTCCGTGCATGCCCAACACAAATTCTCCCGACCCCCCCATGATAATGGGCAGGGTGGGGGCCGCCTTTCTTAAATCCCTGACAGCCTGCAGGGCGGCCCAGTAATCCGCATCGCCGGCCGAACCCCCGGTATCGAAGTTGAGTCCCTCGCAGCCGATACCGTCTAATTTTTTGCCGACAAAGACCAGGTCCTGGCGCAGCTGCTCAGCGGCGGCTTCCTGGACTTCCTGGGCTTCTTTAATCTTGCCCAGAGAAATGAGATCAGCAGGATTCGGGTGGGGGCCATCGGGCTGGAAATACAATCCCATATTGGGCTGAGCACCATATAAAAAAGGGGCGGTGGTCATCATGGAGGCGGTGTAATATTCATTCATTTCAAAATTGATGATTGGCTTCACCGGTTTGAAACTGTAATCACTGTGCCCCATGGATGTGGTATCGGCAGCGCAAGCCCGTTCATAGGTTAGAACTGCCTGCAGGCGGCTCATGGGGACACCTACCCCCCCGCCATCCTGGCCGGAATAGAAGCTCATCGAACACCCGTCATCGGTAACAATTACCTCCTGACCGGAAGCCACGCTGACGGCCCGGGACGGTTCAGCCATGATATCAAAGAGCTGTTCGATTTCATCTGCGGTGAGTTCCGGGATTTCAGCGCGTTGGGCAGCCTCCCGCGTAGCGACCACGATGTCTTCTTTGATCTGCTCAGGGGCCATTGAAACCAGTTCGCCATCACCCATCCGTATACGTATTTTACTTTTCATGGATTTATTTTCCCCGAATGAATTTTATCGGTATCTTCTATTTTGGATAAGCTAGAAAAAAACAAATTACAAATCCCAAATTACAAACAATATCCAATGACCTAAAACTCAAACCGAAATATGCCGTCGGAGCCTTTAGTTTCAATCATTGAAATTTTGAAATTGGAATTTATCTGGAATTTGATGCTTGTGATTTGGAATTTTTCGATGAAAGGCATAAATACCATTTTTAACTTCCTAATTCACCTTGGGTTTCAGTTATTATGGAGCGAATATCTGCCAGCACCTTCTCCGGCAATGGATCCGGTTGGTGGTTTTGCAATATGTCCCGGGTCTTTTCTAAAGCCCGCTGGTAGCTGTCCCGGGCACCCGCAGCTTTCCACTTTGCCATCCGGCGTCGATCCATAAACTCCGGCTGGGAGTGGTCCTGCATGTGCTCAAGCGTGTGCTTGTGGGAAATAAAGTCACCGGACATTCCCACCGATTTAATCACATCGATTGCCAGAAAATCAGAATCAACGGTAAATCCGTTGATTACATGTTTTATCATCCGGATAAATTCGCTGTCCAGAACCAGTTGGGCATAATCGAAGGTGATGCCGCTTTCAAGCATTCCCGGACCGTAAATCAGATTGGCACCTGCCAATGCTGGAATGAGTGCGGTGAGCGTCTTTTCGTGGCCCATCTGGCAGTCGGATATCTTTGAATCACTCTACCCGCCGGCAACATAACTCGGCAGGGCATAATATCTGGCCAGTCTTGCCACCGCCCCGCTGATAATGGCACATTCGGGTGTGCCCACCGACGCAGAACCTATTTTCAAATCCATGGCGGTGGTTGAACTGCCGTAAATCACGGGTGCGCCTTTATGGACCAACTGATTGAGGGTGATTCCCCCGAGGACTTCGGCGTTGTGGGTCACCAGGGTCCCGGCAAGGGTAACCGGCGAAGTTCCCCCCGCCATGGCCATTGACAAAATATTGATTATCGAGCAGCTTCTAGCGGCTTCGATAATAATCTCGCAGCATTCATTTATCAGTTTCAATGGGCTGACCGGGCAGGTCGTAAAGGATAAAATGGGTCGTTTTTGAAATTTTTTTATTCCGCCGCTGATGACACTGGCCATTTGAATCAGCTTTTTGAGCAAATATCCGTTCCCGGGTCCAACACAGCAATGTTTGGTCGTATGGGTGAGCATGGCTTCAGCATTATGAAGCGGTAGTACTGACTGGGGCACATCACCGGAGCCCACTGCCTTTTCACAGACATCGATTTCGTCCAGGCTATCGACCAGTTTAGCCGCGTTGGCCAGATCGGCTTTTAGCGGTGCCCGGCGGTCGCCGCTAAGCGGATCAATCACCTCGATTCCCTCGCTGAAGTTGGTGAAGTGAACCCGGCCGTCTTCCAGCACTTTATCATGCTTGGGGTCCCGTCCGGCCAGAATAATTTTTGATGGTGCGGACTGAATTGCGTCCTCGACTAGCCGAGGCGGTATTTTGACAATTTTATTTTGGCGGTCAACCTCAGCACCGGCCCCATCAAACACCTCCAGGGCTTCATCAGTTTCGATAAATAGTCCTGTTTTTTCAAGTATCTCTAAAGTAGCCTGATGGATGTCAACCAGTTCATTGTCTGTTAAGCTGCGGAGGCTCAAACCCTGGCTGCGATGTATGGCTGAATGGCGATCGGGCATTTTTCTATTATCCGTGTGAACCGTTGCGATTGATATTGGATAACGCTTTCCCTAAGAATTTTTCGATATACGGAATAGTGGTATAAGTGGTTGTACCAAAAAAACGTTTCAATACCGAAACTTTTTTTGACAATCACCCCAAGAAGGTCCAATTTATCAGAAGGATTGGCCAAAATCAATATCAATGAAGATTGATCACCATATGGATGCCGAGCTTGACATCTGAGTATTGGAACGAGTAATTAAATGTTGCGGGGGGTGGATCGAAATGAGATCGCGTGGACTCTAAATCCACGTAGCTCGGTGCGACACCGGGACCTCCCGCCATTAACTTTATGAAATGGTCGTTAAAGTTAAATCGCGGAGTGCAGCGACAGCCTTATTCGATATTCGACGGTGGCCGTTCGATGTTGGACGTTCATTTTTGATTAGTTGTCGCCGCTAAACTAATATTGGGAGTATAATTTTGAGTAATTCATGGACACAAACCCAGCTTAACCGTCTGAAAGAGCTTCAAGCAGACGAGGAAGATCTGGACCGGGGGTTTGAAACCGAGCAGGAGCGAGAAAAAGACTTTCAGAAAATGGAGAAAAATCTGGTGCGATCAGCGCGTCAGAAATTGGAAGAACTTCGCACCGGTCATCGTCGCCCCCGGTTGTGCCGTCTGGAAAGCCGCTTGACAAAAGTTTTGATTGATAATGGTTTTGTCCAGGTGACCACGCCGACCATTATGTCCAAAGGGTTGCTGGCGAAAATGTCGATTGATGACCATCACCCGCTGTCATCCCAGATATTCTGGCTGGGCAAGGATCGATGCCTGCGACCGATGCTGGCACCGCACCTGTATTTCGTTTTGAAAGATCTTCTGCGCTTATGGGAGAAGCCGGTACGCATATTTGAAATCGGTTCATGCTTTCGAAAAGAGTCTCAGGGTGCCCAGCATGCCAATGAATTTACCATGCTCAATCTGGTTGAAATGGGCCTGGACAGCAAAATTCGCCAGAATAGACTTAAAGAGCTGGCGTCTATGATAACCGGGGCCGCCGGTTTGGATGGTTTTGTCTTTCAGCCGGTCGATTCAACCGTTTATGGTGAAACAATTGACATCTTAGCCGGTGAAAGACGGCTGGAAATTGGTTCTTCGGCCATGGGACCCCATGCGCTTGATCATGCCTGGCAAATCACAGATGCCTGGGTGGGGATTGGATTTGGACTCGAACGATTGCTTATGGTGGCCGAAAACATTAAAAGCCTGGGGAGATTGGGACGGAGTTTGGGGTACCTCGATGGTATCCGGCTCAATATCTAATCGACCTTAAATTCGCGATATAAACTAAAGATATCGGGTGATTGACATATTTAATGATAGATACCATAAAGCCAAGAGGCCGGAAAGCCAGGATGCAAGGAAGCTGTCTGATAAGTCAAGCCTCCAGGCTTTCCAGCCCTCCAGCGCAAGCCGGGTGGTGCCCTAATTTATATATGTTTAAAGCAATGAAACAAAGCGAATCACAACATAAGCTGAACGGAATTTTAGAAAAGGCTGATCAAGAGGGGTGCCTTGAGCGGGAAGAAATTGTGTTTCTTCTGGGCCTTACACAGAAGAGCCAGATTGATACCGTTTTTGAAACAGCCAGGGGATTGCGGTTCCGGTATTTCGGAAATAGGGTTTTTTTATACGGGTTTATATATGTCAGTACATTTTGCCGCAACCAATGTAATTTTTGCTCTTATCGAAGCGCCAATCCTCTTTCTGAGCGCTACCGTCGGGAGGCAGCTGACATTCTAGAAGCCGCGCAAAGTCTGGCTGAATCCGGCGTTCATTTAATTGATTTGACACTGGGGGAAGACCCTTTATATTTTCAAGAGCAGGGTTTTGAACCATTTATTCAGCTGGTCAAAGCGGTTCACCAAACAACCGACTTACCCATTATGGTATCACCCGGCGTCGTTCCTGCGGATGTCCTATCCGATTTTGTGCGGGCCGGAGTCAGTTGGTACGCCTGCTACCAGGAAACCCATAACCAGGAACTGTTCACAAGGCTCAGGCCCGGACAAAGCTATGCCGCCCGTATAGAGAATAAAGAACTGGCCTGCAAGCTGGGGCTGTTAACCGAGGAAGGCCTGCTGTGCGGTGTCGGAGAATCAGCTCAAGATATGGCGGCGTCCATCGAGGCTATGCGTTTGTTGGACGTTTCCCAAATGAGGGCCATGACGTTTGTTCCCCAGAATGGAACCCCCATGCAGTCTTGGAAAAAACCCAATCCTCTGCGGGAATTGCTGACCATCGCTGTCCTGCGTCTTTCCTTTCCGGACAGATTGATACCGGCAACCTTGGATGTTGCCGGATTGACCGGCCTGCAGAGCAGGCTGGAGGCCGGCGCCAATGTGGTCACATCTCTGGTACCCCCGGGCTTCGGTCTGGCCGGTGTGGCCCAGAATTCTCTGGATATTGCGGATGCCAGGCGAACCACTGCCGGAATTCTCCCGGAACTGGACAAGCTCGGCATGCAATCGGCGTCACCTAAAGATTATTTGGCATGGTATGTTGATCGCCGCCGGCAAATCAGATGCGGCCTATCAAGGGAGAAAATCGCTTGTTAGTAGGCGTCGTCGGTGGCAAATTGCAGGGTGTCGAAGCCGCCTACCTGGCCCACAAAGCGGGCTGGGATGTCAGAGTTGTTGACAAAACACCCCGTGTGCCGGCGTCCGATTTGGGCGATTCATTTGCACAGGTTGACGTGACTGCCGGAAATAATCTGAACGGAGCATTAGGCGATGTCGACTTTATTATTCCGGCCCTTGAAGATGACAATGCACTGGATAGTCTAGCGCGATGGAGCCGTAAAGCCGGTGTTCCGCTGGCTTTTGACCCGCGAGCCTATGCCGTGTCTTCTTCCAAATTAAAATCCGCTGTTTTTTTTAAGCAGATCGGGATACCGGTTCCTGTGGCCTACCCCGAATGTGGTTTTCCAGTGGTTGCCAAACCCGGCCTGGGAAGCGGGAGCAAGGGGGTGCACATTTTTCAAGATCTTGATTCAATAAAAAACCGTTTTTCACCGGAATTTCCACCCTCGGACTGGATCCTGGAAGAATTTCTTGACGGCAGCCAGCATTCATTGGAAGTGATCGGCCGACCGGGAAATTACCGGCTATTACAGGTGACCGATCTGTATGTGGATCATAATTTCGATTGTAAGCGGGTCATCGCCCCGTCAATTTTATCGCCGAATTTGATAGCGGACGTTGAAAAATTGTCACTGACCATCGCCGAGGCGTTAAACCTGCATGGTATTATGGATGTGGAGGTTATTTTGTACCGGGGAGAATTTAAAGTCCTGGAGATAGATGCACGGCTACCCAGCCAGACGCCGACAGCGGTGTACTGGTCGACCGATCAAAATATGGTCGAGCTATTAGGGAACTTGTATGTCGCCCCGCAAACCGGCTTCCCACCATGCGGGGACATCTCGCGCGGTGCTGTCTATGAACATATTCATGTATGCGGGGATAAAATGAAGATAAGCGGCGAGCGAATCATGACGGCAGGGGGACCGCTTCATTTGATGGATGACTTTTTCGGTGCCGATGAAGCGATTACCAATTTTGTGCCCGGCAAGGACCCGTGGGTGGCGACCCTGATCTTTGCCGGGACGAACAGACATCAGGCCTGGGAAAAACGAAACCACAGCATCGCACAAATCGTCAGGCGGTTAGGGATAAAAGATGACCCGTTTGCAATTAGATGATATTCTAAATATTTCGTCTCGGTTAACAGCCTACGATGAAGAGTTGCTTGTCAAAACGGGCCATAATTTACGACAGATTGCCTGCCATGCTACGGAAATGAAGGAAGAAGATATCCGGGGGCTTATGTCCAGGATACGGGTAGGCGTGGTGCCGATCCGGTGGGGGCAGGGTCTGATTGAAGGATTTAGCGCCGCAACCGCTGGGATCTTAAAACACCTCGGGTTCAACTCCTTTGTTGCCGGGCAGCCGGATATTTCAGGCTTAGCCGAAGCCTATGAGAGAGAGGCCAATGTCATCTTTTTGTCTGATGATAATGATTTCGTGGCGTTAAACGCCGAAACCCGTCAGCATGTTCACAATGCGAATGCCACCGGTAAAGGTTTTGCGGCCGGCCTGGATTTAATGACCAAGGGTTTGGCCGATCAAAAGGTTCTGGTCCTCGGATGCGGTGCGGTCGGACGAAGTGTAACCTCCGCCTTATTAAGCTATGGCGCAAAAGTATCCATTTATGATATCAATTTTCCCAATTCCCAGGAATTCATAAGCTCTATAGCCGGGCCTGATTATGACAGGCTAACGATTGCGCCGGATTTTCACGAAGCACTGGCCAGGCACTCCCTGGTGGTCGACGCAACCAATGCGGCTGGAATCATACACGCTGAGGATATTTTTCCACAAACTTTTATCGCCGCACCGGGTATGCCGCTGGGCTTGAGTCGTGACGCCCTGAATAAATTATCGGATCGGCTCCTGCACGATCCATTGCAGATAGGTGTGGCGACCATGGGAATGGCGGTAGTGAAACAGTTGATGGACGTACGATAAGGTATCAAAAGAAAATCCGCGGAAGGCGGACAAGTATCGAATATCGAATTGGGCGCAGAGCGCACTCATGGGTTTTAATCCGCCTGCGGCGGACGAGGGTTTAATTCCCCGCCCTTGGGGCGTTTAAAATTTTCCGTTTGATACCCCCTTGCTTGCGGCGGGCTTGTTCATCCGGATGCCATTCGTACTCGTACTTGTCCTCGTGCTCGTCCTCGAAAACCGAATTTCATAGAAGCCGATGGACGAGGACGAGTACGAGGACGACGACGAAGTCTGCACTTTGCGCCCTGCTGTGCAACATCATGAAAACAGCATTGCATTGAATCTACTTTCATGCAGGGAACTTAGTATTTTGGCAGATAAAACCAAAGTCAAACAGCCGGCCCGGCGCTACTATCGGAAGCGGGTAGAGCTTTTTCGGTTGATTGAAAAAATTAAGCTCTGGCCTTCGCGCCGGGGGCTGTTACACGGGATCAAGACAGTCGACGTCATCGGCGATCAAGCCAGGATTACTACCCACTGTAACAAGACGTTTTTAATCACCAATTCCAGAAACTGTCGGGCAGCCCGCTGGCTTCGAAATAAATGGTTTAAAGGGATTTGCGGGGTCTGCCGTGTTCCGGATTGGAAACTGGCTAAGTATTCGTCTACCCAATTTAAGCGCCATTACGGCTCGGCGCTACTACAGGGTTCAGGGTTCAAAGGTTCAGAGGCCCCTAAATGATTTGGGATCTTAGATATTTGATTTCGGATTGAAAATAAAGCGAATCGGTCATGCAACGGGAATAGCCGCATAATTGTTCATCGGCAGGTATGGTGAGAGAAACAAACCCAGAACCCTCATATGAAACTCAGCCTGTCCGGAATAGTAAATCACGCTAAAGACGTGATCTAAAGACAGCAGAACGTTGAACATCGAACGTCCAATATGGATGACGCTACGCTTTATCTATTTTAAAAAAGCGAACCCCGGAATACTGATCAGAACAATTTTTGAAGGGTAGATTCACTTTGTTCAGTCTTTTTTTTTAAGATCAGCAGAACACCTTATTCGATGTTGGAGGTTCGTTGTTCATTTTTTGCAAAT
>Ga0265303_10002097_pt1 | contig 12357 bp, 8 predicted proteins | sample Helome_2_FD_192494 | JGI IMG/M metagenome (GOLD analysis project Ga0265303, IMG submission 192494) | Marine sediment microbial communities from subtidal zone of North Sea - Hel_20160317 (Illumina Assembly) | ecosystem: Environmental > Aquatic > Marine > Subtidal zone > Sediment ...
CCTCGAATTCGGTCTCGTCCGTTACATGGACCTTGACCCTGCCAAAGTCGCCGGCGCGGTCGTGGAAGGGACGGATCGCGACCGTGTAGGCCATCTCGTCTTCACTTACTTCTACGAGCGGGCCACGCACACGAATTTCCTTTTCGTCGACGGGTACGACTTCAGCGAGGATGAATTGCGCCGACCTGGCTTCGGCCGGAGTCGGAGCGATATCAACCCTGTGTGACGCATCGAGGTCAAAATCGAGCTGCAGCACAGCCGGACGGCCACGTGTGACGATCAGGCGATCCCGGTTCGACAGTTCGATCTTCAATCGCGTCTCGGTCAGTATCTTGCCGTCGAGATCCATTACTACAGCGGCTTTCGAGGCATCGCCGGCTTCGACATATACTTCAGCATCGGAGTAATCCAGGCTGATCGTGCCGGCCACGTAAGTGCCCGGTGGAATATTCGCCACGGTCACCAATTCCGTCAGGTCGACGTAGTCTGTGAAGTTGATGCGAGTCTTGTTCGGAAGGGTCTCGACCACGCGGCCATTTGCCGTCTCGAGTTCCAGCGACAGGACGTCGACCGTGTAATTACGAAAATCGCCATCGGCATCGGTTAATGCAACCATGACGGTGCCGCATTCGTCGAAAGTGCTGGCATCATTGGGGTCGCAGGTGGCGGTTGTGCCGGTGTCCTGGTTCGCTGTTGTACCGGCGCCGCCGCCACAGGCAGCCAGGACCAGGGCTGCGAACAACATTGTCGCCCAGCTGGCTAACTTCCTTGTGCCTGCGTGTCCGTGCAGGTCCTGATATGCGTCTTTCATGGGGGTCTCCTTTTAGCCCGTGCTTTGGTGTTCAGGGCTATAACGGTGCAGTGCAGGATTGGTTGACTCAGGTGACGCATATCGGTTTATGTCAAATGCCTGTCAGCACGAAGAAACCAAAAAATACAGCGACTTATCTTGTATTCCTGCAGCATCGTGTCAGAATGTTCCCCCGTAATGAGAAATCCGTCCGATACCGCGGCACCAGTGGGCGATCGACACCGTAAACCGCGGGTCGGAGAGCGCAATCGCGGCGCCGTGGACGCCCTGCAGACCAAGATCGCTGTTGGTCTGCAAAATCTCGATTCGAACGCCTACCTCGATCAGCTACAGACCGCCGTCGACGAACTGCCAGAAGCGACGGGAACCGATTCGGCGTTCATTGCCCTCATTAGCGAGGATGGCTCGGCGATCGAGTCTGTTCTCGCATCCTCCGCCGGATTCGCACAATGCAGCCCGGCTGTGCTTACCGGCGAGAGGCTCGACAGCTGGCCCTGGCTTCGCCAGCGCCTGGGACATCTGCGCGTGGTGGAGGTGGCCGACACGCTGGCCGGTCCGGGCACCGCCAAAGGCGAACTCGAACGTCTCAACGAATTGCACATCGGTGCGGCGCTCGTCACCGGTTTCTCCGTACATGCTGAGATCGCAGGATTTCTGAGCATAGTCAACGAACGACCGTTGGATGGTTGGGACGCAGAGCTTCACCTGTTGATGAAGCTTTTCGGCTCGTCGCTGGCTCTGGGCCTCGAGCGTATTAATGACAAAGCGCTACTGGAGGAACTCCGGGAGCGCAACTCGCTCGTGGCAATGACCGCAAACGATGGCATCTGGGATTTCGACGGCGAGTCCAAACACATCAACCTGTCACGGCGCTGGAAGACGATGCTCGGCTATGACCCGGATGAAAATGATGTGATGCTCGACTGGTATCACCTTGTCCATCCCGACGAAATGGCGCGAGTACAGTCACGTATGCGGGAACACCTGGAGGGCAAGACGCCGTTCTTTGAATCCGTGCATCGCATGAAACATCAGAGCGGCGAATGGCGCTGGATGAAGAGTCGCGCCAAGGCGATCCTCGACAGTAACGGCCGCCTGCTGCGTTTGCTCGGTGTGGAAGTCGATATTACGGAACGCAAGCTCTACGAAGATGCGTTGTTTCGCGAAAAAGAAAGCGCGCAGATCACCTTGCAGTCTATTGGCGACGGTGTCATCACAACGGACGCGAACAGCAATGTCGAATACGTCAACCCGGTGGCCGAAGAACTCACCGGCTGGAAGGTCGATGACGCCAGCGGACGTCCTATTGACGAGATTTTCCGAGGCTTCCATGAAGAGACCTGTGAACCGCTTGAAAATCCGCTGGCAGTGTCAATGCGCCGTGATCGCGCAATCAAATCGGTGCGCCCGACACTGTTGATTCGTCGTGATGGCAACGAGCTGTACATTGAGAGCACAGCCTCGCCCATTCGTGACGGCAAGGGCCAGGTGACAGGCGGCGTACTGGTCTTCCATGACGTCAGTGAATCGCGTGATCTTAATCGCCGCCTCAGTTATCACGCCAGCCATGACATATTGACGGGCCTTGTTAACCGGCGTGAGTTCGAGAATCGCGTTGAACGTGCGCTGAAAAGTGCCAAAGCGCGGGAGACATCGTACGCGCTCCTGTACCTGGATCTTGACCAGTTCAAGATCGTAAACGATTCCTGCGGGCACAGCGCCGGTGACGCGTTGCTAGGGCAGCTCGGCGCGCTGCTGAAATCAAAGATTCGCTGGCGTGACACACTGGCGCGACTCGGCGGTGATGAGTTTGGTGTTTTGCTCGAGAGCTGCAGCCTCGAAGAGGCCATGAATACTGCTGAAACGCTGCGCATGGCGATCAGCGAATACAAATTCGTCTGGGAAGAACGCAACTTCCGGCTCGGCGTCAGCGTCGGCGTCGTGCCTATCACTGCCGATAACGAGGACGTTGCTGCGCTGCTGACGGCGGCGGACAGCGCCTGCGCTGCTGCAAAAGAAGCCGGACGTAATCGGATTCACAGTTTCCAGGAAAACGATATCGACCTAATGCGTCGCCGACGCGAGATGCAGTGGGCGGCCCGTATCAACAATGCGCTCGAGGAGAACCGCTTCGAGTTGTTTCGTCAGACGATTCAGCCATTGCAGCTTGATGAAGATGGCGCCCATTATGAAATCCTCCTGCGTATGCGCGACGAGAACGGCGGGATAATCTCTCCGGGCTTGTTCATCGAGGCTGCCGAGCGTTACGGAATCACGCCCGCCATCGATCGCTGGGTCATCCGCAGTGCATTCCGCTGGTTGGTATCGGAAGCCGATGAGCGCGAGCGGCTGTCGCTGTGTTCGATTAACCTGTCGGGCCAGAGCCTGGGCGACGACAAGTTCCTGCCGTTCGTCGTCGACCAGTTCCAGATGAGCGGTCTCGACGCGACGAGGATATGTTTCGAGATTACAGAAACAGCTGCGATTGCCAGCTACTCGCAGGCCAACCGTTTCATCAATGCGCTCAAGGAACTCGGCTGCAAGTTTGCGCTCGATGATTTTGGCACCGGCTTGTCGTCATTTGGCTACCTCAAGCACTTCCCGGTCGATTTTCTCAAGATCGATGGCAGTTTCGTGAAAGAGATCTTGCACGACCCGATCGACAGAGAAATGGTGCGCTCAATCAACGAGATCGGTCACCTGACCGGTAAGCAGACCATAGCGGAATTTGCCGAGAACGAAGAGATCATCACGATGCTTCGCGGCATGGGCGTCGATTATGCGCAGGGATACGGCGTCTCGGAGCCGAAGCGGGTTACGCGGGCCGTCGCGTAATTGCAGGGGAGACCAGCTCGCGTTCATTGCGGATCAATGCGGTAGTAATCTTCTCTCATCAGCAGACTAAACCCGTCGAACCGGAATTCTACATTTCCATCCGAAACAGCTAGTGGTTCGACCATTCCGGCGAGAACCCGGTCGAGCTCTTCACTCAAATCGATAAGTAACGCAGGGTCCGCTTTCGGGGTGTTGTGAGCAGGGAAGACGGCGCTCAGGCCTGGCGCCAACGACGCGAGTCTTGCGACGGACCGTTGATAGGCGAGCAGGTCCGTTTCAGGAAAAAACAGCCAGATCGGACCCTCGTAAAAGCTGTCGCCCGACCACAAGAAACCGGCGTTTCTATCCAGCAATGCAATTGCATCGTCCGTATGGCCCGGGACACGTACCACTTCGAGCGTTCGCCCGCCGATATCGAGCGTATCGCCATCCTCGATCTTCTGGCTGATCGAGAACGGTCTTATCCGATGCTCTCGCGCTGTGACGCCGACGGGCAAGTCCGTGCACAAGGCCTCCGGCGACACCTCCATTGTGATTTGTTCACTCTGTATGCCGTCAGTCCTGCTCAAGGAGAAACCGGTCGAAACAGAGAGGATTTCGTCAAACTGATAGTTGCCGCCAATGTGGTCGAAATGGCTGTGAGAGTTGAGCACGCGAACCGGTCGGTCAGTGAGCTGCTCAACAATTGACCTGATATTTCCGATTCCATTGCCGGTGTCAAAAAGTACGGCAGATTCCGAGCCGACGATCAAATACGAAATGACCTCCTGCCACTGAAACGGCTCGTAAATAGCCCAGACATCGGGCTCGACCTCGTACACTTCAAACCAGTCATTGCTGGTCTCGTGTTTCTGATAGTCGGCATACTCCGGACGTGGCAAGCGCGCACAGAAACTCGCCAGATCGGCTGCACCGGCATACGAAAGTGTTTCTTCCGCCGATCCCTCGCCGGTGTCCGCACAGCCACCCAGAACGCCGAAGCACAGGCCTCCGACCATGATCTTGTTAACGATGGATTCCACTCCGATGTCCTTCACGCCCGGTCGATCCCGAAGAGCATCGAGAAGTCGATTGCATCGACATTTTTCGTTAGCGAGCCCGTAGAAATGTAGTCAACGCCGGTCTCGGCGATGGCCCGGATCGATTCGAGCGTGACGTTGCCGGATGCTTCGAGTTCCGCCGCGACATAACCATAGCTCCTGTTCGTCTCGACCGCGCGCCCGAGGTCCTCCAGCGAGAAATTATCCAGGAGTACACGCGTTGCGCCGGCGTCCAGCGCTTCGTGCAATTCATCCAGGCTCTCGACTTCGACTTCGACGAGCACCTCCGCATCGAGGTCTCTTGCGGTTTGCAGCGCCGCGGAGATACTCCCGGCACTCCTGATGTGGTTTTCCTTGATCAGGATTGCGTCGAACAGGCCGAAACGATGGTTCTTGCCGCCGCCGCACGCCACCGCGTATTTTTGCGCCAGGCGCAGACCGGGCAGCGTCTTGCGTGTATCCAGGAGATGAGCGCCGGTCCCTTCGATGGCTTTGACGTAACTGGCCGTGATGGTCGCAGCCGACGACAGTGTCTGCAGAAAATTCAGGGCTGTCCGTTCGCCTGTCAGCAATGCGCGTGCCGGTCCGACCAGTTTGCAGATGACATCATCGGCTTCGGCGGTTTGCCCGTCACCGATGTACCAGTCGATCACCACCTTGTCGTCGAGCTGGGCAAATACCTCGTCAACCCAGGGTTGACCGGCGAGAAGTAACGACTCCCGGGCGATGATCGTGGCACCGACGACGGCATCCGCGTCGACAAGCGATGCCGTCAGATCGCCATCGCCGACGTCCTCGGCCAGGGCCGTGGCAACCGTAGTGCCAATGGATTGCCTGAGTTTGTCTGAGAGTTGCATAGCGCCTTGCAAACGAAAGAAGCCCGACACGAATGTCGGGCTTCGAACCGCGAAATCTACGTGGCTTTACATGATCCAGCCATGGCCGGCGCCGACCATGCTCATGACCATCGGGATAGACATCAATGTGTTCGAGCGTGATGCCAGGAACGCAGTGTTCTTTGCTTTGGCGACTTCATCTGCGCTGGCTTCAACCATGCCGAGCACTTTCTTCTGATTTGGCCAGATGAGCACCCATACGTTAAACAGCATAATAGTGCCGAGCCACGCGCCCACTCCGATCGTCATGGCGTACTGATTGACTGGATCCGTGTTCAGGCCGAGCATGAACGCGCTCAACAACTGGCCTTTATGGAAGAGGAACGCTGCGCCGGTCAACCACGTGGCAAGCGCACCCCAGCGAAACCATGCTAATGCGCGGGGCGCGACGTATTTGGCAATGCCTGCGCCACCTGGGCCGCCCTCGTCACTGGCGGCCTCGCCGAGTGCGGGAACCTGTACGAAGTTGAAGTAGTAGAGCAGGCCGATCCAGGTGATGCCGGACAAAACGTGCAGCCAGATGATCAAAGATTGTGCGCTCATACCGGCCACCATATGATTACCTTTGGTGACGAGTACAATAATGACTGCAAGGACGACGCCACCAATAATTGTGCCGCCAATGCTCTTCAAGGGGTTCATCGTTCGCTTCTCCGAGATTTGTTGATTATTTGATTTTCCGGATACGTATCGGGAATGATCACGCTCATGCGCTGTCGGTATTATAGGGATTGCTGCTGCAAAAAGAGAGTCTATTGCAATTCCCGGCCTCGGTTTTTTAGTGATATAGATTTTAAATATAGTCTATAAGATATTGATTTGATAGGTAATGAGTAGCGAAGATCACAATGGCCAGGCGGATCGTGAACAAAAGCCATTGTCGCCATGCATTTTGATCTGCACACTGGATGAAGACCAGGTTTGCCTTGGCTGCGGCCGCAGCCTGGAACAGATCTCGCGCTGGGCACTGATGAGCAGGGACGAGCAGTGGGCGGTTGTCGACGCATTGGCCGCTCGTGAAATGGATTGTTGACCCTGTAATGGCGCTTTCGCGGCGAAGACATGCGAGGCGGGAAACGATCATCCTGTTTGAGGATCGCAGCGCAGGGTGATAACCGTCATACTCAAGAAACGGTCATACTATTGAAACTCCCGACAGCGCCCCAAGAAAGGGAGGCTGTCGCTACAGAACAGGTACCAGACGTGGATGTAAAAACAAGAATCGAAGAGCAGCTCGGGTCACACGACGTTCTTCTTTATATGAAGGGCACGCCGGATTTTCCGCAATGTGGCTTTTCTGGCCAAACAGTCGCCGCGCTGAACGCGATCGGCAAGCCGTATTCCTACGTGAATATTTTCGAAGACCCTGAGGTCCGGGAAGGCCTGAAGGAATACTCGAACTGGCCGACCTTTCCACAGCTCTATGTCAAGGGCGAGCTGATTGGCGGTTGCGACATCGTTATCGAGATGTACCAGTCAGGCGAGTTACAAAAACTACTGGGTGAAGCCGGCGCCTAGGGCTGCGGCGGCGCATTCCGGTATGACGTCTCGAAAATGTCCCGGTAGCGATTGACAGCGTCACAGAAGAGATCTGCAGTAATTTCGGCGTCGTAGGACGCCGAGTGCGCCTGCGTCTCATCCCATTCCATTCCCGCTGCAATTACCGCTCGCGCGAGGACCGTCTGGCCGAATGCTACGCCGCACAACGTTGCCGTGTCGAAGCAGCTGAAAGGATGAAACGGATTGCGTTTGATCGCCGAGCGCTCTACGGCTGCGTTGACAAAGCCAAGGTCGAAGTGGGCGTTGTGGCCAACCAGTACGGCACGACCGCAGCGGTTTTCACGCACGGCGCGACGAACCTCCCGAAAGATGCGTTGTAATGCGTCGCGTTCATCGATAGCCGGGCGCAGCGGGTGATAGGGATCGATGCCGTTGACAGCCAGTGATGCCGCTTCGAGATTGGCGCCTTCAAAGGGTTTCACGTGATAGCGGATGGTCTCGCCACGCTGCAGTAAGCCCTCGGAATCGAGGTCCAGCAATACTATTGCGATTTCGAGTAACGCGTCGTTCTTGGAGTCGAAACCACCGGTCTCGACGTCGACGACAACAGGCAGAAAACCGCGGAAGCGGTCTGCCATTCTAATGTCATCACTCACTTAGTCGTTAGCCTTGAACAAATTCTCGTCGAGGATAACGCTCATCGTATAACGCACGCCGAATCCGGTGAACTTGGAGCCGACATGGCCGAGCCCGCCCTTATTATCGCCTGCGCTCAGGTCCATATGCACCCACGGTGTGTCATTTTCAATGAACTCGGCGAGAAAGCTGGCCGCAAGGATGTGGTCCCCTGAACCCTTTGGAGAACACTGCATGAGGTCCGCGGTGTCGCTCCTGAGATCTTCGAGAAATTCCTTGCCAATCGGGAATGGCCACACACGCTCACCGCAATGACGGCCGGTTCGCTTGAGTTTCGGATGCAGCTCCGCCCGATTCGTGAAGACCCCGGAGTATCGGCTCGTGATTGCATTGATACAGGACCCGGTCAACGTCGCGTAGTCGAAGATGATGCGCGGTTTCTCGCGACTCGCGAGTACCAGCGTGTCCGCGAGTGCCATGCGACCTTCGGCGTCAGTATGAATTGTCTGTATTGTTTTGCCGTTCGCGGCCGTGACAACGTCTTGCGACTTGTAGGCCTTCGGTCCGGTCCGATTCTCCGTAAGTGCAACCCAGCAATCGACCGCGACAGGGAGCTTCAGTTCGGATATGGCGAGCAACGCGCCGAGTGCGACGGCGCTGCCCTGCATGTCGCCATGCATGTCGAGCATCGACTGGAACGGTTTCAGATTGGTGCCGCCTGTGTCGAATATGATGCCTTTCCCCACCAGGCAGAGATCGGCATTGGCTGTTTTGCTGCCGGGCCGGTAGCGAAGACGCACGATGCCGGCGCTGTTGTCTTCGTTGCCCTGGGCAACCGCAAGGAATGCGCCGGCGCCGAGCGATTCCAGGTCTTTGCTGGCGTAGCGCTTGAACTGCCAGCCGTGCATTTTTGCCAGACGCCGGGTGAGGTCCGTGTAGCTGGCGGCATCGAGCTTGTTCGGGGGCAAGGTCGTAAGCCAGCGCGCGAGATTGTTGCCCTTCGCTTCGGCTTCGGTTCGACTCGTATCCAGGTGTGCCTCGAGCCCCAATAGCCGAATACTATTGATCTTGGCAGGTTCGGCCTTGCTCTTGAACGCGGGCAGTCTGAAGCCTGCTGCCAGAACTGCCGCGAGTACGTTGTTGACGATCCGTGCCTCGGCATCCTGGCTGAAACCGACGGCGCAGATGCCGAGGCTGCCTGCCTTCTGGTTGATTGCTGCCGCAACGAGCTTGCGGCCAAGCGTGAGTTGTTCGAACGCATCGGCGTCAGCGGCCGTGGTGCCGGCGACGACCAAAGTCTGTTTCTTGTTGCTCAGGCGAGTCGTAAACGCCGGTGTCGAACCTGCCGTGTGCTTCCGGAATACAGCCTGTAGCTTGCCGCCCTGAGGGATCTTGCCAAAATCCGCCACGGTCGGTCTGGCAGGTAGTATCAAAAGTAACTGATCGACCGCGTCGAGGGCCTTGGTGTAAACGCGGCCAACCTTTTGATAGATACGGATATCATGAAGGTCTGGGGCAACAGTAGTCATGCGATTCAATTCTCCGCCGTGAGCTTGACGCTCACGGCACAAACCCCGAAGATGTCGGCCGCAATAAGAATTCGAACGGTCCGGTGCAACGAAGCAGTGATCCTAGCAGGACGCTTCATGTAATTCACGCGACAAGGCGGGCGGTGTCCTTGCAAGCGCCCATTGGACAAAAGTATGAGCAGTTTCAATCCTTTCGACGATATTGATCCGCTTGAGACCGGCGAATGGCTCGAGTCGATCGATTCGGTACTTGCGGTGCATGGTCCGGAGCGCGCGCATTTCCTGCTTAACCAGATGATCGATTTTGCACGGCGATCGGGGGCGTACCTGCCGTACACGCCGAATACGGCTTATCTCAATACGATCTCCACGGCGCGTCAGCCCGAATATCCGGGTGATCGCTCACTGGAGCGTCGCATAGAGGCCTACATTCGATGGAACGCGATGGCCATGGTCGTGCAGGCGAACCGGAAGAGCACCGAATACGGGGGTCATATCTCCAGTTACGCCTCTTCCGCCACTTTGTACGAGGTGGGTTTTAATCACTTTTGGCGGGCAGCCAACGAGGACCATGGCGGCGACCTCGTATTCATGCAAGGGCACTCGGCACCGGGCATGTATGCACGTGCGTACCTGGAAGGGCGCTTCGATGAAGGTCAACTGAACCGCTTCAGGCAGGAGGTCGGCGGCGGTGGCTTGTCGTCATACCCGCACCCCTGGTTAATGCCGGATTTCTGGCAGTTTCCGACCGTCTCGATGGGCCTGGGTCCGATGATGGGTATCTACCAGGCGCGATTCATGCGCTACATGGAGAACCGCGGCCTGACTCCGCCGAGCGATCGCAAGGTCTGGTGCTTCCTCGGCGACGGTGAAATGGACGAGCCCGAGTCTATGGGCGCGATCACGATGCCCGTGCGCGAAGGCCTCGATAACCTCGTATTCGTCGTGAACTGTAACCTGCAGCGGCTCGACGGTCCCGTCCGCGGCAACGGCAAGATTATCCAGGAGCTCGAGGCGGCATTCGGCGGTGCTGGCTGGAATGTCGTCAAGGTCGTCTGGGGTTCCCGTTGGGATCCGCTGCTCGCAAAAGACCAATCTGGCAAGCTCCGCCAGATCATGGAGGAAACCGTCGACGGCGAGTACCAGAAGATCAAGTCGATGGACGGCAAGTATGTGCGCGACACCTTCTTCGCCAAGCACCCGGAAACAGCCGAAATGGTCGCCAACATGTCGGACGATGAAATCTGGCGATTGAATCGGGGTGGCCATGATCCACTGAAGGTCTACGCGGCGTATGACGCGGCGACCAAGCACAAAGGCGGACCGACGATTATTCTCGCGAAGACCGTCAAGGGCTTCGGCATGGGATCGGCGGGCGAAGGGCAAAACATAGCGCACCAGCAGAAGAAGCTCGATGTCGAGGAACTCAAGAAATTTCGCGATCGATTCAATATCCCGGTTTCCGATAAGGAAATCGACGATGTGCCGTACTATAAACCGGCTGCCGATAGCGCGGAGCTTGAGTACATGCTTGAACGTCGCCACGCAATGGGCGGTTTTCTGCCCGGGCGACGCGCGAAATCCGATGCGCTTCCGGTGCCGCCACTCGAGGCTTTCCGCACACAGCTCGAGGGTACGGGCGAACGCGAAGCATCGACAACGATGGCCTTCGTGCGCATTCTCACCGCGTTGTTGCGTGACAAGCAGATAGGCAAGCACGTTGTACCGATCGTGCCCGATGAAGCACGCACCTTCGGCATGGAAGGCCTGTTTCGTCAGGTCGGTATTTACGCGTCAAAAGGCCAGCTCTACGAGCCACAGGACGCCGGCGAGCTCATGTATTACCGGGAGGACAAAGAAGGCCAGATCCTCGAGGAAGGTATCAATGAAGGCGGCGCATTCTGCTCGTGGCTCGCAGCCGGCACCTCCTATTCGAACCACGATGTGCCGATGGTGCCGTTCTATATTTACTACTCGATGTTCGGCTTTCAACGCATCGGCGATTTCATCTGGGCCGGCGGCGATCTGCAGTCCCGCGGATTCCTGATTGGCGGTACCGCGGGGCGCACGACGCTGGCCGGCGAAGGACTGCAGCACCAGGACGGCCACAGCCTGATCAACGCATCGACGGTACCCAACTGCGTTTCTTACGATCCCACTTATGCGTATGAGCTGGCTGTGATTATTCAGGACGGCATGCGCCGCATGATCGGCGAGCAGGAGGACGTCTTCTATTACATTACCTGCATGAACGAAAATTACGTGCATCCGCCGATGCCCGCTGGTGTCGAGGACGGCATATTGCGCGGCATGTACCTGTTGCAGGTGGGTGGCAAGGGTAAGATTCGTGCACAGCTGATGGGCTCCGGCACTATCCTGCGGGAGGTAATTGCTGCCGCTGACTTGTTGCAGTCAGATTTCAATATCCCGACTGACGTCTGGTCCGTAACGAGCTTCAACGAACTGCGCCGTGATGCACTCAAGGTCGAGCGCTGGAATCACCTGCACCCCGCGGACGAACCGCGCAAGTGCTACATAGAAGAGAAGTTCCAGGGCATTCCGGGCCCGTTCATCGCGGCAACCGACTATATGAAGATCGTCGCGGACCAGGTACAGCGCTGGATTCCGGGGCGCTTCATTTCTTTGGGCACGGATGGCTATGGGCGCAGTGATGCCCGCAAGGCCCTGCGGGAGCACTTCGAGGTCGATCGGAGATTCATCGCGGTTACGGCGCTCACGGCGCTGGCCGACGACGGCGTTCTCGATCGGAAGACCGTCGCGCAGGCCATTGAGAAATACGGCATCGATCCGGATCGCCCTGATCCTGTGACGTTGTAGACGAGCCCGGAGCGCGGTCATGGCGAATACGATCGACATAGTTGTACCCGACCTCGGTGACTTCGAAAACGTCGAGATCATCGAGGTGCTTGTCGCGGCCGGCGACAGTGTGGCGCGCGAGGATGGGCTGATTACCCTCGAGACCGATAAGGCGTCATTCGATGTGCCGGCGCCCGAGAGTGGCGTGATCGAGAGTCTTACAGTCGGGGTGGGTGACTCGGTCTCGACAGGCGATGTGATCGGCAAGCTCGCCGTACAGGTCAGCGATACGG
>Ga0265303_10002098_pt1 | contig 12357 bp, 13 predicted proteins | sample Helome_2_FD_192494 | JGI IMG/M metagenome (GOLD analysis project Ga0265303, IMG submission 192494) | Marine sediment microbial communities from subtidal zone of North Sea - Hel_20160317 (Illumina Assembly) | ecosystem: Environmental > Aquatic > Marine > Subtidal zone > Sediment ...
AAACCGCATCTCTGATGATACGACTCTTGGTTGTACTCAGCCGTCCGGCCAGACGATTGAGCAGCGCATCAAATTCTGCATCGGCTTTAATGGTCACTGTCTTCACAATACTTAATATGGTAATACGTTTTCAAGTACTTGTCATCATCATTATCGCAAGCTCCTAAGTCTGAACCCGAGAAACCAGGCTTGAAAGAGGAAAGTCACGCAGATTCATGTAGGAAAACGACGAGACAAGTCAGACACGCAACAGGTCTCTACCAGTTGCACTCGATTGTGTGTATGAGTTGGGCTGTGATAGCGTTGACATTGATTTTACGAAGGGTGCAATGATGAAAACGTCCCTGGTCCTGGCGGTTGCCAGCGCGATCCTTGTCACCGTATTGGCGACGACAGCATTTGCCGCTTCGAAGGTCAATCGCATTAGCATTCGTTATGTGCCTCCGAAGAACCCCGCCCATCAGCAGATATACATGGAACTGAAGCAACGCGAATTGAGGTCGGTCAGTACCGACAACCAGAAGTTAGCGCCTTCACTTTCAGACAGATACAGGCCCAGAACATCTTTCTTGCCCTGCATGTTCAAGCCCAAAATCGTGTACACAGCCTTGGACACATAGCGACCGTTATCCCGTACCTTGTAGTGGATGGCATCCATCCAGTGGAGAAAGGACACTGTCTTTGCCGGTGATCGGCTTGCCGGCCTGGAGTGCTTTCAGGGCCTGTTCAAAATCGAATTTCTTTGTCATTGTGTAATCCTCTTTTATATAGATTAAAGGATTGACACAGAATTTCTAACACTCCCCAATAACACATCAGTAACGATTTATAGTATGAAGACGTCATGGTCCCCATTCTTCAAATTGCTCTGCGGTACCTCCAATATGATCCCAGGGCGCTTTTGAGCCCACAAAAATATGCCTTTCAATTTCAACTCCCGGGTCACCATTGACTGTCCCTAACGTTACACCCATAACAGCGCCCTGGTAGAGACCACACAAAGTAGAGCCACAACCGTGACAAAAACCAAGCCCCCACCCCTTCTCGGATGTGTACTGTTTGACACTATCTTCACCTTCGGTCCATTGGAACCTGCTTGCATCAGCAATTTCGGCATATGCAGAAGACGCGCCGCCAAATACCTTTCGACAACGGGAACAATGGCAAGCTCTGGCCTTAGTCAGCGTGCTATCTATCTCGTATTTGACGATGCCACAAAAGCATTCACCTTTGATCATTTAAGTTAACCATTTTTCTCCACTAGTCGCCCATCTACATACTTATCCGTGACAGTCATGACTGTTTTGTCCTCGTTAACGGTCGCTACACCGAAATCTTTTTTGCCGTCCTCGTCAATATCGATCCCGGTAAACACCAGTGAGATATCTTCGTAGCAGCTCGATTCAGATTTTATAGCGGCCATTGTTTTTTGGCATCAGCTTTCACAGCCAGGTTAAGCGCTGCGCGATGTTGAATTTTAACATCTATAAATTCTTATCCTTTTTTAGGGGAAGTTATCAGGGTACTAGAGTTTTCGCAGTACTAAAGTAAGCATAGTACTAATAAGACGGACCTGCAGAACGTTCTGAGAAGGCGGAAGGAACAAAAACAAGAAGGCAGCCACTGCCCTTCAAACGCGTAATTTGATCACCGTCAAATTCATAAAGACTCCTGACCGTCTTCAGTCAGCTCATCAATTGTTGGTGGGACAGGTTTTTCCACATCCGTTGCTTTCTGGAAAAGTAGCTTCTATTCTTCTGGAAAATTGATCTCAGTTCAGTCTTTGAGGGCCAATTAAGAGAGGTCGCTGACGATATCTGGTTTGTCAGCTTTGTGGATCATAATTTAGGATATTTTGACGGTGAGAAGGATCGAATAGAACACGGCCCCAATCTGCTCGTCTCCTGCAAATTCCAGAAATTCTCCTATACTGAAAATTGATGGTGAAAAATCACCAGTCAAATGATTAATTTTGCAAATCTGCGCGAGCCGGTGCTCCATATCTTTGAGTTTCCGGACTCGGCTTCACGGAGAACGCCCTCATGGCTGAACAGGTTCAAGACACCCTCGAGATTCTCAACAGCACACCTGCCGTCACTATTGTCCTGACCGGAGCTGATGCTTCGATCGTGGCCGGTGCCAACAGTGTTGGTGGCCAAGTGGAGGTGCGCGAAAGTGCCGGCAATTCCACCGTGAAACTGGATGGAGACGAGGCTTCCCTGACCGTGGGAGCCAATGGAAACGGGGGTATAATTTCCGTCGTCAATGCGGCCGGCAACGAATTTTTCCGGGTGGACTGCAACACCGGAGTGGTCGCGCTTGGAGCCAGCGGTAGCGCCGGCAGCCTCCGGTTGCGAGACGGGACCGGCGCTGATCGCATCGAACTGGATGGCGGGTCTGCCGACATTCACGTTAAAGATGCTTCCGGCAACTCCTGGATGCATTTCGACAGTACCTACGCCGCTCTGTATCTCGGTGGTGACGGAAATGAGGGCGACCTGGTGATGCGCGATGGTGCTAACAAGGAACGAATCAAACTGGATGCAGGGCAAGGAGATATATGGGTCAAAAACTCAGCGGGAAAAACGCTATTTCATTTTGACTCTCAGTATGCGGCGCAATACCTGGGCGGCGAAGGTAACGAGGGTGATCTTGTTGTCCGCGACGAGGCCAACAAGGATCGCATCAAGCTGGACGGTGGCCAGGGCGACATCTGGGTCCAGGACGCCGCGGGCAACAAATTGTTCCATTTCGACAGCACCTATGCCGCCTTGTGGCTGGGCGGCAAGGACAACGAGGGTGACCTGGTGGTTCGAGACCACAAGAACAAGGAACGCATTAAGCTGGATGGCGGCAAAGGCGACATCTGGGTAAAAAGCGCTACTGGGCACCCGTGGTTCCATTTCGACAGCACTTACGCTGCTTTGTGGCTGGGCGGCCAGGGTAACGAGGGCGACCTGGTCGTGCGCGACGAGAAGAACAAAGAGCGCATCAAACTGGATGGAGGCGCAGGAGATATCTGGGTCAAGAACGCCAGGGGCAACAACCTGTTTCACTTTGACAGCACCTACGCGGCCTTGTGGCTGGGAGGCCAGGGAAATGAAGGCGACCTGGTGGTGCGTGATGCGGCGAACAAGGAACGCATCAAACTGGACGGAGGCCAAGGAGATATCTGGGTTAAGAACGCGGCCGGCGTGGACCTGTTTTACTTCGACAGCAAGTTTGCCGCCCTCTACCTCGGTGGCCAGGGAAATGAAGGTGACCTGGTGGTTCGCAACTCGGCGGGTGACCAGACCATCAAACTTGATGGCGAAGGCGGTGACATCATCCTGAGTAACGCCGATGCTGCTGAAGAGTTTGAAGTGGCAGATTCCACCCAGGCCGTCGAAGGCACGGTGATGGTGCTTTGCGACGATGGCAAACTGCAGCCCTGTACGGAAGCCTGCGACCGGAAGGTTGTAGGTGTGGTTGCGGGAGCGGGCCAGTATCGGCCGGGAATTGTCCTTGACCGGCAAGCCGTGCCGAATGGTAGGCGTCGGCCCATTTCGATCATGGGCAAGGTTGCCTGCCGTGCAGATGCCAGTTTTGGTTCGATCAAAATGGGCGACTTGCTAACCACTTCCCCCACCACGGGCTGCGCCATGCGTGTATCCGATCCGGAACGGGCGCGGGGCGCCGTCATTGGCAAAGCGCTCGGTACTCTGGAATCCGGCGAGGGTCTGGTGAACATGCTGATTTGCCTGCAATAACGCAGGAGCACAGACATGGCCAGCGTTAAATCCATCATGAATTGCATTGGCGTTTCCACGTCCGGAAACGTTTCGGTGTTGCAAGGCCTGTTCGGCTTCATCCGCGCGCGTGTCCCCACTGACCCGGACACCTCGGTGACAGCGCAGGTGTCCCTGTTGCAGAAGATTCGCGGTGTGCAGGGCGATCATATTCACCTCAATGTAATCCAGGTGGGTTTCGACATGGTGACCGACCTGGATGACGCCCGGGAAAAACTCGACTACGCCAACTACCGAACACACAACATTTATCGCCAAGTAAGTCTTGGCGTCGGGCGAGTGGAACACTACGAGATACTCTCAACCGACGCGGGGGGCGCCGATGACCTCGGTAGCGAAGGAGAAGCAGATGAGTTGTCGGATGACTGGTCAGTGAACAATGACGGCATCGACGTATTCGTGGTGCGCAACATCAGTGACAGTGACTTCGTCGGCATTTCACCGGTGGGCGGTGACTGCGACAAACCGGCCAAGGACGACGGCCTGATCGGCGGAGAAATCGGACGCGCCTATGAGGCGTTCTCGCGCACGTTTGCCCACGAAGTCGGGCATTTCCTGGACCTGTCACACAACCATGGCGATAACTGCCCCTCCAGTACCGCAGGTCAAAACAATCTGATGGCTCAAACAAGATGCGCCATCAGTACGCGCACATCCGTCTTGCTAACCGGCAACCAGGGCAGCGACATGCGCGATCACTGCTCGGTACGGGGAGGTTGCTGAAATGAGCAAACAGAAACAAAGCCGGTCGCCTTCTACCGACGAGGTGATTGCCGGACGGCTGAAAGATAAGCAACTGGTCGACGCCGTGAAAAATCCCGGCGAAGCCCTTTTGCCTCAAGAGGCACTGAAGGAACTCAGCCGGCGTCGCTCTGGCAAGGCGCCAGCGCTCATGGCGGCGGTTCTGACCAATAAACAGAACTCATCGGAGCTGAGGGCTACGGCAGCGGTGGAATTGGGTAAGCGAAATGCGGCGAGCGGTCGCAAGGCCCTGGTGGCCAGCCTGGGCACCGAAGATTTGCAGGTTCGGCGGCGAGTCATCGAGGCTCTGGGACGCGTCGGTAACGAGGAAGCCCTGCAGTACCTGTCAAAGCTGCGGCCACGCACAGAACCGCTCAAGCGCAGCCTGGCGTTTGCGCGCCAGCTGATTTCCTGCCGGTTGGGGCTTGATCGATATTCAATCGAAGCACCCAAGAAAAGGAGCCTGCTCAGACTGGAAGCTGAATCTTCCATTGCATTGCGCCCTGTAGATGTGCCCACCGTGGAGATCGAAAAGATGGCTGACGTGCTGAAGCGACTGTTGCCTGCCATACCGGTATCTTTCGAGGGCGGAAAGTACTTCTCCTGCGACAACAACCGCTTTCTCATCCTGTTAGTTCAGAAAGTTCGCCAACGTAAGACCTTAACGCCGTTAACTCGACACCAGGCTGTGGTGTCGCTGTTATTGAAAAGATCGCAGGCAACCCATGGATATTACGTGTACGAGTACATACTCACACAACCCATGAGCGACCGCGGCGTAGAAGTCTTCGGCATACGTCCCTCCGGTCACGTGACACACTATGGCACCGGCAAAGTTGATGCCGGATCGGCACAGATAGCTCTGAAAACGGTAAACACGCCCTACTCCCCACCGCTCGAACTGAACATGAGCTATCACTCCGACTCGCGAGAAATGAAGTTCGGTTCAGCACGATTAAATGGCCGGGTGATACAGGCTGGGAAGCATTCGAAAGCACCCTCCCGCATCATCGCGCCCGTTGGCTGAATCCAGTGGCCAACCTGAGTTTGCGAGCCCATCTCGGAATGATCGGGGAGCTGGGAACAAAAGCAAGCCTAAAGGTGGGTGGGGACTTTTTTGTTCTACCTGAAAACGGCAGATTGCGCACCTTGATGATGGCCATGCGATCACCCAAGCCGGCGCAATGGACCAAACCCGACGAAGGTCAGTTTTTCAACCACGACTGGACTGAGGAATGCCAGGGCGTCACGCACGACAACACGCATTGGTATATTTCCAGCAATCACGACGGCAAGCAGCGGGTTTATCGGTTCTCCCTGGCCAACAAGGTGGTGTCGCATGTAAAGCTAGCCGGAAATGGCAGCAATCACTTGGGCGACATTGATTTCTACCAGGGGAAAATCTACTGCGCGATGGAGGGCCCCACCAAGATCGTGGTGATCAACACCGATACCTTCAACGGCTGGTGGACAGTAGAACTGGTGGGTAAAAATGGCGGCAAGCCTCCGCAAAAGAGCTGCCCCTGGTGTGCGGTAAACCCCTGGAACGGGTTACTTTACAGTTCCAACAATGGCGATAATGCACCGGGTGAAAACAATCTGCGCGCTTACCGTTTTGACGCGCCTAACAAGAGATTTGTACACGTTCCAACCGCTGACATTCACCTGCAGGAAAAGTTGCGCCGCATACAGGGCGCGGTCTTTTCCAAGAACGGTCACGTTCTGCTTGCCTCCAACCACACCGACGACATTCGCTGCTACAGCATTCTCAATGGCTTCTACCTCGGCCGGGCCAAGATTCAGAAAGACGGCAGTTGGAACGTAGCCGAAGAAGTAGAGGGTCTGACCATCTGGGAAAACGTCAAGTATGACGGTGTGGCGACCCATGTCCACGTGATCCTGCTGGACAATGATGCTCCGGACGACGATGACGTTTACTTCAAACATTACCGCGTACCTGCTTCCGCAGATCTTTAATACCCTCATACCAGGAAAATATGATTTATGTTAATTTTTTGGGTCAGAGTAGAGTGCCAGAGTAAACCTGCGGCAAGTAGCGGGAATAAATAAAAACTCTTTGAAAAAATGGTGGGCCGTGTAGGATTCGAACCTACGACCAATGGATTAAAAGTCCAGTGCTCTACCAACTGAGCTAACGGCCCGCTATATGTCACGCGAGGAGCGCGGCATTTTATTTGAAAACGTCGCCTTACTCAAGGCAAAAAGGCAAATCAATCAGATTTATAACGGGTTGGGTCAGAAACACTGGCCGCTTTGAAGCCTGCGGCGCGAATCCGGCAGGAATCACAGACACCACATGCCCTGCCCTCGTCGTCTGCCTGGTAGCAGGAAACCGTCATTGAGTAGTCCACGCCAAGCTCTGTGCCTTCGCGGATAATGTCTGCCTTGGTGAGATCAATCAATGGTGTGTGTATGGTCAAACGGTTACCCACTACACTGGCCTTGGTCGCCAGGTTGGCCATTTCCTCATAGGCATTGATAAATTCAGGCCGGCAGTCCGGGTAACCTGAATAATCCACCGCATTCACACCGATAAATATATCGTCAGCGCCAAGCACTTCCGCCCAGGCCAGGGCCAGCGACAGCATGATGGTATTTCGTGCCGGCACATAGGTGACTGGGATGCCCTCGCTTTCCTCAACTGGAACGTCGATATCATCGGTCAACGCCGAGCCACCAAACGTACGCAAATCCAGCTTGACGATCTTTAAATCTGCCGACATCGCACCTGCCACGTTTTGCGCGGCGAGCAACTCCGAACGATGCCGTTGGCCGTAATCGACCGACAGCGCGTGGCAACGGTAGCCACGATCAGTAGCAATAGCCAGCACGGTGGCTGAGTCCAGCCCGCCGGACAGTAAAACAACAGCATTTTTTTCGGTTGATTCGTTCATAATCCCGTACCTTTGTTTAACCGGCATTCACTTGCCCGGTGTATCGCCCCACAACAGCTTGTGAAGCTGTAACTGTACCCTGACATTCAACTGGTCGTTGAGAACCCATTCTGCAAGATCTGCGGGCTTGACCTGACCCCAGGCGGGTGACAGCAGGATATCCAGTTTCTGCTCCAGGCTACGGGAACGTATCTCGTCTACTGCCCAATCGTAGTCCCCGCGTGAGCAAATTACGAATTTGAGCTGATCGTGTGCCGTAAGTATTTCCAGGTTGGCCCACAGATTACGCTCCACTTCTCCCGAATCGGGTGTCTTGATATCAACCACCCTGCTTACCCGTTCGTCTACTTTGCTGACGTCAATTGCGCCGCTGGTTTCCAGTGAAACCTGGTAGCCGGCGTCACACAGGCGATCCAGTAACAGAAAACAGCGCTTCTGCGCCAGGGGTTCACCTCCCGTTACGCAGACATATTGGGTTCCGTGATTCTCCACCTGTTGCAATATCTGGTCGATGTGCATCCATTCACCACCGTAGAATGCATATTCGCTATCACAGTAGACACAACGTAACGGGCAGCCCGTCAGACGGATGAATACCGTTGGCCTGCCGGTGTCACGGGCCTCACCCTGGAGGGAGTAGAAGATTTCCGTGATTTTGAGCTGGCCCTCCCGGGTTTCGGGAACACGGGATTTTACGGGTGAAGCGGTAGACGTCATTGAATTATCTTACAGTAGGGTGCGTAAACGTTACGCACCAGGTGATTCAATTAGATTGGTGCGTAACGTTTACGCACCCTACGGGGCATCAATCAATAATGACCTTCCAGCTTCAGGCTTCTTAAGCGGCTCCCGGCCAGTCTTGCCAACGTGGTATCCGGGTATTGCTCCTGGACCTGGACCAGTGCGGCGCGGGCCTGGTCCCACTGCTTCAATTCGTAGTGGGTATAGCCGATCTTCAATAATCCATCAGGCACCTTGGGGCTATCTGGATAATTGTTGAGCAATGCCTGGAACGCTTCCAGTGCGATATCGTAATTACGGGTCACGTAATAGGACTCGCCTAACCAGTACTGGGCGTTATCCGCATATTCGCTGTTCGGGTATTGCGCGACGAAAGCGGAGAACTGGGTTGCGGCATCTGCATATTTAAGGTCTTTAAGTGATTGAAAACCCTGATCATAAGCGACTTTTTCAGCCTCGGGAGATGTTGTAAATTCACGCGCCTGGGTATCGGGTACCGCAAGGGCGGTCGTCGAAGACGGCGCATCCATTGACGGGCGCACATCGGGTACATCTTCACGTATAACCGGTGCCGCGCCGGTTGTGGCGACTGTGCGGGAAGTCGTGGCGGTGTTGCTTGATAACCTCGGGCCGGATGATGAACCACGCTGTGCGGAAATACGCTGGTCAAGATCCAGGTACTGATCTCTCTGCCGGTTGGAGAGGCTCTCAAGCTGAATACCCTGATCTTCAAGCATACCCCTTAACATCCTGACTTCATCCTGCAACTGCTGAATCTGTATGACCAGATCCACCATCGCCTGTCTGTCGTCCATCTGCGCTACTGCAGGTACTGAAACGCTGATGGCCAGCACAAGGCCGGCCATCAGACTTTTTATCAACCTTTGAATTCGCATCATTATCTCGCTGTGTAAACGATCTCCACGCGACGGTTCTGCGACCAACAGCTGTCATCGCTGACCCGGCAAACAGGACGTTCTTCACCGTAACTGACCGAATCCAACTGCATGCCCATGGCACCGGCAGCTGACAGCAGACCGGACACCGAATTGCTACGACGTTCGCCGAGACCGAGGTTATATTCACGTGTTCCACGCTCGTCCGCATGACCTTCAAGGGTCACACGCGCACTACCATGGGCAGAAACATAAGCCGCATGGGCAGCGACAATGGGACGATACTCAGATCTGATTTCTGATTTATCGAAATCAAAGTAAATAACCCGTTTTGACAGCAGGCTTTCACTGTTATCAAAATTTCTTGCGTCCGTGTAATCGCGTGGATCAGGTGCGGCAGCAGTCGTGACGTCAGTTGCAGGCTTTGTATCCATGGTATCGGTCGGGGTGGTATCAACCGCTGGTTCTGTTGTTTTGCAAGCAGAAATAGAAACAGCGATGACAAGGGCAAGCAAAAAGCGCCAAGTGGTGTTCATTATTTTTCCTCCAGGAAATATTTTTAAAACTATATAAAACAAATCTGTGCCAAGTTTACCTGATAACAGGTGACCATGCCGGTTCTCTTACATCACCTTCAGTCAGGATCAGCCGTTGCCGGACATTTCCATCAACCGACACCGCAGAAAGCACACCCCTCGAGTCCTCGCGGGTAGCATAAAGAATCATACTGCCATTCGGCGCAAAGCTGGGTGACTCATCCAGCACGCCGGGTGTCAGAATACGTGTACGTCCGGTGTCTGTATCCAGAACAGCTATACGATACTCGTTTCCCCGACCGTGCGCCATAGCAATTCGGCTTCCATCCGGAGAAATGCTCGAACGTGCATTGTAATCACCTTCCAACGTTACACGGCTTGGTTTTCCGCCCGTTGCCGCGACACGATAAATCTGCGGTTTTCCACCACGGTCAGAAGTGAAATATACCCACTTGCTGTCGGGTGACCAGGCCGCTTCGGTATCGATGGCCCAGTGCTGGGTCAGCTGGCGATTTTGACCGGTGGCCAGATCACGAACGTATATTTCCGGGTTTCCCGAGGCCGACAAGGTCATGGCCATAAAACGCCCGTCCGGGGAATATGCCGGCGCCCCGTTGATCCCTTTGCCTGAAGAGACCAAGTCACGCTGGCCGGTGGCGACATTCTGAACATAAATAGCCGAATTACCTTTCTCAAATGACACATAGGCCAAACGTTGTCCATCAGGTGACCAGTTGGGCGATAACAGGGGTTCCGGCGAGCCCACCACAGCCTGGGGGTTGAACCCGTCCGCATCCGCCACGAACAACTGGAAATTCTGATCTTTTCCGAGGCCGGTTGAAGAGATATAAGCTATACGTGTGGAGAATGCACCCGCCACACCGGTCAGCTTTTCATATATGGCATCCGCTACCCGGTGTGAACCAAATCGCAGGTCACCTAAACCCACCGTGGTAATCTGCGACAGCAGCGCTTCCTGCGTATGCACATCAAACAACTGGTAGACAATATCGTAGCCGGTACCACCCGGTGCATCCTTAACGTGCCCAATAACCAGGTAATCAACTTTCAGCAAACGCCAGGTGCCATACCGTATGGATTCGGCGTCGACCGGACGGTCAACCATGTCCTGTTCATCCAGCGGATCAAACAAACCGGAGCGATACAGATCGGATGACACGACCTCCGATACACCGGTCAGCGGACGGGGATCGGTGGCACGCCATTGCATCGGTATGATGGCGATTGGCAGTGCACTGGCATTGCCCTGGATGATCTGAATTTCCAGCTTGGCATGGGCCAGTTGCGAAACCAGCACAAACAGCAGGGTGTAAATTAGTTTTTGCATCATATTAGTTATCATCATAGGTAAAAATAAAATCAATCTCTCGTTCAAATACATCTTCAAAACCACGGTAAGGCAAAGAACCGGCCCGTTCCACGGCAGCCACCAGCGAGCGGCGTGTGGCTTCATCGGCATTGCACTTGCCGGCGATCGCAGCGGAGATCACCTCGCCTCCCGGTATTTGCACAATTTTCAGTCTGCACCGCAAGCCCGGGCGTGCCGTCGGTGGGCGCAACCAGTTATTGGTCACCTGTGACTGGATGGCCGCATAATATTCATCACCCTTGGTCGCGAGTTGACCGGCCCTGAATTCCGCCTGTTCATTGGCCATTTGTTGTCGCAAATTGTCCTCGGCTATTGCCTGGCGCTGGGCCTCAGCCTCGGATTGCTTGCGTGCATCCATTTGCTTGAGTCGCTCTTCTTCCAATTTACGTTGACGGGCTGCATCTTCGCGTTTTTTACGTATCTCGTTCAACTCATCCTGCTGTTTCTTGGCCTGTTCCTGGCGGTCCCGTTCCTGTTTCTTGCGCAATTCCTGGAGCCGCAAATCTTCCTGGCGTTTTTTACGCACCTGATCTTTAATGCGTTGTATCTCGGCGGCTTCCGCCTCCTGTCTTTCGCGTTCCTGACGCTCTTTGCGGTCCTGCAGTTCCTTTTCGCGACGCTCCTTTTCTACTTTCTGGGCGGCCGCTTTTTCTGCTTCGCGCTTTGTGTCTTCGCGACGCTGTTTGATCGCGCCGGTATCCACCATCACGGCTTCAATCGTCATACCGGTCAACGCTGGCGGCTTGAATGGCTTCCAGGTCATTGTCCCCAGCACAACCATCCCCGCCATCAAAACATGAACCGCGACGGCAAGGCTGAATGCTTTGGTTTGTTGCCAGAGTTCGCGCATACTGCGATCAGCCTCCGCCCTGACCCTCCAGGGAATCAAGCGGGTCGCTCATCAAACCCACCTTGGTCACCCCGGCTTTTTGCAATAACACCATTGCACCGTAGATATGTCCGTAACCAACCTCTTCATCACCCGCCACCAGCACCTGTATTTCCGGGTTGCGGCGTACGATCGCCGCTACCGTTGTCACCAGCGATTCCGGATCAATCAAGCCACTGGAAACACCATCGACTTCACCCCCGGCATTCAGGTACAGATCGCCATTGGTCAACACCGTGACCACCATCGGTTCTTCATTCTGCTGGCTGTCCAGTGGCTCGGCATCGGCTTTTGGAAGGTCGACCTCAACACCCAGGTTCAACAAGGGTGCGGTAATCATAAAAATGACGAGCAGGACCAGCATGACATCGATATAAGGAACCACGTTGATCTCGGCCATTGGCCGGCGTCTGTTGCGCTTCGTCGCCATTTCGTCAGGATTCCTTAACGGTCCAACAGCG
>Ga0265303_10002099_pt1 | contig 12352 bp, 12 predicted proteins | sample Helome_2_FD_192494 | JGI IMG/M metagenome (GOLD analysis project Ga0265303, IMG submission 192494) | Marine sediment microbial communities from subtidal zone of North Sea - Hel_20160317 (Illumina Assembly) | ecosystem: Environmental > Aquatic > Marine > Subtidal zone > Sediment ...
CCTGCCCCCGGTGCGGCCGCAAGAATGCCAGACGGGAAACCGATACCATGGACACCTTTGTGGAGTCATCCTGGTATTTCGAAAGATATTGCAGCCCGCAATGCAACACCGGTATGTTTGACACGGAAGCCGTTGATTACTGGATGCCGGTGGATCAATACATCGGAGGCGTCGAACACGCCATTTTGCATCTGCTCTACTCCAGATTCTATACCCGCGTGCTGCATGATCAGGGGCTGGTTAAATTCAAAGAGCCTTTTACCAATTTGTTGACCCAGGGAATGGTTTGCAAAGAGACGGTTTCGTGCTCTGAACACGGGTACCTGCTGCCGCAGGAAGTTGACAGCAAAAAGGGAAACCGCGTGTGCAGCATGTGCGCCCAGCCGGTGGCCGTGGGTCGGGTGGAAAAGATGTCCAAATCCAAAAAAAATGTGATCGATCCCAATATCCTGATTGATAAATACGGTGCCGACACCACCCGGTTTTTCTGCCTTTTTGCTGCGCCTCCCGAGCGGGATCTTGAATGGAGCGAACAGGGCGTAGAGGGCGGTTATCGATTCTTAAATCGGATCTGGCGATTGGCCGCGGGCTGGATGGGCAGGATAAAAGATGTGCCGTCTTTTGATGGCGGCTTTGATACTCTTGACAACGCCGTGCGGCCGCTGTTTCAAAAAACGCATCAGACCATTCACAAAGTGACCCGCGATATCGAGGATCGCTTTCATTTCAACACTGCCATCAGTGCTGTTATGGAGCTGTTTAACGGCATGAGCGGCATTGATATCAAAAAAATCAGCGACAACCAGTTGCCGGTGATACGCCTGGCCATGGAATCCCTCACCCTTCTTCTATCCCCGATTGTGCCTCATTTTGCCGAAGAATTGTGGGCAGAACTCGGGCATAAGTCCAGTGTGCTTCTGGCCCCCTGGCCGCAATACCGTGATGATGCGCTGGTAAAAGACGATCTGCAGATTGTGGTCCAGGTCAACGGCAAACTGCGCAGTCGCTTCCAGGTTGCCACGGATACTGATGAAGAAACGATCAAAGGCATGGCCCTGTCAGATGAACGGGTTCAAAGGTTCATTGACGGCAAAGGGATAAAAAAAATCATCATGGTGAAAAATAAACTGGTCAATATTGTGGTATAGGAGGAATATAGTTGAAGAAAACTGTCCCAATAGCGCTACTCTTACTATGTCCCCTGCTATTGCTCGCGTGCGGCTATCGGTTTGCCGGATCGGGCGCCTTTCCTGAGGGCGTGAATTATATTTTTATAGAAGTTATAGAGAACCGCACCTCTAAGATCGGCGTGGAAAGAATTGTTACCAATCAGCTCATTTTTGAATTTTCCAGGCAAAGAGAGAGCAGTCTGGTAAGCAGCGTCAAAGAGGCCGATGCCATTTTAAAGGGTTCGATTAATTCCATTCGCACTCAGACCATCTCCCGGGTTGACACCGAGGTGGCTAGTGAACGGGAAGTCGTTATGATGGTTGATCTGAAATTGATAAAAAAGAAGGGTGGCGCTGTCATCTGGGCCGCCAATGGTCTTTCCGACCGGGAGGCTTATGATGTTGATAGCGTCAAGATAGAAACAGACCGAAACGAGGAACTGGCCCTTGGCAGGCTTTCGGAGCGATTATCGGAACGGATTTTCAATCGGTTAACGGATGATTTCTAAATGAGGTAGGGTTCAGAGGTTCAAGATTCAGAGTTCAAAGTTTCAAAGGTTCTCACCCCTAAGTGTTTAAAAACGTCAACCCTGAACCTTTGAACCCTCTTGACAACTAAAACCACTGTTCTGTGGCGTTATGAACGGGTGGAGTTTGCCAGTTTTGTGAGGCGGGAAATTTTTCGGGCGGCAGTCCGTTTGTGGATCACACTTTTTTTTGAGGCCCTATCAATTGCTGATTGAGCAGCATTGATCTGGGCCGACATATCTTTGCCTGATGTTCCTGCTGCTGATCGAATGTCCTTGACGATCGTTTTAATTCTCGTTTTGACGGATTTATTACGCAAACGCCTCAATTCGTTTTGCCGAGCGCGTTTGATCGCTGATTTGTGATTTGCCAACGGAGGATACTCCTTTCCTGAAATTATTTAAAAAGCTATAAGTATTAATTAATTTCAGACCTGTCAAGAAAATTTAGCAATTTTTTTCCATTATGATTAACTTCCATACTCAGAATTCACAATTATCTCAAATTTTCCCGGCGCGCAATAAAATTTCGAGATGCTGCTATGTCTGAAAATTCCCGGGTCGTAAAAGCTGCTGGCGTAGTGGGAGCGGCAACTCTTTTGAGCCGCATTCTGGGTTTTATTCGCGATGCAGTGATTGCCTGGTTTTTCGGAGCGGGTTTGAGCACGGATGCCTTTATTGCAGCCTTCAGAATACCGAATTTGCTCAGGCGACTCTTCGCTGAAGGTTCGTTGAGTTCCGCTTTTATCCCGGTTTTTACACAATATATGGTCCGTCGAGGACAGTCTGAAGCCTTTCACCTGGCGCGTTCGGCGTTCAGATTGTTGAGTGTTCTTTTGATTCTCGTTTCCATTGGTGGCATCCTCCTGTCACCCTGGATTGTAAAGTTTGTGGCGCCCGGGTTTGTAGCAGACAAGTATTCCTTAACAGTTACCCTGACCCGTCTCATGTTTCCCTATATATTCTTTGTTGGAATGGTCGCTCTATGCATGGGCATACTCAATGTTCTCGGCCATTTTGCAGCCCCGGCGCTTGCGCCGGTCTTACTCAATATTTCTATCATCGGGTCAGTGTTGATTATTTCCCCATCCTTGTCCGTCCCGGCAGTCGGATTAGCTGTCGGGGTTCTCATCGGTGGTGTTCTGCAACTGGCCATTCAGTTACCGGCACTTTTACGTATCGGTTTTCGATTCTGGGAAAAGGCGAAATTACTCCACCCTGGGTTAAAACAGATAGGAACCCTGATTCCCCCGGTCATATTAGGCGGTGCCGTTTACCAGATCAATATTGTTATCGGCACAATTCTGGGATCGCTGTTGGCGGAAGGAAGCGTTACCTACCTGTACTTTGCCGATCGTCTGGTGCAATTTCCATTGGGGGTGTTTGCGATTGCCGCGGCAACGGCGGTTTTGCCCAGCCTCTCACGGCAAGCGGCATCGGAGGATTTTGAGGCCCTCAAAGATACCTTTGATCACGCTTTGAAACTGGTATTTTTTATTTCAATACCGGCCATGATGGGCCTTATTGTATTAAGAGAGCCCATCGTCGCTTTGTTGTTTCAGCGGGGGGAATTTGATGCCTTAGCAACACGGTTGACTGCCCAGGCACTTTTGTATTATTCTTTAGGTCTTTGGGCATTTTCAGCCGTGCGAATTGTTGCGGCCACATTTTTTGCATTGCAGGATACCCGGACTCCGGTAAAAATGGCGGGCCTATCAATACTCGTCAATATTATCCTGGGAATGTTTCTGATGAAGCCGCTTGGGCACGGCGGACTTGCTCTGGCAACATCGCTTGCCTCTATTTTAAACCTGGGACTTCTAGTTCGAGCCTTGAAAAATAAACTGGGTGCATTGGGATGGAAAAGTATAGCCCGATCTTTTTGTAAAACACTAGTAAGCTCCATTGCCATGGGTGTTGCTGTGTGGGTCGCCGGGCTGGTATTCATATCTGGACAGTACCCAACCCTGGCCGGGCTTTTGGGAGGAGTTGCCGGTTGTATTGCTATCGGCATTTGCACTTACGGAGGTGTTTCTTTTGTCTTAAAAAGTCCGGAGTTGCATGTTGTTCTGGCTGAAGTCCGAAAAGGTATTAGTAGGAAATGAGCAAAAAACAAAATATTCTGTTATCAATTTCGATTCTGTTGCTTTTGGCCCTGTTCTTTTTTATCATTGTCAGCGAGCATGGGCTTGCAGACTTGAGATTTCTAAAAAAAGAACGCAACCAGCTGGTTGAAGAAAACAAAAAAATTACCCGTGAGAATCAAGCGATCAGCGTTGAAATCGACCGCTTGAAGCATGATCCTGCTTACATAGAAAGTATTGCCAGGCAAGAGCTCGGAATGATCGCTGAGGATGAAATTATTCTGAAACCCCTAAGTTCATCGGAACAAAAAAAATGAACCAGGAAGTCGATATTTATACTGAGACTATGGCCAAAGTTTATGCTGATCAGGGGCATTGGGCCAAGGCTGTCGAAATTTACCGGCAACTTGTGCAAACAGAGCCGCGGCGTCAGGATCTGATTGATGCCCTTGCGCACGCCCGGCAAAAAATGGAAGCACAACCTGACACCAGGCCAGAGGGACTTGTGCCGTTATTTCGAGAATGGATCGAACTCTTGCTTCAGCAAGAAAAACTAGAAAAGTTGAAGAAGCTGCGAAATAAGCTGTGATTGGAAATTGTCAGGTGACCATTACTCCTCCGATTTTTCAATCTTAAAGGCATCTGTTGCTTTATCTTTGGTATAGAACTCGGCCTTGATGCGTTTGGTTCCGCTGCCTTCGACCTTAACCTGGCTGCTTTTCCGATTCAACGTGATTTTAGATCCGGTGATTGAGTTCTTGCCACTGATTACCTGGGCGTTTTCACCGCTTAAAATTACCGTCATCGCCGCCGTATCATATTCCGCTTTTTCAGCTTCCGCATTATACTGTTCAGAGGTAATTATTACGTTTCCCGTGGCAATGATCTTTTTCAATAACTCTTCATCACCGCCTTTCTTATTGTTATCCAGTAACTCGCCCTGATAATAAATTCTTAATTTATCTGAAGTGATCGTAAAATTTCCTTGGGTTACCTTTACATTTCCGATAAATTCAGCATACTTGTCCTCGTTGTATGAAATCAGCTGGTCAGCGACAATTTGTATGGGTTCGTTTCCAGCCTGTCCGGTTTTGGGCTCATCGGCGGCCCAGACAGCATTCGCAAACAAGGCCGCCGCTGCAACCAGTGCAGCCGCCCAAATCCATCGTAATCTGTTTGGCGTTAAGATGAAGTGTTGGAATTTTGGCACGGTCCCCCCTTTCATTTTTCGATAAACCCGAAGTTGATATTGCTAAATCCCGTGCCAAATATATCAGTCGAGTCATATTTTGCAACAGTCAACATCACTTTCATCCTGAATTTTTCCTTGCATCCGTTCAAGATAAGGAATATAATGAAGGTATCGTTAAAATGCTTTACTGGGTACCTTGCAAAAGCCTTCATACTTCAGATGACCATTTCACAGCGCGGTGTCCGATCTTCTCTCTGCAGGGCCTCAGATTTAGAACCGAATGTAACTCACTGTTTTTTTAAATCGAAAAACCGTCGGTGTGCTTTGTTAGGATGAGAAAAAGCCGTATCGCAACTGATTCTTCTTCAGCTAACCTGAATGTAAATTCCCTTGCCGACTATATGTTATCGACGAACCGCAAATCGCCTGCAATTCCGAATCAGTACTTCAGCAGGTGGAAAAATTTTTATATTTATACCGCTTTTCAAAAATACCTCCCGAAATACGGAAGGGTGGTATAAATGGTTGTAGAAAAAAACGTTCGAACCGGTGTGGCATCAGCGCCAATCCATGAAGGTTCGGATGTATTGAAAGCGCCGTAGTTTAACATACGGTTCGGTTTCGCTCTGACGGAAAGACCCATTTGTCACAATTGGCAACCTGAAGTTTGGAACCGTGAAAATCTCAAACCAAGGAGGTCCCCCTATGGCCAATGGTATTGTCAAATGGTTTAATGAGCGTAAAGGTTACGGATTTATCGAACAGGATGAGGGTCCTGATGTATTTGTTCACCATTCAGGAATCAACGCGCCTGGATTTAAATCTCTGAACGAAGGTGCCCGGGTTTCCTTTGAAATAGAAGAAGGGCAGAAGGGTCCCCGGGCCGTTAATGTCACGGTGGATTAATTGTATGGCTGAAAATTTTAAAAGGGCATTACCGAAACTTGTCGGTAATGCCCTTTTCCCAGTTCAGTCGAAAGGTTAGAATGAAGACTGGATCAAAACATGAAATGATTATCATGAATCGACGATCCGCCAGTGGCGAGCCTGCTCAGCTAAGTCCATTCGCAGATGGACAGGAAACCACGTCTTAAGAGAATACTATGGATCTCCAGGCTTTTCAGACTTCCTATGGACGCTAGTTTTAGCTTTTATCGGTTCCCTTTTTAGCGGAATCGTCTTCAATGAGGTTATCTACGTTTTTAGCAGGATTTTGCTTTGTATCATCTGTGACTTCGGCCAAAGTTGCCTGCTCATCAAGATTGCTCATCAGAACCGTTTTGTCGTCGAAAACAAGATCCTCGTGCTGTTCGCCTTTAGAGGCATACATCCCCATGACAACATCCGCGATCTTATCCATGTAGGTGCCGATGGGAAAGAAATGCTGGTTGCGCAGCAGCAGAATCAAATCATCCTTTCCCGTTGAGCTTGCACTTTTAACTTCCCCGGCACCATAGGTTTGTTCGCACAACAGCGAATAATCATCATCTTGTATTTTAGGATATTTCTGTTTACCGGTATTGGCGGTTAATATGGCAAATTCCTGGATGAGCAGTGTTTTTCCCTTAACATCTTTCCTAATGTGGTATTTTTGCTTCATTGCTTTCCTTTTAGTTTGGATTTAATGGCCCCGGCAATCTAACTGGGATGAAATTAATAAATGATTACCGGAACATGGGAATTTAGCCTATATATCTCGAATTAGAACCGAATGTCAAACCTTAATCAGGAAAACCATGTCATTTTAATTATTTTATTCAATAATTTCAAGGACGTGGCGTTTGCCTGATTTCCCTGACGCGGCACTTAAAATAGTTCGGATAGCCTGGGCCGTTCTGCCCTGTCTGCCGATAATTTTGCCCATATCTTTTTTGGCCACCCTAAGTTCTAATACTGTGGTGTGTCTGCCCTCAACTGCACTAACGTCCACCTCTTCTGGGAAATCAACAAGTGCCCGTGCAATGTAACTGATCAGATCTTTCATCGCTCTGTCTCCTTTAGCGAGCAAATAATCTAATTTATTCCTATCAGATAGTTGACTTTAAGTTAAGTATTTTTTTCAATGGCCGGTTGTTGGAGTTCTTATTTGAAGGTTTGTTGGCCGACGATCTATCATGAATTAACGCGTCAATATTGATTAAGGGTTGCAATAATTGGCAGGCCTCGGCTATGTTCAAAATATGACCCTAAAGAGAAAGGAGGCCCCATGGACGAGAGCAACATCAAAATTAGACTCATGAAGGCTGACGATTTTGACGCTGTGGTTGGGATTGACGAGAAAGTACTCAAGGCTCCCCGGCCGGAGTACTATGAAATGAAGTTTGAAAAGCTTTTTAATTCAAAAGATTATTTGCCCGCCTCGCTTGTGGCAGAGGAAGAAGATGGGACGGTGGTGGGGTTTGTAATGGGGGAACTCTATATGGGAGAATATGGTATTTTCCAGCAAGAGGCCACCCTGGATACCATCGGCGTTGATCCCTATTTCCAGCATAAGGGTATCGGTGAGCAATTGATCAATGAATTTATGGATCACTTGAAAAAAGTCGGTGTTCAGAAAATAAACACCTTAGTCGACTGGAATGATTCCAAACTGATACAATTCTTTAGCGCGAACCAATTTAGCCCCTCCAAAACCATTAACCTGGAACGAAGCCTTTGATGTCGGCGGGGAAACTTCCAGAGGTGTGGCATGGCCCTGTCATCACCGGGAGGAGAGACTTCCCCCGCCAGCAAGAGGGTTATTTTTTGGATATTCGCCTGTCAGTTAATCCACTCCGCCTGTCATCGGCAATATAGGTGTGCAACTTGCGCCTTTCTTTTACCCCTGCGCGGCGTTCCCGTAGAAGCAATTTAGCCAATTCTTCATGAGTCGGTGCAAGATTAATGAGCACCGGTCTAATATTTTCGAGCTTCTTAGTCATCACTGTTTGATTACATATTGCAATGTTGAGGTCAATATTTTATTGAACATGAATTAAATATGTATGAAGATGTGAAAAAAAATGAGAAGGGGGCAGCATGATGGAGATTTCGGAAATCATTTTAGCTGTTATCGGATTATTTCTTTTATTCTCAATAGGGGTATTTATATTTTCGATTATTCGCAAGTGGGGAAAAATATACATCATTTTTTGGGGCTTGTTGAGTTTTCTATGTACTCATCTACTATTGTTTTATTTAGTGATTTTTGTTGAAACCACCAAGTTACCTTTCCTGTTAAACGCATATACTCTTGGGGTTTTGGATTTGTTGGAGAAATCAGTTAGCTTTTAAAAATAGTTTAATAAAATGTTGCTTGGGAAAAATTAAAAGTGCGGTGGAGGGCGGATTCATCTTTCATGAGATCAGACGAACCGTTAAAACCCACATGCTGGTTGCCGGCGTCCAGAAAGAATACAGGGATATTATATTAGGCCACAGCTTGCAGGAAATGGACACCCATTATTGGCGATTCAAGGGATAAGAAATGCAGTCTTCGCAAAGGGTTGAAAATTTTGGTGCCCCCGGCAAGAATCGAACTTGCGGCACATGGATTAGGAATCCATTGCTCTATCCACTGAGCTACGGGGGCGTAATAATGTGGTTTCGGGCAGTTAGGATTCATTTTGCTCCTTCAATTTTTCGTTAAAATCAACGATTGTGCCCGTTTGGGAATCAAGATAAACTTGCTGTCTGAGTGCAGCCAACTTTAAATCCTGGCCATTTACGATATTATACCTGTCAGATACCGATCTTGTCTAATGACCAGAAATCATCATTGCAACTCCTTCAAGGATGCTGGAACGAACCATATTCTTAGGGGCAGTCCGATTGAAATCGTGAAAAAGCCTTATACCAATTCCAGATTCTTTGCAAGCCTTCTTCCAGGCTTTATCAAAGCATTTTATCGAAATTGATACCTATTATGGAAAAAAGATCTCAGATAACGGAGGCCCTATGTCCCGACTGTTAACAACACTCTCATCGAGGGCTGGGGTTTTTTGTTTTTGGAATATATTGAAAAAATCTGAATTTTGGTTTGATGGCCGTGGCCGAGGGAGGATAATATGACTGATAAAGATTTTGTTATGCATGACAGCGATGCAAATGATGATGCTATCGACAGTTACGAAAATGATCAATATGGAACTGCTGATGTAGTGAACCGCAAAGATCTATCGAAGTTTTTAAAAATCGCAGGAGTACTGTTTTTAATCTTCGCTATCCTTTTTATTGTTGTCATTTCCAAGATCCAAAATTTAGCAGACAAAAAGCAGGTATTGGCCATAGAGAAAAGACTCGAGCGACTCGAAACGGATTTCACATTACTTACAACCGACTTTGCCTCAAAATTAGATCAGGCCATCAAGGAGCTGAAACCCAAAAAACAAACGACTACTAAACAAAAAACGCCCACGGCAAAAACACTCTCACCCCCGAAGATAAAACAAAAAAGTATAGAACCGAAGGTACATAAAATCCAGGCCGGTGACACCCTTTACCAAATCAGCCAGCAATACGGATTAACCCTTGAGCAGCTGCGCGACTATAACAAACTTGAACCGAATACAATAATTTACCCCGGCCAGGAACTCAAGCTGACCCCTTAACCAGAATATTTTACGATGGGGTTATGAAGTCCGAATCGGAAAATAGCAGATTCAAACGGATTCAGCTGGTAATTTATTTTGGACATGGGATATTCCCTTTCTATAACTCCCAAGAAATGCGTGGGGGTTGTTCCTCTCCTATAGCTCTTGCCGCTGAGGTCCTATAACCACTTCTATGTATTTTACTTCCTATTTTTAGTTCACGTTCTCTAAACAAAGGTAATTTTCAAAGTGATAAAAATTCAGTCAAAAAGAAGAAACCTTCTTGGGTAAAGTATAAAACCCTGAATGGAAAAAATAATGACCGACCCCAGGCACCGGCTCCGGTCCCAGAGCCGGCAACAATGTTATTGGTAGGCGGCGGTTTAGCCGGTCTCGCCATTTTTAGACGGAAGTTTAAAAAGTAGTAGCATGGGGCCAGTGATTTGCTAATCGACAATCTTTTCTGATTGAAATTTTTCGAAGCTTCCATGATGCTGTAATTAAAAGGAGCTTTTTCGGCAGTCGCGCTATGTATGACAGCTTTTGCAAACGTAATACTTGAATTTTGGCGCGACCGCCTATATAGCAATTTACAAAGTTGGGGATCAACTTGCCGTAATTGACTCCGAGCGAAGATTCATATTTTAAAATTCCGCCACCTGCGTTACTTTACGAGATTCTATAATTACCGAATCACTTCCATTGCTGTATCGTGGAGTAACTTATACAACATGGCGAGACACTATGACAAAGCCATTGCTGAATGCCTGTAAGCTATTGAGCCTGATCCAAAATTGGTCTCTTCTCCTACATAGCTTGGGCATGTTCTAGATTCGTTGGGATATTTTTTCTGGTCAATTGGAGAACCTTCTGCATTTTTCTATAGTATCTTTTCCCATATTCCCGTGTAGACAAAATAATACTTAAAGCATAAAATGCCCTTCTGTTTACTCTTTCCGAAATCCTTTTACTACAAAATTTTGAAGAAGTGCACAAAAGTTTTATCTATAATTTATGCAATAAATTATAGATATTTATATTCGTATAGCTTAATTTAAATTTTTTAAATTACATTCCTGGCACCGGTTTTGCTTTTATACCCACCCAAATCGACAAGATAAATTATTTGCTCCAGCAAATCGGCCCTGCTCGAGCCCGGTAAGTCCTTCTTGTCAAGTCATATTCACTCGAACTTAGTTACTATAAAATTATGTCTATAAAGGCATTCTACTGGAATGGGTTGGATGCAAAGTCACTGGTTTGTCCTCTGGTAGACAGCTAAGCGCCGGGCAAACGTGACACTTTTATAAGTTTTCGTGTTGTGCGGCTATTTAAACAATTAAAAAGGTGCACAGATGAAACCCAAAAAGATACACCTACCCCGATTAATCAATCTATTATTCAGGGGACTTTTTTCATTTGGCGCTCTTTCCTCATTAGTGATTCTCTTTCCGTTAATGGCACATGCTTTGGCGCCCGTCACCGTGGCCTGGGATGCAAATAACCCGGTTCCAGATGGTTACATCCTTTACTGGGGTGCTTCCACTCGCAACTATACGAACAGCCATGATGTTGGCGAAGCCACTCAGTATACCATTCCTGATCTTCAGGAAGGTGTTACCTATTATTTTGCGGTAACAGCTTATGATGATGCCGGTAACGAAAGCGCTTATTCGGATGAATTATCTCACACCATCGATTTTTTAAATAGTAACCCGACCGCGCCCTCGGTTCCCAGCGGCCCAGTCAGCGGGTTTATACAGACGGACTATAACTTCAGCTCGACTGCTTCAGATCCGGACAATGACACGCTGCAGTATCAGTATGACTGGGGAGACGGTGTGATATCCGGCTGGGGGAATTCCACCCAAAGCCACACGTGGTTAAGCATTGGTAATTATTGTGTTAGTGTTCGGGCCAGAGATGTCCATGGTGCAAGCTCAGGCTGGTCAAACTGTGGTTCCATTAATATTATTTTAAACACCCATACCATTGCAGCATCGGCCGGTACTCACGGTAACATCTCCCCTGCGGGTTCGGTGACGGTTAATAACGGCGCCGATCAATCCTTTTTAATTAACCCAGATCAATACTATAGTGTAGCCGATGTTGTGGTGGACGGGACCTCGGTGGGTAGTGTAACCACCTATACATTCGACAATCTAGATCGTTATCACACGATTGTGGCTAGCTTTGTGCTGGATAATCAGCCTCCGGTCAGCAATGCCGGTACCGATAAGTCAGTGTGGGTGTCTGATACCGTACAGCTCGACGGCAGTGGCTCCAGCGATGCCAATGGGGATAGTTTGACCTACAATTGGTCCTTTGCCTCCAAACCGAGGGGCAGCAGCGCAACGCTGTCAAACACCGGCATCGTGAACCCAGGCTTTGAGGTTGATGTCGCCGGGACCTACACCGTACAGCTGATGGTCAACGACGGTACGGTGAACAGCGCACCGGATACGGTGACGATATCCACCGAGAACTCAGCGCCGGTGGCCAATGCCGGAGCGGATCAGGCGGTCCTGGTCAATGACACGGTGCAGCTTGACGGCAGCGGGTCCAGTGACGTGGATGGAGACAGCGTGATCTTTAACTGGTCTTTAGTCTCCAAGCCGAATGGCAGTCACGCAACGCTGTCAAACACCGGCATCGTGAACCCAGGCTTTGAGGTTGATGTCGCCGGGACCTATACCGTACAGCTGATGGTCAACGACGGTACGGTGAACAGCGCACCGGATACGGTGACGATATCCACCGAGAACTCAGCGCCGGTGGCCAATGCCGGAGCGGATCAGGCGGTCCTGGT
>Ga0265303_10002100_pt1 | contig 12352 bp, 5 predicted proteins | sample Helome_2_FD_192494 | JGI IMG/M metagenome (GOLD analysis project Ga0265303, IMG submission 192494) | Marine sediment microbial communities from subtidal zone of North Sea - Hel_20160317 (Illumina Assembly) | ecosystem: Environmental > Aquatic > Marine > Subtidal zone > Sediment ...
ACGCCGCAGCTTTCGGCAAGGCATTGTCCGCGGGTCCTGATGAGCGAATCGTTGACAATCTCGGTGTGCGTGACGCCACAGCCAATTACGATGAAACCATCGGACTCCGTTATGTCCTGTAGTCCGTTGATACGCGACGCATCGACGACAGCATCAAACGGCCGCCGCAGGCCACGCCTCGTTTCTACGAGCAAGTCGGTGCCGCCGCCAACGACGCGTGCGCGGCCATCGTACTCTTGCAGTACGGTGAGCGCCTCGTCGACGCTGGCTGGCCTGTGGTAGTTCAATGAATTCGCTCCCAGATCCGCGGTGCGCGTTCGGCACAGTGCGCGCGAATTGCGTCCTCGTCGATGTGCGGCAGTCGCCCGTCTTCGACGATTATCCGGCCGCGGGCAATCGTCGTCCTGACGCGCGTAAAACTCAGGCCGAACAGCAGGTGGCCGTAAAAGGTGTCGGCGTTCAGCGGGGTGAAAGGCACATAGTCGGGAATGATGATGTCGGCGAGTTGCCCGGTTGCCAGCGCGCCGCGTGGCTCACGGAAAATGCGATTGCAGATGTCGCGATTGTTCCTGAGCAGAATGTCGCAGGCTTCGGCAAAAGCGACTGTCGGGTCGCGATGGTAGGTTCGCTGGTGCAGGTACATTGCGCGTGCCTGCGAAATCAGGTGAGATGACATGCCGTCGGTTCCGACACCCACGGTCACGCCGTGCTTGAGCATATCGAGAATCGGTGCGACACCCAGGCCATTGTTCATGTTCGATTCGGGATTGTTGACGAGCATCGAGTTCGTCGATCGCAGCAGGTCCAGTTCTCTCGATTCGAACAGGACGCCGTGGACGAACAGGGTTTTCGGCCCGGGGATACCGAAGTCCAGGAATCGATCCATAATTCGCCGGCCATAGCGATCCATTGTCGTCTGCACGTCGATGTCGTCTTCGGCGGCGTGCACGTGGAAGCCCGCGTCGAGAGAGTTGCCGATGTCGGCACAGCGGTCGAGGGTTCGTGTGCCCAGCGTCAGCAACGCGTGCAGTCCGAACATGGCCTCCATCTGTCCATCGTCCGAGTCGCGGCATTTCCTGATGTAGCGTGCGTTTTCTTCGATGCCCTCTCCGGGCTCGTTGCGGTCCGAGACTTCATAGCACAGGCAGCCGTTCAGGCCGACCTCGCGAAACGCACGCTCGACCTGGTCGAGGCTGCCATCCCAGCAGGACGGCGAGGCATGGTGGTCGAAAATTGTGGTGCATCCGGCACGGGCTGCGTGCATCACGGCAAGCAGGGCCGAGTAGTAGACGTCTTCGGAATCGAGCGCGGCATCAAGTTTCCACCATAGACTCTTGAGCGTCTCCTCGAAGTTGGTGGGCGCTGGTCCGGGCGGCGTAAAACCGCGGGCAAACGTCGAGTACAGGTGATGATGCGTGTTGATCAGGCCGGGCATGACGAGGCTGCCGTGCGCATCGATGACGCGCTCGACCTTGTACGTGTCGACGGGGAAATTGCCCACATCAATAATGTGATTCCCCTCAATGTAGATGTTGCCGTTCTCGATGAATCGATTGTTTTCATCGAGAGTGACGAGGTGCCCGTTTGTGATCAGCAGCGAACTCATGTCAGTCTTCGTAGCCTGGATGGTCGATCTTGTCGCCCGATCTCGTGCCGGCAGAGAGCGGCAGGAATTCAGCCGATGACTGCAGCCCCTTGAGCAAGACGTACATCTCTGCACAATGTCGCAAAGACAGGTCGCCTTGCTCTTTCGTCATGCTGCTTTGTGTGACGGCAAACGACTCAGGGTCGAGTCGGACATTGCAAGCCGGCCCGTAGTAATCCAGCACACCATTTAACTCGATTCGATGCGTCATGTCGCCCCAGCGCGCGTCCAGCGCCCAACAGTCGCCATCTCTGGAAACCATGAAAGCGTTGTCTCGCTGTGACTCGAAATCGCCGCGATCCAGATACAGTCGCGGTTTGTCCCGATACGGCCTGCCTGCAGTGGGGCAGAAGGTCGTGCAGTTGCCGCATTCGTTGCAGAGATCAGTGAGCACGGCGACCTGGTGCGGTTGCATCACATCGAAGTGTTTGTACCCGGCGACGAGCAACTCGCCGCCATCACGCTCGAGTTGCGGCAGATCGACCGAAAATGGTGCGGTCGCGTAAGTCTGCAAAGCGATGTTCGGGCATACGCCCACGCAGAGGCTGCAAAAAGTGTCGCAGTCGAGACACCGGGATGCTTCTGACCGTGCCTGCGCATCGTCAAATGTGAGTACAACTTCGTTGAAATTGCGGCGATCGCCGGGGTCGGTCTGCGGTGCGGCGACACGCCGCTGTTGCTCGCCGCGACGTCGGATAATTGCGTCGGTCGCCGCGGGTCCGACTTGGCGGGAAGCACTCGCTCGGATGCCCAGGATATGTCGCGCAATCTTCTTGCCGGCTGCGGCGGCCTTGACGATCGAAGCAGGCCCGTCATTGACTACGTCTCCACCGGCATAGATGCCGGGCACGGATGTCTCACAGGTATCTGGATCGACGTCTATATAGCCGCGTTCGTTTAGCTGAATCGGCTCGCCATCAAAAAAATCCAGGATCGCATGCTGGCTGATCGCCATAATGAGCGAATCCAGCCGGATCTCGAATTCGGAGTCGGGAACCTCTTGCGGCAATTTGCGTCCCGACGCATCGCGTTTTCCCGTGTAGTGCATGCCAACGCATCGCAATGCACGTAGTTTGCCGTCGCGGACTTCGAGTCCAACGGGACTTGCCAGTTCGACAATATCGATGCCTTCCTCAATGAGCTGTGTAATTTCCTCGCGATCCGCCGGCATCTGGTCGATTGTACGACGGTAAATCAGCATGACTTTGCCGCTATTCTGTCGCCAGGCGACACGGGCACAGTCCATTGCAGTATCGCCGGCACCGATAATGCCGACCGTGTTACCTATATCGAGCGCGCTGTCCTGCTTCGATCGACGCAGGAATTCGAGCGCGTCGACGACACCCGTGCAGTCCTCACCTTCGAGTCCCAGCGTTTTGCTACGCTGGGCACCGGCCATGATGACGATGTTGTCGAAGCCGCGTTTCCTGAGTTCGGACAGACGTATGTCCCTGCCGACTTCAGTGTTGAAGTGAACCTTGACGCCCAGGTCCTCGAGGACCGCGAAATCCTCCGCGAAAACGGGTTGTGGCAACCGGTACTCGGGGACTGCGCCCCCCACCATGCCCCCGCCATAAGGGTGTTTTTCGAATACCTCGACGGGCAGGCCCCCATGAGCGAGTTCGGACGCCGCAGCAATACCGCCGGGGCCGGCGCCGATAATGGCGACCTTGCCGGAAACACCCGCGGCAGGCACCGGCACTGTCGGCCGTGGACCCGAGTCCATGATGAAGCGCTTGATGTCGCGAATTGCCAGAGGCTCGTCGACATGCGTTCGCACGCATGCGTGCTCGCAGAGGTGATCGCAAACGCGTCCGAGAGTGCAGGGAATCGGATTGTCGGCAAGAACGATTTGCCTGGCCTCGTCGAGCTTGTTGTCGCCCACTGCTCGCATATACGCGGGCACGTCCTGATCCAGCGGACACTCATCGGCGCAGGGCGCCTTGATGCAGTCAAAGGCGCCAAGCACCCTCGAGGTCTTCGTATGCGTCTTGTCAAATCCGTTCTTGGCGTTGTCGGGATCCGATCGAGCCGAACTTGCGTACGTAGCCAGGTTACTTTGCGCGGCCTTGTTTGCGTCACTCTCGTCGCCGGCGGAACGACAAATGTAATCTTCGATGTTCGCTGCGCCTGCACTGTCGATTGCCGATTCGACTGCCGACACGTAGTCGATCAGCCGCAGGTATCCGCCCGTCCTGAGAAGATCGGAGCATACGGTAACCGTCCGCATTCCGGCTGCGATCAGGCTTGCGATATTCCGGCGGTTAACGCCAGCTGAAAACGACATTGGCAGGCGGCCCTCGAAGTCTCCAGCGAGCCGATGTGCCAGGTTGACCGTTATTGCGTGCAATGGGCGGCCGGACAGGTATGACATCTTCTCGCCAGCATCGAAAACCGATCGCGAGTTCGCGACCTCGAGTGTGTTGGAGAGTTTGACGCCAAACGAGAGATCAGAATCAAGCGCGATGCGTTGCAGATTCGTCAACATAGGTACGGCATCGGCATAGTCGAGGTCGTGATCGAAAGCGATGTCCGGTACAGCAATGTCACGATAGCCAAGTTCGTCATTGAGGATCGATCGTACGAAGTCGCGACCGAGCAGGGTTGGATTGCACTTCACGAGCGTGTGCAAGTGCTTCTCCTGCATCAGGTAGGCACTGATACCTTCGATTTCCTCGGGTGGGCAGCCGTGCATGGTCGACAACGTAACGTTGTCAGACATGCGGTCCGGTATAGGAATGTCCCGCACGGCAGGATAAAAGTGCGCGACCTGCTCGACGATTGCGCTCTTGTAATTCGAGCAATCGCTCATTTGCTCGAGGAACCACTGCACATTGGGCTTCCCGATGCCCTCGAGATCGTAGCCGACACTCATGTTGAACACGATTGCCGGGCGGTCGCCAGGGTGGCCCAGCAGGTGGTGTAGCGCGTGAATCAGCACCCATGCGCGCAGGTATTCATCGAAGGACTCATGGACCTTGAGTTCCTGCGACCACTCAACGTTGTAACCTTCGTCTTGCATGTCGATGCAAGGTTTTTTGACGTTCAATTCGTCGATGGTCTGAACGGTCTTGAGTTCGAAATATCGCGCCCCGCAGAGCCAGGCAGCAACAATATTCTGTGCCATCTGCGTATGTGGGCCCGCGGCGGGTCCGATGGGCGTGTCGAGCCGCCGGCCGAATATCGTCGTTCCGAATCGATCGTTCGGACCTGGCGCAAAGAAATACCGGCGAGGAATGCCGAACGCCGAATCACCATGACTCAGCTCGCCGAATAGCCATGCGGCAAGCTGTCTTGTTGAGATAGGTCGGAACAACTCGGACATGGTCAACTGCCTCCCGTAGTTCCGAACCAACCGATCGTTACATACGATTGAACCTTTTATTCAGGAGCGGTTGAAATACGCACTTGCCGCAAGCGGCTTGCGTTTCAGGCGTCTAGCCGCCGGCGGAACGTCTTCGCAGCTTGTCGTCGTACATCCGGGAATCGGCATCGGCAAGCATGGCCTCGACAGTCGAATGCCTGTCAGGGTCGAACTGGATCGTGCCAACGCTCCAGTCGAGTTGCTGTTGAATGTCGCATAAAGCTTCGTTTGCCATCTCTCTGAGGCGTTGTAAAGCAGTCGTCGAGCACCCGGCTGAATTGCCGAGCAGTACGACGAATTCGTCGCCGCCGAGACGGCCAATGACGTCCGCGGTTCGAAAGCACTTCAACAGCAGTTTCGCAAAATGCTGCAATAGTTGGTCGCCGGCCGCGTGGCCGTGAGTGTCGTTGATGGCCTTGAAGCCGTCGAGATCGAAAAACGCCAGTTCGGCTGAGGTCCCGGTGCGCCGGCAGAGTGATAGCAGGTGGTTGGCAACGAGGTGAAAACCGCGCCGATTGGCGACTTGGGTCAGGTCGTCGACCGTAATCTGCGACGATACCTTGACCTCGTCCTCCACCATTGCCGCGAGGTCGCCGAGCATTTCGGCGTCCTCATCGCTGAACTCCCGCGGATTGGAGTCGATAATGCACAACGTGCCAATTCGATTGCCGTCGGGGTGCCTGATCGGGTAGCCGGCGTAGAAACGGATGAACGGAGCACCGGTCACGAGCGGATTGTCGGCGAAGCGTTCGTCGCGGGACGCATCGTTGACGATGTATGGCTCATTGTTGAGGATCGCATGGCCGCAGAAGGAGATCTCACGGCTCGTCTCACAGGCATCCAGTCCCTGCCGTGACTTGAACCATTGGCGATCTGAGTCAACCAGGCTTACCAGGCAAATCTCTACATCAAACAAGCGCTTGGCCATGCGCGTGATGCGATCGTAGCGTTCTTCCGACGGCGTATCGAGGATCCGTAAGGAATGCAGGCTCATGAGGCGTTGAGTTTCGTCGATGGGCAATGATGGCTTGAGCATGGCGGTTTCGGTGGTTGCTTGAGAATACAGTTCTGTTATCGGCGGGGAAGGCCTGGAACTTTAGCGACGCAAAACACTGAAAATTGGGCATTTACGGCTAAAGAATGTAGCGCAGCGGCCGATTAGGGACTTAGTAAGTTATTGATTCCAGTGAGTTACCCGAGTGAAGCTGCGATTTTCGTTGGGAAAATGCCTTGTGACGGTGCTGGCGCTGCTGTTTGCGGTGCCGGCACTCCCGGCGAATGGTGCGGCCGAAGCACCGTTTCGGTTCTACACGGTACTCGACGGACTGACCCAATCCGGCGTCGTTGACATCGAGCAGGACCATGCGGGCTACCTCTGGTTCACGACGGCGCGTGGTCTGAATCGATACGACGGCAAGGACTTCGATCAATTCACCATCTCCGACGGCCTGCCCAACAACTCCCTGACCGCGCTACATGTCAGCAACACCAATTCTGTATGGGTAGGGGATGCCCGCGGGGGCGTCACGGCCATCCACGGGGCACGCGTCGTGCACACGATCAAGCCGTACAAGGACGAAACCCATCCTGTGCTGGACATCGAGGTGGTCGGCGATCGCAAGCTGATCGTGCTCGAGGACGTCGGCATCGTAGAGATTACGACCGAAAACATGGAATTCGGGCATCGGCACCTGGTGGGCGACAAGAGTACCGGTATTCTCAATATGTCCGCTTACGGCGAGGACATATGGGTGCAGGCAACGACTGGTCTGTACCGGTTGGCGTTCGATGGCGGGCCACGACTCGAACTGCAGTCCGAGCATATTCGCAATGCGCACGTCGACCGGCAGGGAATTTTGTGGGTCGCCGATGTCGACGGCAATGTTGGCATCTGGCAGGACGGCGTGTTCGACAAGTTGACGACGATCGAGGCGCAAAAAGACATCGTCAGCATCGCAACGGATCGCGAAGGCCTGGTCTGGATCGCGACGCGCGATCAATTGTTCGGATTCGACAGTCGTGACCAGCGCTCGGAGTACGTCGGTCCTTCCCTTCGTGAATACGCGGGCATCGACGACATAACCTCGATGTTTGTCGATTACGAAAACTCAGTCTGGCTTTCAAGCAGCTCACGCCTGATTCGCTTCCTGGGCGAGCGGTTTCGACACTATCGACTACGAACGGAGTTCGATTCCGAGACAGTCTGGGCAATCAGTGAAGACCGGCATGGCCGGTTTTGGTTTGGTACGCAGACCAAATTGATTTTGCGTCGACATGACGAGAGCTTGCTTGTCGTCAATGAGGAATACGGCCTTCCGCGCGGTCCTACACGTGGTGTCGTTGCAGACGTCAATGGAGACCTCTGGGTTTCCGTGACGGGGCATGGCCTCTATCACGTCGACGTCGATGCGCTTGCAGCCACTCATGTCGCAGCTTCCGGCACCGTCAATGTCCTGGACATTGCCGTGGCACATGATGGTGCCGTCTGGTATTCAACCATGGAGTCAGGCATTCACCGACTGGATCCTGCGTCCAGGACCCTGAAGTCGTTTGCGACACCGGACGACGCGTCTGTTTACACGCTGGACACCTGGGCGGACGGGAGTGTCTGGTACGGTGCCGACGAGATCGGCTTGGTACGATTTCGACCGGATGGAAACGGCGGTTACGCTCAGACCATCGTCGGCGCCGAAAGCGGCGAATCAGAACGCCTCTACAATTTTGTACGCCTCACCGAAAAACTGGAAGGCGGATACGACGAAGAGCTGTTGAGCTCGCAAGAGGGCCTGTCAAACCGCCTTTTCAACCACATTCGCCTTACGGGCCCGAACTCAGCTTGGATAGCCACTGAGGAGGGGGGGCTATTCCGCTTCCAGAATGGCGGTTTTGTCGACTTCGGCGAAGCAACGCCGCTTGCCGATCAAACGATTTATCTCGTTGAACCACTGGACAATGGCACGCTGGTCGTCGGTGGCGAGCAAGGCTTGTACCAGTTTGTGCCGGGTTCGCCTGGCATTGCTCATTACAACCAGGCGAACGGCTTCATCGGCCTCGAAACGAATGTTCATTCGACATACGTCGATTCCGAGGGCCATTTGTGGGTCGGTACGGTTGACGGTGCGTCGCGCATGGACGTATCTCAGCCCATGTCGCGTTCGTTTGAACCTACGCCGATGATCGTACGCGTGGAAACCGAACTTGACGGCCGCCAGATCCTGGACAACCACGAGATCGAGCCCAACCAGCTGGGCGCCCATGTCGAGTTTGCTGCGATTTCACTCCTGAACCCGCGCGGCATGCAATACAGCTATAAACTCGTTGGTGTCGATAAGGACTGGGGATCTTCCACGACGAACCGCGCCGTGAGTTATCCGCGGATCCCGCCCGGCGCGTACGAGTTCGTTGTCAGGGCCCGGTACCCGGGTGGCGAATGGAGCAGCCAGGTCGCAAGTCATCGCTTCACTATACTGCCGTATTTCTGGCAGCAGCCGTGGTTCCTGTTCGCGGTTTTCCTGGCTGTAATGGTCGCGTTGCGGGCCTTTATGATTTACCGCACGCGAAATATCGAATGGCTCAATGCGACTTTGCGCGCCCAGGTTGAGGAGCGTACACAGTCGATCGAACAGGCGAGGCAGAAGTTGCAGCACAGCCATGAGCGCCTGACCAGGGAGATAGAGGCACGAGCCGAGGTCGAGACGCGCTTCCTGAATGCGTTCGAAAACGCGCCCATCGGTATGGGCCTGCTCGACGCCGAGGGCCGGCTATTCGACGCCAACCCGGCGCTCAAGGAGATGTTCTGGCCCGCACTGCTCAATCGCGAGTTCGCTGACACGATCTCCGAAGAGGACCGTGACCATTTCGAGCAGAACTACCGCAAACTCGTCGATGCGGAGCTGGACAGTCTGCACGAGAAGCTCACCTGCGTGGGAGCGGGTGGGCAGGAAGTACAAGTCGTTGCCAATCTTTCGGTGGTGCGCTCTGATGAAGGCAAGTTCCTGTACAGCGTGTTGCAGGTTCAGGATGTGACCGAGTCAATGCAACTCACCGTGCAGCTCGAATACCAGGCCAGCTACGACGAACTGACAGACCTGCTTAATCGCCGCGCGTTCGAAGCGCAACTCGACAAGGCCTGGCAGAGCGCCGCTGACGGTAAGAAACAGAGCTACCTGATGTTCATGGACCTTGACCAGTTCAAGGTCGTCAACGATACCTCCGGGCATACGGCCGGCGACCAGCTGCTCCGCGACGTCAGCGAAATCCTGACGGACAGCGTTCGTGCCAATGACATCGTCGGTCGCCTCGGGGGCGACGAATTTGCCCTGATCCTCTGGGAATGTCCCACCAAGGTCGCCAAGCGCATTGCCGAGTCGATCCGCCGGAGAATCGAGGAATTTCGATTCCACTGGGACATCGAAACCTATCGAATTGGCGTCAGTATTGGTGGCTTGCCAATCGACCCGGAAGTGGGCGATATCAGTGAGCTGCAACAGCTGGCCGACGCAGCCTGTTATGCCGCCAAGGAAGCGGGCCGTAACCGGGTCCACATGGTCTCGGGCGACAAAGACTCTGCGCGAGCTCACCGCGGACAGGTGCGCTGGGTGCAGCGACTGCGAGAGGCGATGGAGAAGAACCGCTTCGCGATCTATGGGCAACAAATAGCACCGGCTGACGCGAAATCGGATGAGCCGGAGAGGCTCGAGATTCTGTTGCGCCTGCGAGATCCCGAAACACGCAAGCTGATTCCGCCCGGCGCCTTCCTGCCCGCGGCTGAGCGCTATGGCCTCAGCGTGGAACTCGACAAATGGGTTGTAACGAGCCTGTTGCAGATGCTCTTCATCCATCACGCGTTCGAGGCTGTGCACCGAAGCTACTGGATTAACCTGTCTGGCAGCAGCGTCGGCGACCGGCGCTTCGCAGAATTTCTCAAAGACGCCGTGTCGCGATCGCCGCTGCCGCCCGGAACGATCAATTTCGAAATTACCGAAACAGCGGTTATCAGGAATATCTCGGAAGCGAGTGACCTGATGAGCTCGCTGCGCGAGATGGGATGCCGCTTTGCTCTTGATGACTTTGGCACGGGGTTGTCGTCTTTCGGCTACCTCAAGAAGTTGCCGGTCGACTACCTGAAGATCGACGGCATGTTTATTCGCGACCTGTTGAAAGACAAGACGGACCGGATCTTCGTCAAGTCGATTATCGACATCGCACATACGCTGAATATCAAGGCGATCGCCGAGTTCGTGGAAGACGACAAGACAATGCGCGTCGTTCGCGACCTGGGTGTGGACTATATACAGGGCTTCGTCGTTGGCAAGCCGTTCGTCCTTGCACCCCGATTCCCCAAGGCGGCCGGAAACGATACGGCTGGAATTCAAGCAATAGCAGGCTGAGGAAAACGCATGAGCGTGGCAACAGATATTACGGAAACCGCGGCGAGGTTCGCCAAGTCGATTCAGGCATTGCCGCCACTACCGGCAACGGCCCAGGAAATTCTCACGTGTTTCGGTGACGAGTTCATCGATGCTGACAAGGTGGCCTCCGTCGTCAATGGAGACCCGGGGATCTGCGCCAAGTTGCTGGGGCTCGCGAATTCCGCGTACTTCGGGCTCGCGGAGCCCGTCAATGATATCGGCGAGGCAATCTCCAGGGTCCTCGGCGTCGATACCGTGCGGTCGCTGGTCCTGGCAATGGCAATCCAGCAGTCGTTTAACAGCAGGGAGTGTCCGGAATTTGGCGTCGAGCGATTCTGGACCCAATCGCTGATGGCGGCGGAATGTTGCAAGAAAATTGCAGCCGCGGATGAAGATGCGGATGACACTGAGCGCGATCTAGCATATTCGACAGGTCTCTGCCACAACCTGGGGCTCATGGCCTTGACGCACATTGAGCCGGCCCGAACCAATAATGTGTTGAAAACTCATCGTGAACACGAACGAAGTGACGCGTTGTCCGAACTTTTCAACAAGGAATTCGAAACCGATCACAAGATAGTCACGGCAGAGTTGGGACGCATCTGGTCTTTGCCCGCGCCGATGGTCGTGGCCTATCAGTACCGTGCGTTTCCCGAGTCGCACTGCGACGATCGACTTGGGCTTGTCGTCGCGGCCGGAGTCACGGCAGTCGAAAACGCCGAACGTGAGGAGCCACAGCGCTGCAGTCTTGCTGCGTGGTCCGGCGAACTCGGCCTGGACGCAGAGGAAATCCAGCAAATGGCCTTCCTCAGCGACAAGCAGAAAGAAAGAGTGCAATCACTCGCCAGCAACATGACACGGTAACCGTATCGGTGTGTAAACGATCTCAGTTCGCCACGGGAGTAGCGAGTGGTCGACAAGGAGTTTGGAGGACAGTCAGATGAAGCAATCAATCAACTTCTTGCGGATGCTCTTCTACGGGCCGGTTGGCCTGGTGTCGACTACCGTGGCATTGACGTGCCTTGCGTCTGGCGTTCAGGCCGAGGAATTGTCGGCCAGTGATACTCTTGCGGACCTGAGCCTTGAAGAGCTGCTCAGTACCGAGATTACGACCTTGTCACGTAAGCCGGAGAGTATTGGCAGTGCCCCGGCAGCCGTGCATGTCATTACCCAGTCGGACATTCGCCGCTCTGGCGCACGCTCCATACCAGAACTCCTCCGCCTGGTACCGGGCATGCAAGTCGCGCAAATCGACGGAAACAAGTGGGCGGTGACAGCACGCGGTGCTAATGGTCGCTTTGCCAACAAGTTGCTCGTGCTCATGGACGGACGGTCGTTGTATAGCCCGATGCTGTCAGGTGTGCAGTGGGACGCCCAGGAAACGGACCTCTCGTCGATCGAGCGCATTGAAGTCATCCGGGGCCCCGGCGCCACGATGTGGGGTTCGAACGCAGTAAATGGTGTCGTCAATATCATCACCAAGCACGCCGGTGATACCCAGGGCGGCAACCTTACGGTGCTTGGTGGCCAGCAGGGATATGAAGGCATCGCGCGTTATGGGTCCGAATTCGAGAACTCGGCATTGCGCCTGTGGGGAAAATTCACGGACAGGGACGGTAACGTTACTTTGGCGGGTGACGATGTTGACGACTACACGGAGATGGCGCGCATCGGTGGCCGTTACGACTGGGACGGCAACCAGAGAGACGAGCTGACTTTCAGCTTCGAAGTTTACGACGGGAAGTCGGGCGAGTATCGGATCAGCCGTTCGCTGGTGCCTCCTTACACCACGGTCGGTGACAGTGTTACCGACATCTCGGGCGGCTTTGTAATGGCGCATTGGTCTCGTGAGTTCGATGCGGGCGCGAATCTCGAGGTTCGCACTTTTTTCGACACACACGAGCGCAACGTTCCCACGTACAACGAAGAAAT
>Ga0265303_10002101_pt1 | contig 12349 bp, 16 predicted proteins | sample Helome_2_FD_192494 | JGI IMG/M metagenome (GOLD analysis project Ga0265303, IMG submission 192494) | Marine sediment microbial communities from subtidal zone of North Sea - Hel_20160317 (Illumina Assembly) | ecosystem: Environmental > Aquatic > Marine > Subtidal zone > Sediment ...
TTTGGAGCTCGGGGTCGACCTGTGTGCCGAGGTCGAATGGGTGGGGGTCGAGGAGCACCGGGTAGATCGCGAGGTCGACGTCGCCGGTTTCGAGGCTGTCGGCCAGACGCTTCGGCATGGGGACAACCGCAAGATCGATCAACGGCGCTTCGTGGCCCAACCGCTGTAGGAGCGTTGGCAAGACCAGCGCATCGAACAAGTCGGGCGAGACGATGCGGAACGTGCGGCTAGCCTGCGCGGGCTCGAACGCGGGAGGTTCGGCGAGTGTGCGCGCGAGACTGACGAGACCACTGCGGAGGGGAACAGCAAGCGCTTCGGCGCGGGGGGTGAGCACCATGCCTCCACGGCCTCGAACCAAGAGCGGGTCGCCGAAGAGCTCGCGAAGGCGACGGAGCGTGTGGCTCATCGCGGATTGGCTCACGCCCGCACGCTCGGCTGCTTTGGTGACGTTCCGCTCGCGCGCCAAGGCGTCGAGGGCGACTAGGAGATTGAGATCGACCCGGTGGAGGTCGTCTGCAGTATGAGTGACGCTCATGTAGCTATGGAAACAAGTCATTGGATTCATGTCAACCCTAGCCGCAGAGTGAGAGCTGCCAAAAGGAGGCAGTCATGGAAAAAGAACAAAAAGTACTAGTTGTGGGAGCCACGGGCGGCACGGGCCGCGCCACGATCGACACGCTCGTGAAGCGCGGGCACCGGGTGACGGCATTCTCCCGGCACGCCGAGTCGCTCGAGATCGGCTCGGACCGGGTGACCTTGCGGAACGGGGATGCGACCAACCCGGACGACGTCGACCGCGCAGTGGCGGGCCACGACGCGGTGATCATCACCCTCGGCATCACCGAGAACCCAATTCGTGTTCGCTTGTTCGGCGCCGCAGGCACTCCAAACGACGTGCGGTCGGCCGGCACGCGCAACGTGATCGCGGCGATGCGTAAGCACGGCGTCCGCCGGCTCGTCGTGCAGTCGTCGTATGGCGTCGGGGAGACGCGCGGCAGCTTGCGTTGGGTCGAGCGCCTGTTCTTCGGCCTCTTGCTGAAACCGCAGATCGCGGACACCGAAATGCAAGAGCTCGAAGTGCGGGACAGCGGCGTCGATTGGGTGTTGGCGCAGCCGGTGAACCTTACCCATGAGGACAGCGAAGAGATGCCGTTTGCGTCGGCGGATGGGCAAGTGCGGGAGTGGAAGATCTCCCGGAAGGGCGTTGCGGAGTTCTTAGCGCTTGCAGCGCAGGTGCCGGAGTACGTAGGGCAGTCGGTGGCGTTGTCTGGGGCGGGGGTGTCGGCGGCTTGAACGGATATCGATGACTTCAAAAGCCCGGTGGACGTTTTCGAGTAGGCGTTTAGCCAGCCTGCAAAAACGTCCGCCAAGGGTCCCAGTAAAACTTCCGCCACCCTTCGCTCACGCCTTCGTAGTCGCGATCCGCAACGCCGGTATGCACCAGATCGATACGCCCGCCTGATGATGACTCCGAAAACGCAAGCACGAGGATCGAGTCGGGGTCGTCCACGCCGAAGTTCGTCGAGCGCCAGGTCTGTACCACGAGGCGCCCGGGCACGGTCGCGACCATCCTCCCGCTCAGCGCCCCACCAAACGCAGAAAACGTGGACCCAGGTTCGCGCGACACCGTCACCTCGCTCCCGGTAAATGCCGAGTGCTGCTTCGAGTCGACATACATCTCGAAGAGCGCTTCGGGAGCAGCGGGAAGCTCTACACTCTGTTGAATATCTTTGCCCATCACATCATGTGGCCCGGGCCGATTCAAAGGCGGCACGCGCGAGGATGATGGCGACGATGAAGACTAACACCATCCCGACCACTCCTCCAAGGTAGGCGAGCGCGGCCCAGACACCGCCTTCGCCGTGAGACGTCGCGGCAGGGGACAGTCCTCGGTTGGCCGAGAAGTTCGCCGCCCAGTAGAAGAGCGTGTTCCCCCAACCGACGATGATCAGCCCCCAGCCTACCCAGAAAGCCCGGCCTCCTCCGAGCTCGAGCTTCCCCATCAGCAACGCGAGACCCGCCATCATGACGCCGTTGAGGACGCCGCCCACGTGCGCAGACACCCAGCCCCGCGTCGACCCGGGGATGCCTATGTCCCAAGTGGGCAACGGCCAAAGCGCGACGGCGCCGAGTATGGAGAAGGTCAACATGACGCCCGCGATTAGGCCAACTATCAAGACCAGCATGCCGTGACCGATCACCTGGCGCTGCAGTCGTTCCGCATCCTGTGCTGAGAGGTTGGTATCCATCGAACCCTGCCTTCCCTGTGTTGGCGCTACGCGCGCTCTAGCATCTGATCCACATCGCCTTCGGTGAGTGTCAGGGGATCCGCGCCCCCCGCGACGCGCTCCCGCCAGGCGACCGCAACACGGTTTTGCGATTCGTTGCACCTAGGGTGGTTTCGGGGATGGTACTTGCGGGAGAGCACCGGCAGGGCCGCGTACGCCAAATTCAACCCGAACGACAGAAAGAACTTCCAGGCTTTCAGCGCGCGCAGCGGCCTTCGGTAGTACCCTTCGGTCCGGACCATGGTTGCATAGCCCTTGAATGTCTGGCTGAGGATGTGCCAGAAGGCATAAAGCACCATCCAACGACGGTACCACTCGTTCTTTCGGTAGAACGCCTGATAGAAATCGAAGGCCACTGCGCCGTGCTCGACTTCCTCGACTTGATGCCAGACCCATAGCGCTCGCATCTTTGGATCCGCATCGGCCATGAACTCGTCGTAGCCGTCGAGAACAATCATTCCGCCGAGGAACGTGAACGTCTCGTAGCCCGCGGTGAATCCGATCTGAAACTTCTTGTCTCGCGTCGCGAACGCTTTCTCAAAGTAGGCGCGCGCTTCCTCATCGAGTTCCGCGACCTTCGGATAGCGATGGGCCATGGCCTTGTTCCACCCGATGAAGTTGAAGGCATGGAACGCCTCCTGACCCATGATGGCGTGCACATCCTCTGCGAGCTTCGGGTCGGTGAGCTCACCCCGATACTTGCGCATGACCTCGACCAGGAAGCGCTCGAAGTAAGGGACGTGAATCCCAAGGGCGTTGATGAACATCGAGAAGTCCGGACAGCTGCGGCTCCAGATCGGATGGTGCTGTTCGTGCTCGCCATCCTCGTCCAACTTGAACCGCAGCCTCCGCACCGGAATGTCGTCCATGGGGTGCGCAGCCATTTTCAGCCTCCAACCTCGAAACGGTACCGCCGGCGGAGAAATAGATCCAGGCCCTATTCTTGGATGAGCTCGAAGTCCGCTTTTGCAGCACCGCAGTCGGGGCAGCACCAATCGTCGGGCACATCTTCCATCTTCGTGCCAGGCGCGACTCCGCTGTCCGCGTCACCTTCAGCCTCGTCGTAGATGTGGTTACAGATGATGCATCGCCACTTGCGCATGGGCTCCTCCGTGATGGTGCTGTGTGACTCTGAAGAAGTAGGTCGGCGGGAGCGCGGCTTCAAAAGACGTACGCGAGGTTGAGCTGGACCTGGTGGTAGCCGGTTCGGTACGAGGTCGTCGTCGCGCTGTTGAGGCTGATCGAGTAGTTGAGGTCGAAGAGGGTAGGCGAGAGGAAGAGCTCGGCGAGCATCAAGAGGCTGAACGCGGCGACGCCCATCGTCAACCGTGGGGAGATTCGAGGGAGGAGCTGGTAGCGGGCGATCACCTTTGCGCAGACGAACCATGAGATGGCAAGCATGACGGGGAGCTCGAGCAGAGACGAACCCTTGGCCGAGATGCTATAAGCGCTGTTGGTATCCGTCGTGAAGGTGTTGTACCCGTTGACTCTCGGTTTGCTTCTCGCACTTGGCTGCGGCGACCGACGGGCGGATGCATGCGGCGACAGTCCGTTTCCGGCGGGCTTTTGCGTGCCTTTCGAGTCGTCAGCGGCGGCCAAGGCGTCGGTGGCGCAGAAGTGCTCATTCGCCCCCTTTTTCTGCTGCAACACCTGCGGAGGCGATGAGTACTGCCTCGATTTCTGCATCGAGCCGAAAGAGTAGCGGTTTGTGCTAGAGCACGCGTCTGGGGCTTCCCATGCAACCGGTCATCGCTGTCGCCAAGCTCAACAAGACGTACGAGTCAGGGTTCAAAGCCCTGGTCGACGTGGACCTCGACATTCAGCGCGGGGAAATCTTTGCGCTCTTGGGGCCGAATGGGGCTGGCAAGACTACGCTCATTAGCATCATCTGCGGGATCGTGAATCCAACGTCGGGCGTCGTGCGGGTCGATGGGAACGATGTGGTTTCGGATTATCGTGCGACTAGGTCGCTGATTGGGCTGGTACCGCAGGAGATTTCGACCGACGCGTTCGAGACGGTGTGGGCGACGGTGAGCTTTAGCCGAGGGCTGTTCGGCAAGGCCCCGAACCCGGCGCAAATCGAGAAGCTGCTGCGCGAGCTTTCGCTTTGGGACAAGAAGGACTCGAAAATCATGGACCTGTCGGGCGGGATGAAGCGGCGGGTGATGATTGCCAAGGCGTTGTCGCACGAGCCGATGATTCTTTTCCTCGATGAGCCGACCGCGGGGGTGGACGTCGAGCTGCGGCGCGACATGTGGGAGATGGTTCGGGGGCTTCGAGAGAGCGGCGTGACCATCATCTTGACGACGCACTACATCGAGGAAGCGGAGGAGATGGCCGACCGGATTGGGGTGATGAGCAAGGGCGAGGTCATTTTGGTGGAGGATAAAGAGACGCTAATGCACAAGCTCGGGAAGAAGCGGCTGACGGTGCACCTGCAGAGCCCGCTCGCGCGGATTCCGGACGAGCTCGTTGGACACCCCATCGAGCTTTCGGAGGACGGGAACGAGCTAATTTACACCTTTGATGCGCAGCACGAGCACACCGGAATCGCGGGCCTCTTGCGAAGGCTCAACGAGCACGGGATCGACTTCAAGGATCTGCAGTCGAGCGAGAGCTCACTCGAGGAGATTTTCGTGAACCTCGTGACCGAAGACCGATGAGCTTTTACTCGATTCGGGCGATCTATTTGTTCGAGATGTCGCGGACTGGGCGAACGCTGATGCAGAGCGTCGTCTCGCCAGTGCTGTCGACGTCGCTTTATTTCGTGGTGTTCGGTTCGGCGATTGGGTCGCGAATGGTCGAGATTGACGGCGTGAGTTATGGCGCGTTCATCGTGCCGGGCTTGACGATGCTGTCCTTGTTGAACCAGAGCATTTCGAACGCTTCGTTTGGCATTTACATGCCGAAGTTTGCGGGGACGATTTACGAGTTGCTGTCGGCGCCGGTTTCTTATGTGGAGATCCTCCTTGGCTACGTCGGCGCGGCGGCCACAAAGTCAACGGTGCTTGGTTTTCTGATTTTGCTGACGGCGCGACTCTTCGTCGACTACGAGATTGTGCATCCGTTCTGGATGGTCGGGTTCCTGGCCCTCACGGCCGTCACGTTCAGCCTGTTTGGTTTCATCCTCGGTATTTGGGCGGACGGGTTCGAGAAGCTGCAGGTCGTTCCGATGATGATTGTCACGCCGCTCACCTTCCTTGGTGGGAGCTTCTACTCGATCGACATGCTTCCGCCGTTCTGGCAGAAGGTCACGCTGCTCAATCCGGTCGTGTATTTGATTAGCGCGTTTCGGTGGAGCTTTTACGGCATCGCCGATGTGAGCGTGACCTTGAGCGCGGGAATGATTTTGCTTTTCTTGGCCGCCTGCCTGCTGCTCGTCCGTTGGATCTTCAAGACGGGGTATCGGCTCCGGGCCTGAGCGGCGGGGAGCGCGCCCGGCTCCCGAGCTCGATCGAGGCTAGCTAGAGACGAGCTCGTAAACCATGACGAACGCGGCGCCGACTGCCACGGCAAGGAGGCCGAAGCCGATGAACGACTTCGCGGAGCGAGGTTTGGGCCTGCCGGACAGGTCGAGGAGGAGGAGCGCGCTGGCCAAGCTGAGGGCCATGATGCTGGTGGCGGTGACCGAACCGGCCGACAGCGAGCCAAACCCGCCGACGAGAAGGAAGATGACGCCGAGCCACATCACGGCCTTTCGGAATCGGTTGGGGTTCGACACGTTGGGGCGAGACTACCGAACGTGGTTTCATCTCGGCAAGCGAGAAGGGACGCATTCAGCGTTGAGCGAGCTGTCCAGCGAGGGCGCGGGTTTTCAGCATCGTGAGAAAGAGTGCGGCCGACATCCCCGATGCGCCGAAGACCATGCACATGACCATGACTTGGTAGCGGACCGCAATGAGGGGGGAGACGCCCGAGAGGATCTGGCCGGTCATGAGCCCAGGAAGTGAGACGAGGCCCACGGCGAACAATGTGTTCACGATGGGGATGAGGCCGGCCTGCATGGCGATGCGCCTTGCGTCGATGTAAGGGACGCCGCGCCGGAGCTCGGCGAGCATGCGCTCTGCGGCGAGGCTGACGGAGTTCATCGAGGCGGCGAAAATCATGCCGGCGAGCGGGACCATGAAGCTCGGCTCATACCAGGGGTTGAGCGTCAAGACCGCCTGCGTAATCAAGACTACTGTGAGGCCGCCGCCGATGAGGATCGAGAGGAATGCGTAGCCGTAAAGCTTAGTCCGGAGGTCCGGGACGGTGCGAAGTGCGATCCAGCTCGCGGCGACGACCATGACCGACATGACGGCGAGGACGATCCAGGAGACGTCGGCTTCGAAGATGTAGACGAGAATGTAGCCGATGAGGAGGAGCTGGATGAGCATGCGCCCGAGGGCTGCCAAGCTGTGGCGGGCGCCGGCGGACCACCTCCAGAGAATGAACACGACGAGCAGCGCGGGGATGCCGGCCAGGGCTAGATGGAATGGTTCGATGGTTTGAATGGCTATCCTCCGATTCGTTCGGCGAGGTGGTCGATGTAGGCCCGGACGCGAAGCGGAAGGTAGCGACGGCGTGGGTAGACGGCGAGGATCGACCATTGAAAGGCCACCCTTCCCTCCAAAACCTCGCGCAAGCGGCCCGCTTCGAGTGCATCGCTTGCGACGAAACGCGGGACGAGGCCGATGCCTAGTCCGGACTCTGCCATTTCGCGCACGGCGTCGGGATGGTTTACGCGGAGCGGGCCCGCGACGGTGATGGTTTCGGTTGTGGCTTTCTCGTTGTCGTCGGTTCGGAAGCGCCAGCGTTGTTGGTCGCGGAAGTTGGTGTCGACGAGGCAATCGTGGTCGCGCAGTTCGGACGGGGTCTCGGGCGTGCCCCGGCGGCGCAAGTACGAGGGTGCGGCGACCGCGACAATGGGCGCGGGCGCGATTCGGCGGGCGACCAAGGATGAGTCGCGGGGGTCGGTGACACGAACGGCGATGTCGATGCTTTCTTCGACGAGGTCGACGATGCGATGGGTGAGGTCGAGGTCGATGGTGACCTCGGGGAACTGCTCGAGGAAGTCTTTCGTCATGACGTCGAGGTAATGGGAGGCGAACCCTGGGGGGGCGGTGACGCGAAGGGGGCCACGAGGCGCGGCGATGTTCTCGCGGAGCGACGCCTCGAGTGTTTGAATTTCGCCAAGAACGTCAGCGCAGCGCTCTCGGTAGGCGCGCCCCGATTCGGTGAGGCTCAGCGAGCGCGTGGTGCGCTGGAGGAGTTGGACGCCGAGGTGGGCTTCGAGGGCGCTGACGTATTTGCTGACCACCGCCTTCGAGCGCCCCCAACGCCGGGCGGCGGCGCTGAAGCTGCCCGCATCGGCCACGCGAACGAAGGCCTCCATGGCGACGAGACGGTCCATTGTTCACGAATCGTACACAATGATCTCACTGATTCGCTAATTGTTTGTGGAATGGATCGGGTCCAAGCTCATGGCATGACGAAGGCACAAACCGGAACGGCCTACCGCAGCGACGTCGCATTCACCCCTGCGGTCAAAGCGGCGCAAAAGGCACGTGGGTCGCGCGACGGATACGAAAAGGCGATGTCCCGGCATGACTGGGATGACCGGGTCACGCCGGTGCTCGAGGCCTTCATTGCGAAGCGCGATTCGTTCTATCTCGGGACGGCGTCGTCCGACGGCCAACCCTACATTCAGCACCGAGGCGGGCCAAAGGGCTTCCTCAAAGTGCTCGACGAGCACCGCCTGGCCTTTGCGGACTACCGCGGCAACCGCCAATACATTTCCGTCGGCAACCTGAGCGAGAACGACAAGGCCTTCCTGTTCCTGATGGACTACCCGAACCGGCAGCGGATAAAGATCTGGGGGCGCGCGGAGTACGCGGAGGGCGACAGCGAAGTCTTGGAGCGCGTGGTCGACCCGGACTACGACGCGCGGCCCGAGCGGGCCATCGTGTTCCACATCGAAGCGTGGGACTCGAACTGCCCGCAACACATCACGCCGCGCTACGCGGTGGAGGAGATAGAGGACGCTCGGCTACGGTCGCGAGACGCTCTCTAGGTCGGTTTTCGCGGTGTGCTCCTCAAGTCGTTGATATCAGAGGGCTCGTGAGGGCCGAGCGTGTCCCCAATTTTAGAAGCTCCACCATGACCGCGGTGTCGTGTTCGCAGTAGGCGGTGAGTTTTGTTCGAAGGGCGTTGCTTTGCTCCTGGGTCAACTCCTTGGGGCGGCAAAGCAGCTGTTCCAACAAGGCGGACGCGACTTGCCCGTCGGATACGTCGAGGTCGTCGTATGCCATTTCGGGGAGCAGTGCGGGGACGACGTTCTTGATGCTGAAGCTCCCGCGGAAGTCGGGGTGGTAGAGGTGTTTTTTGAAGACGACGAGCAGGTCGTCTGTCTTGTCGCGTGCTTCGAGCAAGGCCGGCGCATGCAGGGGGCATGCTTTCGCAAGCTGGCTCAAGCACCGCTTCTCGAAGCTCGCGTGCCAGGCGAGGACGGTTTCGGCTCCGTCCAAGGCACGGACCAGCGCTTCCGCGACGCCCGGGCGCGGGTCGCCCGGACCGTCGGCAAGGTAGGCGCTGTGGGAAACGTCGCCGCCCTCGTGGATCGTGTGCACGCTGAACTGGACCGGAACCGTGCCGAAGGGGCCGCAGCCGTTCCAGACCGGCAAAGCGGGGGCGACGGTTTCGAAATCGAGCATCGCGATGGGGTAGCGAAAGCCAGCGAGCACCTCGCCAAGCCCCGGTTCGACGATGAGCTGATTTCGAAGGACGGCCGCACGGTGACGGGCCCAGAGCGGCTCGAGCGGAAAGTCACTTGGGATTTGGTCGACGGTTTCGATGCCGGCCTCGCGGAGCTCGTCGAGCTTGTTGGCTTTGATTCCGTTGAGCTCTCCGATGAGGTGTTCAGGAGTGGGCTCGACGCACCGGTCGAGGAACGGGCACTCGTATGGCGAGTTGCAGTGGGGGCCGGGCTCGACGTACGGAATCTCGCCAGCAAGCATCTGCATTTGCCCGCTCGCTTCGCCGGCAATGTCGCCGCGGAAAGCGGCAACTTCGGAGCTAATATCCGCCCGGATGAAGAGCGGACCGTGGTTCGGATACCGGTGCTCGCGGTTGAGGTGCATGAGCTCGACGCGAATGACGGAGAGGCCGGCCTTCTCGACCACGTGCGCCTGCACGGCCGCATCGGGAATGTGCTGCGACTTGACTCGACTGGTGCCTTTGACCTCGGTGACCACCCAGCCGTCGCCTTCTTTCGAAAGCGCGTCGACGGCGACGAAAATGTCGTCTTCAAAGAACGACGCCTCGAGGATGACCGAGGCGCCGGCGTCGATGGCTTGGCGCGTGGGTTTGACGGAGGCGAGCGGGCGGCGATAGTCGAAGTCGATGAGTACGCCGTTCGGGAACTCCTGGCGCGCGCGCTCGCCAACGCGATTTCCCATGTCGAAAACAGCTTGAAGAGCGGCGTCGGGGCGAAGCTCGGCGGCACGCGGCTCGTGCACTTTCCACCAGAGTTGCCGGTGGCATTGCAGCCCGGCGGTGAATCGAGACTTGGAGAGGCGGTAGGTGCGAGACAAGTTCGAGCCCCGCTAGTTCTTCTGTGCACTCGCGATGAGCGCGGGATGCGCGAATCGGACCGAGCCGTCGGCTGTGACGAATCGGCTCAGCTCTACCTCGGACTCTGAGACTAGCCGTTCGTACTGGTCGTCATCGAGCTCGTTGGCGAGCGTCCAACCGCGAACATCACTATGCATCCAGGATCGAATCGAAGTAAAGCAGGCTTCGCCCGGCATGCGCTGAACTTCGAGGTCCGTGACGCCGGCGCGTGTGATGAGAGCGCGAAGCGCGTTCGGATCGCCAAGTGAGTACGGTGATTCCAACAAGGCCGCGACATCGTCGCCGAACAGGCGGGCCAGGAGCGCGGTGATGGCCGAGTAGCCGGGCGTGTTATCGAGGCTGTCCCACACCGCGATGGCGAGACGGCCTCCGGGGCGAACGACTCGCCACATCTCTGCAATCGCCGCGTGCTGGTCTTCGAAGAACATCAAGCCGAACTGACTGACGGCGGCATCGAAGCTCTCGGCTTCTAACGGGAGGGCCTCCGCCGGAGCTTCTAGCCAGCTGATTTGTGGCGCCTTGCGCCTGGCCACGGCCAACATGCCAGGGTTCAGATCGACGCCGACAACCTGCCCGCCTGGAGACGTGGCGAGAGCGGCTTCCATCGCAAGGACGCCAGTCCCGCACGCTACGTCGACGACGCGCTGCCCGGGTTGAAGCGCCGCAATCGCGACGACCCGAGGGACCCAGGCTGCGAAAAGCGCTGGCAGGAAGAAGTCGTCGTAGACCTCGGCTGCGCTAGATGTCACTTGGCCTGCGTCGCTCATGGGTCCCCTCAGAGCCAGCCCACTTCGGTGGGGGTCAGCCCGTCCTCTTTCAGCAACATGTAGCGGTAGCGATAAATCTCGTCGCCTCTTTTCCACTCGGAGTTGGCGTCGTTGATGCGGCGGATGGTTCGGTTCTGCCGCTCGTTGAGCGGTTTGCCTCGGCACGGGTCGTCGCGCCCATCGGTGACGCTCGCGCCTTGGAGCCAGGTCTTGACGAGCTTGAAGGATTCGGTGCGGCGCTGGATCAAGGTCACCTCGGTGGCTCGGTTGGAAGTTTTCGCGATTGAATTGAGGCGGATGAAATACGTGCGGCCGGCGGCGAGGTCGATGTCGATACGTTGGTTCCTGAAGCTGGCGATGAAAAAGGTGTACTTCCCCGGTTTCATCGGGATGACCTCGGCCTGGCGGCCGCCGACTTCGGCCACGCATTGCTTGTCCGCGTTGAAGACGATGAAGCTCTCGGCGCGATCTTCATACAGGTTCTGAATGAACACGACGAGCGCTTCATTTTCAGGCGCCATGAGATCCGCGTTGTCGTAAGCGGCGGCCGGCTGCGGTTGCACCAACACCAGCGCAATTAAGACGAAGAATCTCATGACCCAGCGTTGTAGCCGCTTTTGCTACCTGTAGTCGACGATAACCGGCGCATGGTCCGAAAAGCGCGGTTCGCGGGGGATCGACGCGTGGACGACACAGTCGCCGATCCCCGGGGTGACGACCTGGTAGTCCAAACGCCAGCCGACGTTGCGTTCGCGGGTGGTCGGATGCCGCAGCGACCACCAGCTGTACTGACCGGGCGCGGCGTTGACTCGTCGAAATGCGTCGACCAGGCCGATGGGCCCAAAGACCTGGTCGAGCCAGGCGCGCTCTTCAGGAAGAAAGCCGGAGTTCGTCTGGTTGGCTTTGAAGTTCTTGAGGTCGATTTCTCTGTGCGCGACGTTCCAGTCGCCGCAGAGGATGCAGTGGCGCCCGCTCGCGACCAGGCCTGTGAGGTGCGCCGAAAACTCTTCCATGAATCGAAACTTGGCCGCCAGCCGCACCGGCCCGCTCGTCCCCGCTGGAACGTAAACCGATGCAATGCTCACATCGCCAAACCGCGCCTCGATGTAGCGCCCCTCCGGATCGAACTCCGGGGAGCCGAAGCCGTGGATCACCTCGTCCGGTTCAGCCCGTGCGAATAGAGCGACGCCGCTGTGCCCTTTGCGCTCACCGGGTTCGTAGAAGCTCTGGTAGCCGGCTGGAGCGAGCTCAAATTTAGAGAGCTGCTCGGGCCGGGCTTTGATTTCCTGCAGACATACGAAGTCCGCATCTTGGCCTGCAAGCCATTCGTAAAACCCCTTGCGCGCCGCAGCGCGAAGCCCATTGACGTTGAGCGTAAGCACCCGCATCGAAGCGGCGGAACGCTAGCACAAATCCGAGCCGACCCGGACCGCACCGCGGCATCAGGCGCAGCACCCACCCCCTAGGACTGAACCGCCCTCTCAGTGTTTGTCCTCGTCGGAATCAGAGTCATCCCCCTCACTGTCACTCTCACTGTCACTGTCACTGTCACTGTCGCTGTCACTGTCACTGTCACTGTCGCTGTCACTGTCACTGTCCCCGTCACTGTCCTCCCCACAGTCACAGGAATGCCCCTCGCACCGATCGATGCAGTGCTCTTCTACATGGTGTGCAATTCCCGCG
>Ga0265303_10002102_pt1 | contig 12349 bp, 10 predicted proteins | sample Helome_2_FD_192494 | JGI IMG/M metagenome (GOLD analysis project Ga0265303, IMG submission 192494) | Marine sediment microbial communities from subtidal zone of North Sea - Hel_20160317 (Illumina Assembly) | ecosystem: Environmental > Aquatic > Marine > Subtidal zone > Sediment ...
TCGACCGGTTGCTGGCGCAACCCGAACAGCATTTCACGCGTTTGAACGGCAGCAAACTATGGCATAGTGCCTTGCTTGAGTACTGGCTGCAGCAACATGTGGATGCGGCTGAGATAACGACGAAACCTGATTTCCCTGCTTGAAAAAAACGGTTATGATAATACTTTAGTATTTTACTTGGTTATTTTTGAGGTATTCAATGGACGTCCTGGAACGTATTAAGCAGCAAGTCGAAACCCACCCGGTTATTATTTACATGAAGGGCACCCCCCAGCTACCCCAGTGTGGCTTTTCAAGCAGGACCGCCGAAGCGCTTAAGTCTCTGGAGATCGAGTTCGCTTATGTCAACGTGTTATCCGACCCGGAAATATTCCAGAACCTGCCGAGGTTTGCTGACTGGCCGACCTTTCCCCAGGTTTATGTGGACGGGGAACTGATCGGAGGTTGTGATATTACGCTCGAGATGCACGAGTCGGGCGAGTTGGAAAAACTGACCAGGGCCGCAGTCGAGAATAAGCCAGGTTAACCAGTAAGGTTTGCAGAAATTCCGGCCGCTGCGGGATTTTTTCAGGTCGCCCGGTTTATGGGTTGGTAGGCCTGGTGTGCGAGCTTGATGATTTCCGCTACCGACGGCGCGGGGTCCATTCCGTGGCCGTGCCACACGCCAATCGAAATATCCAGTTGTTTCCCCTGGTCGGTAGCCTGCATGGTGTGGCGCTTGATGCTTCGAATCAGGCGATCAAACAGGTCCGGATTAAAGATTTCTGGATCCTGATACTGCACCGATACCGCGAAGGTATTGATATTAAACCTCGATACCATGTCCATGGGTCGCAGCGAGAGCTGGATTGAATTGGCGATCGTCTTCAGGGTGCCGAGGCGTAGCTCATTGTTGGGTGAACTGACTTCAATCAAACCCAGGCCGAGCCCACCGCCACGCGCATTACAGTGCTCGATTAATGACTCGATATGCAATTCGAGTTGTGCTCGATTGGGTAGATTGGTATCCGGGTCCTGCAGGCTATATTGCTTGATACGCAGGAACTGGCTGCTGAGGTTGCGCATACGCTCACGCATTTCATTTTGCTGGTAGGCGTTTCTTCCGGCACCATAAACCCGTGCAGCGAGTTCAAACTGGTTAGCGGATTTGGAGACGAAATCGTCGACGCCGCGATCAAAGGCAACCACGATGCTCGCAGCGGTATCTTCTGCGGTCAGCAAAACGATGCCGGTGTAGCGGTCGTTATTTTCATCCCAGCGACGCACCAGGTCGGTCATCTCGAGACCGTTCATGCCCGGCATCCAGAAATCGGCCAGCACCACGTGGGCGCGCCTCTGGTTCAGTAGATAAAGCGCTTCGTCGGCAGACGAAGCGGTGCGTATGTCGGTAAATCCGGATTTGCCGAGACCGGATTTAACCACTTCGCGGCTAAACTGCAGGTCATCAACGACAATGATGGAGAGGTCTTCTTTGCGCAAGGCTTGAGACTGATGAATTTATCAAGCTGAAGTATAGAGTAAATCTTGAATTAAGGCGGGATAAATGTCGCGTCATTGACGATCTTGCAGAATAACATTGCGGTCATTTCAGCATCGTAGACTGCCGAATGTGCCTCGTTTGAATCCCATTCGGCTCCGGCTGAATGGACTGCTCGCGCCAGCACGGTCTGGCCATAGGCGAGGCCCGCGAGGGTGACGGTATCGAAGGTACTGAAAGGATGAAACGGATTGCGCTTTATGCCCGCTCGAGCCGCCGCGGCATTGATAAATTTAAGATCAAAGTGTGCGTTGTGACCGACCAGTATGGCTTTCTTGCAGCCGTGGTGTTTGATTGCTTCGCGCACCGGTTTGAATATTTTGGGCAGGGCCTGTTTTTCGTCGACCGCCAGGCGAAACGGGTGATCCACATCGATGCCGTTTACCGCCATCGACTTGGGATCAAGATTGGCGCCGGCGAAAGGGGTGACATGACAGGAAACGGTTTCGCTACAGTAAAGCTGGCCATTTTTATCAATATCGATGATTACCGCGGCAATTTGCAATAACGCGTCGGTTAACTCGTTAAAGCCTCCGGTTTCGACATCAACTACGACCGGGAGGTAACCTCGAAAACGCTGCGACAAGAGCGTTGTATCAGTCATTATCGGCCATCATCCAGTGCAGGGCCTGGCCCGCCTTGAACGGTATCAGGCTTGAGTCCGGGTAAGGCAGCGAGTCCGGTATTATCCAGTCATTGCGCTTTAGGGTGATCGACCCCTGGTTGAGTGGGAGCCCGTAAAATGTAGCTCCGTTGCGGCTCATGAAAGCTTCGAAATGGGTAAAGTCGCCAACCTCATCAAAGGCTTCGGCGTAAAGTTCAATCGCGCTATGGGCTGAATAGATTCCGGCACAACCGCAGGCAGACTCTTTTGCACTTTTGCTATGCGGTGCACTGTCGGTGCCGGCAAAAAACCGGTTATCGCCGCCGCTGGCGGCCACCAGTAACGCCTGGCGGTGTTGTTCGCGCTTGGCAACCGGCAGGCAATAATGATGCGGCCTGAGGCCGCCTTCGAAAATCGCATTACGATTAATGAGTAAATGATGCGGGGTTATCGTGGCCGCCAGGTTTGCATCGAAGCTGCGCACGAAATCGAGAGCGTCCCGGGTGGTAATATGCTCAAACACGATTTTCAACTCGGGGAATTGATTGCGAATTCTTACCAGTTGCTCGTCGATGAATACCTTTTCGCGATCAAAAACGTCGACCGCGGATGCGGTGGCTTCTCCGTGTACCTGGAGTATAAGACCATGCTGTTGCATGGCCTCGAACACCCGGTCAAGTCGGGCCAGGTCAGTAACGCCAGCCTCGGAGTTAGTGGTTGCACCTGCCGGGTAAAGCTTGGCGCCGTGGATATGCTCCGAGCGACTTGCTTCCACGATATCTTCAACCCGGGTATTGTCGGTCAGGTAAAGCGTCATCAATGGCGTAAAGCGGGTTGCTGCCGGCAGTGCTGCCAGGATACGTTGCCGGTAAGCCATTGCCTCCGCACAGCTCCGAACCGGTGGGTTCAGGTTTGGCATGATGATCGCACGTCCAAACTGCCGCGCCGTATCCTTTACAACTGCCTCCATGTAAGGTGTATCGCGCAGGTGCAGGTGCCAGTCATCGGGCGTGATGATGGTGAGCTTATTCATCGATCTCTGAGCTTATATAGTTAGAATGGATATTGAAATTAGAGATGATAATAACATCTGGACGCGGAATAATATGCTGTATAATCCTGGCAAACTAAAACAAAGGCAATGCACGTGGTAGACCAGACCGATATTGATCCTGAAGAAACCCAGGAATGGATAGAATCGCTCGACTCGGTGCTCGAGCGCGAGGGTCCGGAGCGGGCCCATTTTCTGCTTGAGCGACTCATCGATAAGACCCGGCGTTCGGGCGTCTATCTTCCTTTCTCCGCCAATACCGCATACGTCAACACGATCCCGGTTACCCAGCAGCGACCAATCCCGGGCGACCAGGCGATCGAGCACAGCCTGCGCTCTGTCATTCGCTGGAATGCCGCGGCGATGGTCGTGCATGCCAATCGCAAGTCCAGTGAACTGGGCGGGCATATAGCCAGTTTTGCATCGGCAGCAACACTGTACGACGTTGGTTTCATGCACTTTTTTCGAGCGCCCAATGATGAGCACAAGGGCGACCTGGTGTTTTTCCAGGGACACTCGGCACCCGGCGTTTACGCACGCGCATTTCTCGAAGGGCGTATTAGCGAAGACCAGTTGAAGGCGTTTCGACAGGAAGCGCTGGATCACAATGGTCTCTCGTCCTACCCACATCCCTGGTTGATGCCGGATTTCTGGCAATTCCCGACGGTTTCGATGGGGCTCGGCCCGATCATGGCGATTTACCAGGCACGCTTCATGAAGTACCTCGAAAATCGCGGCCTTCAGCCGCAATACGATCGCAAGGTCTGGGCCTTCATGGGCGACGGTGAAATGGATGAGCCGGAATCCCTGGGTGCGATTTCGCTCGCGGTTCGCGAGAACCTGGACAACCTGATTTTCGTTATCAACTGCAACCTGCAACGACTCGACGGTCCGGTGCGCGGCAACGGCAAGATAATCCAGGAACTCGAAGCCGTGTTTCGGGGTGCGGGCTGGAACGTGTTGAAGGTGGTCTGGGGATCTTACTGGGATCACCTGTTTGCCAAGGACAAAGACGGTATTTTGCAGCGGCTCATGGAAGAAACGGTTGACGGGGAATACCAGGCCTTCAAGGCCAAGGGCGGGGCCTATACGCGCGAACATTTCTTTGGCAAGTACCCCGAAACGCGCGAAATGGTCGCCGACATGTCCGACGAGGATATCTGGCGCCTTAACCGCGGCGGTCACGATCCGCACAAGGTTTACGCGGCCTATGCCGAGGCAGTCGAATCAACCGGCCGGCCGACGGTAATCCTGGCCAAGACGGTGAAGGGTTACGGCATGGGGGAATCGGGTGAGGGACAGAACATCACCCATTCACAAAAGAAAATGGGTGAGGATTCGCTCAAGGCTTTTCGCGATCGTTTCAATATTCCGATCAGCGACGAGGGTATTGCGGAAACACCATTTTACAAGTTTCCAGAGGACAGCGTGGAAATGGAATACATGCGCAATAGTCGCGAGAAGCTCGGTGGATTTATGCCGGTGCGCAGCGATACTGCCGAACCGCTGGTCATCCCTGGGCTGGAGATTTTCGACGCACTGTTAAAAGACAGTGGGGATCGTGAATTTTCGACCACGATGGCCTTCGTGCGTATTTTGTCCACGCTGGCACGCGACAAGAACATCGGCAAGAATATTGTTCCGATCGTTCCCGACGAGGCCCGAACCTTCGGTATGGAAGGCATGTTCCGTCAACTCGGAATCTACTCGTTCAAAGGACAGCTCTACGAACCGATGGATTCGGACCAGGTGATGTACTACCGCGAGGATATCAAGGGACAGATTCTTGAGGAGGGCATCAACGAGGCGGGTGCGATGTCTTCCTGGATCGCCGCGGGTTCTGCCTACAGTGCGCATGGCGTCAGCATGATTCCATTCTATATCTACTACTCGATGTTCGGTTTCCAGCGTATTGGCGACCTGGCCTGGGCGGCCGGCGATATGCAGGTGCGAGGATTTTTAATGGGTGGAACCGCCGGTCGCACCACGCTTGCCGGCGAGGGCCTGCAGCACCAGGATGGCCATAGCCTGATCGTCGCCGGAACGATTCCCAACTGTGTATCCTACGACCCGACTTTTGCCTACGAGCTTGCAGTCATTATCCAAAGTGGCATGAAACGCATGTACCAGTTGAAGGAAAACGTTTTCTATTACATATCGGTAATGAACGAGAATTATCTGCACCCGGCGATGCCCAAGGGTTCGGAAGAGGGTATTATCAAGGGCCTCTATTGCCTTGAAGAGGGTGAACAGCGAGGCCTCAAGGTGCAATTAATGGGGTCAGGCACGATCTTGCGCGAGGTCATCGCCGCCGCTGAACTCCTGAAAAAGGATTTCAAGATCAATGCCGATGTCTGGAGTGTCACCAGTGTCAATGAACTTGCTCGCGAGGCCAAGAGCTGTGCGCGTTGGAATCAACTGCATCCAACCAAAAAGGCGCGCCAAAGTTATCTTGCAACCCAGATGCGGGGGCGCAAGGGGCCAGTCATTATGTCGACCGATTATATTCGTGCCTATGCGGAACAAATACGTGAATTTGTCTGGTCACGATTCGTCAGTCTCGGTACCGACGGTTTCGGCCGCAGTGATACCCGCGAGAATCTGCGCATTTTCTTTGAAGTGAATCGCTACTATATTGTAGTCGCCGCATTGAAGGCCCTGAGCGACGACGGCGACATTGAAAGCAAGGTCGTGCAGCAGGCCATCAAGAAGTACGGTATCGATTCTGAAAAACCTAATCCGGTGACGGTTTAGGCCGACCAGCAGGAGCATTGAAGTGGCAGAAATAAAAACGATAACGCTTCCTGACGTCGGTGACTTTCAGGATATCGAGATCATAGAAATACTGGTTGCACCCGGAGACCTGGTCGAAGCCGAGCAGTCGATTATCGTACTGGAGTCAGACAAGGCAACGATGGAGATTCCGAGCCCTTATGCGGGCACCATCGAATCGATAACGGTCAGCGTCGGTGATCGTCTTAACGAGGGCGATCAAATCGCGACGCTCAGCGCGAGCGATGATGGCGGCAAAGCGGAAGTTGCAGAGAGCGCAGTGGCGCCGGTTAAGGATGAAACACCGGCTACTGAAACTACCCCGACCCCTGCACCCCCGGCGGAGGTTGCACAAGCCACGTCATCGGTGGTTGATACCGCTCCAGCGAAAGCCGACGCCGCCCCTGGAAAGCCGATGCGACCGCACCCGGGAACCGGGGCAGGCCAGGCGGAAAGCACGCGTGGCAACATGATACACGCCAGTCCGTCGATTCGCAGGTATGCCCGGGAACTGGGTGTGAATCTGGACCAGGTCATTGCCAGCGGCGCCAAGGGCCGTATCGTCAAGGCCGATGTCAAGGCCTTCATCAAATCGGCCATGTCGGGTGGTGCCGCCCCGAGCACCACCGGCATCAATGTCGGCAGCGTACCCGAGGTCGATCATTCCAAGTTTGGTGAGATCGAGACGGTTGCGCTGAGCCGGATCCAGAAGATCTCTGGCGCCCATCTGCATCGCAGCTGGGTGAACGTGCCCCACGTTACCCAGTTTGATGACGCCGATATCACCGAGCTAGAAGCCTTTCGCAAGTCCCTCGCGAAAGAGGCGGAAAAGAAATCCGTGCGCCTGACACCACTGGTATTTTTAATGAAGGCGGTCGTCAGTGCACTGCAGCAGTTCCCCACCTTCAACGCGTCTCTCGACGCTCGCGGTGAAAACCTGGTCCTGAAGAAATATTTTCATATTGGTATTGCCGTCGATACACCCAATGGCCTGGTGGTTCCGGTGGTGCGTAACGTTGATCAAAAAGGCCTGTTTGAACTGGCTGCCGAACTCGGAGAAGTGTCGCTACGTGCGCGCGATGGTAAGTTGTCGCCGACGGATATGCAGGGGGGCTGTTTCACGATCTCGAGCCTGGGCGGCATCGGCGGCACCTATTTTACGCCGATCGTCAACGCGCCCGAGGTGGCCATACTCGGCGTTTCGCGATCAAAAATGCAACCGATTTATGTTGACGGCGAGTTTGAGCCGCGTCTAATCTTGCCACTGGGCCTGTCTTATGATCATCGGGTTATCGATGGCGCCCAGGCGGCGCGTTTTACCACTTTCCTGAGCCAGGTGATCTCGGATATCAGAAGGATACTTTTATAATCATGAGCGAAAAAGAGCTATTACTGCCGGATATCGGTGATTTCGAAAATGTCGAGGTTATCGAGATGCATGTTGCCGCAGGCGACACCGTCAAGGTCGAAGATCCACTGCTAACCCTGGAATCCGATAAGGCGACGATGGATATCCCGTCTCCTTTTGCCGGTACCATAAAGCAGGTGAGCGTTGCGGTCGGGGATAAGATATCCGAGGGCAGCAAGCTCGGCCTGATAGAAACAGCTGGGGCAGCTTCTGCTGCCCAAACTCCTGCACAGGCGGAAAAAACCGAGCCCGCCAGGCAGTCGTCGGTCAAGGCCGGGACGGCAAAGTCTGTGGTGCCGGGAGGCGATGCGGATATAGATGCGGAAGTAGTTGTTCTGGGTGCTGGTCCGGGTGGCTATACCGCGGCTTTTCGCGCTGCCGACCTGGGCAAGAAAGTGGTGCTCATCGAGCGCTACGAAGCGCTGGGAGGCGTGTGTTTGAATGTTGGCTGTATTCCTTCAAAGGCACTTTTGCACACCGCGCAAATCATTAATGAAGCCGAGCACATGAAAGCCAACGGGGTTAGTTTCGGCAAGCCTAAAATTGACCTGAAAGGGATTAACGGTTTCAAAAGCAAGGTAGTTGGCAAACTCACCGCGGGACTTTCAGGACTCGCCAAGCAGCGTAAGGTAACGGTAGTGCATGGTGTCGCTGAGTTTATTGACCAAAACAATATCCAGGTCGGTAAAAAAGGTGAACTAACCCGCATCAAATTCGAACATTGTATTATCGCCGCGGGATCTCAACCAACAGAGATACCAGGCTTTCCGAACGATGATCCGCGCCTGGTTGACTCTACCGGTGCACTTGAATTAGCCAATATCCCCAAGAAGCTTCTCATTGTCGGCGGTGGCATTATCGGGCTCGAAATGGCGACCGTTTACCACGCCCTGGGATCCGAAATCACGGTCGTCGAGTTTATGGATAGCCTGATTCCGGGTTGTGACAAGGACCTGGTTCGGGGGTTGAACAAGATCATATCGAAGCGCTACAAGGCGATTTATCTCAAGGTCAAGGTTGCCGCTATCAAGGCCCAGAAGAATGGTTTGAAAGTGACCTTCGAGGGTGACAAGGCCCCCGCGCCCGCGTTGTTCGACAAGGTACTGGTTGCGGTCGGGCGTCGTCCCAATGGCAACAAGATCGGCGCCGACAGGGCGGGTGTTAACGTCGACGAGGCGGGTTTTATTGCGGTCGACAAGCAAATGCGGACCAATATCCCCCATATTTTTGCCATTGGCGATATCGTTGGCAATCCCATGCTGGCGCACAAGGCAACGCATGAAGGTAAGGTTGCCGCGGAAGTGATCGCCGGCATGAAGTCTTATTTCGAACCGCTGACGATTCCCTCGGTCGCATACACCGACCCGGAGGTTGCCTGGATGGGATTGAGTGAAGCCGACGCCAAGGCGCAGGGTATCGAGTATGAAAAAGGGGCTTTTCCATGGGCTGCAAGCGGCCGTTCGCTGGGCATCGACCGGGACGAAGGACTGACGAAGGTATTATTTGACAAGGAGAGCAAGCGCATCCTGGGGGCCGGGATCGTGGGCCCGAACGCCGGTGAGTTGATCGCCGAGGCCGTGCTGGCCCTGGAGATGGGGGCCGATGCCGAGGATATTGGCCTGACGATCCATCCGCATCCGACGCTGTCCGAGACTTTCAATTTCGCGGCAGAGATGGCCGAGGGCACCATTACCGACCTTTATATACCGCGCAGGAAGTAGTCCCGATTCACTGATCGTAATTCTTCCGGGGCGGTAGCAAAATGACGCAACTGCATTTCACCTCGACCGGCAGTGGCCAGCCATTAGTTGTCCTGCATGGCCTGTTTGGCTCGGGCAAAAACTGGCAAACGCACGCGCGCAGGTTTGCCACTCACTACCGGGTTGTAACCGTTGATCTGCGCAACCATGGCGACTCCTTCCATGCCGATGAAATGAACTATTCGGTGATGGCCGGGGACGTCGATCAATTACTGCAGCGACTGGACATCGACCAATGCCACATTCTGGGCCACAGCATGGGCGGTAAGGTCGCAATGGCATTGGCCTTGCAGAACCAGGATCGCTTCAACTCCATGATCGTGGCCGATATAGCACCGGTTGGCTATTTTCACCACTACGACGACCTGATCGATCCGATTCTGGCGCTGCGCCTGGACCAGCTGGAATCGCGGGCCCAGGCCGATCAGCTGTTGCGTCAGAATATTCCCGAAGACCAGCTGCGCGCATTCTTGTTACAGAATTTGATCCGTGAACCCGGTGGCTGGCGCTGGCGGGTCAACTGGCAAATTATCCAGCGAGATATGGAATCGCTTACCGGGTTTGTTGACTTGCCCGCCGATCGGGTTGTCAATCTGCCAACGCTATTTATTCGCGGCGCAAAGTCGGACTATGTTGGTGATGCCGAGATAGCGGTTATCAAGCAGCATTTCGGTGATCCGACGATTACCACTATCGAGGGTGCAGGTCACTGGTTGCATGCCGAAAATCCCGAATCTTTTAGCCGCGCGGTGCTCGAGTTTCTGCAGCTTAACTAGTGTTCAAGAATAAGCGGCCGGCGCCGATATATCGACTAGTTAACCGATCCGGCTAGTTGATTATGACCTTTAGAAGGTGTTCTCTATTCATTCTTTTGCTGAGCCTTTGTGCGTCGGCACAGGCGCTCGAGCGCCGTTACCAGGCGTCGATGGACGTTTCCAGATGGACCCTTACCCAGAACAGTCGGGTCAGCTGCCAAATTGAGCACCAGATCCCGAAATTTGGTGGTGCCGTATTTACCCAGGAAGCGGGTCGCGGCTTACGACTCGAACTCAATACCTCGCGTCAGTTCGCCAGGGGCATCAACGTCGAATTGCGCTCGGAGTCTCACGCCTGGAATGCGAAAAGCACCCGTGCCGTGCTGGCTAGATTTGAGACCAGCGGTCGGAAACAGCTGTTCAAAATTCCGACTGCCGTCGCCGAGCAAACTTACCTGGAGTTACGTGCGGGTTACCAGCCCGGTTTTCTGTTTTATGACGACCAACCGATGATCGTGTCGATATCGGGCGTCAGGTTCGGTGAAGTTGAGGACGAGTTTAACCAGTGTGTCGCAGGACTTTACCCGCATAACTTTAACGACGTGCGTATCAGCAATATCCATTTCGAACCCGACAACGAGTTTGCCAGCATCCGCGAAGAAGAGTCGGCCTTTGTCAAAATGCTTGATTACCTGAAGGTAGATAGCGCGGTTTCCGAAATCGTGGTGACCGGGCATACCGATAATACAGGGTTGGCCTGTTACAACGATGGATTATCCGAACGACGTGCCTGGTATGTCTACGATTTATTGATTGCTCGCGGTATCGATTCCAGGCTTCTGCGCGTGGATTATGCCGGCGAACAGAAACCGGTACGCAAGGGCAGTAACCATAAATCGTTAGCCGCCAATCGGCGCGTTTCTGTCGAGTTGCGTCGCTAACCGATTCCGCTACTCGCTTTTATCCCCGCGATTCAGCCTCGAGTACTTCGAGTTCCAGTAGACCTCACCGCTACCGTCGCTATGCGCCTGCGCCCTGCTGATAATAAAGAGCAGGTCGGACAGACGGTTGATATAACGGCAGGTGATCGGGTTTATTGCTTGTTGATCATTTAATTCCACCAATGATCTTTCCACGCGTCGACACACGGTTCGCGCGAGATGCAGGCAGGCTACTGTCTGCGTACCGCCGGGCAAGATAAATTCTTTCAGTTCGCTCAAGCTGGCGTTGAATTCGTCAGCGCTGGTTTCGAGACCGGCAACATAGTCATCGGTTATGAGCTGCTTGCCGGGCTGGCACAGTTCAGCCCCGATATCGAACAGGTCATGCTGTACGGCAAATAACAGCTTTTGCGCAGGCCCATCCTCGAGCAAGCTTAGCGCAAGACCAATACAGGCGTTGAGCTCGTCGACCTCGCCCATGCAATGCACGCGGGGATCGTTTTTCGCCAACCTGCTGCCATCCGCCAGCCCGGTGGTGCCCTGATCCCCGGTGCGGGTATATACTTTTGTCAGTCGGTTTCCCATTACTCGAAACTATAGCCAGCGGTTAAAGTAAAATTACGCTCAGGGCTGGGTTGATAGGCAGCCCCGAATCCGTTATTGGTGACGAATTCCGCATACTCTTCGTCTGCCAGGTTGTTGACCCTGAATTTTACATCCCAGGCCATGTATTGGTAACTAATTCCTGCATTGTATACCGTGATCGAATCCAGCTTGCCGAACTCGTTGGCATTATCCCCCTGGGCATACCTGGGCGAGCTATAGTTATACTCCAGGTAGGTCCTGAAAGAATCGTTGATCCGGTAGTCGCCGCGTACCTTGGCGATGGTATCCGAGACTCCGGCAATATCCTTGCCCTCGAAGCTCCCGGACCTGAACTCGGCATCGACAATACCGATTTCAGTCTTCAGGCCAAACGCCGTGCTGAGCTGGCTGTAAATCGAAAGCGTCACGCCGTCGCGCCTGGTTGCGTCGAGATTAACGTTTTCACCGAACAATCCCGCATTCGGATCAAACTCGATTTCGTCTTCCAGGTCGAGCCGGTAAATTGATGCGATAATCTGGTGGTCGCCGCGGGTGAGGTCGATACCGACCTCGTAGGAGTCACCGGTCTGGGTATCGAGGATTTCCCCGGGTGCCGCCTGGGTAAGCTCGTTAACCTTGGCAAAACGGAAGTTTTCATCCACGCGCACCGAGACCCGGGTCTGATCGTCGATGAAGTAAGCCAGTCCCAGCTCCCCGACCGTGATATCGTCGTCGACATCGATACCGTCCGGAAAGGAGCCGAAGGTACCTTTGTCGACCATATCATTCTCGACGCTACTGCCGCGCATACCGAAGGTCAACTGCAACGAATCCGTTAACATTGGATTGATCTGAAAGTACAGGCTTGCAGTGTCCTGGTCATTACTCGAAACTACTTCGCCTCCGGCAAACGGTATTTTCAGGTCATAATCTGAT
>Ga0265303_10002103_pt1 | contig 12347 bp, 13 predicted proteins | sample Helome_2_FD_192494 | JGI IMG/M metagenome (GOLD analysis project Ga0265303, IMG submission 192494) | Marine sediment microbial communities from subtidal zone of North Sea - Hel_20160317 (Illumina Assembly) | ecosystem: Environmental > Aquatic > Marine > Subtidal zone > Sediment ...
CGGCCCCGGCATGTAAGCCGATCACCGTCAGCAGACTCATCGCCAGGATGAAGTGCACATCTCCGGCGATGTCTTCCTGGCCCTCGATCCCCTGCAGGGTGGCTGGTACTTCGAACCAGCCGAATATGTCGACCGCGCGGCCGTCCGCCGTGGAGATCAGATAGCCGCTGACGATCAGCAGCAGGGGCAGGAGGTATAACAGCAGGTGCGCGGCGCGTGAGAGCTTAAGCTCCCGGCCCGGGGCCAACACTGGCGCCGGCCGCAGATTACCAAGACGCCATGCAATCCGAACCAGCATGATGAGCCCGAGCAGAACGCCTATGGAGCGATGCAGGTCCGGGCCCTTTTTGTACCAGGGATCATAGTAGTCGAGACCCGTCATCCAAAGGCCCAGCGGCAGCATCACGGCGATCATGGCCGCCACCGTCCAGTGCAGGCCGATGTGCATCAGGCCGTAACCATTTTTAGTGTTTTTCCAGATCACTTCACGTTTGTTTGGTTAAGGCTCCGCCGCATGGCGCAGCATCAGGCTCAATATGGTCAGCATAACCAGCAATAGCAGCAGGAAACCGATGAACGCCGACCAGCCGATGCTTTGATAGACGAAGCCCGGAAAATAGGAGCCCAACGCCCCTCCGCAGTAATACGCTGATACATACAGACCATTGATCAGGCCTTTGCGTTCCGTCTCGAGGTGATTTAGAAAGGCCGACAGCACGCTGTGCAGGGTGAACATGCCGGCGGCGAAGATCAGCATCGACAGGTAGGCCAGCTGATTACCGGGCAGGGCGAACGCGGCCGTGCCGATCAGGTAAACCAGACTGCCGGCGACCAGTGTCTGGCGTTCACCGCCGAACAGGTTGATCAGGCGCAGGGACGCCAGGGCGATCGCGACGCCGATAAGGTAGCCGGTATATACCAGGGCGATTGCGCTCTGCGATATATCGGGGTCGTTGTCGCGCATATGGAAAGGCAGAAAGTTCAGCATGGCGGCGAACACGAAGAACAGCAGGAAGGCGCTGGCCAGCCCTTCGGCATAGACGGGTCGGCGCGCCAGCTCGCGAATCTCGGCCAGACGCACCTTGCCCAGTCGCAGGCGCGGGTCGGAGGCCAGTCTCGTGGTCAGCCAGGTGGCGAAAAGAGCGGCAATGGCCCAGAAAAGAAACGCCGCCTGCCAGCTGTGCAGATCGGTCAGCAGGCCGCTCAGCGCGCGCCCGCTATAGCCCCCGAAGATGGTGGCTGCGATGTAGATCGTGATGTTCTTGCGCGTTTTCTGCTGGCCGCCGGCGGCCGAGCTGTAGGTCATCAACGCGGTGAAAACGGCTGGCAGCATCAGCCCCTGGATGGTGCGCAGGAGAAAGAAAACGGCATAGTCCGGCCCCAGGCCGAGGGCAAACTGCGCCAGGGTAAGGACGCCGAAACTGGCCGTCAGCATGTGCTTGGTTGACACGTGTTCGAGCACATAGCCGTACAACAGCGGACCCAGCGCCAGCGGGATCATGGTAGCCGTGGTCAACAGGGCGGTATCGCCAATGGGCCGTCCCCATTGTTCCGCCAGCAGGGGCAACAGCGGTTGGGTGGTGTACAGGATCGCGAACCCGACGATGGTGCAGTAGACCACGATGGCGAGGTTGCGAATGCCCATTCAGGTTCCGGTGGTGGCAGTGAAAGGCGGAGTATAAGGTGCGCTTGGCGGCGGCCCGCACCGCTGTGGCGAAAATAAATCAATCGTGATGCCGTGGGATTTCCGCGGTTTTCGGTGCGCTGCCCGGGTGCTTCTGTGATGGGCCGCAGCGGCCGCCTATTTCCACCGGCGCGGCGCATGGCGGATAATGTCCGGCTTGAACCGAGTGGCCGGAGCGAAGCGTGAAGTTTAGTGTCGAAGAATTCCGTAACTGGAAGTCGAAGAGGGTCACCCTGCTGGGCATGTCCGGTGTCGGCAAGACCTATATCTCCGAGATGTTGCGCAAGCAGCAGTGGTATCACTATTCGGGCGATTACCGGATTGGGACCCGCTATCTCGACGAGAGCATCCTTGACCTGGTCAAGGAGCAGGTGATGCAGGTTCCGTTCATCAGCGAGCTGCTGCGCAACGACTGGATCTACATCCGCAACAATATCAAGATCTCCGATCTGGGCCCGGTTCTGTCATTTGTGGGCAAACTGGGGAATCCGGAACTCGGCGGTGTTCCACTGGAGGATTTCCAGCGCCGCCAGGCAAAATATCGGGATGCCGAGATTGCGGCTATGCTTGATGTGCCGGCCTTTATCAACAAGGGGCAGCAGATATACGACTACCCGCACTTCGTCAATGATGTGGGTGGCTCTCTGTGTGAGCTGGATGAGCCGGGCGTGATCGATCTGCTGGTTGAGCACACCCTGATGCTGTACATCCAGGTGACTGACCAGGAAGAGGAACAGAAGCTGATCGCACGCGCGCAGAGTGATCCCAAGCCGCTTTATTACCGTCCGGATTTCCTGCTCGAGCAGTTGGATGCGTATCTCAGCGAGACCGGTCTGCATTATGCGGCGCAGATGGACCCGGACGAATTCACCCGTTGGGTGTTTCCGCGCCTGTTCCGTTCCAGGGTGCCGCGTTATGAACAGATTGCCAAAAAGGGATATACCGTGACCTCCCGTGAGGTGGCACAGGTGCGAGACGAGCAGGATTTTCTGGCCCTGATGGAAGACGCGATCGCGCGTGCCGGGTAAGTCATCATGCCGATCGTTGCGCACAATTCGCTGCCGACCTTTGAACGTCTTCGCCAGGAAGGCGTCAACGTGCTGCCGCCTGACCGGGCACTGCATCAGGATATCCGCGAGCTCCACATCGGCTTGCTGAATATGATGCCGGACAAGGCAATGGCGGCGACCGAGCGCCAGTTTTTCCGGCTCGTGGGTGATAGTAACCCGATCGCGCAGTTCTACATGCATCCATTCACGCTGCCGCATCTGCCGCGCGACGAGGCGGCGACCACACATGTGGAGAAGTACTACGACACCTTCGAGCAGGTGCGCGAACAGGGGCTGGACGCACTGATCATCACTGGCGCGAATGTTGTTGGTTCGGCGCTCTCAGAGCAGCCGTTCTGGGAGCCGCTGATCGAGGTGATCGACTGGTCCTTCGACAATGTCACATCGACCCTGTGCAGCTGTCTGGCCACGCATGCAGTGCTGGAGTTTCGCTACGGCCAGCGCCGGGTGCCCCGGCCGCCCAAGACATGGGGGGTCTTTCCGCATCGACTTGTCGACAAGAACCACCCGCTGGTCTACGACACCAACACGCGGTTTGATGTGCCGCATTCGCGCTGGAACGACGTGTCTCGTGCGCAGTTCGATGCCGCCGGTCTGCATGTGCTGGCCGAGAGTGACGTTGGGGTGCATCTGGCCACCAGTCCGGACGGCTTCCGATTTGTGTTCTTCCAGGGGCATCCGGAGTACGACACCATCTCGCTGTTGAAGGAATACAAGCGCGAGGTCATGCATTATGCAGTGGGCGAGGTGCAGGTGTATCCGCCCTTTGTGGACAATTATTTCACCGAGCAACACAAGGCGATTCTGCGCGAGTATCGGACACTGGTGGACGAAGCGGTCGCGGCTGAGAGTCGCATGCCCGATTTCCCGGATGAACTGTTGATCAGGGGGCTGGACAATACTTGGCGCGACACTGCACATTCGGTCGTGAGTAACTGGGTCGGCCTCGTTTACCAGTTGACCCATCGTGATCGGTGCAAGCCCTTTATGGACGGGATTGATCCGGATGATCCGCTTGGTTTGAAGAAGCGCTGATTGCCTTCTTGTTTTGTTCGCGCATCAGCGCGAACAATCACCAATCATCACGGTAACGCTGAGCAATCCAGTAATCGACACTTAAATACTTACCTGCGCCGATGAAGAACAGAGCCAGCAGCATGATGAAATAGGTAACCGCGAATTCGATCCCGTTGTTGAGAATGACGAATTCACCCGAACCGGTCAGCCATTCGAAGTTGCCGTGCTGTTGCAGCAGTGAATTTGCTGCCGCCAGGCGTTCGGCTGATTCCGGGGTCTCTGCAATGGCTGCCCAGCCCTTTTCCCAGTGCACGGTCACCGCGGCCACCACCATGGTGACCATCAGCGGGATCGAGATCCAGCGCGCGGCTAGGCCGATCAAAAGCAAGATGGCGCCGCCGGCCTCGGTCAGGGCCGCAGCCCAGGCCATCACTTCCGGCATCGGCAGACCAAGGCCCCAATCCGGATTGCCGAACCAGGCGATGGTGCTCTCCATGTCGCCGAGCTTATTGGTTCCGGCCATCCAGAAGATCGGCACCAGGTACAGGCGAATGGCCAGAGGTGCGAGAAAATCGAGGGCGCGGAAGCTGTCGAGCAAGTCTTGCAGGCGGTTCAGTATTCCGATCATCACGTTCCCCAGGTCGTTTTTCGTATCTGTTGTACCGCGCGGTGTTCGCAATCAGTTGGGCTTCAGGACCGCGTGCCCAGAATTACGTTGCGCTGGCGCAGATCGTCGAGAAGTTCTTTGCCCGCCGCGATTACCGCATCCGAATCCGGGTGGTCCAGCTCCTTCGCGATCGTCTCCAGTACATCCAGACCCGTATGCTCGGAGTTTTCTTTCAGCAGCTGCAGCAGGCGCTGGGTGACGGTATTGATCTCCAAAAAGTGGACATCGTCGGCGCGGTCACGATACACCACCAGGTGGGTCGGTTCCGCCGGCTGCTCCTGCGGCAGGTTTTCCGGCCCTATATTGTGTACAGGCCAATGGTAGCTGAGATTCCAGGCAGTGGGGCCAACCAGGGGGCGTCCCCGCAGCAGATCGCCGTTGGGGTCGAAGTCACCGAGCTGTTCGTCGGTCGTGCTGATGGCGACAGCCAGTTCGACGTATTCGTAGTGCGCCAGCTCCAGCATGAATGGCCAGTCTGCCGCCTGTGGTTCGCGTTCCTGTTGCAGGTATTCAAGGAACTCCTGGCCCACCTCGGTGAACAAGGGGGTCACACTGCGGTGTTTGATCATGAAATCGCGTACCAGCGCGTACCAGCGTTCATCGCTGCTGATCTCACGCAGGATGGGAAAGTTCCCCGCCAGCTGGTCATTGATGTTATTGAAAAAGATTTCTGTGTAGATGGCCATTCGGCGGGCAGGGATGCCTTCCGGAAGCGGGGCGTTCTGCGGATCGCGGATGTGCGCCGTGAAGCTCAGCTGCTGCTGCTGGAAAAGCGGGAGAGTCTGGTCAAGCGACGTTTGCACCGCTCGCCTCCCGGTGTCGGTTCTGAAGTTCAGCGATCTGGTCTACTTCGCCCAACAGCTCGGCCAGCGGCGGGATATTGAAATCGCGCTCGAGCAGGGTGGGGAAGACACCGTAGCGCGCATAGGCCTCGTCGAGCAGGTCCCAGACCTCTGGCAGTACGTCTTCACCATGGGTATCCACCCGCAAGTTGTCTTCCTCGCGATAATGACCGGCGATGTGGGCGTACATGATGCGCTCGGCCGGGATGCCGGCCAGGTACTCGCGGACATCAAATCCGTGGTTGATGCTGTTGACGAAGATATTGTTGATGTCCAGATGGAAGTCGCAATTCGCCTCCGCGACCACGGCATTCAGAAATTCAAGTTCGTTTAATTCACCGGTGGGCGCGGCATAGGTGGATACGTTTTCCATCCCGATCCGGCGCCCGAGCACGTCCTGGACATGGCGTATCCGGGCGGCGACATAGTGCACCGCCTCTTCGGTAAAGGGTATTGGCATCAGGTCGTAAAGCTGACCACTATCGCCGCAGTAAGACAGATGTTCGGTATAGGCTTTCGCGTCGTGCCGGTCGAGAAAGTATTTCAGGTCCAGCAAAAACTGATCGTCCAGCGGGGCCGGACCACCGATAGAAAGAGACAGCCCATGGCAAACCAGGGGGTAACGCTCGCTGAGACTGCGCAGCGCCTTGCCGCGTGCCCCGCCGACCCTGATCCAGTTCTCGGGGGCGATCTCCATGAAGTCCACCTGTTCCGGTGGATCGGCCTGCAACTCCGCCATCAGGTCGTGACGCAGGCCAAGGCCGGCGCCGCTCACCGGATACCGCCGGTGTTGCAGAGGCTGGTTTGTTTTCTTCATATCGCTTTCCCGTCAGCGCTTAAGCACAGGCCCCGCTATCGGGGCCTGTTACTCGATAAAGCAGGCGATCGGCCGAAGGGCCAAACGCCTGCATTGGGGCGCTGCTCAGATTACTTGGCGCCGCCGCACTTGCCGGCACCGCACTTGCCTTCCATCGGCTTTTCAGCGGCCTTGGAACCGCCGCACTTGCCGGCGCCGCACTTGCCCTCCATCGGCTTAGCAGCGGCCTTGGAACCACCACACTTGCCGGCACCGCACTTGCCTTCCATCGGCTTTTCAGCGGCCTTGGAACCACCGCACTTGCCGGCGCCGCATTTGCCTTCCATGTGGCTGCCAGCGATCTGCGCGTAGCCGCCGTTCAATTCGGCCAGGCCGAACGGATTGCTGGCGGCATTGGCTGCGCCTGCCAGCATCATCGAACCAACGAAAGCGGCGCCAATGGCAGCGGCAACGGGTTTCATGTTTGTCTTGGACATCTTCACTTTCCTCATGAGTAGCTGTTATCCGGGCCGCCGGTGACTAGGTGCCGGCGAGTCCCCAGTGGGTCTTCAGTCGCCCGCCCGGTGTTTTTTAACAATCAACTAGGCGTTCGATTGTAAATATCGTTTCTGTTTACGCGGCGTTTGGTGAAGCATATTCGACGCCTTTCCACGGCCAGGGTTCCACCAGTAGACCGGGGGCATTTGGGGTTTATTTCAGCCTCCGAGTTTTTTCAGACATTCCAGGTAACTCTGCTCGTCGGGCGCAGCACCGCTGCGCTGGGCCTCCCACAGGGCGACGCCCAGGCAGTCCATCATGGCGTGTTCGGCGGCATGGTTGTCGCCGAAGCGGGCCACCACCTGCTGGTAACTGCCGCGAATACCTTCCGGCCGGTCGGAACCGATCTGCTCGGCCAGGGTGATATGCATGCCCATATGCAGCCAGGGGTTGGTTTCTCCCTGCTCCGGCGTGAAGTCACGATCGAGTTGCTGGGCATCGTCGAGGTGACGATGGTACTCGGGGTGTTGTTCGATGACCTGGACGACAAGGTGTTCAAGCGGTTGCAGCGCCTGGCCCTTGAGTCGCTTCTTCCAGCTGGTCTGAAAGAAGCGTCGGAGCTGTTCGCGATTCTGTCCGAACATCAAACTCGGCGGTCCCTGATTGGTCGAAGCAGCATGGTGCCACACAGGCGGCAGTGGCTAGAAGACCCGAAAGGTGAATTTCCGCACAGTTTATGCCCGGTGGTTCGTCACATCTGGATTATTCGGTCTTGTGGCCGTATTCGCATAGGTCCTCGATGATACAGGAGCCGCATCGGGGTTTGCGCGCGAGGCAGGTGTACCGGCCGTGCAGGATGAGCCAGTGGTGGGCATCGATCAGAAACTCCTCCGGCACCAGGCGCAAAAGACGCTTTTCCACCTCGAGGACGGTTTTCCCGGGCGCGATGCGGGTCCGGTTCGAGACCCGGAATATATGTGTATCGACCGCCATGGTCGCCTGGCCAAAAGCGGTATTCAGCACCACGTTCGCGGTCTTGCGCCCGACACCCGGCAGGGCCTCCAGTGCGGCCCTGTCCGCAGGTACCTCGCCGTTGTGCCGGCGGATGAGGATCTCGCAGGTCTGGATGATGTTTTTAGCCTTGCTGTTGAACAGGCCGATCGTCTTTATGTATTCCTTCAGGCCTTCCACGCCGAGCGCATGGATGGCCTGCGGTGAATTGGCCACCGGGAACAGCCTGGCGGTTGCCTTGTTGACGCCCTTGTCGGTGGCCTGCGCAGATAGGATGACCGCAATCAACAGTTCGAACGGATTGGAAAAGTTGAGTTCGGTCGTGGGATGCGGGTTTGCAGCGCGCAGTCGCTCGAAGATTTCCTGGCGTTTTGCCTTGTTCATGGTCTCCGGCCTCAGCGGTTCCCCTGCAGTCTTGAACCTGATCAGGCGGAGACCGGCTCGGCGCGCGCTGCCGGCGTCTTTTCGTGCCGGCTGAGCCGTTTGTCGATAATGTTCTTCAACGCGATCATCATGCCGAGCCCCAGAAAGGCACCGGGTGGAAGGATGGCCAGGAGCGCGCCGGGATAGTCTTCACTGATGGTCCAACGCCAGCTTCCGGCCGTTTCACCGAACATCAGTTGGGCACCGTCGAACAAGGTGCCCTGGCCGACCAGTTCGCGGGCGCCGCCCAGTACGACCAACGCGAGGGTGAAGCCGATCCCGATCGAAAGGCCATCGACCAGCGCGCGGGGTATCGGGTTGCGCGACGCGAAGGCCTCGGCGCGGCCGATGATCGCGCAGTTGGTGACAATCAGCGGGATGAAGATGCCGAGCACCTTATAGAGGCCGTGGAAGTAGGCGTTCATCACCAGCTCGACCGTGGTCACGAACGAGGCAATGATCAGGACGAATACCGGCAGACGGATCTCGGGGCGTACCCAGTGGCGGATGGTGGAGACGGAGACATTGGACAGAACCAGCACCAGGGTGGTCGCCAGCCCCAGGCCGAGGCCGTTGATCAGGGTGTTGGAAACGGCCAACAGGGGGCACAGGCCAAGTAGCGCAACCAGCGCCTGGTTGTTGGTCCAGAGGCCGCCCAGCACGATATTCCGGTAACCGTCATCCATTGGTCTTTTCCTCTTGCGGCTGTTCCTTGTCGAACAGCTGCAGTTTGTGTTCGCCGAAGTATTCCAGCGCGGCCCTGACCCCGCCGACGATCGCACGCGGCGTGATGGTCGCGCCGGTGAACTGATCGAATGCGCCGCCATCACGCTTCACCTGCCAGGCGGAGGGTGCCGGCTGCAGCAGTGATTTGCGGGCGAAGCCCAGGATCCAGTCTGAACGTTCGACCTCGATCTTGTCTCCCAGACCCGGTGTCTCGCGATGCGACAGGACTCGGACCCCCGCAAGGCGGCCGTCGGTCTGGATGGCCACGATCATCTGGATGGGGCCACTGTAGCCCTGGGTCATCACCGGGCTCAGCACGGCCGCAACGGGCTGGCCCTCACGGCGGCCAATGTAGACCAGCGTTTTCTCGGAGCCCAGCGCGTCGGGTGCGGACACCTCGATCACATCATTGAGCATGTTGTTGTCGACCTGCTCCTTTGGCACCAGGACATGGAGCTGGTGCAGCAGCGCCTCGCGCTCATTGCGCGCGATACGCTCGGCGGTGCCTTCGTGACTGAGCCCGACCAGGCCCGCACCCACGACACCGAACAGGCCGAGCAGGACGCCGGAGATCAGTACGGGCAGACTACGCATCCCGATCCCCGGGCTGGCCGAATACGCGCGGCTGTGTGTAGTAGTCGATGGTCGGCGCGGCCATATTGAGCAGCAAAACGGAGAAGGCCACCGCGTCGGGATAACCGCCCCAGGTGCGGATGATGAACACGAACAGCCCGATCAGCGCGCCGTACACCAGCTGGCCGCGCGGCGTGGTACTGGCCGAGACCGGATCGGTGGCGATGAAGAAGGCGCCCAGGATGGCGCCACCGCTGAACAGGTGGAACGCGGGGTAGGGATGGGTCTCCGGGTCGATCATCCAGAACAGCCCGGCGATCAGCAGCAGCGCGCCCAGCATGCTGACCGGGATCCGCCAGCTGATGACGCGACGCCAGATCAGAAACAGCCCGCCGAGCAGGAACCAGTTCCCGATCCATTCCCAGCCGAGACCACCGAAGTCGCCCCATAGCGGGCTCTGGCGGATCTCGCTGATCATCCGGTTCTGCGACAGTTCGGTTCGCATCTGGTCCAGAGGTGTGGCGCTGGTGATGGCGTCCCAGGTCTGCCCGAGGGGCGGCGTACCGCTGAAGATCATGTGCAGCGAGTCTGCCAGTGAGACTGCATCACCGCTGATCACGTCGGGCGGCAGCCAGCGGGTCATGGTGACCGGAAAAGACACGAGCAGCAGTACATATCCGGCCATCGCCGGGTTGAAGGGGTTGAATCCGATACCGCCGAAAAGCTGCTTGGCGATGACAATGGCGAAGACCGTCCCGGTAACGGTCTGCCACCAGGGCAGCAGGGGCGGCAGTGCCAGTGCCAGCAGCCAGGCGGTGACGATCGCGCTCAGGTCGATCAGGGTGGTACCGACCGGGCGCCGGCGCAAGCGCAACACCGCGGCCTCGGCCGCGACTGCGCTAACGGTCGCGATCACCAGGTTGATCAACACACCCCAGCCGAAATACCACACCAGGGCCAGCGTGCCGGGCACCAGGGCGAGCAGCACCAGGCCCATGACCTGGGTCACGCTTTTGGGGCCGACGAGGTGAGGCGAACTGTGGGTGACAAACTGCATGACTAGGCCCTAATCGCTGCCCGAGGTTTGCGATTCGGCCTGCTGCGCGGCCTTCTTTTCTGCCACACGCTGCATGGCTGCCTGGATAGCGGCTTTTTTCGCGTCGCCTGCGCCTCCGCCGGACTTTTTATCCAAGGCCTCTTTCTTCTTGCGCAAGCGTGATTTGCGCTCCTGCTCGAGCCGTTCCAGCCGCTCCTGTCGAGCCTCATGTCGCCGCCGTGCCAGATCGGATTTCTCGCGGTCGCGTTCCTGGGTCCAGATCTCGGTCTTGGCGTAGCGGTAGTAATGCACCAGCGGGATATTCGCCGGACAGACATGGGCACAGCAGCCGCATTCGATGCAGTCGAACAGGTGATATTCCTGGATCCTGTCGAAATCGTGTGCACGCGCATGCCAGAACATCTGTTGTGGCAGGAGTTGCGCCGGGCAGACCTGGACGCACTCGCCGCAGCGGATGCACGGGCGTTCCGCGGGCGGCTCGGGGGCCTCCGCAGCTGACAGTGCAAGCACACAGTTCGCCGCCTTGGTAACCGGCACCTGGTCGGTATGCAGTCCGAAACCCATCATGGGTCCGCCGAGCAGGAGCTGGTGTGCCTGGTCGCTGTAACCGCCCGCCTGTGCGATCAGAAAATCGATCGGCGTACCCAGGGTGACGCGGAAGTTGCCGGGTTGCCTTACGCCTGCACCACTCAGGGTGACGATGCGGTCGATCAGTGGGCGGCCGCGCAGCACCGCATCCGCGACTGCGACGGCGGTCGCCACGTTCTGGCACAGCACCCCGATTGCGGCCGGCAGGCCGTTTGAAGGCACCTCGCGACCGGTGAGCAGCCTGATCAGCTGCTTTTCACCGCCGCTTGGATAGCGTGTGGGCACCACGACCACCTCGGTCTCGCTGTCAGCCTTGTCGGCGATCGCCTGGCGCAATGCCGCGGCCGCTTCCGGCTTGTTGTCTTCGATGCCGATCAGGCACTGGCGCGCACCGATCAGGTGGCGAACTATGGCGGCACCGTCGATGACATCGTCGGCACGCTCGCGCATCAGTGCGTCGTCGCAGGTGATGTAGGGTTCGCACTCTGCCGCATTGATGACCAGGGTGTCGATGCCGGTCTGCCCACCCGTATTCACTTTAACCGCTGTCGGGAAGGCGGCGCCGCCCATGCCGACGATGCCGGCCCAGCGGATGCGTTCGCGCAGGTCTGCAGCGGATTGCACCGTGAACTCGGTCATCGGCTCGGGAAGCTCGCCCCAGGCATCATCGCCGTCGGGTTCGATCACGATGCAGGTGTCGCTGAGGCCGGAGGGGTGGGCGATCGGCATGGCCTCGATCTCCAGCACGCGACCCGATGTCGGTGCGTGAACCGGGGCGCTGACGTAATCGGGTGCTCGGGCCACAGTCTGACCTTTTTTTACCGACTCGCCGACCTCTACAACGGGTTCGGCACTCTGACCAATATGCTGTTGCAGCGGCAGGATCAGGCGACGGGGCAGTGGCAGGTCCTGCACCGGGCGCTGATTGGATTCCTCTTTGTGATCGTCCAGGTGCAGGCCGCCGTGGAACGACCAGATGGTTTGCCGCTCAGCCATTTGCGGCCTCCGCCGGTCTGTGTCCCGGGAAGGGCCATTTCCAGGTTTCGGGGGTAGCCTCCAGCGGGTGCATGTGAATGCACTCGACGGGGCAGGGGGGCAGGCACAGTTCGCAACCGGTACATTCGTCGATGATCACGGTATGCATCTGTTTTGCGGCACCCAGGATGGCATCCACGGGGCAGGCCTGGATACAAAGGGTGCAGCCTATACACTCGTCTTCGACGATATAGGCGACAGATTTCGGCTTTGCGGCGGCTTCCTCGTCCTCCAGCGGAACCGTGTCCCGGCCAAGCAATTCGGCCAGTGCGATCATCGTTGCCTCGCCGCCGGGCGGGCAGCGGTTGATCTCGGCCTCGCCGGCAGCGATTGCCTCGGCGTAGGGGCGACATCCGGCAA
>Ga0265303_10002104_pt1 | contig 12340 bp, 12 predicted proteins | sample Helome_2_FD_192494 | JGI IMG/M metagenome (GOLD analysis project Ga0265303, IMG submission 192494) | Marine sediment microbial communities from subtidal zone of North Sea - Hel_20160317 (Illumina Assembly) | ecosystem: Environmental > Aquatic > Marine > Subtidal zone > Sediment ...
TCATCTTTAGGATTCAAAAATTGTGTGCATGCACGAAGCAACCAATTGATAATAAAAAATCTTGCGATAATTTTGAAGATATCGTAAAAAAATTAAAAATTAATTGACAAAATCAGCAATTTTTTTTAAATATTTTATGTTTCGGTGTTACCTTCAAAATATGGGTGCTGTATGAACATCGATAAAACCAATCTGGCCATTATCAAGCATCTCCGCAACGGTCGCAAATCATACCAAAAAATTTCCCGGGATCTATCCATATCTGAAAACACGGTCCGAACACGCGTTCAAAAATTAATCGAAGAAGGCATTTTGGACATCAATGGGGTTGTCAATCCGGAATCCATTGATGGGCACCGTGTGGTGATCGTAGGGGTCAAACTCCACAGCATGGATCTGGTCAACAAAGGTAAAGACTTCAGCAATCTCAAAGGTGTGGTTTCGGTCAGTGTGGTAACCGGTCGTTTCGACCTGATTCTGGTGGTCCTTTTGAAGTCGGGGTTTGGTCTGTTGGAATTTTATACCGAAGAAGTTTCCAGGGTCAAAGATGTTCAATCCGTAGAAACCTTTGTAGTATACAAAAGCTATAATCTGAAGGTACCCTACGTACTTTAGGCATTTAATTTATCTTTTTGGTTCCGGCTCGCCAGGCTTATATTTTAATATGGTATTTGCAGACAAAAGAGCTTAATCTAAAAAACCGTATATGCCCATCTATTACAGAGCAAACTTAAGGAGGTCAGCTATGAAAGAACTCAATGAACTCAATTTTCCCGAGAATGTGCGGTATGCCGAATCTCATGAATGGGCCCGACTCGAAGGGGACAAGCTTAAGGTCGGTATCTCGGATTACGCCCAGGACCAGCTCGGCGATATTGTCTTTGTCGAATTGCCGGAGGTCGGAGACACATTTGGCAAGGGAGAGGAATTCGGCACGGTGGAATCCGTCAAGGCGGTTTCCGAGCTTTACATGCCGGTCGCCGGTGAGGTGGTTGCCATAAATGACACGCTGGAAGATGCGCCTGAAAAGGTTAACAATTCGCCTTACAGCGACGGATGGATGCTTGAAATCAAAGCGGATGATGCATCTAAAATAGGTGACCTCATGGATAATAATGCTTATCTTGACTCGCTGAAAGGATGATCCCCATGCGTTACCTACCCCATACAGCGGACGATATCGCCACCATGCTCAAAGCGGTGCAGATTGACAGCCTCGAGGGACTCTTTGCCCATATCCCGCAAGATTGCCGCCGCAGAGAAACGCTCAAAATTCCCGAAGCGCTGACGGAGTGGGAATTAAACGATCATATGGACGCGCTGGCGGCCACCATGGCGGTCTCACCTGAATACAAGGTTTTCATGGGCGCCGGCAGTTATGCGCATTATGTCCCGGCGGCGGCATCCTTTTTAGCCGGTCGTTCAGAATTTGTAACCGCATACACCCCCTACCAGCCCGAGGTAAGCCAGGGAACATTGCAGGCCATTTATGAGTACCAGACGCTGACCGCCCGGCTGCTGGGCCTGGAGGTTGCCAACGCATCACAATATGATGGCGCATCAGCCCTGGCCGAGGCGATGCTGATGGCGATCCGCGTTTCACGAAAAAAAACAATCGCGGTTTCAAGCGCCGTGCACCCCATGTACCGGCGGGTACTGGCGACTTATTTTGAGCCCACCGGCTTTAATATCAGAGAGCTGCCATATCTTCCGGACGGCACCACCGATTTGGGCCCGCTGAAGGATATGGACGATCTAGGGGGGGTGGCAATTCAATCACCGAATTTTTTCGGTTGTATGGAAAACCTGGAAGCCGCCAAACAATCGCTGCCGGACAAAAAAACACTCCTGGTTATATGCTTCAGCGAGCCGCTGGCCTATGGCCTGTACAAAAGCCCGGGTCAATGCGGTGCTGATATTGCCTGTGGTGAGGGGCAGAGTTTGGGCATCCCGCGCACGTTCGGCGGCCCGGGGCTGGGGATGTTTGCCGCCAAAATGAAATACGTTCGCAACATGCCGGGGCGTCTGGTGGGCCAGACAGTCGATGAAGAAGGCAAAAGAGGCCATGTGCTCACCCTGGCCACCCGTGAGCAGCATATTCGGCGCGAGAAGGCCACCTCCAATATTTGCACCAATCACAGTCTGTGCGCGCTGGCGGCGGTGATGTATATGGCGTCTTTAGGCGGTAGCGGATTTAAGGAATTGGCCCGGCTCAATTACGACAAGGCCGAATATTTAAAAGAAGCGTTGCGGAAGGCCGGATTCAAGCTGCCGTTTTCCAGGCTGACCTTTAATGAGTTTGTGGTCGAGTTTCCGGATGATTTCAAGAAAACCTATCAGGGCCTGTTGCAGAAAAAAATAATCGCCGGTCTACCGCTGGTCGATTTTTATCCGGAACTTAAAAATCATTACTTGCTTTGCGCAACCGAGACAACGGCCCGGGCGGATATGGATGCCCTGGTCAAGGAGATCATACCATGAAAGAGATCTTAGGCACCACGGGATTGATTTTCAACGAGCCCTTGCTATGGGAAAAAGGGAAAAAAGGTCGCAGCGGTTTTTCACTTCCCCGGCGCGATGTGGAAAAACATCCGGTCGATAAACAATTAGAGGGCCCCGGCCCGGATTTTCCCGATCTGAGCGAAGTTGAGGTTGTGCGGCACTTCATCCGCCTTTCACAATGGAATTTTTCGGTTGATTCCGGCATGTATCCCCTGGGCTCGTGCACCATGAAATACAATCCCAAGACCAACGAAAGACAGGCCGCTAGGTCGGGATTTGCGCAAGCGCACCCGCTGCTTCCACAGCATCTGTCACAGGGGACTCTCAAACTGATGTATGACCTTGAACAATATCTGACCGAAATCACCGGGATGGATGCCACATCCTTGCAACCGGCTGCCGGTGCCCATGGCGAGCTCACCGGCATGCTTTTGTTTTATGCCTATCATAAAAGCCAGGGGGCACCGCGCTCCAAAATCATCGTCCCGGATACGGCCCACGGCACCAATCCGGCCAGCGCGGCGCTGTGCGGGTACCGTTCGGTTCCGGTAAAGTCAAACGAGAGGGGCGTGCTTTCACCGCAGGCGGTTGGCGACATCATGGATACGGACACCGCCGGAATAATGGTCACCAATCCCAACACACTGGGTCTTTTTGAAGAAAACATTAAAGCGGTTTCCGAGATCGTGCATGCCAAAGGCGGCCTGGTTTACGGCGATGGCGCCAACATGAATGCCATTATGGGAATCGTCAACATGGGAGAGCTTGGCATTGACGTGCTGCACCTCAACCTGCACAAAACTTTTTCCAGCCCGCATGGCGGCGGTGGTCCCGGAGCAGGGCCGGTATGTGTTCGTAAGCATCTGGAGCCGTTTTTGCCGGTACCCGTGTGATCAAACAAAAAGAGCGCTATGCTTTGTCCGAAGATTTCCCCGAGACCATCGGAAAGATCCATGCTTTTTATGGTAATGTGGGCGTAATGATCCGGTCCTACAGCTACATTCTCAGCATGGGACCTGCAGATCTGAAAAAGGCCAGCCAGCTTGCAGTTTTAAATGCCGCCTATATCAAAGATCAATTAAAGGGGACCTTTCATCTGCCCTACGACCGGCCGTGCATGCACGAATGCGTCTTTTCAGATAAACTCCAGGAGCCGTATAAAGTGACCACCCTGGATATCGTCAAGCGACTGATGGATTACGGATTTCATCCGCCGACAATTTATTTCCCGCTGGTGGTACCCGGCGCCATCATGATCGAGCCCACCGAAACCGAATCCAAGGAAGACATCGACCTGTTTATTGAATCGATGCAAGCCATTGCCAAAGAAGCAAAAGAAAACCCCGAATTACTGCACGCGGCCCCCCGGAAGACCAAACGCAGAAGACTGGATGAGACCGCCGCTGCGCGAAAACCATGTCTGACTGGATAGGTCAGTTGTCCGTAGTCAGTGATCCGTAGTTCGGGGCCATCCAATAGTTATACGGAATAATGGTAATATCCAAAAAGATAAGTAAATTCAAAAGTGACAGTCAGCCACTCTCAACCGGTGTCCGTGCGACAACGGACCCTAAAAAATGGCTGAGCATTGATTTTGAGCGCGTGGATTACCACGAGGCCTGGGTGCTGCAGGAAAAACTCATCATGGCCCGGCGAGCGGGTATTTTGCAAAACGACATCGTCTTGTTTCTGGAACATCCGCCGGTCTTTACCCTGGGTCGCAGAGGGGGGCGGGAATGTATGCTGGTGTCGCAGGATTTTCTTGATAAAGCCGGTATCCCGATCATTCAGGTGGAACGTGGCGGCAACATCACCTATCATGGGCCGGGCCAGCAGGTGGCATATCCGATTGTGGATCTACAAGCCGCCAGAATAAAGGTGGTTGACTTTGTCAGTGGTCTCGAAGACGTCATGCTGCGAACTGCTCAAAACTGGGGAATTGCCGCCGAGCGCAATGATGCCAACCGGGGCATCTGGGTAGGCCCGCAGAAAATGGGCAGCATCGGAATTGCCGTGCGCAGAGGCATCAGCTTTCACGGTCTGGCATTAAACGTCCAAACGGATTTAAGGCCATTTTCCTGGATACAACCCTGCGGTCTGCAGGATGTGGGTATGACCAGCATGCAGCAGGAAAGCGCCCAAACGTTATCGATGAACCAGGTGCGGGTGGTACTAAAAATACAATTTGAAGCGGTTTTTGGTATTAAATTTATTCAGAAAAAGCTGGCTGATCTGGGTTCTATATTGGAAAGTTTGACGCTAACAGATAGTGTTTAGAAGCCATTTCAAAACCCCGTTTCAGCCGATTTGCGGCTTTTGTAAAGCCCTAAAACAACAATGACACAACAACCGCAACAAAAGCCCCGCTGGCTTAAAAAGCGACTGCCCGCCGGCCCGGCCTATGAAAATGTCAAAAACCTGATCGGCAAGGACCGTCTGCACACCGTTTGTCAGGAAGCCAGGTGCCCGAATATCTGGGAGTGCTTCTCCCAACACACCGCAACATTCCTGATTATGGGATCGCGCTGCACCCGAAACTGCCGGTTTTGTTCAGTCGCACAGGGGCCAACAGGCCCGCCCGATCCGGCCGAACCGGCCCGGGTTGCCGCCGCCGCCCGGCAAATGGGGCTCAAATATATCGTCATCACCGCCGTTACCCGGGACGATTTAGCGGATGGCGGGGCGATTTTTTTTGCCAAAATCATTGCCGAAATCCGCCGGCAGATACCGGCAGCCGTGATAGAAATTCTGATCCCTGATTTTCAGGGCAATGCTGAAGCGCTGCAAACCGTTCTCAAAGCCCGTCCGGATGTGCTCAACCATAACATTGAAACGGTACCCCGCCTCTATCCGCTCGTTCGACCACAAGCTCGCTACTTGCGCTCTCTGCATTTGCTAAAACGGGTGTACACGTCTGACCCGAAGCTGCCGACCAAATCGGGCTTGATGCTGGGACTGGGGGAATCTTCCGCAGAAATCCGCTCGACCCTGAACGACCTGATAGGGGTGGGTTGCCGCATTCTGACGATCGGCCAATATTTGCAGCCTTCAAAGGCGCACCTGCCGGTCAAGCGTTTTGTTCCACCTGAAGAATTTGAGCAATGGCGGCAAACTGCCATCGAGATGGGTTTTTCTAAGGTCGCCAGCGGTCCATTCGTCCGCAGCTCATATCACGCCAAGGAGCTTTATCAGGCCCTCGGGCCGCTCCTTTTAAAACGAGATAACGAGGTGTAAATTTGGATGCTGTCCCGGTTTGGGCCGAAATCGATTTAAAGGCCATCGCTCACAACGTCAGCCAGTTGCGCCGCATCACACAGCCGGACGCCCGGCTGATGGCAGTTGTCAAGGCCAACGGCTATGGCCATGGGGCTGTTGAAGTCAGCCGATGCGCGCTTCAAAATGGTGCCACGGTTCTCGGTGTGGCCCGCATCGAAGAAGGGATTCAAATTCGAAAAGCCGGCATCAACGTACCGATTCTGGTCTTTGGCTATACCCCCGCGGAGCAGGCTGAAAATCTTTTAAATTATGATCTCACCCAGAGCGTTAACACAACCGCATCCGCCCTTGAATTGTCCGAGGCAGCCGCTGGGCGAGGGGCAAAAATAAAGATCCATTTGAAAATTGATACCGGCATGGGCCGGCTGGGCCTTTTGCCGCAAAATTTCAGATCCGACAACCCGGCGAAAATCAATACGGATACGCTCGCTGAAGCTCTATCCATAGCCGGTCTGCCCGGATTTGAGCTTGAGGGCATTTTCACCCATTTTGCATCCGCCGACAGCGCTGATAAAACCTATGCTGAATACCAGCTTGATCTCTTCTTGGACTATCTCAAAGGCTTGCAAACGGCCGGTTTGAATCCGTCGCTGAAGCACGCCGCCAACAGCGGAGCGCTGATTGATATGCCCCGCTCCCATCTTGACCTGGTGCGCCCTGGAATTGCGATCTATGGGCTGTATCCCTCCGATGAGGTTGATAAACAACGGGTATCGCTTAAACCCGCCATGGCGGTGAAAACACGGATTATACAGCTCAAAAAAGTCCCCGCCGGATTCAAAGTCAGTTATGGCATGACCTATACAACCAGACAACCCACCACTGTCGCAACTGTCCCGGTGGGTTACGCCGACGGGTTAAACCGGCTGCTGTCCTCGCGCGGCCAGATGCTCGTCGGCGGGCAGCGTGTTCCCATCATCGGCCGCGTATGCATGGACCTGACCATGCTGGACATTGGCGGCATCCAAAACGTTCAAATGGGTGACGAGGTGGTTGTATTCGGCCAACAGGGCAATGAAACCCTGACCGTCGATGAAATGGCTGCAACGCTGGATACCATCAATTATGAAATCGTCACCAACATTGCCGCCCGGGTTCCAAGGGTCTATTTAAGATAGCCACGGGTTAAACATTAACTGTTGTGGGTTTTGTAACAGGATCTTTTTTCACCACAAAGAGCACAAAGTTCACAGTTGTAGAAAAAAACGTTTGAATAACGAAACGTTTTTTTGACAACCCCTAAAAATCTGAATCTAGGAAATGTTTTGCCTTACCTTACCCCCCCCGACAACTGTAGACTCTACTATACCACCGATAATTTCAAGGCCGACCGTCCGGCGGTGGTTCTTTTAAACGGCACCAGCCAGACAACCATTTACTGGAAACCACATGCAGCGGCTTTTGCGAAACATTTCAGGGTGCTGCGCTATGATGCCCGAGCCCAGGGAAAAAGCGATATCGGGACCCGTCAAATTTCAGCCGAAATCCATATCCGCGACTTGAAAAAATTGCTCGCGCACTTAGGCGTGCAAAAAACCCACCTGGTCGGCATCAGTCATGGCGCTTATATCGCCTTAAGGCTGGCAGCAACATCGCCTCAATGGGTCAACCGGCTTGTGCTGTGCAGCATCGGCAGGGATTCACAGGCTTACGTTAAACAAATTGTTCAAGCGTGGCTGCAAATTTTGCAACGCTCAGATCTTAAGACCATGGCATGGGCCGCGCTGCCGTTGGTCTTTGGCAAGCGTTTTTTAAATCAAAACCAGGAAATAGCCGCTAAGATCGTTGCCGCCGTTGCGGTTCGCAACGATAAAGAAGCACTGATGGCCCATTTCAGGGCCGTGTCCGATTATCCGCCTCCTGAATCGTTTGTCAATTCAATTCAATGCCCGACCCTGGTCATTTCCGGTTCCGAGGACCCGATTGTCAACCATCTGGATGCCCGGCAACTGGCAAAAGATTGCCACGGGCGCCACAGGATGTTCCCGGAAACCGGCCACAGCATACCCGCCGAAGCCCCGGCCTTGTTTCAGCAGGTGGTTTTAGATTTTCTGAATCCGAGGTAGCATTCCCCATCCCTGTATTTCATTTTGTTTACGATCAATTAGGGTAAAAAAACATCCGGCCGTTCATTCAGGTTGCAACATGGGGTTAGTTGTGTCTATAGTACGCTTTTTCTTTTGCCATACGCATATATCGCTAAGCCTCCCAGGGTAAGCCACAATGAGAGAAATCATACTGATCAATGTTACCGGTAAAGATAAACCCGGGCTGACAGCCAGTTTGACGCGTATTTTAGCCAAATACAATGTCGTGATTCTGGATATCGGGCAGGCTGTTATTCACGATTATTTGTCGCTGGGAATTTTGGTTGAAATCCCGGCCGTGTTTAAATCTTCATCGACCTTAAAAGATCTTTTGTTTGAAGCCCATAAATTGGGCATTCAGATTCATTTCTCCCCGATAGAGGAAAGCCTTTACGAAAAATGGGTTGCGCAACGGGGCAAACAGCGCCGGATTATTACCCTGCTGGGGCGACAGTTGACGGCCGGACAGCTTTCTAAAGTGGCCGCCGCAATTGCGAAATTCAAATTAAATATCGATGTCATCAATCGGCTTTCAGGGCGTGTGTCGGTGAATCACAACGATATTCATCAAAAGGCCTGCGTGCAGATTACGGTTTCCGGTGAAATCGAAGATCCGGGTATGTTGCGGGGCGAGCTGCTGAACATCCACACCGAAACGGGTATTGATATCTCATTTTATATCGATGATATTTATCGCCATGCCCGCCGGCTGGTCGTATTCGATATGGATTCAACCCTGATCCAGGGAGAGGCTATTGACGAACTGGCCGCAATAGCCGGTGTCGGCGACCCGGTGTCTAAGATTACCAAAGCCGGTATGCAGGGAAAGCTGGGTTTTAAAGAAAGCCTGACCCAACGGGTGGCGCTGCTAAAAGGCCTGGACGAAAATACGCTTGCAGCGGTCGCTCAAAATCTGGCATTGACGGAAGGGGTCGAACGCGTCATTGACAAACTCAAACAGCTGGGCTTCAAAATCGGTATTATATCCGGTGGCTTCGAATATTTTGGAAAGCACTTACAACAGGAACTGGGGTTGGATTATGTTTTCGCCAACCAGCTTGAAATCGCAAACGGAAAAATCACCGGAAACATCAAAGGGGATATCATTGACGGCCAAAAAAAGGCTGAGATTTTAAAAACAATTGCCCAGGTCGAAAATATCAGCCTTAAACAGACGATTGCAGTCGGTGACGGTGCCAACGATTTGCCGATGATCAGCATCGCCGGCCTGGGTGTGGCATTTCATGCCAAGCCCATCGTCAGACAAAACGCCCAGCGCAGCATCTCCAGCGTCGGGCTGGACAGTTTGCTGTACCTGATGGGAATCAGCGAAAGGGAAATCCGGCAGTGATGATGCGGGCTCCTAATCCTTACCTTGCAGAAACGCCATCAGATGATCGTTAAAAAGATCGGCCTGTTCAATATTGGAAAGATGGGCTGCCTGCGGAATCACCACCAGTTTTGAATTTTTAATTTGCGCATGCATGGCTTCCGAAGCCGCCACCGGCGTGCCGAGATCATCGGCACCGACCATAATCAGGGTGTTTGCTTCAACCTCGTCAAGCCGCTCCAGATAATTAAGGCGGCGAATCGCCTCACTGCAGCCAATGTATCCGTCTACCGGCGTGGCCAGGATCTGTTGCCGGATTCGATCGAGCTCAGAAAAATTTTGCTTCAGATAATTCGGCGTAAACCAGCGCTCCAGGGTCGATTCAGCCACAGCCTGCATACCGCCGTCAGTTACAGCGTCGATGCGCTCTTGCCAAACCGACTGCGCCTCAGCGGGAATGACGGCTGCGGTATCGGCCAGCACCAGAGTGTTGAGTCTGCCGGGATGAGCTAACGCCAGGCCCTGCCCGATCATGCCGCCCATCGACAGGCCCACCCAGTGAAACTGATCGATCTTCAGTGCATCCAGCATACCGATAGCATCATCAACCAGTTGCTCCAGGGTATAGGACGCCGGCGGCGCCTCGCTGAGCCCGTGCCCGCGCGTATCATATCGCAGAACCCGGAAATGAGTCTCCAGCCGCCCGAGCTGAGGCCACCACATCATCTGGCTGCAGGCCAGAGAGTGACTCAACACAACCACCGGTGCCTGTTGTTTACCCGACAATTCATAATTGATTTTGATCCCCTTGGCTTCGATTATCATCACTAACTCCTTATGTGTTGTTCACCAGTCCCGAAATATAATGCGCAGACATCTCTATCGAGGACGAGGAGGAGCACGAGCAAGAGGTTTGGCAACTTTTGTCCCGCTTCGTACTGGTCGTCGTTCTCGTCCTCGGAATTCAGCGCTTAATAGGTAGCTTCTATTCTGTGGCCGGTTTCTTTAGGTAAAATGATGATATCATCCCGACCAGTGAAATTAAACCGGCGACCAGAAACGGCAAAGTAAATGAACCACTGACATCTGCCAGATATCCGCCAAGCGCCGGCCCCAGAGCCTGGCCGATACCGAAGAACAGGGTAATAAAGCCCAGTCCTGCAGGCGCCAGGCGCGGGCCGACAAAGTCCCCCGCGGCTGCGGCCATAATGGTGGGAATGCTCCAGGCGGTGAGACCAAATAAAATGGCCGAAAGATAAAAACCAAAATCGACCTTTATCAGCGCATAGAGAATATAGGAGAGCCCCAGCACAAGGTAGGCCAGGGCGGCACCACGGCTTCTTCCGAGCACGTCCGATATCTTGCCCCAAATCACCCCGCAAAAAATGCTTAAACCGCCAACCAGCGCCCATAACCCGCCGGCCCATTCCTGGCTGAGGCCTATTTCTTTAACCAGATAAGCCGCAAAAAAAACCATATAAATTATGTAGGAAAGACCATAGAAAAAATAAACAACACCCAGATACCAGACCGCCCCCATTTTAACGACACTTTTAATGGTGCCTGTCAACTTCGAAGCGTTTGCCTTTTCAGTTGCGGAGGAGTCGCTGTGTACCGCTCCACTTTTTTCAGATCCGACCTGCTGGAGTCTTTTTTCCTGTGGATTGCTGCGCACAAACTGATAGACAATACCGGATATCAATAGAACAGCGCCGCCCAGTATATACCACGAAAACCGCCATCCATTGGCGCCAAAAGCCGATAAAATCGGCGGAACCACCAGACCGGAGATGAGGGTACCGATTCCGATTCCGGCAGAGACGATACCGGTCGCAAAACCTCTTTTTTTCGTGGTAAACCAGGCTGAACCCAAAGCCATTGCCGGGACATAAGACGCGCCATTGCCAAGGCCGGTGAGCAGCCGCATCGCAAAGGCAAATCCAAATGATTCTGCCAGACCGGTCAGGATCATCGTGATTCCCATCAGTACCAAAGCTGCCGTGATGATGATACGGGTTCCAAAATGGGCGGCCAAAAAACCGCCAATGATGGCCATGGTCAGATAGCCGATGAAATTGCCGGTTCCCAGCAGCCCCAGCTGGGTGTAGTTAAAGCCCAGTCCGTCTTTCATGGCGGGAAGAATAATCGTATAGGACATCCGCCCGAACCCGTGGGCGGCAATAGTGGTCAGCAGCCCCATAAAGATGACCACCCAGCCATAGTGCATTTTGCCTTCTTTCATTTTTCCTCCTTGATCAGCGATAAGGCGCTTACAAAATTATTGTCAAAGATTCAGGTATCAATTTGGCGACATTGCGTCTTTGCATGAGGCTTATACGGCACTAGCCCGTCACTTGTTTGGCAATGCGCAAAATCGCCTCCCGGCTGCGCTTCACATCGGCATCGGTTGTGGCCCATGAAGAAACGCTGATCCGCCCGAACCTGATTGATAACGACATCGCTCAAAATTGGTTTGTATTGCATTAGCAGATGAGAAGTCAAAAGAAATCAGTTGTTTTCTTGTATCCCATAACTGCGGATGCATGCTTGGGGTACCCATTTAAATCCCTGCGATTATACCGTTCACCATAATAATGTTCTGGAATACGGAAGTGCGGCATAAGGGGTTGTAGAAAAAACGTTTGAATACCAAAACGTTTTTTTGACAACCCCTATATCCGTGTCCGCCAGACAAACGTTAAGCAGCTGTGATCTTAACTTTTTTTTGACAATTTAAGCTATTTTATTTTATGCTTAATAGTTATGTTGAAATTCAATCACAATAAGCACTTTTCCACGTATTTGATGACGGCCTTTGTTGTCCTCGTCAGCGTGTCAGTCATGATTATCCTCGGAACCATTTACCGGTATTTTGGTAAAAAAGTAGAGGCTGAATTTTACGAGAAATTACGGGCTCAAAAGGGCCAGGCCGAAATTATCTTAAATAACCGCATGGCAAGTATTCAGAGTTTTTTAAATGAGCTTCGATCCGACAACATCATTCGGGTAACTGTCATGTTGGACGTCACATCTAATGTAGAGGATCGAATCACCCAATCTTATCCACCTGCAAACGGTGTGTACCATTTTGTAAAAAAGGTGGGTGAAAAACAGATCGTGCCGGGGAAATACCCTGGTCTGCCAG
>Ga0265303_10002105_pt1 | contig 12338 bp, 13 predicted proteins | sample Helome_2_FD_192494 | JGI IMG/M metagenome (GOLD analysis project Ga0265303, IMG submission 192494) | Marine sediment microbial communities from subtidal zone of North Sea - Hel_20160317 (Illumina Assembly) | ecosystem: Environmental > Aquatic > Marine > Subtidal zone > Sediment ...
ATTACTTGATGGAACTCTTTTTTTGTTCTACCATGCTTTTCCAATCTATTCCAGTAAAGGGGGTAAATAGATGCAAAGATCATATTAGCAACTTTTTCATTTTTTTCAGCTGTAACCTTCATTTTTTGCGATTTTAAATTGGCGAAACGTTTTCGTGTATGATTTGTGCGGAAAATTGTGGTAGGCCTTTTCGAAATAGGAAGATACGAAAATGTAAGAAATGTTCTTTGTATTATTTAGCAACCGCATGAATTATACAGGTTGTTGTGGTGTCGTTGTTTTAGTTTTAAAATAAACTATCTAGCATAATGTGCAAGACCAGGATTGGAAATAAACTGCCCTCTTTCTTTAATAAAAATTGTTGGTTTTTGACCGGTTATTCTTTTAAAATCATTTATAAAATGTGACTGATCGAAATATCCACAATGATATGCTACACTTGTTAAATCAAATACTTGATTTTCATTTAACAACCGTAATACCTCATTTACACGAATAATACGAAGATAATGTTTCGGACCAATTCCAACCTTTTCTTTAAATTCTCTTTCTAATTGACGCTTGCCAATACATAATTGGCTAGAAAGGTCTTTTATCTTAATACCTTTTGTATTTCGTATGAGGTTAGCAGCTAAATTGAGGTAGTTCATGTCAATTTTATTGTTCAGCAGATTCTTCAATAAATAATTTTCAGTTCGCTGAATCATCGAAATAACACTTATTTCTTCCTTTAATCTATGACTAAAGTCTATAAATCCAGCACCCAGTACCGCAGACATATCCTCATAACGATCCATAAGCAAAGAAGCCGGGACTCCAAAAATGTTGTATATACCTTCCGGTTTAAACCGAATTGCAAACACTTTTACATGATTTTTAAATCGTATTTCGTAAGGTTTTGTATACAACCCCATGATCATATAGTCTGGGGATTGAGACCATTTAGAATTATTTTCAAGATCGCAATGCAAATCGTTTAGATGAATAATCAACTCCAGGCAGCCGGTTGGAATCATTTGCATGTATAACGGTGAGGTAGCATTTAAATTAAAACTACCTTCCCAAAACACCTCAACGAATGGTTTTAGACTTTCGCATGGCATATATTCATTTAAAAGAATATTCATATTATCAAAAGCGGTAAACCTAAAGTTAGTTTATTTTTGATTAACCTGGACATCCCATAATTCTTTCATAACACTATCAAGATCCTGTAAGGCTTTACTACAATTACCAAAGAATGATGAACCATGCATGGTTGCAAGTGTTTTTGGCTTCAAATCCGCTAATGAATAGAGAATCTTCGATGTATGATAGGTATAAGGTGTATATTCCATTAAAGGCCCCTGTTCATATTCAAGCATTGAATTTTTATGTGAAGCCAAAATGTCCTTATCTGTTATATCAGTTACATTTCCATTTTGATGAAATAAATCGGAGCACAATAACGTTCCATTCGTCTCTTCAAACAACACGCCTGCATCCCAGCCATGCGGTAGATGAGGCGTTCTAATGAAACGATAACTATGTTTTCCCGTATTTAATACAGCATTACCCGACATTGCATAGGCTGGCCTTATTGCAAAATCTCCCATATTAACAATAGCACCTGCTTCACTACACACAGCTTTAGCATTTGGAGCGATCTGTAACCACTCATTAAGTGCTCCACACTCATCTACTTCAAAATGGCTAAAACCAATCCACATAATCTTTGATGGATCAATTAATTTGCTAACAGCGTCTAGTACCGCAGGAAACATTTGTCTCATTCCAGCATGATATAACATTGGTTCATCATCTTTAATTAAAAAGTGATTAAATTGTAAATTAAATTCTTTAACAAATACCGAAATTCGGTAAACATCCGGTGCGATTTCTGAAACTTTGATCATTTGACTTATTATTATTAATTAGTAAGAATTAATTTTATGCTAATTATTTTGATTTGAGCTAAAGGTATCGAGGAATAAATAGGCATGATTGTAAAAAAACGACATTATTTAGGGGTCTCTTGTAGACTATATCTCAATCTTTGTTTTAATAAGCATTATTGATTGACAATATGGAGGTATTAAACGAGGTCGGGTTTGATTTGAATGTTATTATCTTCTGAAGTATTATGGGCTTATTTTACTAATGCACAACGGTTTGCGTATGGGGCGTTTTAATGCCCTATACACCTTGTTGGGCATAGTTATTCTTTTTTGGTTATTAGTCCAACTGTATTTCCGGCTACATCAATGAACCAGCCAAATTCTTGTCCGTTTGGAAGTTTAATTGGTCCTATCGCTCTATTTCCTCCATTTTTCTCAATTCTTTCAAGACATTTACTGATATCATCTACTTCAATGTAGATATTAATATAACTATGAGGTTCGTGTCCTAAAGCGGTTATGTGTCCTTGAATTCCATCTTCAGACTTAGTGTCAATATTTGCAGATGGACCATTTTGTGTAATGTCCCAGCCAAAAGTGTTTTTATAGAATTCTTTTGTTAAAGCCTTGTCCTTACAGCCGATTTCAAAATGAACTACTGGATTTTTCACGTCGCTATTTTTGTGGATTCAAAATTATTTAATTATGCACAACGTGTGTGTATAATTTCGTTGGTGTTTCAGCAACTAAATTAGCAAATACAAACCTAATAGAAAATCCGTGAGGATTTTCGTAAATAGGCAAGTACTAGCAACCTGTCCGCCTTTGGCGGATTAATTATACACGTTGTTATAGCACGTTATTGTTTTTCATTTTCTATCATCAAGGAATATATTTCTTCAATTAATTCAATTGTAGTTCCTTCATCATTATTCTGAAATAAGATGATTCCTATACCAGTTTTGGGGTCAAAATACATATGAGTTCTAACTCCTGGGTCGCGTCCACTGTGTCCCCAAAAAGAGAAAGTTTCATAATTTATCTTTTTCCAACCTAATCCTTGTATATCAAAATTTTTCACTTGTAATGTAAGTGCTTCAGAAACAGTTGATGGTTTAAGAATTTGATGATTATCATATTGTCCTTCATTCATCATTGCAGTCATAAAATGAGACAATTCTTGGATTGTGGTCTTAAACATTCCATCTGGATAATTGTAAAAACTGTAATTACACAATTCATAAAAATCTCCAATTTGTCTATTTATTAGCTTGGATACCGATTTATTCTCCTTATTCAATTTAGAGGCTAAAACATATTGCTTTGATTGTTTTAGGGTATCAATATCTTTTCTAAACCATGCTGAATTATTCATTTTTAATGGCTCAAAGATGTTTTTCTGACAATAATCGCTAAACGATTGTTGGCTAACTTCTTCAACAATCAATCCAAGTAATCCATAGGCCACATTTGAGTATTTATATCCCTCACCTGGTTGCCAAGAGTGAAAATTATTCTCTTTATTATAATATTTCCCTTCAACTGTGAAGTAATTACTTATCCATTCAGAAAGTGAAACTGTTGAAGGACCACATTGATAACTATTACTATACGCCTCACTATCGTTTATGGAAGCGGTATGTGTTAAAAGATGCTTTACTGTAATCGGTGTGCCTTCATAATTTGGATTCCTGACAGTAAAATCCAAATAATGATTAACATCTGTATCTAAATCTAATTTTCCCTTTTCCCAAAGCTGTAAAACAGCAGTTGTAGTGATTGTTTTAGACACAGAGGCGATATTCATAATAACTCTTGTATCTAAAGGAACTTTATTTTCAATATCAGAGTATCCATAGGTGTATGACCAAAAAACACTTCCGTCTTTAACAACAGATATAGCTAATCCTGGAGGGGTATTTTTAGCAGTATATTTTGAGGACACCGTAGCTAAAGAATCTTTTAGTTCGGTGTTTTGAGAGCAACCGAGCGTTATTAAAAGGAAAATAAATACAAAACTTAGTTTAATTTCATTTTTACTCGCCGTGATAGGTTTAATTTTCATAAAAGTATTTAGGTTTTTCTAATGTGTTATAACGGTTTGTGTATGATTTCGTTGCGTGTTTCAGCAATTAAATTAGCAAATACAAACCGAATAGAAAATCCGCGAGGATTTTCGTAAGTAGGCGAGTACTAGCAACCTGTCCGCCTTTGGCGGATTAATTATACACGGTGTTGTGGCACGTTTTTTTATTTTTATATTTTTTTACTTTCCAGAATCTGAATTGTAGATTTTAAATCATATCCTTCATATACTTTTTGATATTGGTATCCTTATAGATTTTCTGAACTGCCTCTGTATACAACTTCGTAAATCTCTCATTTTTAATAAGATTCCCAAAAAAAGACTCTTGTCTTATTAAGGCTAGTGGGTCGGTTTTGGTTTGTTTGGCCGCTTCATGAAGTTCTGTGCTCATGGCATCGATAATTTCGATTTGATGTCCATGTCTATCCATTCCTTTATCACTATAATAACACCAGGCAGCGATAACCAATGTTGCAAATTTGATACTACCACCAACTGCTAAATTATCATTTATTGTAGCAATTAGAAATTTAGGCAATTTGGCGGAGCTTTCCGAACAAATACGGCTGACACTGTCTTTGATGTTAGGATTGGCAAAACGTTGTAACAAAATGTCTTTGTAGTCCTTCAAGTTAATCCCTTCTATGTCCCCTAAAATAGGCGTGGCTTCTGTATCTAGAAAGGCACGTAAATAGGTGACGAAGGTTTCGTCTTCCATACAGGCATTGATAGTGGGGTGCCCATGAATGGCCCCCAAAAGACCCAAGACCGAATGACCTGCATTCAGTAAGCGGAGTTTCATTTTTTCATATGGAGCTACATCGGGTACGAATTGTACACCTACTTTTTCAAACTCAGGTCTTCCATTTGAAAAATTGTCTTCAATGACCCATTGTATAAAAGGTTCGCAGGTGACAGGCCAGGCATCATGTACGCCATAGGTTTGTACTAGGGTTTCGATATCTGCATTCGTAGTCACAGGCGTAATACGGTCTACCATACTATTAGGGAAACAGACTTCTTGTGCTATCCATTCCGCCAGCCCCGCATCTTGCATTTCGGCAAAGGCGAGTAGCATCTTACGGGCCATATCGCCATTATGCTCAATATTATCACAAGACAGAATGGTAAAGGCTGCTAGGCCTACATCGCGTCGTCTTTTTAGGGCTGCTGTTAAAAAGCCATAAACGGTTATCGGTTCATTAGGGTGTCTTAATTCGTGTTGTATGTCTGGGTTATCAAAATTGAAAGCCCCCGTAGTAGGATTAAAATTATAGCCCCCTTCGGTAATGGTCAGCGATACGATTTTAGTATCGGTATTTGCCATTCGGGCAATTACAGGTTCGGGCTTAGTGATTCCTAATTTAAAATCTACGATGGATCCTATGACTTCGGATTCGATTTCTCCGTCGGGGTGTTTGACCATCAGGGTGTAGAGGTTGTCTTGCTTTTTGAAAATGTCGTGTAGTTTGGTATCCGCTTCGCGTAAGCCTATACCGCAGATTCCCCAATCCCGGGCATCGCCCAACTGTCGGAGTTGGTGCAGATAGTAAGCTTGATGAGCGCGGTGAAAACCTCCGACACCGATATGTACGATTCCTATTTTATCCGTAGAACGATAATAATTCGGCACGGGCATACGGCTTCCCACTTTCTCTAAATTTTGTTGTTGGAGTTGTATTGCTGTTTTCATTAGTGTATTGCAGTTTTTGATTTTCCGCGTAGCAGTGCCCAATAGGTAAGTGCAAAATAAATTAGGGTACAGATGAAGGCATAGGTATAGAAGAGTTCCCGATTTTCGATATAATCGGTTTCCGATGCGCTAGAGAACATAACATTACTAGCTAACACCAAGGTGGCGACCAAAGCGGTAATCGCGATAAATTTTAATCCCTTAGAGAAAAAAGATTTATCCTTAGATAAAACGGGCTCATTTTTTGCTTGCTGTTCTTGAAAACGATCAATGGTTTCATTTCGAACTTCTTCTTCTTTCTCTTCCTCCGCATAATTTTCCTTCGCCCCGTAACGAGAAGCGAGTAGCGTATACACCGCGATGGTAAAAAACCAGGTTGGGATAAACAGGTAAAAGAAGGAAATCACATCCAAAGCATTCAGTCCAAAACCGAAGACCAAGCCCAATCCCCAAGAAGCAACGGCAGGCATACTAAAGGCCAGCTTGCGGTACGAAGACCAGTAGCGCGTATAGCCAATTCTAGGGAAAATTTGATGTTCTGTAAACACAATCGCCCCCACAGGAACGACAAGCAGCCCGGCATAGGTCAGTAGCGGCAGTATTTGTGAAAACACAAAGGGAAAACAGGCAATGCCAACGGTGACCAAACCGACTACAATGGTCGTTCTCTTTCGGGAATGATTGAAGAAAATAGCTTGTGCAGCCAAACCTGCTCTATATAAATTGGTAATTGCAGTCGTCCAACCCGCCACAATTACAATAACAAACCCCGACCAACCAAGGGCATAATAGGCCACATCACCCGGGTCCAATTCTACGATAGATTTCCCTAAGATAACTGCGGCGCCAGCACCCATGATTCCCGCAGCGATCCATGCTACATAGTGCCCGAACATCATGCCCGTACTGGTGGCATAGCCATAGGATTTCTTTTTTGCAAATCGCAAGAGGGCCATATCAATCAATCCGAAATGGGTGATGGTATTGGCAGCCCAACCAAAGCCGATGACTTCAACCAATCCGATTCCTGGAGCTCCGTCGCTGTTGATGCCTGTCCATATGGACTGGTCGCCGAGGGTCATAAAATCGGCCCATCCTGCCGGCAATGTTTTATCCAATACGTCTAAAGACAAAGCGGGGAGGAGCACCATAGCGCCACTCGTAAACATCACAAAAAGCCAAGGCGCACAGATGCCTGAAAATTCAGAAACGGCATTAAATCCATAGAGCGCAATGGAAACCACAACAATACCCACAGCGAGTACAATCAAAATAAACCAGACATTGGTAGGGTACCAATTGAGCTGCGCGGGAATATCAAAAGCAAAACGTACCGCCGTCGAAGAGACCGTTATCATCGCCGCCGAAATCACCGAAAAGATGATGACATTTGCCCAATTGTACAACTTGGTCATCGAGTCACCCGCAATCTTATTCAGATAGGTATAGAGGCTCAAGCGCGTATCAACGGCAATAGGAGAGGTGATAAAGCGCCAGCTCAGTACGGCCAGAATATTACCAATCAAAAGGCCTAGGATAATATCCATCGTTTTGGCTCCTAAGGCTACAAAGGTCGCCCCGATGACAAACTCCGTCGCCGCTACATGCTCGGCAGCGTAGAGTCCCGCAAAATGGGTCCAATCGTGTAATCTATGTTTGGCAACTGGTAATTGTTCTTCGTCAAGGTTTTTAAATTGTTTAAAATCTTCAGTTGTGTTCATATTTTAGTATGGCGTTGGAAATTAGATTCCTATAAATTTTTACGGTATGAGTTTTACATTTTATAAAAATATTTTGATGTAATGTGCCACAACGATCTAGTATAAGCGGTCGTTTTAATGTCGCTTATACATTGTTAGCAGCTTTTAAATTAATTATCATTTTTAAAAAAATTCTTAACCGCCAGGAACATCATTTCCGGTTGTTCCTTAAACGTACTATGACTTGTACCCGGAAATATCATTAGCTCGCAATCAGGAATAGTTCGGTAGAGATAAACCACATGTTCTAAAGTAAATGCATCATTATCACCATATGCAAGCAAGACTTTGCTGGTAATACTTTTCAATTGCTCCTCTGTAATATAGATTTCATCATTGACCATGCTCTTGAGATCTTGTATCAATGTTTTCCAATCATTTTCTGGATATAGTCGTTGATATTCAAGATGCCAACCACCCCAAGATTGCTCCACTATTTCAGGAGTGATGGTAGACCAGAAATTCTTATCTTCATCAGTAAATCCATCAATAGTAGAGAATCCACCAGAAGCAAAGACTTTCGATACCACGTCTGGTCTTTCGGCCGCTAATAATAGGCCGGTAGTAGCTCCATCACTCCATCCAACAACGTAGCATTTTTCAATCCCTATCTTGTCAATAAATTCGGAGGCATTTTCTGCAAGAAGTTGATAGCTTACATTCTCGGCTCGATCCGAATGTCCCTGTCCTGGGGTATCCATGGCAATCACTTTATAGGTCCGGGACAGTTCAGGGATTAGCTTAGAAAAATGGGCAATCGAACCAGGTCCACCATGTAACATTAGAACCGTATCACCTGCTCCATATTCTTCATAATACACTTGTCGACCGGATAATTGGACATATTTTCCATTATTTGATCCGTAGATGATTTCCTGACATCTGAGAGGAAAGGCAAAAAATTGGATCATAATCAAACACAGGAGAAAATTTCTAAATGTAACTGTCATAATTTAGGAAATTGGCTAAATGAAGATACAGAACTGAACCTTAGGTTCCAATTTACGGTCGATTCTACCAGAGGATATTGCTGCTAACGGCTGAATATGAGTAGTAGCGTCCCGAAGGGCGCTATTGCTTATATTTTTTGTTATGTGCTTCCTTATTTCACAGTTAGTATGTTTTTTCCTTTTGAGTGTCCAAGTTTTTGATACTCCAATGCATCTATTGCGTCTGATAATGAAAAAGTTTTATCTATAGTTATTTTAACCTTTTTTTGTTCAACTAAGTTTACAATTTCTTTTAATTGTTGAGCATTTGATTGAAATAATAAGTTCGTTGCTGTAATACAATAACTTTTTGCTAATTCATCAGGAGGGTTTGCGGTAAGGGAAACATATTTGCCTCCCTTTTTTATGATTTGCATCGTTTGCTCAGCACTTGCCATACTGTCAAAAACGGCATCAAAATCTTTTGCTATTTTCGAAAAGTTAATGGTTTTATAATTCAATACTTCATCTGCCCCAAACGATTTTAAAAACGCTTCATTTTTTTCTGATGCCACCGCAACAACATAAGCACCTTTCCATTTTGCGAATTGTACCGCAAAAAGTCCTACGCCACCTGCTGCGGCTTGAATCAATATTTTTTGACCTGCTTGCAGTTCTAATTTATCAAATAACCCTTGCCAGGCAGTAAGTCCGGCCAACGGTAGTGCTGCTGCTTCTTCAAATGTCAAATTCTTAGGTTTAAACGCTAAGTATTTTTCTTGAGTTTCAACATACTCTGCAAAAGCACCCTGTTTCGCCCATTCCAAAGAACCGATGACTTCATCTCCAACTTCATAATGAGTTACTTCAGTTCCAACATTTTCGACAATTCCTGAAATATCTGTACCTACGATATAAGGCGTTTGGAAAAAGTTCATAATAATACCCTTCCAGTCCACAGGATTAATACCACATGCTTTGACTTTTACTAAAATTTGATTTGATGCTATTTTAGGTATTGGTACATTCTCAATTTTCAGGTTATCCAATGAACCATTTTCATTTACTAGTAATGCTTTCATTTTCTGTTGTTAATTTTTGCTATGGTAGTTTTAAAGATTGCACATAACGTTTGTGTATGGTTAGTTGCGTGGCTCGCGCAACTAAAATAGCAAAAGGAAACCGAACCTTAGGAAAACCCGCAGGATTTTCCGAGTACACACTAAACTAGCAATTAACTCATACACGTTGTTACCAGCTTTTTCTAGGTGTTATAAGTGCTCATACTTTGCATTTGGAGAATTCCAAATATCTACAACGCACCACCATTTACCTTCGGTTTTTTTCCAAATTGTTATAAATCTGCCCTCGACAAATTCAATTCCATTTAGCGAGTCTTCATCAATATGATATCTTCCGAATAAATAAGCCAGAGATGCGTCGTCTGAAAATGAAATTTTGGGTTCGCCATCAATAATATAAAGTCCCAACTTATCGGAAAGAAATGTTTTTATATCTTCTTTGGAGCTGTTTGTTCGAGCTCCTGGAGGTAAATGAATTGGTGATTCGGCATAATGTGAAACGAACTGGTCCAAGTCTCTATTCGTAATCGCAACACTCATTTCTTCAAATTTTTTAATTAGCTCTTTTTTTGATTCTTCAGATTTATCAAACTGACATCCAGAGAAAAGGAAAATAATAAGCAAAACAATGTATTGGTCAAATAAAATAAATCGTGATATATATTGCTTCTTCATGGTCTTTTAGTATTAAATTATTATCGCATTATTGCTGGTAACGTTTGGGCTAAATGCCGTAGCCGACGAATGAAGGCTATTGACATTTTAGCCGTTGTTGTGCAGAGTTTTATGAATTATTCTTCAGAGCGATTTGTCACTAGGCGACGACTGTTAGAGCGTAGCATATAAGAAGCTATGGTAAGAGCCAAGATTACGAGAGGCGGTACCATATTTGCAAACGTATCCCCAATAAAGACGTGTGAGGCGAAGGCTGCTGTCATCGCGAAGACAACACCCGCATAGGCCCACTCTTTAAACCAGGGAATACCGGGAACTATTATTGCGATTGCACCGAGGACGTAAGCCGTTCCTAGAATGTTCATCACATAAAGTGGGAAACTGATGTTGTGCATCGACTCAATTAAGAATTCTTGTTTAGTAAGTGCCCCTATTCCGCTAAATAACAAGACGAATGTAAGTAGCCCAGTGACTGCCCAGTAGGTAATTGATTTTATATTCATATTTTATTTTTTTAAAATTTCTTTGCCTCTCTATGTAATCCCATAATTATTGTTTGGGAAACAGCGAGTTTTAAATTCTGCACAACGTCTCGGCTATGATTTGTTGCGGTTAAGAAATCTATGAGATTTCAAGCTGGCAAATCGAGCCACATAAAAGTAAGGTTTTTCAGGCTAAGAGTAGGGGAGCGATGAATTATAGGTATTGTTGGGTGTAGTTTTTTATTCCCACATTCGGATTTTCAAATCCATTCGTCCATGCAGTATTCTGGTTATTTCTACAAGGCTTGAATCAATTTTTCGGTAGAATATGATATGTCGATTTGTTTTCAGTCCGAGAAGGTTATGAGTAATTCCTTCATAGTTTTTCCCTAAACCTGGATTTTCAGCAATATCATGGCAATTATCCAGCAATATTTGGTAGTATTTGTCCGCTTGCTGTTCCGACCACTGTTCAAATGTGTAATTCCAGATTTCAGTCAAATCTTCCACTGCTTTGTTGGTCAAATAGAATTTAGCCATTCAGTAGTTTATTTGACTTTAGGGATTTAAGATGTTTTTGAGGGTCAAAATCCTTGGCAATTCCACTATCAATACCTTCTTGTATAGCATTCTTTAAAACAATTACCTTACTTTCTTCCTCCTCCAACAGTCTTAGCCCAGCTCGGATAACTTCACTTACGTTTTTATATCGACCTTCAGTAATACGCTTATGGACAAATTCGTCAAAATAATTTCCTAATGATATGGATGTATTTTTGCTCATTGGAGTATGTTTTATTCAAAAATACCAAAAATTGGTAACTTTACCAAATTGCACCCAACGGTTGGTGTATGGTTAGTTGCGTGAGCGACTAAGATAACAAAAAAGGACTGCAGTCAGGAAATCCGCTAGGATTTCCGAGATACTCTTTACCCACTTTCAAGCAATTAATTATACACGTTGTTGGCAGTAGTTATTTTTTTTTACCTTTCTTCGGTTTCTTTCCAGCAGCTTTCATGAACTCAATCTGTTTCTCAAAATCTGAGGTAGGATTCTCAGTTAATTCAGAGATAATGTCATTTACATAATTGTTAAAATCAGCAGTAAATCCGCCTATAATATTTCTAGACCACCAAACCTGTACACTAGGAAACCTTAACCACCAATGGATAACTTCATCCCAGGCTTTCCAAACGTTGTTATCTAAATCTTTATTACTCCATTTAATAAATGCCATTTCAATTGCTACAAATAGTGTATACAAATAACTGTGATACCTAAAATATTCATTTTCTGATAGTTTTTCTCTAGAAGCAAGACCTTTTGGAATTAGAAAGGACAGTTCTGAATTTTCAGCTAATATTCCTAAAACACCCGACCGTCTAATCGTTATTACATCTATAGCGTCCTTTTTTGACTGAATACGACTTTGTTTAATTTGAATTGCAAGATAAATCAACGAACCAATTATAGCCAACGCAGCTATTATCTCAGCTATAAAATAAATTTGCTCTAGGTTCATTTCTTAATAAGTTATTGAATCTGAAAAAAATCAATTCAGCGATTATTACTGCCAACGTGTTCGTGTATGATTTGTGCGATTGAGAATCCTTAAGATTTTCCATCGTTGTAAATCAGTTTTTTAAATATAAGATTTTTAACTGAAGTAGAAGGATAGCATGAATTATACACATTGTTGGCAATAGTATTTTATTTATCAAGACTCAGTATGTCCTTAATTTATGTTGAATTC
>Ga0265303_10002106_pt1 | contig 12337 bp, 10 predicted proteins | sample Helome_2_FD_192494 | JGI IMG/M metagenome (GOLD analysis project Ga0265303, IMG submission 192494) | Marine sediment microbial communities from subtidal zone of North Sea - Hel_20160317 (Illumina Assembly) | ecosystem: Environmental > Aquatic > Marine > Subtidal zone > Sediment ...
TTCGGACCGGCAACGTTCACAGACATCTCGTGGTGGACGGGATGGACAGCCGGCATGACCCACACAGCCATCGAAGATGCCAGCGCCGTAGCGGTCCAGACTGATGATGGAGAAGCCTTCGTTGTCGCTGATCGCGACCCCAACGGGTGTGAGGGTGAACCGTGGATTGCGTTCCTCCCGAGCCTTGATCCGACAACGATGGGGTGGAAGCAGAGGGACTGGTACCTCGGACGGGCCGATGCGAAACGGCTATTTGATCGCAATGGCAATGCCGGTCCCACCGTATGGATGGACGGGCGTATCGTTGGCGGGTGGACTCAGGCCGAGGACGGCGAGATCCGCTACTCCATCTTCGATGACGAGGCCATGGCCCGCGTCGGTGAGGTTGATGCAGAAGCCGACCGGGTGGCAGCGCTGTACGGCGAGACCCGGCACCGACCGCGATTCCCGACGGCGACCCAGCGTGAGCTCTTCTGAAGGCTCACGTGCCTTCGGGTTTGCCGTCGGAGGGAACCCACACCGGCCCGGTCTCTGGCGGGAGGTATTGCTTGATCGGTTTGGCAGGCACGCCGCCGGCAACGGTGTAGTTGGGGACGTCCCTGGTCACCACGGAGTTGGCGCCGATGATGCATCGATAACCGACGTTCGTACCCGCCATCAGGACGGTGTTGTATCCGAGCACCGAGTTGTCGCCAACGGTCACCGGGAGTCCGCTTCGCCCCGCGTGAGCAATCGGGAGGCTGAAATCGTCGAACGGGTGCGTGTGCGTTTCGATCGTCACGCCTGCCGCAACCATGACGAAGGAACCTATGGTGAGCGGAGCCCGATCATCGAGCATGACATAGCGATTGATCAGGGAATACTCCCCGATCGAGATGTTCGAACCCTTCGAGAACAGCACGTTGTGATGGAAGATCACCCCCTCCCCGCAATGCTTGAAGATGCGCTGGGCAATGAGTCGCCGAAGCGGTATCGCAAGCGGCTGGACCATCGAAGCCGCAGTTCGGTCGAACATGCGCCAGAACATCGTGTAGTAGAGATGCGGGTCGGTGGGTTGCTCGGGAACTCGCCCCTTGAAGGGATCCGGTGGCGTGGGCACAATTCCGGTCGACGCGATTTCGCCAGCTACTCGGTCCGTGTCGGCGAGAAACTGTTCAGCGTTCGGTGGCAGATCATCGTTCGCCAAGAACTGTGAGAACTGGCCCAGCAGCTCGTCGATTCCGCTGTGGACCTCGTCAGCTCGGCTCATGTGGTTGACGTGCGCCTGTGGCCTTGCGACGCGGCGTGCCGGTCGGTCAGCGCCTCACGAGCAATGGTTGCGCCGTACCGACGGACCACGTCCATCCTGCCAAGCATCGGCCCCATTCGTGCCCCCATTTTCGACATCCCGCGGCCGTAGACCCTTTGTATTGGCAGCTCGATGATGGGATGGGGCGAACGGGCTGCGCAGAAGGTCATCTCGAGTTCGGATTCGTAGTGGTCCCCATGCAGCTGCAAGCAGTCGAGCATCGCAGGACTGATGCTTCGAAAGCCCGAGAATGGGTCGGTGATGGTGATGCCGAGGATGGACCGAAGGATTCGGACGGTCGCCGTGCGAACCACAAATCTGTTGATGGGTGTTGATCCACGTCCTGTGTTGTGTGCATACCTCGAGCCCACCACCATGTCAGTTGACCCGTCGAGGACGGGGCCAGCAATGCGCCCGATGTCGGCGGGATCGTGTTGACCGTCCCCGTCCATCAGCACCAACGCGTCGCATGAGCCTCGCGCGATCGATCCAATGCCGGCTTTCAGGGCGGCGCCCTTTCCCTGATTGGCGCCTTGGCGGATGACGTCGCACCCTGCCGCTTCGGCGATATCGGCGGTGTGATCGGTGGAGCCGTCGTCGACGACGATGATCCGGACCGGTTCGCCATTGACGTATTGCGGTACGTCGGGCAGGATCGAGGCGAGGGGTTGCTCCTCGTTGAATGCGGCAATCAGCACGATGACCATGCATCCACAGTACCTCGGACACCTCGTCGGATGCCGGCCGGAAGGAGAATCGTGGCTCAACGCTTCGCAAATCGTCTTCTCGCTGGAGAAGAGCTCGGTGTGATCCTCGCCGAGGAATGTGCCGAACAAGTGAGTGCGGGGGGCCTGATCGTGCTCGGACTACCTCGTGGGGGAGTGCCCGTTGCCCATGCCGCGGCCCGCACACTCGATGCACCTGTCGACATCTTCGTGGTGCGCAAGCTCGGTGCACCTGGCAGGCCAGAACTGGCCATGGGGGCGATTGCCTCCGGAGGCGTCACGGTGCTGAACCGTTACCTCATAGACCAACTCAGAATCACCGATGCCGAGATTGAAGCCGTTGCGACCGTCGAATCCGCCGAGCTCGAGCGACGCGAAGCGCTCTATCGGATGGGACGCGCTGGACCGGATCTCACGGGCCTGTCCGTGATCGTGGTCGATGACGGCGTCGCCACCGGTGCATCGATGAAGGTGGCCATCGAGGCCATACGCGAGGCCGATCCCCGTTTCGTGTGTGCCGCGTCACCGGTCGCCTCTGGCGATGCAGTCTCCCAGCTCAGGCAGATCGCAGACAGAGTCGTGGTCGTGGCCATGCCCGAGCCCTTCCACGCCGTGGGCTTCTGGTACGACGACTTCACCCAAACCACCGATGACGAGGTGATCGAGCTGCTCGCCTGATCAGGCGCCGTTCAGGTCGTCAACGTTGCCACGGGGGAGCGACATCCGCATCGATTCCGTACTGGTCGATGGCCTTCTGGACCGTCCCATCATCGATCATCCCGTCGTGGGCGAGTCCGGACAGCACGGCGACCACGACCTGTGGCATATCGACCTCGAAGAACGACCGCAGGGCCTCCCTGGTGTCGCTGCGGCCGTACCCCTCGGTCCCGAGCGAACTGAAGGTTCTGGGCGCGTACGGAGCGATCTGGTCCGGCACGATGCGCATGTAGTCGGTGACTGCGACGATCGGTCCCGATCCGTCAGCAAGGAGTTCTGTCACCATCGGAACGCGTGGATCCTGGGTTGGATGGAGTCGGTTCCATCGATCGACTTCGAGGGCATTCTCACGGAGTCGCTTGTATGACGTCGCACTCCACAGGTCGGCGCCAACACCGAAGTGCTCGGCGAGTTCGGACTGGGCTGCCCTGGCAGCCTTGTGGGCCGGACCTGAGAAGACCACTGTTGCTGACAGTTCGTGACCCTCCGGAGCGTCTGCGAACTTGTACAGGCCGTCGACGATGCCCTTGTCGACACCGTCTGGCTTCGCTGGTTGCGCGTAGGCCTCGTTGTACAAGGTGAGGTAGTAGTACACGTCGTCATCGTTGCCGTACATCCGCGAGATGCCGTCCTTGACGATGGTCGCCATCTCGTACGCGAATGCCGGATCATACGCCTGGCAGGCTGGCACCACGGAAGCGAGGACGTGGCTGTGACCGTCCTGATGCTGGAGACCTTCGCCATGGAGCGTCGTCCGACCTGCGGTTGCACCCATGAGGAATCCGCGTGCCCTCGAATCTGAGGCTGCCCACAGCGCATCACCAACGCGCTGGAAGCCGAACATGGAGTAGAACGAGTAGAACGGAATCATCGGCACACCGCGGGTTGCATACGATGTGGCCGCTGCGATCCAGCTCGCTGCCGATCCGGCCTCGGTGATGCCCTGTTCGAGGATCTGCCCGTCTGTTGACTCCCGGTACGAGAGGATGAGGTTGTGGTCGACCGGCTCATAGAGCTGACCCTCCGATGCGTAGATCCCCATCTCCTTGAACAGAGGCTCCATACCGAACGTTCTGCCCTCGTCTGGGATGATCGGAACAACCCGCTCGCCGATATTGGGGTCCCTGCCGAGGGAGCGCAACAAGCGAGTGAATGCACCGGTCGTCGAAACCTCAACATCGCCTGATCCGCCATCGAATTCGGTAAAGGCGTCGTCCTCTGGCAGTGCCATGGGGATACGGATCGGAAGGGTTCGCGTTGGCACGGGTCCGTTGAGCGCCTCCCTGCGGCCGATGAGGTATCGGTACTCCGGCGAATCCTCTGCGAAGCGGAGGTACGGCGGGTCGCCTGATTCGAGGTCGTCGTCGGAGATCTCATCTTGGAGGTCGAGGCGATCGCGCAGTGTCCTGAGCTGCTCGGCCGTCAGCTTCTTGATCGAGTGCGTCGCGTTCTTGCCTGCGACATCGGGACCGAGCGTCCAGCCCTTGACCGTCTTGGCGATGATCACCGTGGGCGCGCCGCGCAGTTCGGTTGCAGACTTGTATGCCGAATAGATCTTTCGGTGATCCAGCCCACCTCGGCGCAACGCCCAGATGTCGTCGTCCGTCATGTCGTCGACGAGTGCACGCAACTTGGGGTCTGGCCCAAAGAAGTGCTCCCGGATGTATGCGCCGGATTCTGTTCGGTAGCGCTGATACTCACCGTCGACAACGGCGTTCATCTTGTTGACCAGTGTCCCGTCGATATCCCTGGCGAGGATTGGGTCCCAGTCAGCGCCCCAGATGACCTTGATGACGTTCCAACCGGCGCCTCGGAACATCGCCTCAAGTTCCTGGATGATCTTCCCGTTTCCGCGCACCGGCCCGTCGAGCCTCTGGAGGTTGGCGTTGACAACCCACACGAGGTTGTCAAGCTTCTCGCGTCCAGCGAGCGAGATTGACCCGAGTGTTTCTGGCTCGTCCGTCTCGCCGTCCCCGAGGAATGACCAGACGCGTGATGCCGAGGTGTCCTCGATGCCCCTGTTGTGGAGATAGCGCAGGAACTGGGCGTGGTAGATCGAGTTGATCGGGCCGAGACCCATCGAAACTGTCGGATACTCCCAGAAATCCGGCATGAGCCTGGGGTGCGGGTAGCTCGAAAGCCCCGGTCCTCCGATCTCGGTGCGGAATCTGTCGAGTTGCTCGTCGCTGAGGCGGCCTTCGAGGAACGCCCTGGCGTAGACGCCTGGAGTGGCGTGTCCCTGGAAGTAGATGTGATCGCCCGGTGTGCCATCGGCCTTGCCATGGAAGAAATGGTTGAAGCCGATCTCATACAGAGTCGCAGAGGAGGCGAAGGTCGACAGGTGCCCGCCGATCCCATCTGCCTTCTTGTTGGCCTTGATGACCATGGCGGCCGCATTCCAGCGGATGAAGCGGCGGATGCGCTTCTCGAGGTACTCGTCCCCTGGGTAGGGAGATTCCGCCTCGGGCGGGATCGTGTTGATGTAGGGAGTGGAGACCGACGCCGGCACACCAATGCTCCGCTGGCGTGCGTGTTCGAGCAGTCGTGCCATCAGGTACCTGGCACGGGTCTCGCCGTCAACGTCGATGACCTCGGATAGCGCCGCCAACCACTCGTCCGTTTCAGCAGGGTCGAGATCGCTGAGCTGGTGGGTGAATCCGTCGATGTAGATGGGCCTGTCAGTCAACCGCCATGCCTTCGTTGGGAACTCAGGAAGGGTACCAACGTGGCGACCGGTGAAGCGCAGTGATCCAAGCCATACACTCGTCCCGATGATGGAACCTGAGAAGCTCGAGCTCCGCGCTGGTGAAGAACTGGTCATCACATGGCCCGACGGTCGAGTAGACGAGATCTCCGCCGCCGCGCTGCGCGACGCATGTGCGTGCGCCGCCTGTCGAAATGCGCCGGCGCCGCTCCCGGCAGCCGATCCGGCAGTGTGCCGCATCACGAGCATCGGCCTTGTCGGCGCCTATGCCATCAACATGGTGTTTGCACCCGATGGCCACGGCACAGGTATCTATCCCTATGGTGCCCTCAGGGATCTTGGTGATCCAGCCTCGTGACGTCAGTGGCCGCGCCTGGTGCCGCCGTACTTCATCCGGGTATCGGACATTGATGCAGGCCTCGCTTCATCGTCGTTGACACCAGCAGCCACCAGTTCCCCGATGAAGACTGTGTGGGTACCGCAGGCGACGAACTGGCGAACCTCGCACTCCATCCATGCAATCGATTCGTCAAAGATCGGCGCTCCGGTGGTTCCTTCGGTTATCGAGTATCCATTCAGCTCCATGCCTTCCTTGGTTGCTGGCTTGGAGAACTTCACGAATGGACGCGTGTTGTCTGCATTCCACAGGTTCACCGTGAACGACCCGCCATCGGCGATGAGGCGGTGAGTAACCGCCGCGGTGTCGACGCTGACACTGATGAGTACCGGATCCTGCGACACCTGCGTCACCCACGACGTTGTCATGCCGTTCCACTCGTCGCCTGTGCGTGAACCCACAAGAACGAGGGCGTTCGGGATCTTCCACGTGACTTTGTTGATCAGCTCCGCATCGAGCATCAGCAGATGTCCTTCCTGAACGTCGGCGGGAAACACAAACCTAGGGGAGGTGACGGCTGACCATCACGCTTCGAGGAGGCACACCCTGGTGGCGATCTCGAGTTCGCCTGTCTCCTCGAGCTCGCAGGAAGCCTGGAACTTCGACACCGCGGCCTTGGTGCCCCTGCCGTAGTCACCGTCGATTGGTCCCGTGTACAGGCCAAGCTCCTCGAGCTGCTCCTGAATCGCCATTACATAGTCCTCGTCCTCTTGGAGCAGTGGGTACATGGCGGCATCGGTGACGGGGCCGAACTCGCCGTCAGCTTCGATCCCTACATCAGCCTGGAACGCAGCAATGGCCGCACGGGTCTCATCACCAGCAATACCGTCGACCGTCCCCTCGAAGTACCCGAGCACGATCAGGTCCTGCTGCACAACGACGATGGTTGCGGTCGCTGGGATTCCCGAGATCGTCGTGGTCGTCGCCGGCACTGTGGAGCTTGTTGTCGTGGCGATCGTGGTCGTCGGCAACGTGGTCGTTGCAGCGATGGTGGTGGTGGTCTCATCAGCGCTGTCACCGCCACACGCAGCAAGGACAAGTGCCATGGTCGCAACCAGCACCAGTGGTGATGATCTTGTCATTTCGCTCCTCGTTCGCTGTGAACAGCGATTGCCCGAGGTGCTGAAGCGCCCAGCACCCAGTCCGACAGGTACAACATACCTCCGTCAAAATTACCCTACTTGATGGTCAGGGTTGGTGACCAACCGAGCGTTGCCAACAGGGGAGGTATCATCGCTGGCGGAGGTCGTGAACCCAATGTCCCCAACGACGACTCACGTTGCCCTGAGCGCGCTGACGTGTCCCGGATGTGACTGTCGAATGTGTCTTTCTGAAGCGACTCGCTGCATCGAGTCGCTCGACGGTGTCGTGCACGTTCGACTGGATCGGCGAGGTCAGGCCCTTGTCGTTCGTCACGATCCCGACCTCATCGATGAATCCTCGATCCGATCATGCGTTTCGTCGACGGGTCTTCAGATCAGCTGAGGCCCAGCAGCGGTTCTCCTCTTCGCTCAGGGTCGCAAGATCAGAGCCGATATTCACCCTATGCGCCGAATATCCCTCTTCCTTGCACTGCTCGTTGCCATGTCCTTTGTCGTGCTCGTTCCGGCGGCTGCAACCGCAGCCGAACTGGGCGAAGATGTCGACTACGACCTCGTGTTCCCTGTCGATGGTCCGCACCATTTCGCTGACACGTTCTGGGCCGGTCGATCCCATGGCTTCCATCAGGGGCAGGACATCATCGCGGACAAGATGGTCCCGGTTGTTTCCGCGGCGGATGGTTATGTCCGTCTGGTGAACTGGACAGCCCGCGACCACATGAATCCGGATCGTTGCTGTTCGTTGGTGATTCGCCACGACGATGGATGGGAGAGTTGGTACATCCACCTCGACAACGACACAACCGGAACCGATGACGGCGACGGCTGGGGCATCAAGCGGGCGATCACGCCAGGTGTGCGGGTGTCCGCTGGTCAGCACATCGCCTGGGTCGGTGATAGCGGAAACGCGGAGGATGTCGCTCCACAGCTCCACTTCGAGCTCCATGATCCTTCAGGCACCGTTGTGAATCCCTATTCGTCGCTTGTCTCCGCCGGTGGCAACGATGTCGGCGGCAAGGCACGAGATCCGATCGTTGGTGGAGCGAGAGTTCTCAGGCAGGGTCTCCACGGCGCTGATGTCAGGGAGCTCCAGAATGCGCTCAGGGAACTTGGATTCTCCCCTGGATCGGTCGACGGGCGGTTCGGTAGCCGGACCGAGGCTGCCGTCAGAGCCTTCCAATCGTCGGTTGGTATTCCTGCCGATGGACTCGTTGGTCGGGCGACAAAGGCGGCAATTCGTGGCGTGCAGCGTGATGATTCCGATCCGGAGGTCTTGTCCGTCGGATCGCGCGGATCAGGAGTTCGTGCTGTCCAGAAGGCACTCGTGGACAAGGGTTACGACGCTGGTCCAGCAGATGGAATCTTCGGCCCGATGACCCTGACGGCGGTGTTGTCGTACCAGCGCTACGAGAAGCTGTGGGTCGATGGCCTGGTCGGTCCCAGGACGAAGGCATCCCTCGGGATGCTCTGAGCCTGGGCGCCGAGCCCCTTCGGTGACCAGACCCGTTGCGGGTGTGGCCGCGTAGGCTTGGGGTCGGAGGCACCATGTCGGGAAGCGGCACGCAGCAAACACGTCGCAGCGCAGTAGCCGCCGCCGCGCTCGGCGCCTTCCTTCCCGGCCTTGGTCATGGCTACCTAGGGCGTCGATGGCGTGCGATGATCATGGCAGTCCCGATACTGCTGATCATCGGGACGGGGGTCTTTGCGCTTTCGATGTCATCGACAGATCTCCTTGGGTGGCTCGTCCGTCCCGCGATACTCCAGGCAATCCTGATCGCGAACCTCGCAATCGTCGTATGGAGGGTTGCAGCGGTCGCTGATCCATACCGCCTCGCGGAAGGACGTCACAGCATCGGAAGATTGCTTGTCGTCGTCGGATTGGCCCTGGTCGTGACCCTGCCCCACGTGTTGATAGCCCGGTACACCCTTGATGCGGCATACCTCCTCGACGAGGTTTTTGTCTCCGAGGGCGAAGACGTGGCCGTTGCGATAGACACGTTTCACACACCGACGCGCGCAGCCCCCTTCGCGGTGGGCGACTCGGCCGTGTTGGAGGTCGCAGATCCCGCAACCGTGCCACGAACGGTGGAACCCCGGTCGACCCGCGATCTCCTGTTCCGCCCCGGCGTGGGCGATCCGGACGCTGTCGAGCATTCGATGGAGTATCGCCAAAACTGGGACACCTCGCTTCCTGCCCTTGTCGGTCCTGAGGCTGACGGCGTGGAGCGGCTCACGATTCTGCTGGTCGGCGGCGATGGTGGGCCCGGCCGAGGAGGGACTCGTTCCGATGCGATCATGGTCGCCACTCTCGACACCACGACCGGGAAGGCTGCAATCTTCGGCATCCCGCGCAACATGACCCATGTGCCGCTCCCAGCGGAATGGTCGACGGCGTTCGTCGATCTCGAGAAGCGGCTCATCCCGTATGCAGAGCGCAAGAAGTGGACCGATGAGGATGGCGATGGTGAGCCGGATCAGTTCGAGCCGTGCCATTGCTTCCCTGACCAGATCAATGCGATCTACCCATTCACCCGCAAGTGGGTCGACACCTATCCGGACGAGGTAGACCCAGGCCTTGCCGCGCTCAGGGACACGGTCGAGCTGATGCTCGACATTGAGATCGACTACTACGCCATGGTGAACATGAGTGGGTTCGTGAGAGTCGTCGACGCCCTCGGCGGCATTCGGGTATATGTGACTGGCCACGTCGAGACCGAGGTGTCGCCTGCGCGTGAGGGCGAGGACTGGATCAAGGTCGATCTCAGTCCGGGTTGGCGGCGGTTGAACGGGCACGAGGCGCTTGCCTACGTGAGGGAGCGGAGGACGTCGTCGGACTACACACGCATGAAGCGCCAGCGGTGTCTCCTCAAGGCTGTCGCAGCCAAGGCCGATCCCGCAACGGTTCTGACAAGGTTCACGGGGATCTCTCGGGCGGTCGCATCCTCGGTGAGGACTGATATCAACATCGACTATCTCCCGACGATGCTGAGTCATGCGTCGTCGCTTGACTTCGACGATGTCGCCACCGTTGGCTTCGTCCCTCCGTACTACACGCCGATCGTCGACCGTCGAGGCAAACCCACCCCGAACCTGTTGCGTATCCAAGCGATGGTTCGCTGGGCGCTTTCCGCGGAGCAAACGACGACGTTCGACACCGGATCCGACAGCGAGTGTCGAATCTGATCCGCATTGCTGTATCGGCGCGAGGCAGTACCGTTCGGGTGTAGCGACCCGAGGAATCGATGGCGACGGCCGCCGCATCACATGTGGGATCCAAGCGACCCTGGTTGGCAGCGCTGCTGAGCGCGTTGCTTCCCGGCGCGGGTCAGCTGTACCAACGTCGATTCGTGCGGGCGCTCGTGTGGTTCACACCTGCGGTGGTCGCCATCGCCGGGCTTGTTCCTGTTGCCAACATGCGCACGGCAGACCTCGTCGGATCTGCGCTGTCGCCGACTGTGTTGTGGTCGGTATTCGTCGTCAACATCCTGGCTGCGCTGTGGCGGGTCGGCGCCGCAGTTGACGCCTACCTGATCGCCCGTCCTGGTGACTCCGATGGGCTCCCGGTCGTAGCCCTCGCAGGTGGTTGGGCGGTCCTCTTCCTCGTCATCGTGGCACCGCACGTTGCTGTTGCGAGATACACCTACGACACGGTCACTCTCGTGGAGGCGGTGTTCGTGGTTGACGAAAATGCCGTGCCGGACGTGCCGGTCATTCCCATCGGCACCGATGCTGACATCGTGCCCGATCCGGTTGTGTACACGTATGAGGTTGCGCCTGCCGATCCACGATCGGTGCGCAACATGGTGTTCAGGGAGGACCTGGGCGATCCTGATGCAATCGATGTCTGGACTGACATAGTTATCGCCAAACGCGATTCCGGTCCCGATTCCGCACCATTCGTGGGCTTCAACGAGCGGGTTGGGGCGGAACGGATCACCATCCTTTTTGCCGGTGGCGACGCAGGACCGGGTCGAGGCGGGCTCCGAACCGACTCGATGATTGTTGGCACCATCGATACGACCACAGGAAAGGCTGCACTGTTCTCGTTCCCGCGGAACATGGCGCAGATACCGCTACCGAAGCGCTTTCGGAACGCGTTCGTGGACCTCCAACGGCGGCTTACCCCTCCACCGCCCCCCGCAGTGGAGGCTGAGGAAGGCGAGGAACCGTCCCCCGCTCCTGCTTTCGTTCCCTGCAGGTGCTTTCCTGAGCAGCTCAATGCTGTGTACCCCTTCACCAGGAAGTGGACGAAGACCTATCCCAGCGAGGTCGACCCAGGAATGGCGGCCTTGCGCGATGTCCTCGAGAACCTGATGGGTCTCAACATCGACTACTACGCACTGATCGACATGGCGGCATTCGTCGACCTCGTCGACGCAATTGGTGGAGTGGATGTCTTCGTGACGAAGGCGCTCGAATCTGAGGTGTCGCCACCTCGCGAAGGTGACCCATGGGCGTATGTAAACGTTGACCCCGGCTGGCATCATCTCAACGGCCCCGAAGCCCTTGCATATGCGCGTGCTCGAAAGGGATCGTCGGACTACACCCGGATGGAGCGCCAGCGATGCATGGTCAAGGCAGTCGCGGCCAAAGCAGATCCAGTGACCGTGCTGCGAAGTTTCCCTGCCATCGTCGATGCAATCGAGGGTGCCGTTGTGACTGACATCCCGTTGACCTTCGTGCCGGATCTCATTTCGGCAACCGCAGGTCTCAACCTTGACGACATCGAGACCGTTGGTTTCACCCACAGCTACTGGGAGTCCGAGCGGGACCACAAGGGTCACCCAATTCCGGACCTCGGACGAATTCGCAGCAAGGTGAAGCGAGTTGTGGCCGGGCAGAGCGACCCGGAAGCAGAACTGGAGATCTCCACAGAGTGCGAGGTCTGAGAACCAATCTGGTAGCTTCGCAGGTTGATGTCTCGTGTTGCTACTGTCCTGATCGTTGTCGTGCTGGGTGGGATGGTCGGAACGGGCCTCCGGTTCGGCGCAGCTGAATTTGCTGACAGCCAGGGCTGGCCGACTTCTGTTGCGCTCCTCATTGTCAACTCGCTTGGTGCATTCGCGCTTGGATGGTTCGTCGAGTGGCGCTCGCGCCGCAACATGCCGGACCTCGCCGCCGTTCTCGTGTCAGCAGGCGTGCTTGCATCGTTCACCACGTTCAGCGGTGTGATGGTTGAAGCCGCCGAACTCGCACGCTCTGCCAAGGTGCTGGCTGCGATGGGTCTGCTGGCAGCCTCAGTTGGCGCTGGCTGGGCGTTTGCCGTGGCAGGACGTCAGGTGGCGTCTCGATGAGCGCAATGGCACTCATCGCAATTGGCGGGGGAGTCGGTGCAGGGCTCCGCTGGCTGGTGGTCCAACTGATCCCACGGCCACCGAGTGGATACCCGATAGCCATCACCGTCGT
>Ga0265303_10002107_pt1 | contig 12335 bp, 13 predicted proteins | sample Helome_2_FD_192494 | JGI IMG/M metagenome (GOLD analysis project Ga0265303, IMG submission 192494) | Marine sediment microbial communities from subtidal zone of North Sea - Hel_20160317 (Illumina Assembly) | ecosystem: Environmental > Aquatic > Marine > Subtidal zone > Sediment ...
GATTGGCAAGCTCGCACGCCGATTCAAGGACGACGGATATTCCGTAATGCTGGCCGCCGGTGATACTTTTCGCGCCGCCGCGGTGGAACAATTGCAGGCCTGGGGCCAGCGGAACGATGTGCCCGTCGTCGCGCAGCACGCGGGTGCAGACCCGGCGGCCGTTATTTTCGATGCCTGGGATGCGGCACGTGCGCGGAACATCGACGTGCTCCTGGCCGACACCGCAGGTCGCCTGCAAAGCCAGACCGGGCTGATGGACGAGTTGGTCAAGGTGAAACGCGTGCTGGGTCGGCGCGACGAAACAGCCCCTCACGAGGTAATGCTGGTGCTGGATGCGAGCCAGGGCCAGAACGCACTCGTCCAGGCCGAGAAGTTTCATGATGCACTGGGTCTCACCGGCATCACCGTAACGAAACTGGATGGCAGTGCAAAGGGCGGCATTCTGCTCGCCATTGCAAACACGCTAAAAGTGCCGGTTCGCTATATCGGTATCGGCGAGGCCGCTGAAGACATGCAACCTTTTTCTTCGCACGAATTTGTTGATGCGCTGCTCGCGTCCGGCGAACAACCGCGGTAACGCCACTTCATGATTCGTCTTGAGAATGTCACCAAACGCTACCCCGGAGGACAGGAGGCCCTGTCGGGCCTGGACCTGTCCATCGACAATGGAGAAATGGCGTTCGTTACCGGCCATTCGGGTGCGGGTAAGAGCACACTCCTGCGTTTGATCGCCTTGATAGAGCGCCCCAGTAGCGGCCAGGTCATTGTCGATAATCAAAATATCCGCCGCGTAAAACGCCGCAAGATTCCTGCTTACCGGCGGCAAATCGGCATGGTCTTTCAGGACCATAAGCTACTTTACGATCGCCCTGTGTTCGACAACGTAGCGCTGCCGCTCATCATTGCGGGCGTCAGTCATCGTGAAGCCGGTCGCCGCGTCCGCGCGGCGCTGGATCAGGTCGGCTTGCTGAACAAGGAAAAAAAGAGTCCGGAGACGCTGTCCGCGGGTGAGCAACAGCGCGTCGGTATTGCGCGCGCCATCGTCACGCGCCCTAAACTTCTCATCGCCGATGAGCCGACCGGCAATCTCGATCCTGACCTGTCGCTCGAAGTCATGCGCATCTTTCGCCGCTTCAATGAAGTCGGCGTGACCGTGCTGATCGCCAGTCATGATATTTCCCTGATTGATCGCCTCGGCTGCCGTCGAATCGCCCTGGAAGAAGGCCGCCTGCAGCAGGAGGTTGACCCATGGCAGTAACCCGAAATGCGGATGCTGTGGCCCCGGTTCGTGCGCAAGGCCCGATGTCCATCTGGCTGACGCGTCATGCGAGTACAGCCGTTGGCTCACTCGGCCGGCTCGCGCGCCAGCCACTCGCGAGCCTGATGATCATTCTTGTGATCGCCGTAACACTGGCGCTTCCGGCCTCGATCAATCTCGTCGTCAAGAATGCGATGTCAGTGAGCGGTAGCTGGGACAACGCACTCGATTTCTCGGTCTTCCTGAAGCCGTCACTGTCGCTCGACGAGGCTGAGAAGCTGGGTCAGCTCATTGGCCAACGCGCTGACGTGGAATCGGTCGACCTTATTTCGTCTGAGGACGCTCTCGCGGACTTCAAGCAACAGTCCGGATTCGGCGAAGCACTCGAACAACTACCGGACAACCCGCTGCCACATGCGCTCGTCGTACGACCCAGTGCCGGCAACACCAGTGCTTCGCTGGTGTTGCTGCAGGAAGAAATCGGCAATCTGCCGGAGACCGATCATGTGCAGGTCGACACCGAGTGGGTGAAGCGCTTCCACGCAATTCTGGATATCGTGCGACAGGCCATCATGATCGGTGCAGCGCTGCTGGGCATCGCGATTGTGGTCGTTATCGGTAATACGATCCGACTCGACATCGAAAACCGACGCGATGAGATCGAGGTGACCAAGTTGATCGGTGCCAGTAACGCCTTCGTGCGGCGACCGTTTCTCTGGACCGGTTTCTGGTACGGGCTGTTTGGCGGATTGATGGCCCTGGCGCTGGTTCAGTACGGGCTGTTTATGCTCAAAGGCCCGGTTGCCCGACTCTCGGGGCTGTACCAGAGCAATCTCTCCATCGCATCGCTCAACTTCGCTGAAGGGGCTGCCGTCATCGGCCTCGGCGTATTTCTCGGTCTCTTCGCGTCCTGGGTCACAGCGGCAAGACACATGCGGAAGATCGAGCCACGGTAATTATTGAACATAATGTGGATCTCCGCCCTTAACTAATTGTTTTTATTACTAATACAATTTTTTGCGGAAGGAACTCGATCGGTTATTAGCACTCTAACTACGCGAGTGCTAAAATTGCGCGCCACCACGGAGGTAATTGATGACGAACGCTGTTGCGAAATTCAACCACGATCTTGTACTGGCAGGACCGGTAGGCAGCCTTGATGCCTATATCCAGGCTGTCGGTACGATTCCTGTTCTGAGCAAAGAAGATGAACAGGGCCTGGCCGCGCGTTTTCGCGAAAGCGAAGACCTCGATGCCGCGCGTGATCTGGTCATGGCGCATTTGCGATTTGTCGTACACATTGCCAAGGGCTATACCGGCTACGGCCTACCTTTAAACGACCTCATTCAGGAAGGCAATGTCGGCCTCATGAAAGCCGTCAAACGCTTCGACCCGGACTATGACGTGCGCCTCGTGTCGTTTGCCGTGCACTGGATTCGTGCAGAAATACACGAGTTCGTCCTGAAGAACTGGCGCATTGTGAAAGTCGCAACGACCAAGGCGCAGCGCAAGCTGTTTTTCAATCTTCGCAAAGCGAAGAAGAGCCTTGCCTGGTTGTCAGCATCGGAAACAGAAGCGGTCGCCAGGGATCTCGGCGTTAGCACCAAAGAAGTGACCGAGATGGAGAAACGTCTGTATTCTCGCGATGCCATCTTCGACCCGACACCCGATGCGGACGATGAACGTAATTTCACGCCGGCGGCTTATTTGCCGAGTCCGGACGCCGACCCGGCGACCCTGGTCGAGACCGCAGACTGGAATAGCGATGCAAGGACCCGCATGGCGTCCGCGTTGAATATCCTCGATGACAGAAGCCGTCGCATCCTTGAAGAGCGCTGGTTGACGGAGAGCAAGATGACGCTTCACGAACTCGCCGACGAATTCGGTGTTTCCGCCGAGCGTATTCGCCAGATCGAAGCGAACGCGATCAAGAAACTCAGGAATGCGATGGCCATGTAATGATCGCACCATGATTGGCGACAGAAGAGAATACGAAGGCCGCTCAATGAGCGGCCTTTTCTTTATAGCATCACCGGTACACACGCCTCCGATAGCGAATATAACCGCCGTCTTCGACGCCTTGGGGATCGTGGTGCGTCCAGTGCACAAGGCCGCCCAGGTCATTCCACTCATACATGCCGCGAACCTGCACGCGATCGCCTAACCCCAGGGGCACGCGCTGCGCCAGGTCGAGGTTGTGTGCAATCAGCAGGGTTGTTCGAAGCCCAATATCAATGATGAAGCGCTGGTGACGTGATCCATCGTTGTCGTCAGACAGTAATCGCGTCACAAAGCCCGTAAGCTCGATCCAGTCGCCTGTATCACGTTTAGTGAATCTCTTTTTCAAACTACGCCCATGTTCGTTATTGTTATTCGTCCAGGGGCAGACACGTTGAGCTTGCCACAAAAAACGCGGCTCGCCATCCCTGGCCGCCGCGTTCAATGCTGCCTATCGCCTTCCTAGCTGGCGGTAAGCGGCACCATCGTGATCTCGACCCGGCGGTTAGCCTGTTTGCCCGCGGCCGAGCTATTGTCGGCAACCGGACGCAACTCGCCCATGCCGACCGTGATCAGTCGTTCTGATATGACACCTTGCGACCTCAGATAGGTCGACACTGAATTGGCACGACGTTCGGACAAGCTCTGGTTGTACGACTCACTACCGCTGCTATCCGTGTGACCCGCCACTTCTACGACAGTCTGTTCGAATTCGCCGAGCACCTTGCCGACCGAATTCAGGACATCGAAAAACGCCGGGCTCAGATCCGAGCTGTCCGTCGCAAACGTCACGTTGCCAGGCATGTTGAGCGTAATGTTGTCACCAATTCGCGTGACACTCACGCCGGTGCCTTCGAGCTCTGCGCGAAGCGCGGCTTCCTGGCGATCCTGGTAGTGTCCAATGGCACCGCCGGCAAGCGCTCCGACGCCCGCGAGAATCAAGGCATGCTGCCTGCGCTCGACGGCATCGTCACCCGAGATGAGGCCCACGACCGCGCCGGCTGCCGCGCCAATCATTGCTCCTTTGGCGGCGTTGCTGGTCTTCTCTTCCCGGGTGTACGCATCCAGGGTTTGACACCCGCTCACAAATACCGCCAATACCGTCAATGCGAGGACAATCTTCGGGGATCTGCTGTTCATGATTCTTCCTTCTGCCTGCGAAAATATCGGTGCATTGTAGTCATCGCGTACCTGAACAGACACTTAATTGGCCGGTTTTTGCCGGAGAAACCTCGACTAAATGTCAATACTGCGACCTCTGTCACAAGCTGGGGCCCGCCCGTGTAAAATGACGGGCCGCGCGTTGAGAATTCCGATGAGTGAGTCCGACAACTGGCTCGAGCGCTATGAGCAAAACCACAGCAACCTGACGAATCCGTGGGTCTACTGGGCCGCCGTTCCGATGGTCGTTGTCGGGACCGTTGGCCTTCTCTGGTACCTGCCCGTCCCGGCTGAGTTCTACGAAATTTCGCCTTTGCTCAATTGGGGCAGCACGTTCCTGATGGCGACGACCGTTTACTACTTCATTATTTCCCTGTCACTCGCGATCGGCATGCTGCCATTCATGCTCGGGCTTGCCTCGCTGCAGCTATGGTTGGTGGCCTCCGATTATCCGGCACTTGGCGTTTCCACTGGTTTGCTGGTCGCCGGCATCACAGGGCTCTGGCTTGGACGTCGCGGTGAGGGTGGCCTGCGCGATGTGCTGCAAGACCTTCAGCTCATGATGATCGGCCCCGCCTGGTTACTGTCCGTCATGTACCGGCGGTTTGGCATCCCCTTTTAGATGTATGCCCGACAGGCTCACTTCGTCTAGAATCAACGCCCCACTAGCGGCCAGGATAACAACCGTGAGCACGCATGCGCTTGACCCACTCGATCTGTACGACGTTCGTTCAGAACTAAGCGAAGACGAAATTATGGTCAAGGACACGGTCGCGCGATTCGTCGACGACCGCGTTATTCCCTTGATGAGGGAGGCCTTCGAACAACATGTTTTTCCTCGGCACCTGATCGGCGAAGTCGCTGAGTTGGGACTGCTCGGCACCTCCATTGATGGCTACGATTGTGCCGGACTGAACAGCGTCAGCTACGGTTTGATCTGCCAGGAGCTCGAACGGGGCGACAGCGCGCTCAGGAGTTTCGTTTCCGTTCAGAGCAGCCTCGTGATGTTCCCGATCCATGCCTATGGGTCCGAGGAACAAAAGCAGCGCTGGTTGCCGCCAATGGCACGCGGCGAAGCAATCGGTTGTTTCGGTTTGACCGAACCGCACGGCGGCTCTGATCCCGGCAACATGAAGACGCACGCAAAACGCGACGGCGACGACTGGATATTGAACGGTGCCAAAATGTGGATCACCAACGCGACGATCGCGGATGCCGCTGTCGTCTGGGCCATGACCGACGAGGGCGTAAAGGGCTTCATCGTCGAGAAAGACATGCCGGGCTATGAGACCCAGGAGATCGAGAACAAGTTTTCGCTGAGAGCATCGGTAACGGGCGCATTGTTTTTCAATGACGTTCGCATTCCCGCCGCGAATGTACTGCCGGGTGTTTCAACCTTGAAGGGCCCTCTGAGCTGCCTCACCCAGGCCCGTTACGGCATTACCTGGGGCGTCATTGGTGCCGCCCAGGCATGCCTGGATGAGGCCCTGAAATATTCGCAGGATCGCGTCCTGTTTCAGCGCCCGGTGTCGCACACGCAGGCAATGCAGATTCGGCTCGCCGACATGAGTCGCCGTATCACAACGGCGCAATTGTTGTCATTACGGCTGGGGCGCATCAAGGACAAGGGCGAGCTGTCGCCAACACAGGTATCGCTCGCCAAGTGGAACAATTGTCGTGCGGCGCTCGACATTGCGCGCGATGCCCGGGACATCCTGGGCGGCGCGGGAATCAGCGCAGAGTACGTGCCGATTCGTCATATGCTGAATCTCGAGAGCGTCATCACCTACGAGGGAACCGAGACGATTCACCAGCTCGTCGTGGGCAAGGAATTGACGGGCGCCAACGCGTTCGGATGAGCGCTGCTTGACGCATAACCATTTACCCCAGAATCGCGACATGTGGCGCATCGCGGCGCCGATGATCCTGTCCAATGTCTCCGTGCCCTTGCTCGGCATGGTCGATACCGGTGTGACCGGGCACCTCGACAGCTCCATCTACCTGGGTGCCGTCGCAATCGGCGCCATGATTTTCAGTTTCCTCTATACGGGTGTCAATTTCCTGCGCATGGGAACGACGGGAATCGCCGCGCAGAGTTTCGGCGCCGACGATAACGACGGCCTGCGTGTGTCTCTCGGCCAGGCCCTCATTGTCGCGCTGCTGGTCGCAATTACACTGATCGTGTTGCAGGTTCCGCTCGGGCAACTCGCGATGTACCTGCTCGGGCCCGACGCGGAAACTGAAGTCCATGCGCTCGAGTACTTTTCCATACGCATATGGAGCGCGCCGGGCACACTCGCCAACTACGCCCTCATCGGCTGGTTTATCGGCCTGCAAAACGCGCGTGTTCCATTACTTATCTTCCTGACGATCAATATCACCAACATCATCCTCGACTTGTTGTTCGTCATCGTCCTCGGCATGAAGGTCGATGGCGTGGCGCTCGCATCGGTCTTCGCCGAGTATTCGGGGCTGCTGGTGGGAGGTGCGTTTGCCATTGCGGCGTTAAGAAAACGAACCGGACGCTGGCCGGTTCAGAGACTCGTGAACCTCTCAGCCTACAAGGCGTTCTTCTCCGTCAACGCCAACCTGTTCGTGCGCACCATGGCATTGATGTTCACGATCGGTTTCGTCACCGCACAAGGCGCACGCCTGGGCGGGCTGATCCTGGCCGCCAACGCAGTGCTTATGAACTTCCAGAACCTGACGTCTTTCGGTCTTGACGGCATTGCGCATGCCGCCGAAGCGCTCGTTGGCAAGGCGATCGGCCAGAACCGTCGTGATGCGCTGGAGGAAGCGGTTCGGTTGACCCTCAAGTGGTCGCTGATCTTCGCCCTGGGGTTCACTGCCGCATTCCTGATCACCGGCCAGATGATCATCGGTATCCTGACGGACCTCCCTGACGTCCGCGAGGCGGCCATTCGTTACCTCCCATGGCTGATCGCATCGCCACTCGTCTCGGTGTGGTGCTTTCTTTATGATGGGGTGTATGTGGGTGCAACGCGAGCGAAGGAAATGCGCGACATCATGATTATCTCGACGCTATTCGTGTTTCTCCCCGCCTGGTATTTCCTGCAACCGCTGGGCAATGACGGCTTGTGGCTCGCTTTCCTGTTGTTCCTCGCCGGTCGCGGCATTGGTATGCATATCGGCTACCGCCGAACTGTTCTGCCGTTGCTGTCTCAGAATCATGAATAGCGCCAGGGTCGCATTCTTTTCCATCCGTGATGACGAATGGTTCGTCGGTAATGACGGTGCGCGCGGACCATGGTCTGCGGACGCCTGCCATGCAGGACCCGTAACCGGTCTGATCGTGCGCGCCCTCGAGCGAGCGGTGACCGACAAGCAGCTCGTACGCATCACCACCGACTACGTTCGTCCGATTCCGATGTCCGGTTTTCGTATTGATACGGAAGTCTTTCGAAGCGGGCGGGCAGCATCGACCGGCCGCGCGACGCTGACAGACGCCAATGGTAGGGCTTGTGCGACGGCGACCAGTCTTCACCTCGTCAAGTCGGATTTTGGAAGTCTGCCAACAACGCCTTGCGAGGGTCCTTCAATAAACGATGCCAGGCCCGGCATGTTCGCTGTTGAGGATGCGCACCACGGCTTGTCTTTTTTTCGCGACTGGATCGAAGTGGCCTATCCTCCGGGCGAATCGAATGCGCCCGGACCCACGACACTGTGGATGAGGACCCCACCATTGATCAAGGATGAAGTCCCGTCACCGTTCCAGCGTATCTGTCCATTGGCCGACTGCGGCAACGGCACTTCGCGGAACGCGGAGTTGAGTGAGGCAACGTTCGTCAATCCCGACCTCACGATCGTTTTGCATCGTATGCCGGAATCCGAGTGGCTTGCATCCAGCGCCATTTCATACTGGCAACCGACCGGCATAGGCCTCGCCCAGGCAACACTCTTCGATGAAAAAGGTGTTGTCGGGTACGCGTTACAGACCTTGCTTGTTCAACCGGTTACGTGACCGGCAGAAGTTTCGCACAAACGGTGTGCGTTCGTTTTCGCCCAGTAGTAGCCAATCGCCCCGGATAAGATATTTGCCACTGCATAGGCCAGGAAGATGCCGGCAATTCCGTAGAGTCGCATACCCAGTATTGCCAGCGGGACGTAGAGAACAAGGATCCGGGTCACGCTGATGACGACGCCGGGCATTGGATTCCCGAGACCGTTGAATGCCGCATTGACGACCATCACGATGCCATAGGCGCCGTAGCTGATGGGCGCTATCCAGAGGAACAGGCGTGTCACACCGATCACATTCTCGCTACTGCTAAACAGTGACGGCAGGAATCCCGATAGCAACGCCAGGATGACCGCGATCACCAGGCCGCTTGAAATGCAAAACCCCCCGCACAGGCGCAACGAACGCTGAATGCGATCTTCTTTTCCTGCGCTGAGGTTCTGCCCGACGAACGGTCCGATGATGGATGACAGCGCGTAATAGATCACGAGTACCAGGGACTCGATGCGGCTAGCAACGCCGAACCCCGCTACGGCCTCGGGTCCGAAGCGGGCGATCATTGCCGTAATCACCGCAAGCCCGACCGGCACAATCGCATTCGTTCCCGCCGCGGGGAGGCCCACGTGCAGTATATCCCTCCACGAATCTTTCAGTTCCGGGAGCTTCGGTTTGCTGAAGCTGACCATATCGAGCCTGAGCAGCAAGAGATACAGCGTGCCCGCGAAAATGGCGCCTCTCGCAAGCAGTCCTGCCGTCGCCGCGCCGTTGAGCCCCATGGCCGGAACCGGCCCCCACCCGAAAATGAAAATGGGGTCGAGGACGACGTTCAGGAGTGCACCGGAGATCATGAGCTTGCTGGGCAGCCGCGTATCGCCCGTCGCTCGCATGCTGCTCATACCCACCATGCCGACCACGACGAAAGGCACACCGCCGTACAGGATGATCATGAAGCTCCGGATCATCGGAATCATGTCCTCGGGCGCGCCGAGCAGCCGGAACAATGGCACGATGGTGAGAACGCCGACGGCCGACACCGTTGCCGTAATCAGGAAGGACAGAATCAGGCTGTCGGTTACGAGTCGCTTCGCGCGGTGGTGATTTTCCGCGCCAATCGCCCTCGCTACCACCGACGACGTACCTGCGCCAAGTCCGATGGCAATACTGGTGACGATCATCAGTATGGGAAATCCGAAACTGTAGGCCGCCAGCGCACGGTCGCCGACGCGACCCAGGAACCACGCATCGATGAAGGACTGGCCCATCATCGTCGTGATACCGAGCAGCATTGGCAGGGTCATGTCGACAAGGTGTCGGCCGACCGGCCCGGTCGTAAGTCTGGCTTTCCGAGATTCCATGTAGTGTCCTGTCCCGAAGGCCAGGTAGGCTATGATGAAAAAGGACGAATACAGGTATTAGGAATGAAACACAAGACTGAAATATTGATCGACGCGGATCGCGACACCGTCTGGCGAACCTTTGACGATTCGGACAATATGAAGCAATGGCAACCGACATTGAAGTCATTCACCCACAGGTCGGGAACGCCAGGCCAACCTGACGCCGTGTCTGAACTCGTCTACGAAGAGAACGGTAGCGAAATCGTAATGACCGAAACGATCACCGCGCGTCGCGAACCGAGTTTCTTGGGGGGTACCTACGAATCGAAGTGGGGCGCCGTCGTAGTCTTCAATCATTTCGAGGAAACAGAAGATGGCAAGACGCTTTGGATCGGCCACAGGAATTACGCGTTCAAGGGATTAAAGAAATTCATGGCGCTGTTCAGCTGGCGGTCGATCTGTGAGCGCAGCGACGCCGACATGAATCGCTTCAAGCTCCTGATCGAAACACAGATTGCCGGAATCAGCTCATGAGTTGGAAAAAAATTTCATCGCGAACGATTTTTGAAAATGACTGGATGCGGGTACTGGAGGACCATGTCGTCAATCCCGGTGGCGGAGAAAACCTCTATGGGCATATCCAGTTCAAGAATCTCGCTGTTGCGATCATTGCGCTGGATGATGAAGGCAACACCTGGCTCGTCGGGCAGGACCGGTACACGCTGGGCGAGTATTCCTGGGAATTGCCGATGGGCGGTGCGCCACTCGAAGAGCCGCCCCTGGACGCCGCGAAGCGTGAGCTTCAGGAAGAAACCGGCATCCGTGCCACCAAATGGAAAGAGTTGATGCGCCTGCATCTGAGCAATTCGATCACCGACGAACTGGGCATTGCTTACGTCGCTACGGAGCTGTCGTTTGGCGATACGCAGTTCGAGGAAACGGAAGATCTCGATATCCGGAAGCTTCCCCTCACGGAGGCCGTGGCTATGGCGCTGGACGGAAAAATTACCGATGCGATCAGCGTGGCCGCATTACTGCGTATCAACGCTGTCAAAAGAGCATCTTCGCCGTAACAACATAGCGCAGCGGACCGCCCGGCTCGCGCGCATCGAACGGATAACAAGTGACCAGCGTCAACATCGCCGCATCGGTGTCGAGCACCAGGCTGGCATTGCGCGAGTCGACGACATCGGTCCCGAGCACTTTGTAGACATGCTGCCGGCCGTTGCTGGATTCAATACCCAACAGTTCACCAGCCTCGACGCTTCGCAGAAACCGGAAGTGCGTGTCCCGATGCCCGGCGATAACGGCGTTTCCCGTTTCTCCTGGCATCGCGCTGGCGCTGAGGTGCCCGGGCCCGAATGCGAGCGTTCGGCCGGACCCGCCTGCCAGGACGATCAGGTCGACATCGCGCGACTTTGCCGTCAGACGGGCAACAGGCCAGGTATCGGCCCAGGGCCACGGCGCAGGGCGCTCAACGTCGTTATTGGCCCGCAGCCACGCCCGTTGCATCAGTCCCTGGGCCAACCAGGCCTTTGCCGGAATGTAGGCACCCGATCCCAGGTGCCAGAAACCCAGGCAGAGGAAACAAGCCACGAGCCAGCGCCCCGCGATCCTATGCCAGACGGCCATGTTTCTGCTGCGGTCCGGGGAAGAACACCGCGAACAGCAGTAACGCTGTCACCAGATAGGCGCCACCGACCATGCGTAGCATCGGCGCTCTGGTCGCTGTCGCCGGGAAACCGAAGATCGCATTGGTGCTTTGGCCGTACGGCATAAGGTTCGGCACCTGTTCACTCGACAGGTCGCTGCCAGCCGGACGCACCGGGGTCTTGTCCACCGCCACTAGGCTCGTGTACTTGCTGACCAGGTGGTGTCCGATCGCCGTTTCGACGATTGCGGCGCGTGTTTCCGCGGGATCCCCGCCGCGACGCTCCTGGTCGGCCAGCTCCGCAATCCTGGCGCGTGCCCAAAGCGCTCCAACCCCTTCGCTCTGTTGGGGTGCTTGCAATCGTAAGGTGGCCGACCACGCACCCGTAACGAAATTTCCATTGACTGTCACCGTGTCACTATCGCGATAGTTGCCGGACGTCCTGACCCGCGCGCTGACCGGCTCACCGAGGTACAAGTCAGGAACTGTCCCCGGGTAGCTATCGACGGCAACACCGCTCGGCCACTGAATCTCGATATCGGTGACCTGCGGATGCTCGAGCTTGCGGAACAGGCCGTCCATCTTTTCTCGAACCTCGTGCAACGCGCTGATGAACGTAAAAGAACCACGGCCGGCTTCGGCCGCCTTCCGCATGAACAGGCTGTTGGGCGCAGAGCCGATGCCCACCGTAAACAAGCGCGCATTGCCGAGATGTTGTTCGATCATCGAGAACATCTCTTCTTCGTAACCAACGCTGCCGTCCGTAATAAAGACGATCTGTTGCAGGTGCGTTTCAGGCGCCTGGCTGTTCAATGCCATGGACAGAGCCGGACGCATTTCCGTGCCACCGTTGGCCTGCAGATGCTGTACGAAATTCAACGCATTGCCGACGTTCTCGGGGGTCGCCGTGACGCTGCGTGGGTAAAGCGCATTGGTTACGGAGTTGAATTC
>Ga0265303_10002108_pt1 | contig 12333 bp, 11 predicted proteins | sample Helome_2_FD_192494 | JGI IMG/M metagenome (GOLD analysis project Ga0265303, IMG submission 192494) | Marine sediment microbial communities from subtidal zone of North Sea - Hel_20160317 (Illumina Assembly) | ecosystem: Environmental > Aquatic > Marine > Subtidal zone > Sediment ...
GGAATCCTGCCAAGTGCGTTCCCAAGAACCATCGGGATTCATGTGGAGACCAAGTGGGGGACCGAGTAGCATGCCCGGCATGCTCGAGTTTGATGCAACGTTCTACATCATTGTCACCGGTAGCTTCCTGGCCGCACTGAGCAATGCCGCATTCTCGGCCGGGGGCGCCATGATCATCCTTGCCGTAACCAGCACCGTTCTGCCTGTCGCCGCAATCGTGCCGATTCATTCGACACTACTTATCGGGTCAACGTCGACACGTGCCATGTTCTTCTGGCGTGAAATCGACTGGAAAATTGCGGGGCCGTTTCTTATCGGCAGCGTCTTCGCCGTAGCGATCGGCTCCCGGATATATGTCGAGCTTCCTGAGACAATCATCGCAACGGCGATCAGCGTCGTCATGCTCATCGCAATATGGCTGCCCGACATCGGCTGGCGGCCAAAACTGAAGCATCCATGGGCCATTGTCGGCTTCATCCACTCATTGTTATCCACCTTGTTCGCCTATGGCGCCTTGTTGCATGCGATCATTCTGCACACGGGCCTAAAAAGGCGGCAGATCGTTGGTACGATGGCGGCATGCCTTACGGGCATGAGCATTTTCAAGATCTCGGGCTATGCATTTAATGGATTCGATTACACGCCATATTTTCGGATCATCGTGTTTTCCATCGCGGCCGCCTTTCTGGGTACCTGGGTTGGCAAGATGGTGATCGATCGCATCTCCGAGGCGTTGTTTCGCGCCGTGTTCCGGGGACTGGTCACTGTTACCGCCGTGCGATTGCTTTACGTTGGCTTATTCGGCTAATCATGCGTTTGTACGAATTTTTCAAAGAGAGAGCATCGGATGGCCGGCCACTCGTCCTTGTAACGGTATTCGAGACGGCGGGCTCGACATACAGCAAGGCAGGCGGGCAGATGATCATCGACGGCGATGGCCATTATTGCGGCATGTTGTCCGGTGGTTGCCTCGAGGGTGACCTGGTCGAACGGGCAAGAGCCGTTATCGGGACGGGAGAATCCCAAACTGCGACCTACAATCTCGGCGCCGACGATGAACTCTGGGGACTCGGGGTCGGTTGCGACGGGACCATGCGCGTTCTATTGCAGCCATTAACTCGCGAAACGGATTACCAGCCGTTCACGGCGATCGCCGACACTTTGCAGCGCGGCCACTCGGCGACGATCGCAATCGTTGTAAGGGCAGAAACACCGTCGATCGAAGTTGGCGCTTCGGTCGTGTTCCAGGAAACAGAACGTCTCTGTTTTGGTATGAGCGATGAGGTTGCCGCTTCGATTGCAAACGACGTTGACGACAGTGAAATAACTGCGACGCGGCAAGTACATACTCCGGAGGCCAGATGCACCGTGCTCTACGCAAGCATCGAGCCGCCGCCTTCGGTACTGGTTCTCGGTGCCGGTCCTGATTCGGAGCCTGTCGTCAGAATGGCTTCGGAACTGGGCTGGCGATGTACGGTCTGTGACCATCGGCCGGCGTACATTGAAAATCGTCCGTATCCGGACCCCACCGACAAGCTCTGTGTTGCGGCTGAAGAGTTGAGCGATCAAGTCGATCTGCAGAGATTCGATATGGCGATCGTCATGAGCCATCACCTGGCAAGCGATCGCGCCTATCTGCGCCAACTGGGAGTGACCAACATCGGCTACATCGGGCTTCTGGGTCCTGCCGGGCGGCGCGACCGATTGATGAACGAATTGCCGGAAGTCGCCGATGCTTTGCTGGGCCGCCTGCACGGCCCGGCGGGCATCGACCTGGGCGGGCGTGGGCCGGGGCCAATCGCTCTCGCGATCGTCGCAGAGATGCAGCAGTATCTATTCAAGCGCGGCTAGATCCGCGGGGGTATCGATGTCGATGGCGGCGGCCTCGCATCGCACAGTCTTTAGAGAGAAGCGACTGTCGTTGAAAAGCGCACGGGCCCCCTGATCGCCCGTCATTGAACGTAGCGCTTGATAAGCGCCGCTCGGAAACAATACCGGCGGCCCCTGTGTGCCGGCGTATGCTGTCGCTACTATTTCATTGTCCGAACCTGACCAGCTGTCGATCAGTTTCCGCAGATGCTCGGCCGCGACCAACGGCTGGTCGGACAGTAACAACAGGAGAGCGCCAGAGTTTCCGTGACATACGCGCGCCGCTGTGGCGATGCTGCTGCCCATACCGCTGCGATAATCTTCGTTAAGCACGACGAAGCCGGACCTGGACTCCATCGCCTCGAGTACGATCGACGCATCATGCCCGAGGACCGTTACGACCCGATTCCTGCAGACCTCAGCTGCCGCGGCAACGGCCCTTCGGACCAGCGGAACGCCATCCAGATCCACTGCCTGCTTGGTTGATCCGAATCGCGATGAGCAGCCTGCGGCGAGTACGGCCGCGAAAATTACATGTTGCCGATCCGTCATCAATTCTGGCTCGGACAGGGTGAGGAAGAGAAAATACCACTAACTCCGGATCGCGGGAACAGATCCCCGGTTCCCGCAAATACCGTGTATTCGTAGTAATACGAAGTGTGTCCTCGGACCTCCCCCGATAAGCTATCAATGCAGGGCTGCGAGGAGGTAATCATGAGCCGCACGGTACTTTGCGTCATTGAGTTCGACAACTATCCCGAGATCGTCGTGGCGCGCGCAGCCTGGCTCGCAAAGCAGAATGACTGCGAACTCGAACTACTGGTCGGTGATCCGATACCGCGCCTGCTGGGTGAGACTTACATCTATCTGCTGGAATCCCAGATGATTGCTGACAGTATCAGGGGCGCACACGAAGAAGAGATGAATGCCTTAGCCGCGTCTGCCGAAGCGGCTGGTGTCGTCGTGCGCAAGACAACGTCGAGAGCACGGTCCGTAGCCGACATGGTACGGTCCAGGGCAGCGAAGATAAAACCGGTGTACGTCGTCAAGGGGACGCACTTCCATAGTCCGTCCGAACGCGCGTCTTTGGTGGACACGGACTGGCAGCTGATTCGAGAATTGGACTCTTCGCTGTGGTTTGTCAAACCAGACAGCTGGAAGGACTCCCCCGTCATCGTCGCCGCTGTCGATCCAATGCATAGCCACGATAAACCGGCGAACCTCGATCGCATGATCGTCAAGTCCGCACAGGCAATCGCCGGGCAGTGTGGTGGGAACCTGCGGGTGCTTCACACCTACCAGCGACTCGAGGAAATCGGCTCACGGGCAATGAAACGCTTCAAACCGGTGAAGCTGCCAATCGATGAGATAGACGGTCAAATCAGAAACGAACACCGCAAAGCACTCGATGCCTTCGCCAAGGACTGTGGCGTACCGGACGACGCAGTGCACCAGCTGCCGGGGCGCGCGCATGAGCTACTTCCGGCGTTTGCGCGGACGAGCGGCGCGAGTCTTGTCGTCATGGGCGCGTTGGCCCGGACCGGTCTCAAGAAGCGAATCGTAGGCAGCACGGCTGCGAGGGTGTTGGATCATCTGCCGTGCGATGTGCTCGTCGTTCACTGTTAAGACGCGAACGGGAAAACAGGCTAGCTGTAAATCCGCTTCATGAGCGGCGCCATCTTGCGCGTGCCGACCATGCTCATCGTCGTCAGCAACCCGGCCATCATCGCTCCGGTCACGCCACAGGTCAGTATGTCCTGGCCGGTTAGCCAAAGGCCCGGTATCCGGGTCTGCGGTCGCAGCCATTTCTGCCGCATTCGTTCAGGCGTGTGCGCGAGGCCATAAAGCTCGCCGTGGCGGTAGCCGCCAAACCAGTTCGTCGACAGTGGGCTGGAAACCTCGAAATAGTCGATTTTGCCGCGGACTTGCGGCAACTTGTCGTAAAGATGCTCCATTAAGCGCTCGCCGAGCTCTGCCTTGAGCGTGTCGTAGTCTTCGCCGCGTTTTCCCCAGGTCTCGTCATGCCACTTTGCGAACCACTCATACGGTGCGGGTGCGACGATCTCAATGGTCGATGTTCCGGGGTGCCTGTTCAGGTAGTCCGGATCTTTCGCCGAAGGGAAGGAGATATAGACGACCGGGAATGGCGCGTCTTTGTCGTTCAGGAATGCGTCGACCGCCCCGTCATAATCATTGCTCGGGTAGATCCAATAGTTGGTCCTGGGCAGGGCGAGCTGCTCCGCAGTCTCCGTCAAGCCGATGTAAACGCCCAGGTGCGCGAAGCTGGGCTGCACGTGCGAAAGCTCTTTCCTGTAACCGCTTTGTTTGACCACATCGGCTGGCAGCAATTGGTTGAACGTATTGTCTATGCCGGCCGAAGAAATGACGCAGTCGCAGTCGATACGGTGGCCATCTTTCATTGCGACACCGCAGACCCGGCCATCTTCCACGAGGATCCGGCTGACACTGGCGTAGGTGAAGACCTCGCCGCCAGCCGCCTGAATCTTCGGGATGATACTTTCAGCTATCTTCCAGGCGCCGCCAACAGGGTAATAGCCGCCGTACAGGTAATGGCGCGCGATCATCGCGTGCGCCATGAACGTTGACTGTCTGGGTGGCAGCCCCATGTCGCCCCACTGGCCGCAGAGTACGGCGATGAGATCCTTGTCGTCGGTCAGTTCGCTGAGCACGTCGTAGGTATTGCGGAAGAATACGTCCGGCGTTTTCCAGTCGAGGAACGGCTGTGCCAGTGACTGCAGCCATGGCTTCATCGCCCGACCCATGCCGAACGCCGACAGCGCGCCGCCGCTGCTGGCGAGCAACTTCATATAGTTGTCGATTGCTCGCTGTTCGCCGGGAAATTGTCGCAGCAGGTTGTCCCTAAACGCCTGCTTGCCCGCCTTGGCGTTAAAGACCTTGTCACCGATATAGAAGCGATCGTATTCGGCAGCCATCGGCGCCCATTCGAGCTGGCCGCCAGACAGGAAGTCGAACATCCGCCGGGTCTGTGTCTTTGTCCCAACGTCGCCTATGTAATGAACGCCGACGTCCCACTCGTAGCCGTTGCGCTCGTAAGAATGCGTGTAGCCGCCGGCTGTATAGTGCTGCTCCAGCACGCATACTCTCCGGCCGAGTTCGCTTAGTAACGCGGCTGTCGTCAGCCCGCCCATGCCCGAACCGATGACGATCGCATCGTATGCCGGCGCGAGCCGGGTCGGGCGATAGCGATAGCCGATACGGAGAGTGCTTGGTTTCACCGGCAAAAGCTCCGACTACTGCTTGTAGACGGTGCCGCCTTTCATGACGAAATCGACGTCGAGCAGTTCTTCGATATTTTCCAGGGGAGAACGGTCGACAGCGATGATGTCTGCAAACTTGCCGCCCTCGATTGTGCCGAGTGAGTCAGACATATCGATCAGATCGGCCGCGTTGATGGTCGCGGCGACGATTACGTCCATCTCCGACATACCGGCTTCGACCATGAGCGCGGCTTCCTCGGCGTTGGTACCGTGCGGAGAGATGCCGCTGTCTGTTCCAAAGGCAATGTTGACCCCGGCTTTGTGGGCTTTTTCGAAGTTGCCTGCCATGTCGTTGCCGACGCGGATGGCTTTCATCTTGACGACATCGCTCATGAAGTCAGCTTCGACAGCGAGAGTCGCGACCGTCTTGCCCGCCAGTAATGTAGGCACCAGGTAGGCACCGGTCTCATTGAACAGTTTTATAGCGCGGGGCCCCGTGTACGAGCCATGTTCTATGCTGGCAACGCCGGCTTCGAGCGCCGCCACGATGCCATCCTCGTGGTGGGCGTGAGAGGCGACCTTGCGTCCCATACGTGCGGCAGCCTGAACAACTTCTCGCAGCTCGTCCATCTCCATTTGCTGACCTGTGCCGGTAGCCCGGTCGGTCATCACTCCGCCTGTCGATGTGATCTTGATCAGGTCCGCGCCGTACTTGATGGCGTTCCGTGCTGCGCGCCGGCAGTCATAAGGACCATCACAGATGTTCTGCGAGGTGTAAATCTCCATGAGTTCCGGGCTAACGCCACTGACGTCGGCATGTCCGCCGGTGATGCCAACCCCGCCGGCCGCGATGATCCTCGGGCCATCGATCCAGCCATTGTTGATCGCATCGCGCATGGCGTACATTTCCTGGGGTGACGAACCGACGTCGCGCACCGTCGTGAAGCCGGCTTTCAGCGTGTTCATTGCGTAGTAAACGCTGCGCATCTGCATAAGCTGGTCCGACATCTTCAGGCTGTCCCGGTCGTTGTCCGGACCGAGCTCAAACTGCAGATGCACGTGCATGTCCATGAGTCCCGGCAGCACGAACTTGTCGCGAAGATCGATTACGGTAGCGCCGCCATCGATGCTCGCGGCCTCCACGAAACCGTTGCGAACATCTGTGATGCGGCCGTCTTCGACAACGATGGTCTGGTTCCTGCCGGGCGATTCGCCGGGAAAAGCCAGCAGCTGACCCGCATGGATCAGCGTCACGTTCTCTGCCGCCCAGGAACTCGCGGCAAAAGCTATCGATGCCGCGATAGCGGCAATAAGTCGGTGCATAGTGAATCGCCCCTCAGAAGCTCGCGTAATAATTGACCAGTGCTTCGATATCGTCTGAGTCTACCTGCTGCAGCTTCTTGGCCATAGCGTCCAGCAGATTTTCGCGTCGGCCATCCTTGTAGGACTGCAGCGCATAACGTAAATACACGCCACGTTGCCCATTCAAGGGAATCCCGAGCGCGTCGGCGACTTCAGGGTCGTCAGGTCGCACGTGACACTCGCTGCACAGCTTCGCGTGTATCTGCGCCCCTTGGACCGCGAGTTCCTTGTCGTAAGGTTCGTTTGAGGGTCCGCGCCTTTGCGCGGCGTAGTGCTCGGCCAGGTCCGCAATGCGTTCGTCGCTCGTATGCTTCACGGTCTCACACATGAGCGGTTCGTAACGGCATTGTCGTGCGCCGTCCCGGTACGCATAGATAGCTTCCTCGACATGCGCAGCTGGCATGCCGGCAATGACCGGTGCGTCCAGGTTTTCTCTGGCAAGGCCGTCCGCGCCGTGGCAATCCTGGCAGCCTGTCGTCAAGACCGGCTCCGCGGCAGCAAGGCCTGGCAGCATCAAAAACAGCCAGGTCAGGGCAACAACGGAACTGCAGGACTTCAAATTGCCTTGGTGTTGCATAGCGACCTCTCTCTGCCTGGTATAGGCGTTATTACTTACTCGTGCGTTAACTGTCGGGATCCAACCTGCCGTAATCATTTAGTATATTAGCGGCAAATCATATGCAATACCGGAGTACACCTATGTGCCTTGCGGTGCCGATGAAAATAAGAAAGATAGACGGCTTCCAGTGTACCTGTGAGGCGAAAGGTATAGAGCGTGAGGTCAGCCTGTTCATGCTGCAGCATGAGACGCTCGAGCCCGGCGACCACATACTGGTCCACGTCGGCTACGCCATTCAGAAAGTCTCTGAGCAGGATGCGGCAGATTCCTGGGCATTATTCGACGAAATGCTGGCGGCCGACGTCTGATCCGGCTCTCTCGCAATAACACGAGGACAACACCATGTGTGACACCTGTGGTTGTAACGTAACACCTGCCAATGAGCACCTTGTTGCTGCGGATGGACATCTTGCCAAAACGTCGGGTGGTAATGAGTCGGTCGAAGTCCTGAAGGGCCTTCTCGATGCGAACGATCACCAGGCGGCACACAACCGCGAGCATTTCGAGCGTCACGATGTGCTGGCTGTCAATCTCATGTCCTCTCCGGGCGCCGGCAAGACGGCGTTGCTGGAGGCGACGATTGAAGCGCTCGGCAACGAACTGAAGGTGGCGGTAGTCGAAGGCGATCTCGAAACGGAAAATGACGCAGAGCGGATACGCAGGAAAGGTGTACCAGCCGTGCAAATCAGTACGGGCAGCGCCTGCCACCTTGACGCTCACATGGTGCATGCTGCACTGCATGACCTCGATCTGGATGGCATCGACATTGTCTTCATCGAGAACGTCGGTAACCTCGTCTGCCCGGCGAGCTTTGACCTGGGGCAACATCTGAATGTCACCCTGCTTTCCACACCCGAAGGTCATGACAAACCTGCAAAGTACCCTGTGATGTTTCGTGCGGCGGATCTCGTGGTCATTACCAAAGCGGATCTGCTGCACGTGCTCGACGACTTCGATCCGGAATACGCGACATCGAGTCTGCGACAGCTCGCAAGCCAGGCGCCGGTTATGGAGGTCTCGGCACGGTCCGGTGCCGGTGTAGAGAATTGGCTGGACTGGGTACGCACCGAGCTTGCGGACCTGCGGTGCCACAGCGGGCCCGACAGCAAGGTTCTCGGTGACAGCGCATGAGCCGCGGCGCCGCGGACTGGCTTGAGGCATTACACGACCTGGGTGTCGACTGGCCGGTTCGCATCATGAATGTCTGCGGCGGACACGAGCGATCTATCTCGGCCGCCGGGCTTCGCACGCTCATCCCGCCGAATGTCGAACTCGTTCCAGGGCCGGGTTGCCCCGTGTGCATCTGTCCGGAAGAGGATGTCTACGAGGCGATGCAGCTCGCATTGAACGAAGAGATCACGCTCGTGGCGTTCGGCGACATGTTGCGGGTTCCGGTCAACGCGCCGAAGCGCGAGCCGCGTTCGCTGGAGCAAGCCAAAGCGGCCGGTGCAGATATCCGGCCTATTGCGTCGCCGATCGATGCGGTGCGAATCGCGCAGAAAGATGCGTCGCGGCTGGTCGTTTTTTTCGCGGCGGGATTCGAAACGACAACAGCGCCCGTTGCGGCGATGCTGGCTGAAGGTGCACCGGAGAACCTCCTTGTGCTGCTGTCGGGACGCCTTACCTGGCCGGCCGTTGCGATGCTGCTCGATTCGGGAACACCGGGCTTCGACGCGCTGGTTGCGCCTGGTCATGTGTCCACGGTGATGGGGCCCGAGGAATGGCAGTTCGTTGTCGACAAGCACGATATCCCGGCGGCGGTCGCCGGTTTCACGCCCGACTCGCTAGTGGCGGCGATGTATTCGGTACTGCGTCAACTGCGTGACAAACGACATTTCCTCGACAATTGCTACCCCAACGTGGTTCGTCCCGGCGGAAACAGCGAGGCGCGGCGCCAGATCGAGCAGGTGATGCAGGTGGTTGATGCGAACTGGCGCGGTATCGGGATCATTCCGAAATCCGGGTTCGCGCTTCGCGAAGAATATGCCGCTCATGATGCGCGCAAGCGATTCCGCTCTTACGCCGACGAATCTCGCAAGCGGGTTGGAGAGATGCCGCCGGGCTGTGACTGCGCGAAGGTCGTTCTGGGCAAGATCTATCCGAATCAGTGCAGGCTTTACGGCGCGGCGTGCACGCCGAGGAAACCGATCGGTCCGTGCATGGTGTCGGACGAAGGTGCCTGCCGAATCTGGTGGTCAGCGGGTCATCGTGAGAATGAATGGGAAGGGCGCAAGAAGCGCGGTGCCTGTGGCTGAGCTTGCCGCCCGACTCGGTGACGAGAACACTGCGTGCCGTATTCTGCTCGCAGGTCACGTGCAAGGTGTCGGATTTCGACCCTTTGTGTATCGATTGGCACTGCAGCACGGTCTCTTCGGCCATGTTCAGAACCAGCTGGGCGAAGTGGAGATCGTCGCGGTCGGGTCCGCTGCATCGCTGCGAGGTTTTCAGAAAGACCTGATCGATAACGCGCCACCATTGTCGCGGCCGATCATCACGAGAGTCGATTCGATTGCGGCGCCGACCTGCGAGACGTTCGAAATTGCGTCGAGTTCAGCGCAGGCGGACGCGCAGATTTTCGTGCCGCCGGACTATTTCATGTGCGACGATTGTCGGGACGAATTGCACGATCCCGACGATCGTCGTTTTCACTACCCATTCATAAACTGCACGCAATGCGGACCCCGCTACACGCTGATCGAAGCGCTGCCTTATGATCGGCCGAACACCAGTATGGCCGGGTTTCAGTTGTGTGCTGAGTGCCGGAAGGAATACCAGGATCCGGCAGACCGCCGCTTCCATGCCGAGCCGGTGGCCTGTCCGGAATGCGGGCCGCGGTTGACGTTCGAGGCGCCGGGTCAGGCTGATGTCTGCAACAGGGGCGAAGCACTGGCGGCAGCCGTGCAGGCATTGCGCGACGGCGGGATCGTCGCGGTAAAGGGAATTGGCGGGTACCACCTGGTCTGCGATGCCTGCAATCCGGCCGCGATCGAGACATTGCGTCAACGCAAGCAAAGACCGGACAAACCACTGGCCGTCATGTTTCCGGTCGATGGGACAGACGGATTGGACTTCGTGCGTCGTTACGTGAGGCTGGAGCGCGTAGAAGCGGACCTCGTCGCCGGGCCAATCCGCCCGATTGTGCTGGCGACGAGAAAAGCGGACTGCGCGCTGGCCCACAACGTTGCACCGGCACTCGATGAGATCGGCGTGTTTCTGCCGTACAGCCCGCTGCACCAGCTCCTGCTCGATGACTTCGGGGGCCCATTGGTTGCCACATCCGGCAATATCAGCGGCGAGCCAGTGCTCACGGACAATACCGAGGCGTCACATCGGCTGCGAAAAATCGCAGACAAATTTCTTCAACACGATCGGCCGATTGTCCGGCCGGCCGACGACCCGGTTTATCGATGCATTGCCGAGCGAATGCGGCCGCTCAGGATCGGCCGCGGTTCTGCGCCGCGTGAACTGGATCTGCCATGGCAGCAGCAGCGCCCCCTGCTGGCCGTTGGCGGTCACATGAAGGGTACGGTGGCGCTGAGCTGGGAGCACCGCGTTGTCGTGTCGCCGCATATCGGCGAGATGGAAAGCCCGCGCAGCCTGGCGGTGTTCGAGCAGGTCGCGTCTGACCTGCAGCGACTCTATGGTGTGCGCGCCGAACGCATCGTCTGCGACGCGCACCCGGGCTACACCACTCACCGCTGGGCGCAACGCCAGGGCGCACTTCCTGTCGAGCGGGTCTGGCACCATCAGGCGCATGCCAGTGCCGTCGCGGCCGAACTGAATCGATCCGGATCGTGGCTCATGTTCGCCTGGGATGGTGTCGGTCTTGGCGAAGACCAGACGCTCTGGGGGGGCGAGGCGTTGCTCGGTTCTGCAGGTCGGTGGCAGCGAGTGGCCAGCCTCCGGCGGTTTCGACTTCCGGGTGGCGAGCGGGCAGGGCGTGAGCCCTGGCGCAGTGCCGCGGCATTGCACTGGGAGTGTGATATTGGGTGGCCCGACTGTCCGGACCCGGACGGCATCGCAGAAGCCGCCTGGCGAAAGCGGCTGAATTGTCCGGAGACCAGCGCCGCCGGACGGCTGTTCGATGCCGCTGCTGCCATCATCTGTGATTTGCCTTTGACGAGTTTCGAAGCACAAGGCCCGATGGTCCTGGAGTCTCTGTGCCGCGAGCCGGCACCCGCTATTGAGCTGCCTGTCAGCGAAGACGCCGATGGCGTATTGCGCAGCGACTGGCGACCACTACTCGACATACTCCCGGACACCGACCTCGACCGCAGGACTCGTGCCGAGATCTTTCACTCGAGCATCGCGACCGCGATATTGCGCCAGGCTGTGTCGGTCCGTGAGCGACACGGGATAGACCAGGTCGGTTTGTGCGGTGGCGTCTTCCAAAACCGCGTGCTGAGCGAGCAGGCGATGAGCTTATTGCGCAACGAGGGTTTCGAGGTCTACCTCCCTGAAGAATTGCCATGCAACGACGCCGCGCTGAGTTTTGGCCAGGCCGCGGAGATCGCGGCGCGCGAAGCCTGTGCCTGAGGAAATGGAAGACAGCTAATGGAAGACGATCGCATTTCACTGGCTCATGGTAACGGCGGCCGTTTCATGCGGGAGCTTATCGAGGAAGTGTTCGCGCGCCAGTTGGTCGGCAGCAGACTCGATATTCAGGCGGATGCCGTGCCTGTCGAACTCGGGGACGGCGAGGTCATGATCACTACCGACGGCTTTACCGTGCAGCCACTGGAATTTCCGGGCGGCGATATCGGGTCCCTGGCGGTGCATGGCACCATCAATGATCTCGCGGTTTCCGGCGCGCGGCCGATGTACCTGACGCTGAATGCTTTTATCGAGGAAGGGTTTGAGATCTCCAGGCTCGAGCGGATTGTCGCCAGCCTGAATGCGGCGGCCGATGAAGCCGGTGTCAAGATCAGCGCCGGCGACACCAAGGTGCTGCGGCGCGGGGAAGGCGGCGGCATTTACCTGGCAACGACCGGCGTCGGCGTCAGGCTTCCTGGCGTGAGGCCGTCAATGCGCCTTATTGAGGATGGCGATGTATTGATTGTCAGCGGGCCCGTTGGCGACCATGGCACGGCCGTCATGCTGGCCCGTGAGGAATTCGGCTTGCGCGGCGACCTTGTCTCGGACGCTGGTCCCGTGATGACCTTGACCGAGCCATTGCTCGCGCTGCAAGGGTTGCGTTTCATGCGAGACCCCACACGCGGCGGCATCGCCTCGATCGGCCACGAA
>Ga0265303_10002109_pt1 | contig 12332 bp, 11 predicted proteins | sample Helome_2_FD_192494 | JGI IMG/M metagenome (GOLD analysis project Ga0265303, IMG submission 192494) | Marine sediment microbial communities from subtidal zone of North Sea - Hel_20160317 (Illumina Assembly) | ecosystem: Environmental > Aquatic > Marine > Subtidal zone > Sediment ...
CAAGGTTTCTAACTGCAATGCCTAACCTGTCGCTATCCGGATCTGTCCCAACTACCATATCAGCTCCAATTTCTTCGGCCTTTTTCATCGCCAGGGTTAGCGCTTCGGGTTCTTCCGGATTGGGGGATTTCACTGTGGGAAAATCGCCATCGGGTATGGCTTGCTCTTTAATAATAGTCACATTATTGTAGCCAGCTCGTTTAAGAACTTCAGGAATAACTGTAATTGAAGTTCCATGTAGTGACGTAAAGACAATTTTAAAATTGTCCTTCTCTTTTGCACCAAAGCTTCCATTTTTCACAGACGCTTGTATAAAAGCCTCATCAACATCATTATCAATCAATTCAATTAAGCTGGAATTTGCATTGAAATTAATTTCTTCATAACTCAGTAAATTAATTTCTTCAATGATTTCATTATCCTGGGGCGGTACTATTTGTCCACCATCTGTCCAATAAACCTTATATCCGTTATATTCGGGTGGATTATGTGATGCGGTTAAAACTATTCCGGCTTTGCAGTTTAAGTATCGTACCGCAAAGGAAAGTTCAGGCGTTGTACGTAATTGGGAGAAAAGAAATACTTTTATTCCGTTCGCTGAAAAAACATCAGCTACTGTCTTTGCAAGGGTATCACTATTATGTCTGCAGTCATATGCAATTACTACTTTTAATTCTTCCCCCGGATAAACTCTTTCCAGGTAGTTGCTTAGACCCTGAGTGCTTTTACCTAAAGTATATTTGTTTATTCTATTTGTGCCAACTCCCATGATACCTCTCATACCTCCTGTACCAAATTCCATATTTTTATAAAACCTGTCCTTAAGTTCTTCCGGGTCATTGGCTATAAGATGCTGTATTTCTTTTCTGACCGCCGGGTCAAAAAAGTCGGTTTGCCATGCTTTGGCATTGGAAAGAATGTCTTCCATTTGAATGGATTTTTCGGTTGAAAATTTAAAATTACAAAGAATATCTGTTTTTAGGACTTGAAAGATTTAATTCTTCAGAAATGGTATAGCGTTGAACATTTACTCTTGATCTCACCATTATTTCTCCGAGGAATCCGGCAAGAAAAAATTGTGTTCCAATGATCATTGCGGTAAGTGAAACATAAAATTGTGGTCGTTCAGATAGCAAACGGCCAAAAGGGTTAATAAAAAGCTTGTCGATCCCGAGATAAAGTGCAAATCCAAAACCTATTATAAACATCAATACACCTAAAGCCCCAAATAGGTGCATTGGACGTTTACCAAACTTGGAAACAAACCAGATAGTAATTAAATCTAATAACCCATGTATAAAACGTTCTGCTCCAAATTTTGTCTTGCCATATTTACGTGCCTGATGTTTTACAACTTTCTCACCTATATTGGAATATCCGGCATTTTTTGCCAGGACTGGTATATACCGATGCATTTCTCCTGAGACCTCAATATTTTTAACGACATCGTTTCTGAAGGCCTTTAAGCCACAGTTAAAATCATGTAATTTAACATTCGATGTAATTCTTGCTGCCCAATTAAATAGTTTGGACGGCATATTCTTGAAGATCAGGGAGTCATATCTTATTTTTTTCCAGCCCGAAATCAGGTCGAAACCTTCCTGTAAAATTAGATTATACAGTTCGGGTATTTCCTCCGGATTGTCCTGCAGATCTGCATCCATTGTGATTATTACATCACCCTGTGCCACTTTAAATCCTGCATGAAGGGCCTGAGATTTACCGAAATTCTTATGAAAGCGTATGCCTTTTACGTTTTCATTTTTTTGTATTAACTGTTCAATTACCTTCCATGATTGGTCTATACTGCCGTCGTCAATAAATAGGATCTCATATAAAAAATGATTGGACTGCATAACATCGGCAATCCAATCATGGAGCTCTTCTAAAGACTCTTCTTCATTAAGTAAAGGAATAACTATAGATAGGTTCATTGAGTTCTAACGGAAATTCCTCTCAAAAGTACGATTTTTAATAATTAATAATCGGGTTTTGCTTTTTTCAATATTAAACCTCCTACCAGACCAATTAACAAACCAACTATGATGTTAAATATTAAAATGATCGGATAAGAAACCCAAAAATAATTTACCGTACCGTCATACTGTTGTTGTATTTGCGCATCAGTCATTTGTCCGGCTGCTTCACCAGCTGCTTTTTGATTTTCTGCTATTTTAACCGCAAATTCAGGATCTAACACATTTGCCAGTAGTATTGTATATAAAACTCCGATAATACCCGCAACCAGGGCAATTCCTGCACCAAGTTTTAGTGCCTCACTTATTGTGAGAAACCCTCCATTGGCTTTTCTGAAACTAATAATACCCCAGAAAATTACGCCTACCATAATGACAATACTAATTACTGTATTACTTGGATCTTGCGAAGTATGGGCATCCATTGAATAGAGCATAATGGCAAAAACTACACTTATTGCTCCCAGGATTAACCCGTAGTTTAATGAATACTTTCCGGTTTTAGGCTGATTTTCTTCCATTTTTAAATGATTTTGTTGTTTTAACTAGTTAGTTGTTTTAGTACGACTTTTGTTACATTTAAAGATACAATTTTTAAGAGTTCTTTTTTTGGGAAATTAAAATTGTTGTTTCTGAGAAAATTAATTAAATTTGCACGCTTAAAATTCAGAAGTTTAAAAGAATATATAATGAAAAAAGGTATACATCCGGATAATTACAGATTGGTAGCATTTAAAGACATGTCTAATGACGATGTTTTTATCACTAAATCTACAGCAGCTACGAAGGAGACTTTAGAAGTTGAGGGTGTGGAATACCCCCTGGTTAAATTGGAAATCTCAAGAACTTCTCATCCATTCTATACAGGTAAAGCTAAATTGGTGGATACAGCGGGTAGAATAGACAAATTTAAGAGCAAATATAAAAAGTTTAAAAAGGAGGAAAAACCATCTGCACCAGAGGCTAAGGATGCCAAGCCTGGTAATGAAGAAAAGTAGACTTTTTAAAATTCGATATAAAGATGCGCCTCCGATTACTATCGGGGGCGTTATTTTTTTATTTTTATTTAAAATTTTAATAGATGAATTATATTCTTTTTGATGGCGAGGTTAGGAATTCGTTATTGCCTTTTACGTTTACCAGGCCTGTTGCCGATATTAGAATCGGCATTTTTACAATCAGGGAAAAATGGGAGAAGCACCTGAGTGCCTCCATCAGCACAAAGACGGAAAAATATCTCTCTAAAAAGTATCCGATGATCAATGATCGGGCTAATGTTCTACTTAATGCATCTTTTTGCCCTACGAAAGAACTCGTCTCTATTATACTTAATTTGAAAAAGAACGAAGCAGTTTTTAAAGAAGATCTTCTAATCGCTTATTTCACAGAGGATGCCGAACAAGAAGTTAATTTTTCGGGCTATAAAAAAATAAATTTCGAAGGAGATTTGCTGTGCGTTATAAACACCTGGGATATTTTTTCTAAAAATGGTATTGCTTTACAGCAGGATTTTGAATTCATAACCAAGGGAAGGCAAAGCGCACCAATTTCTTCTACCAATCATTTGATAAACGCCGAGCATATTTTTCTTGAAGAAGGTGCCAAAGTAGAATACAGTATTTTAAATGCTACGAAAGGTCCGATATACTTGGGTAAAGACTCGGAAATAATGGAAGGAAACCTAATTCGTGGAGCTTTTGCTTTATGTGAAAAGGCCGTTGTAAAAATGGGAGCTAAGATTTATGGACCTACTACTATTGGTCCTTATGGCAAAGTATGTGGAGAAATAAATAATTCGGTAATTTTTGGCTATTCAAGTAAAGGACATGATGGTTATCTGGGTAATTCTGTTTTAGGTGAATGGTGCAATATTGGGGCGGATTCCAACAATTCAAATCTAAAAAATAATTATGCAAAAGTACGCTTGTGGAATTATGCCACTGAGCGATTTGAACATACCGGACTTCAATTTTGTGGCCTTATGATGGGTGATCACAGTAAAACAGCAATTAATACAATGTTTAATACCGGAACTGTGATTGGAGTAAATGCAAATATTTATATCCCGGGTTTTCCAAGAAATTTTATACCCAGCTTTAGTTGGGGGGGAGCGTCCGGATTTACTACGTATCTGCCAAAGAAAGCTTTTGAAGCTGCAGAAGTAATGATGGCGAGAAGAGGCGTTATTTTTGATGAACAGGAGGCAAATATCCTTAACCAGGTTTTTGAATTGACAAAGAAGTACCGGAATTACTAATCAATAACTACCTGTGATAGTCACATTGATCAATTTTTAGCCAGTAAAGGGAAGGAGTGGTTTCCAAACTGCTATAGCATAGATGTTTGCATTTAATTTTGATATCTTTGCCAATTCTAATTTAGTATCATAGTTTTTAATGAGGAAGAGAGTAGCATTTTATACGCTGGGTTGTAAACTAAACTTTTCTGAAACTTCAACCATTGCAAGGAGTTTTGAGAATAAAGGGTATGATCGCGTAGATTTTGCAGATCGTGCAGATATGTATGTCATAAATACCTGTTCGGTTACAGAGAATGCGGATAAACGCTTTAAAACTATTGTTAGGCAAGCTCAAAAAACAAATCCAGAAGCTTTTGTAGCAGCCATTGGTTGTTATGCACAATTAAAACCGCAAGACCTGGCAAATGTTCATGGTGTAGATCTGGTTTTAGGTGCTTCAGAAAAGTTTAAGATATTAGACTATATTAATGATCTATCCAAGAACGATTTTGGTGTCGTTCATTCCTGCGAAATTGAAGAGGTGGATTTCTATGTTGGAAGTTATGCTGTTGGCGATAGAACCCGGGCTTTTTTAAAGGTCCAGGATGGTTGCGATTATAAATGTACTTATTGTACTATTCCTCTCGCCAGGGGTATTTCAAGAAGTGATACCCTGATAAATGTATTGAAAAATGCGAAGGAGATATCAGAACAAGGCATAAAGGAGATTGTACTTACAGGCGTAAATATTGGGGATTATGGTAAAGGAGAATTCGGGGACAAAAAACATGAACATACTTTTTTTGATCTTGTAAAAGCTATGGATAGGGTTGTAGGCGTTCACAGATTTCGAATTTCTTCCATTGAACCTAACCTCCTGAAAAATGAAATCATAGATTTTGTTGCGGGCAGTAATGCTTTCGTACCGCATTTTCATATCCCTTTGCAGAGTGGGAGTGATGAACTTCTTAAAAAAATGAAAAGGCGTTATCTCACTGATCTTTATGTGGATAGGGTGAAGAGAATCAGGAAAGTGATGCCCGATGCATGCATTGGTGTAGATGTTATAGTGGGATTTCCAGGTGAAACGGATAAACACTTTTTGGAAACATATAATTTTTTGAACAGCCTGGATATCTCGTATTTGCATGTTTTTACATATTCAGAACGAGATGGTACTGAAGCAGCAAGTATGTCCCAGGTAGTGCCAAAAAATGTAAGGAGTAAGCGAAGTAAAATGTTACGGGGCCTGTCTGTTAAAAAAAGAAGGTCATTTTATGAGAGCCAATTGGGAAAGAAAAAAACTGTATTGTTTGAAAGTGAAAATAAGGGAGGTTATATCTATGGGTTTACCGAAAACTACATAAAAGTAAAAACACCATGGAACCCCGATTTAGTAAATACTTTACATGAAGTAACTCTTGTTGAAATATATGAAGACGGACTAGTACAGATAAGTTTTGTGCTGAATGAAATTTGGGCGTAAAAAAACCTCCGATTAGGAGGTTCGTAAATTTTCAAATCCGGATGCCTACAGGGAGCATTTCCTTATATTGTCTGTTCTTTCGTAAAAAACCTGCAATTTGAGGACTTGTTGGAACAACTCTGAGGTTTTGTTCTTGTATAAGATTCAAAACCGATTTAATAAATTCTTCTTTAAAACCTTCTTGAGATATTTCCTCAGGAATAACTAATTTGGTTAAAAACACCTTTCTTTCCTGCGAAGAGTATTCAATCTTGGCAAGATGACCATCAACCTTAGTTTCAAATTGGCGTAAGAAACTATTATCCTTAATTGCTACTTCATTCATATAGTTTGATTTAAAATGGTTTCAGATAAAAAAATCACGATCTTGTGTTAATCGTAATTATCCATAATGTTAGCTAATGACTAATTGTCCAACGGGCTGCGGTAATTTAACAATCAGCGCACAAAAGTAAGAAAAAAATTGCTAATTTCCTAGTAAAATCAAGAGTTTAGACTAAATGAACACAACCAAAATTCCAGTTTATTTGATGCCAGGTATGGCCGCAAGTTCGGCTATCTTTAAGAACATTGAATTAGAGAAAGACAGATTTGAAACACATTTATTAGAATGGTTTGTTCCGGAACATGGAATTACTTTTGAAGCCTACGCAAATAAAATGTGCAGGCAAATAAGGCATGAAAGGCCGGTACTTATAGGAGTATCATTAGGAGGACTACTTGTGCAGGAAATGGCAAAAATTATAGAAGTAGAAAAAGTTATTATTATCTCGAGCATCAAACAAAAATCAGAATTGCCTAAACGCCTGCTATTTGCTAAATACACTAAAATTCACAAATTACTACCAACAGGTTTAATAAATAATGTTGAACTTTTAGTTAAATACGCATTCGGGGAGACGGTTAAAAACCGTTTGGAATTATATGAGCAATTCCTGGCTGTACGAGATAAATATTACATTGATTGGTGCATAGATAAGATAGTTCATTGGGATCAAAGTAGTTATGATTCTAATTTAATTCATATCCATGGAGAAAATGATGTAGTTTTTCCTATTCATTATATAAAGAATTGTCATATTGTTCCAAAAGGGACACATACTATGATCATTCACAGATATAAATGGTTTAATGAACGATTGCCCACAATTATTTTGGAATAACGGAGTTGTATTTTATACCTTTGATAGGTCACTAAATAATATATTATGGGAATAATAAAAAATATACTGATGATTTTAGGGGTTGTTTTTGTAATAAGCACCTTAATTTTTGCAGTACAACAAGGGGATAATTTTGGTGATGGATATCAGGAAAAAGACCTTCAAATCAAAGACAAAAATGTTTCCAGTGAATATCGAATTTCTGCAATAGAAATTCCAGAGGATTTAAATTTTGCTAACGAAAGAGTACCTCAGGAAGACCCGGAAATAATGGAACGAGTCGACCGGGAATTTTTGGTAAATACCTATTGGCAATCAAATGCTCTTCTGCTAATGAAGCGCGCTCATAAATATTTTCCTGTTATTGAGCCCTTACTGTCTAAAAATGGGATTCCTGATGATTTTAAATATTTAGCGGTAGCCGAGAGTGGTTTGCAAAATGTGGTATCTTATGCCGGGGCAACAGGATTCTGGCAAATAATGAAGGCCACCGGACGTGAATATGGACTGGAAATAAACGATAATGTTGATGAGCGTTATCACCTCGAAAAGTCTACAGAAGTGGCATGTAGATATTTACAGAAATACAAAGACAAATATGGTAGCTGGACTCTTGCGGCAGCAGCTTATAATGCCGGTCCTGGTTCTATAAACAAGTTTATGGGGATACAACAGGCAAATGATTATTATGATTTGCTATTAGGAGAAGAAACAGGTCGTTATGTTTTTCGGATACTGGCAATAAAGGAAATACTAAGCAATCCTGCAAAATACGGATTTGACATTGAAAATGATGATCTCTATAACGCAGTACCCACATTTAATGTGGTGGTTGATAAACCAGTACAAAATTTTGCAGATTTTGCTCAGGAGTATGAAATCAACTACAAAATTCTTAAACGGCATAACCCGTGGCTAAGGGAGCCTCATCTTAATAATGCTTCTGGAAAAATCTACACTTTAGAAATTCCTAATAAGGGTTATTATAAAGTATCAAAGTAGGCCTTTAGATTTTCTTCATTTGCTGCTGCATCATTTTTATCTGATCTGTAAGCATATTATTCTTATCAAGTTTTTTTGCTTCCTGAAGGAGGGTAGTAGCTTCTCTTTTACGTCTTTTCTGCATGGCAATACCTGCCAGACTAAGTTTAGCCATGGCTACATCATAGTCCATGTTTAAACCTAATTTTAGTGCTTTCCTAAAATACTTTTCAGCCTGGGTAAGATTCTTTTGGGAAAATATAATACCGAATAAGTAATTGTAATAACCTTGCTGTTTTTGTGTAAGAGCAGATTCAGGATCCTTTATTTTCTGTAACCATTTTTCCGTTCCGGTCATATCCTGCTTGCGCATTCTAAGGAACGCCAGAAGAATAAATTCATTCCTGAAATAAAGAAAAACAAAAATTGAAGAAAGTAAAATCAGAAAAATACCGTTGCCTATATATCCTTCTATGAATTGGTAGACAGCATATGCAATGATAAGACCCGCTATAACCAGTTTAATATTCTTGTTGAACATATTTAATTTTCTATTAATTCGTAAATAATTGTGGATTTTATACTTGTTGGGATTTCCATATTGCCCATATGTGTCATAGTTGTATATCCTTCAGCCAGGCCCTGAACAGTCATTTTTTTAACAAATCCGGTAGTAATGTCGGTAAGGACCGATGAGTCCTGAGTGCCATTGAGCTTCATAGTTGAAGACGACTCAACAATATCCATTACCACAAGTGCTTTTCCGTCTATTTTAGCATTTTCTTCAGTAATCTCATTTAGCGTCCAGGTATTTTGTGCCTGAAGTTTACCCGAATATTCATTGTTCCAGCTATCTCCTACTTCAATAGGAGAAATTGGGTATAAGTATGTCAATTGTTCGTAACTATTAGAAAGCGCTTCTGAACCAAACTCGTTTTCCAGAGATTTTTTCATCATATTAAATGAAAATTCATCTTTCAAGCCAGATGCATTTGCCATTTTTGATACAAGGCTGTCTCCTCCATGTACTTCTAAGATATCACCTGTGCGTGCCAAAGTAATTTGTATTGGAACATCTAAAAGACTATTAAAGATTTTAGATTGGGTATCTTCTTCATCATAGTTCCTGGCCTGTATGTTCATCAATTCACCCTGAATACTGGACGTCATTTTTAAGTTAAGATCTTTGAACATCACGTCTATATCATAAGTAGTATTATTATCACCCTTAACCCTAAATTCCATTATCCCCTGAAGTGTATTGGTTATTTCATGGGTTGCTCCGTCTATTTCCTGAGTAATAATTTGATTTGCGTCTTGCTTAATTATAAAAACATCACCTAAAGACAGGTTGTATTGCATCGTAGATTGCCCAAATAATGTTGTATTAATGAGAAGATAAATAAGTAAATAGGACAACCTTTTCAACTTTTAATGCAAGAATTTTTAAGTTCCCGCAAAAGTACTAAAACTATCCGAAATATTTTTTTAATTCCATTTGTCAAAGCAAAAACTCTTCGTATATTTGCGCGCAGATTTTGGGAAGCCAAAGTAAAAAAAGCAATAATGAAAAGAACATTTCAACCATCCAAGCGTAAGAGAAGAAATAAACATGGGTTTAGGGAGCGCATGGCTTCAGTAAGCGGACGTAAAGTTCTTTCGAGAAGAAGGGCTAAAGGAAGAAAAAAACTTAGTGTATCTTCCGAGCCGAGACATAAAAAATAATGATTGAATTTTTTAAAATTATTAGGTGTTACTTTTTAAAAGTAGCACCTTTTTTTTATCCAGTAGGTAATATTAAATCTAAAAAATAAAGAAATGCCAAAACGTAAGGATTTAAAATCAATACTAATAATTGGGTCCGGACCAATAATAATCGGACAAGCTTGTGAATTTGATTATTCAGGATCGCAGGCTTTACGTTCATTAAGAGAGGATGGTATTGAGACTGTATTGATAAATAGTAATCCCGCTACTATTATGACAGATCCTTCCATGGCAGATCATATATATTTACTTCCACTGACTGCAAAGTCTATAGTTCATGTATTAAAACAACATCCAAATATTGATGCGGTTTTACCGACTATGGGTGGACAAACTGCCCTGAATTTGTGTATTGAAGCTGGAGATAAAGGTATTTGGGATGACTTTGGAATTGAAATTATAGGTGTTGATATAGATGCCATAAATATTACTGAAGATCGAGAGAAATTCCGCGAGTTAATGATTAAAATAGGAATTGGAATGGCACCCCAATCTACTGCGACTTCTTTTTTAGAGGGAAAGGAGATTGCACAGGAATTTGGTTTTCCCCTGGTGATTAGAGCCTCATATACCCTTGGTGGTGCCGGGGCTTCAATTGTGTACAAGCCTGAGGATTTTGATGATCTATTGAGTCGCGGGCTTGAAATATCACCTATTCATGAGGTGATGATTGATAAGGCTCTCATGGGATGGAAGGAGTATGAACTTGAATTACTGCGCGATAACAATGATAATGTGGTCATCATTTGTACCATTGAGAATATGGATCCGATGGGTATCCATACAGGAGACTCTATTACAGTGGCACCGGCCATGACCTTATCTGATCGCACTTTTCAAAGAATGCGGGATATGGCAATTCACATGATGAGAAGCATTGGTGATTTTGCAGGAGGATGTAATGTCCAATTCGCAGTAAGTCCGGATGAAAAAGAAGATATTATCGCCATTGAAATCAACCCACGGGTGTCCAGATCATCGGCCCTCGCCTCAAAAGCTACAGGATATCCTATTGCGAAAATTGCCGCAAAATTAGCCATCGGATACTCATTAGACGAATTGGAAAATCAGATTACAAAATCTACTTCAGCATTATTTGAACCAACACTCGATTATGTAATCGTTAAAATACCGAGATGGAACTTTGATAAGTTTGAAGGATCAGACCGGACTCTGGGTTTGCAGATGAAATCGGTAGGAGAAGTAATGGGAATAGGTCGTTCTTTTCAGGAAGCGCTTCACAAAGCTACTCAGTCTCTTGAGATTAAACGAAATGGCCTTGGGGCAGATGGTAAAGGTTACAAAAACTATGATCAGATCATAAATAAACTTACTATTCCCAGTTGGGACAGGGTTTTTGTGATTTATGATGCCATACAATTAGGAATTCCACTAAGCAGAATACATGAAATTACTAAGATAGATATGTGGTTCTTAAAACAATATGAAGAATTGCATTTACTTGAAAAAGAAATTTCAAAATATACCATTGAAAGCCTTCCCAGGGAATTGCTCCTGGAGGGCAAACAAAAAGGTTTTGCAGATAGACAAATAGCCCATATGCTTGACTGCTATGAAAGCGAAGTACATAAGAAAAGAATAGCATTAAAGATTAACCGGGTCTATAAATTGGTTGATACCTGTGCGGCTGAATTTAAAGCAATGACACCCTATTATTACTCTACTTTTGAAGAAGAAATTGAAACCCCTGAGGGGGAAAGGTTCGTGGCCAATGACAGCATCGTAACAGATCGAAAAAAAATTGTTGTTCTTGGGTCCGGTCCCAACAGGATAGGACAAGGCATTGAATTTGATTATTGCTGTGTACATGGTGTTCTTGCAGCTGCAGAATGTGGTTATGAAACTATCATGATTAATTGTAACCCGGAAACCGTATCTACAGACTTTGACACTGCAGATAAATTATATTTTGAACCTGTGTTTTGGGAACATATCTATGACATTATAAGACATGAGAAACCCGAGGGTGTAATTGTTCAATTAGGAGGACAGACAGCCCTAAAATTAGCAGAAAAGTTAGATAAATACGGCATTAAAATTATAGGAACCAGTTTCGAGTCTTTAGATCTTGCCGAAGACAGGGGAAGCTTTTCTAAATTATTACAGGCAAACAAAATTCCTTATCCTGATTTTGGAGTTGCAGAAAGTGCAGAAGAAGCTCTGGATTTAGCAGATGAACTTGATTTCCCTTTATTGGTAAGACCCTCCTATGTGCTGGGCGGACAAGGAATGAAAATAGTAATCAATAAAGAAGAATTGGAAGAACACGTGGTGGATTTGCTGCGAAAAATACCAAATAATAAGCTTTTACTTGATCATTATTTGGATGGTGCTATAGAGGCCGAAGCAGATGCTATCTGTGATGGTAAGGAGGTATATATTATTGGCATAATGGAGCATATAGAACCATGTGGAATACATTCAGGGGATTCAAATGCCACCCTACCACCATTCAACCTGGGTGAATTTGTAATGCAACAGATTAAGGATCATACTAAAAAAATTGCCCTTGCCTTAAATACGGTAGGTTTAATCAATATTCAGTTCGCTATAAAGGATGATATGGTTTATATCATAGAGGCAAATCCAAGGGCATCACGGACTGTTCCTTTTATTTCTAAGGCATACGGAGAGCCATATGTTAATTATGCAACCAAGGTAATGCTGGGGGAAAAAAAGATAAGGGATTTTACCTTTGA
>Ga0265303_10002110_pt1 | contig 12331 bp, 10 predicted proteins | sample Helome_2_FD_192494 | JGI IMG/M metagenome (GOLD analysis project Ga0265303, IMG submission 192494) | Marine sediment microbial communities from subtidal zone of North Sea - Hel_20160317 (Illumina Assembly) | ecosystem: Environmental > Aquatic > Marine > Subtidal zone > Sediment ...
TAGCAACTCGCCCTTGCGGTCAGCAAGGCGCGTCATGACCGCACCCTGATGCTCCTCCGCAAAATCAACGGTTACGAGTTCCCACGGCTCGTGCACGACGCCATCGATCGTGCGTTCGATAACCGTTGGTCGCGATACGGCCAGTTCGTAGCCCTCGCGACGCATCGTCTCGATAAGCACGGATAAGTGCAGTTCACCGCGCCCCGAAACACGGAACTTGTCGGGGTCGCCAGTTTCCTCAACCCGCAGCGCGACATTGTGTTTCAGCTCCTGGTCGAGCCGCGCCTGGATCTGGCGACTCGTAAGATACTTGCCATCCTGGCCCGCAAACGGCGACTTGTTGACCTGGAAGGTCATACTGATTGTCGGTTCGTCGACCTGCAGGGACGGCAGTGCATCGGGCTCGTCACGCGGACAGATCGTGTCCGAAATCTGCAGGTCTTCAATGCCACTGAATACAACGATATCGCCTGCGCCGGCCTCCTCGACCTGGATGCGCTCCAGACCGTTGAAGCCATACAGGTGCATAAGCCTCGCACTCTTGGTCGTGCCGTCGGGTCGTGCGATCGTGACTCGGGAGTTCGCCTTCGCGACACCACGACTGATGCGGCCAATGCCGAGTACACCCACGTAGGAGTTGTAGTCGAGGCTCGACACCTGCATCTGCAGCGCGCCGTCGGGCTGCACGTCAGGCGGCGGAACATGCTGGACGATGGCATCGAGCAGGGGCAACGCGTCGCCGCTTCTCACTTCCGGGCCAAGCCCGGCGTAGCCCTGAAGTGCCGATGCGTAAACAACTGGAAAATCGAGTTGCGCGTCCGTCGCGCCGAGCCGATCGAATAGCTCGAACGTCTGGTCGAGCACCCACCCCGGCCTGGCGCCATCACGATCGATCTTGTTGATTACAACGAGCGGCGTAAAGCCCTGGGCGAATGCTTTTTGCGTTACGAACCGCGTCTGCGGCATAGGGCCTTCGACAGCATCGACCAGCAACAGTACGCCGTCGACCATCGACAACACACGCTCGACCTCGCCGCCGAAATCGGCGTGACCCGGCGTATCCACGATATTGATGCGCCACTCATTCCAGCGTATTGCCGTGTTCTTGGAGAGAATTGTAATGCCGCGTTCACGCTCGAGCTCATTTGAGTCCATGACTCGCTCAGGCGCAGCGACGCGCGCGTCCAGCGTACCGGACTGCTGTAACAGCCGATCGACGAGCGTGGTCTTGCCGTGATCAACGTGAGCGATGATCGCAATATTGCGAATTTTGTCTGTGGGAAACATGGTCGGAGTGCCGCGAAAGGTGGCGCATTATATAGGCATTCCGCGCTACTTGTTGCTTTTCTCGCGCCGTTTTTCGGCGGTTACAGACTTGACCAGCTTGCCGAACTGCTTGTCCCGGGCCCGCCGTTCCTCAATGCTCGCCGTGTTGTGCCGATCTTCCGACAGGAGCTTGTGAAAGCGCTTCAATCGGGCAGCGTCCAACGCACCACGATCAATTGCTTCGAGCACCTTGCAGCCTGGCTCGCTCACATGCGCGCAATCCGAAAACCGGCAGTCGCTGGCGAGCTCAGTTATCTCGGAAAACACGTCCTCAAGCGCATCGGCAACGTTATACAGCTGTAACTCCCGCATCCCTGGCGTGTCGATTAACCAGCCACCGCCTGGCAGTCGATGCATCGATCGACCGGTTGTCGTGTGCCGACCGCGCTGATCGTCTTCCCGAACGCCGCTGGTGTCCAGTTGAGCGCCGGTCAGGGTGTTGACCAGCGTAGACTTGCCGACGCCCGATGATCCTACCAGCGCCACCGTCTGTCCTGACTCACACCACGGGGATAACACGGCGACCTGATTCGCATCGCGCGCATCGAGTGGCTCGACGAGCAATCCTGGTGACAGCTGTGACGCTTTTTGGACGAACGCTGTTACCGACTCGACCGTATCGGCCTTAGTAATGACGATGACGGGATGCGCGCCGGCGTCGTGCGCGATAGCCAGATAACGCTCAAGACGAGCGATGTTGAAGTCACGATTGGCGGACGTGACGACGAACAATGTGTCCACATTTGCGGCGATGAGTTGCACGTGGCCGGACGTTCCTGCTGCGCGGCGCTGAAACAAGCCGAATCGCTTCAGGCACCTGCTCACCGACGGACCATTGGTGTCGATCAGCAACCAGTCCCCCACGGTGATATCCACGGCCGCGCTTTTTCCGGTCAGAGAGATGCTCGACTCGCCGTCCGCTCCGGCGACATCTATCCGCCCGCGGTGAACGGCCATTGCCCGGACCACCTGCAAGGTGTCGGTTTCGGCATCTGTGAGCTGCGCGGAGAAGTACGCTCGCCAGCCCAGACTACTTAGCGTGCTGTCTGTCATGGTCGGATATCCGTCTATAATGACACGATACCAAGATTGAGAGTTTCAATATGAACGTTGCCCTGGTTACGGGTGCCAGCTCCGGGATCGGCGCAGCCGTCGCGATCGCATTTGCCGATGCCGGCTGGTCCGTCATGGCCGCCGGACGCAATGAGAGCCGCCTTGAAGAAGTCGCAGATGTGTCCGAGAACATTTCAACTTGGGCCGGTGAGCTCGAGGAATCGGAGGACTGCGATGAACTGGTTGCCGATACCGTCGACGAATTCGGTGGGCTGGATTGTCTCATCAACGCGGCCGGCGTTCTGATTCGCGGTGACGCAGAGGAGACTAGCGACGACGACTGGCGCGACACACTCGCCATCAACCTGGATGTTCCATACTTCCTTTCACGGGCTGGCATTCCACACTTGAAAAAGGCGGCGGGCAGCATTATCAACATCGCGTCGGTATGGGGACTCGAGGCCGGCGACAGGGCTGTCGCCTACTGCGCCAGCAAAGGCGGGCTTGTTCTTTTGACGCGGGCAATGGCGCTGGATCATGCAAAAGACGGTGTGCGCATCAACGCGGTATGCCCGGGCGGCGTCGATACGCCGATGCTCGTCAGCGAAACGCAGGAACAAGGTGAGAACGTCGATGCGTTCCTCGAGGACGTTGCATCTGAAAGCCCCAACGGCCGGATCGCAACGCCCGAAGATATTGCGGGACTCGTATTGTTTCTCGCCAGCGACGCAGCAAGTCACATGACAGGGACCGCGATACCTATCGACGGAGGCCTGATGGCGTAGGCGCTACGCGCCCGAGAAATCGACGTCGACAAACACCAGTGACGGCGCCAGCGTCGACGAATACGGGTACGGATCGTTGCCGACCATCTCGAGCTTGCCGAACAGGTCCTTCAAATTACCCGTAACGTTCATCTCACCAACGGGTCGACCGATCTGACCGTTCTCGACCATGTGACCACGCAGCCCGAGCGAGAAATCACCTGTTGTGGAATCGGCATTGCCACCGAGCCACGACGTCACGTAGACACCGTTGCCCACGGCTGCCAGCAATTGCTCCAGTGACTGCTCCCCCAAGGCTATACGGCGGTTTGACGCCGATCCGGTAGTCGGTGCCATATCACCTTTGCGGCCATAGTAGGTGTCGACATAGATGTTCTTCACAACGCCGTTTTCGACTATGGGAAGCGCCTTCGCCGATATGCCTTCACTGTCATAGTGGCGTGAGGCCAGTCCGCGCTTGATCAGCGGATCATCAATAATCGTCAGATTGTCACTGAACGCCTGCTCACCGACGAGTGGCGCCCAGAAAGACCGCCCTTGCTGAACACTACCCGCGTTTGCAGGGCGCATCAGGCGCCCGATCAGTGACGCCGCGGCGCGAGCGTCGACAATCATGGCTGTTTTCACGGTCGGGCCTTTTTCCGAGTCAAGACGCGACAGCGCTCTGTCGAGAGCAACTTGCCCGACTGCCGCCGCATCTGGCAAATCCTCTACGTGCGCGCCACCGGCATAGAAGCCATCTTCCGCGCGCTTGTCGCCCGCATCACGGAGTGTCACGCTCGAACCAAACCAGCAGTAAGTAGACTCTTGAGAGCCGGTAAATCCGTTGCTGCTCGCCGACGCCGACTGTTGCGTGCCGTCATAGACTCCCGCTGTCGCAGAAATAACACGCTCGTGCCCGGTCGATACGGTGTCGAGCGCCTCACACCACGCCAGGCGCTGGTCTCGGTCCAGCACTGCGACCGTGCCGTCGACAAGATCGAGATCATCGGTAGGTCGATTTGCGAACAATTCTTCGGGTGTGATCTTGCGGTAATCGTCCGGCTCGAGTGCACGCGTGATTGCGACGGCTTCACTGATAAAGCCTCCCAGTCGATCGGGATTCAGATCGGTCGTCTGGTGGCTCGAGTAGCGGCCATTCGCGTAAATCTTCACTCCGAGCGTCCGCGATGTTGTGTCCTTGACCTTCTCGAGTGCGCCATCACGGTATTCGAATTCGACGTCCCGGCTTTGCTTCGCATTCGCCCATGCATCCTCGGCACCGGCTTTACGTGCAAGTTCAACGGCATGCACCGCCTGATCTTTGAGATTAGCTGGCATTTTCGCCTCCTACGGTCATGTTGGAGACGAGCACCGTTGGAATACCCTGGGAAACCGGCACGCTTTGACCATTCTTGCCGCAAGTCCAGCCGCCCGTGTCGAGTCGCGCATCGTTTGCAACCATCGTGATGCGTTTCAGCGACTCGGGTCCGTTACCGATAATATTGACGTCCTTGATGGGCGCCGTAACCCGGCCACCTTCGACGAGCCAGCCATTTTTGACGTAGAACGTGTAGTCGCCCGCACCAATTTGCACCTGACCGTTCGTAAACGTCTCGCAGATGATGCCGTTGTCTACTGCTTCGATAATTTCTTCCTTCGTGTGCGGGCCGTCCTCCATGAACGTGCAGCTCATGCGTGGCATCGGCGCAAACCGGTAAGACTGGCGCCTTCCTGAACCCGTTGGTGGCAGGTCGTACTGTTTCGCGCTGATCTGGTCGTGCAGGTAGGACTTGAGGACACCGTTCTCGACCATAACGGTACGACCCGCCCTGTTGCCTTCATCGTCGTAGTTCAACGCACCCCGTTCGCGCGGAATCGTTGCCTGGTCGACGACGGTCACAAATGGCTCAGCGACCTTCTTGCCCATCATGTCTGAATAAATACTCGTGCCTTTGCGATTGAAGTCAGCTTCCATGCCGTGGCCAATGGCTTCATGCAGCAGGATGCCGCTGGCGCCTGATGCCAGGATCACGGGCATTTCGCCGGCCGGCGGACGACGCGCATCGAACAGGATCATCGTGCGATCAACTGCTTCCTGAATCATCGTGTCGAGCCGTTCTTCGGTGTACCAGCCGAACTCTTCTCGCGCCGCGATATTCGAATACCCGGACTGGACTTCCTCACCCTTCTTCGCCGTAACGAGGAGCGTTGCGCGCGTCATTGGCCTGTGGTCTGTAACCAGGACGCCATCCAGCGTCGCGATCATCACGCGCTCATCGCTGTCCGCCCAATAGACCGATACCTTGTCGACAGCAGGGTCCTTCGCCTTTGCCTGTTCCTCGATGTACTTGAGGACCGGCAGTTTCTGGTCGATACCGACATCCGCCCATGGGACCGCCGTCGTGTACAAGCCACCCATTTCTTTCGCTGTGAACGATTGCGGTGCCACGGTGCGACTGCCATTCGCAATCGCCGATGCCGTGCGTGCCGCCGCGAGCATGGACGGTAATGTCAGATCCTCTGTAAAGGCGTAACCGGTCTGCTCACCGATGACGACTCGCAGCCCAACGCCCTGCTGGATGTTCGAATTCGCGTTGGAGACGATGCCGTCCTCAAGCGACAGGGAATTGGATCTCGAATGCTGGAAATAGAGGTCCGCGGCGTCTGCACCATTCGCCGTCAGTTCCGACATGACCTTGGCGACCGTAGCCTGGTCAACACCAAACCAGTCCATGAACGGGTTTTCCGGCGTCGGGTCCGCGACCGCTGTCGCCTGCTGAATGCTGCAGCCATTCAGGAATGCCGGCACGGTCAAAACCGCGCTGCCCGCTGCCATGTGTCCCAGAAATTGCCTGCGTTTGATGGTCATGGTGTCTCCCACATCACTGTCATTTATCTATAGATGTATCTTGGCCCTAAAAGGTTTCATCGTCAGATCAGCCTCTTCGCCGCGGCTTCGCCCAGTAGCGCAACAAAATGAATCCGAAGAACATGCCGCCGAGATGTGCGAAGTTGGCCACGCCCGGCGCGTTGCCGCTGAGACCAAGATACAGCTCGAGCAGACCATAAAACAGGACGAAGTACTTCGCCTTCATCGGTATCGGCGGGAATATCAGCATGATCATGCGATTCGGGAACGCGAGGCCGTAGGCGAGCAGGATGCCGAACACGCCGCCCGACGCGCCGACGGTAGGATATATCCCACCTTGTGAGCCAGCGACAACAAGCTGCACGAGGCCAGCTCCGATAACGCAAGTGAAATAATACGTCAGGAAGCGCTTTTGTCCCATCATCAATTCGAGTTCGCGTCCGAACATCCACAAGGCGAACATGTTGAAAAAGATGTGCGTCAGATTTCTTGGGTCATGCAAAAACCCATAGGTAACTATCTGCCACGGCATGAACGGAGAGCCTTCGACAGCGGGCCACAACGCGAAGTACAAACGCAACATCGGCCAACTAAACTGCTCGAGCGCAAACACCAGCCCATTCGCGATAAGCAGTACGAATATTACATTCGGAATCGAGCTTTGACGGCGAGGCCGCAAATTATAGATCGGTGAGTTCATGGACTACTCAGGTTTGCGATAGACGGTTCGACCGTCAAAGACCGTCATTGTTACATTGGCATCGGAGATTTCCGAGGCCGGAAAATCAAAAAGATTGCGGTCGAGTATGACGAAGTCGGCGCGTTTGCCAACTTCGATCGAGCCCTGCTCTTCCTCCAGACTCATCGTGTATGCGCCGTTGATCGTGTACGCGTCAATCATTGTCGACAGATCGACGCGCTCGTCGGCATTCAGAACCTCGCCCTCGTTCGTCCACGGATCCTGACGAGTGATTGCAACCTCTATGGCCAGCAACGGGTCAATTTCTGTAACCCAGTAGTCGCTGGCACCATTAATGCGGCCACCCGACTCGTGGACGCTGCGAATCGGATACATCTGCCAGGTTCGCTCCTCGCCGAGCATGGGTATATCGAGCTCAATTGCGGCAGGATCGGGATAGGCCCACAGCGACTGAAACGTCGCGCCGATACCCAGTTCACCGAAACGCGGCCGGTCGTCCTCGTGTATCAGTTGCAGGTGCGTGATGTGATGGCGATTGTCGGACATGCCATTGTTTTCGCGCATGACCTCGAAGCCGTCGAGCGCTCGTCGAACGGCCGCATCGCCTATCGCATGAACATGAACCTGCATCTCCATTGCGTCGAGACGCGAGAAATACTCGTTGACCTTTTCCTGCGTGTAGAAAAATGGTCCGGTCCCGTATTCCTCGATGTCGTACGGCTCGAGCAGCGGGCTCGTCCCAACCTCGATCACGCCGTCCATGTAGATTTTCACCGAGTCGACGTCAAGATTTCGGCGCCGCCACTCGTGGCGCTGTTCTACCAGCTCGAACACCTCGTCGCCAAAAACGCCTGCCGCCCAGGCGATCGGAGAAAGTGAAACCAACGCACGCACGTCGAACTCTCCGGAATCTGCCAGTGCCACCAGTGGCTCGATAACTTCAGCATCGACGCCGGGCTCGATGACGGCCGTGATACCGTACTCATGCAACATGGAGATCGCCTGGCGAACACTGCCGAGTTTGTACGCCAGCGTCATTCGCGGCAGTTGACTCTTGACCAGCATCATCGCCGAATCGTGCAGCGCACCGGTCGCCTCGCCCGTATTCGGGTCGCGCACGATTACGCCGTCTTCACCGATCACTGTTTCATTGTGAATTCCGGCAATCTCCAACGCGCGACTGTTGACCCAGGCTGAGTGTCCGAAACTGGATTCCAGGTAGACCGGTCGATCCGGGAAGAAACGGTCCAATTGCGCTTTGTCAGGACTGGCCATATCGAACAGCCACTCGCCCCAGCCGCCACCGATAATCCAACGCTCGTCGCCAAAACCTGCAAGCTCAGCGCAAGTCCCAAGAACGGCTTCAATTTCTTCGACTGTCGGTACGCGCAGCAGGTTGCATTCTTCATCCGTGAACACGCCAATCAACACGTGAGCATGCGAATCGTGAAAGCCCGGCAGCAACATCTGGCCGCCGAGGTCCGTCACCCCTGTCTCGTCGCCGATCAGGTTCTGTGCGTCTTCATTACTGCCGACGAACACGATCTGCCCGTCGGTGATCGCGACCGCTTCGGCCCAGGACCGGTCGGCGTCAACCGTATATACGGCACCGTTATTGAATACTCGATCTGCTGTCGGCGTTGGGGCTTCGCAAGCAGTGATCAGGAGTGCGGCGAGTAGAATGCCAGGAACAACGCGCATCACCAACCGCCGCCCCCGCCGCCGCCTCCGCCACCACCGGAGAAGCCGCCGCCCCCGCCACCGGATGAAGAGCCCGGAGGAGTGACCGAGTGCGTGACGGCCGTGTTGAGGCTGCTTGAAAGGCTGCTTGTCGCAGCGCCTAAATTCATGCTGTTCCAGGAACCGTTGTACCAAGTGGGTTGGTACGCCTTGCCATCAGGCTGGTTCGCCGCAGAAAGAATGTCGGAAAAACGTTCCGCCCAAAGCTGATCAACGCCCAGCGCCAACGCATACGGCAAATATTTCTCGAACAGCTGAGGTGTCTTCTCGGGTGGGTTGCGGAGCTCCATTTCGTGCTTCTCGGCGATCTCGAGGTAGTCCTTGAATCCAACGATCTCATCGAGCACCTTGCGGCCACGCAGCGTTGGGCGCTTCATTATGATGGCGAAGACAACCGTCGTGACCGCCATCAGGATGATAACTGCAATCGAGAACGGACTCGGACCCGCGGCCAGCGAAATAACGGCCGTCAATACGAACAGCAGCACAGCAGGTATGTTGAGTAACCCGTTATATTTGAAATAGTGCTGCTTGTAGTCCTTCGACAGCGACTGCTTGTGCGCGCTCTTGGCATCGCCGAGTTTCTCGTGGTTTTCCTGCTCCAGCTTGATCGACTTTCGCCCTTGAAACAGGCTGTCGTAGAGCTCCTGCTCGCCTGCCGCCATCGGTGCGGCGTTTTTGCCCGGATCGGTCTTTTGCAGAAAGTAATGGTCGTCTTCCTTGCCAAGGCCCAGGAAGCCGTTCGAACCCTCTTCGACGTCGATGCGCAGATAACCTTTCACGCCGAGATTGACGATGGCGGCCGTCATGATTTTGTCGTCGTAATACATCTGGCGGATATAGCGCAGCGATGCCGGTGAGAAACCCTGTGGTGGCTCGTAGCGTGTCACCAGCACGCCCTCCCCCGGGTCTTTGCCGAAGTACATCCAGACAGGGATGTAGTACGCGAGCAGCAATACAAACCCCAACAACGCGATCAGCAGGTTCGCATTGTCTTTGAGAAGCCATCCCAGGCGCTGCATATCGGTCGGCGCTACTACATGGCCCTTGGGCCAACCGACAACGATGGTCAGTCCGTTCAACGGCTGCAGCATCTTGGTCGTCTGGAAGTAAACCCGACCTGAGCCGTCGATTCGTGACGTGTAGTTACGATTGGTGTAACCGAATGCTCCGGTATACGCCTCAGCGGTGAGATCGCTGGCAGACACATCGAAACCAAAAGCGACGGTTGCACTCGCACTGTCAATCGGGAACTCCCAGTTCACACCGGTTACGTTCCAGTACAACTCATCATGATTCTCGAAGAACCCAAGCATGCGGCTGGCACGATAGCGGAATGTGTAGGTGTGCTCGCCGGTATTGACGTAACGGTTCGAGCTACCGAAGTAGACGCGCACACCGTCGCGTATTCCCTGTGAGTGAAAGTCTTCGACAGCATTATTGCGCAGGACGGACAGAACTTCGAAACCGACTACGTAGTCGTTGCCCTGCTTATCTCGATACTCGGTCGGGAAGTCACGATAGATGCCGCGGCGAATACGGTTACCCTCTGCACGCACGCGAATTGTCTCGGTTACATCGATCCAGCCATCCTTCATGATCAGGATGTCGCTGTGAAACTCGAGAATGCGTTCGTCCGCATGCGCGGCAAATGACAGCAGGAGGATGCAAGCGAGCAGCTTTCTCATTCAGCAGACCCAAGATTGACAAGCGGCACGCTGGCCGCATCGTCCGACGACTTCTGAAAGAAACTGCGCGCATCGAAATTGAAAATACCTGCCACGACATTGCTTGGCACTGTTTCGGTCATCGTGTTGTAGTCGCGCACTGAACCGTTGTAATAACGGCGAGCAAACTGCAAATAGTTCTCGGTTTCCACGAGTTCGTTCTGCAGATTGAGGAAGTTTTCGTTCGCCTTTAGATCGGGATAGCTCTCGGCCAGCGCAATCAATCGTTGTACGCCTGTACTGAGCTCTTCTTCCGCCTTGCCCCGGGCATCCAGATCAGTGACGCGCATCGCCTCCGTGCGTAGCTCAGCGACCGCCTCCAACGTTGCACGCTCGTACTTGGCGTAGGCATCAACGGACGAGACGAGCCGTGGAATCAGGTCGTGGCGACGTTGCAGCTGCACATCGACGTCGCTCCAGGCCGTATCAACACGATTACGACTGCGAACGAGCCGGTTGTACAAAACGACCAGGGCGCCGCCAACCAGCACCAAAATGATGATCAGGATAGTCATGGGCCGTCATCGTACCATCAGAAAAGGCCCCGAGCGGGTCGCTGCGACTTAGTACCAGAACGAGAAGAATATCTGGATGATGTCCGCTTCGAGCTGGTACAGCGGCTCCATGCCGAGTGGCTGGCCAGCGCTGATGTCGGAGAAGTCGTCGTAGTCGATCGACAGAAAATTGTAGGAAAAATTGACAGTGCCACGCTTGAGAAAGCGCCAGCCTTCCGGCTCACCGATGAACTCGAAGCTGGCGCCTATGCCGAACGTTTGGCTCGTTAGCGGGCTGAGCTCCTTGTCGCGGCCACGGAAATTCGTCGCCTCGGGACGAGGAAACAGGTCGGAATAAAAGTGTGCACCGGTCTGATCGGTGTAGCGGTACTTCGCATTTATGATGAAGGGCCCTATCGGATGCGTGTAGCTAATCGAGGCCGTGTGCGCCTCGATGTCCCAGGTATCGGTGAAGTACCGATACTCCCCCTCCAGCGCTGCCCGGTAAGGCAGAAAGTACCTCATGCGCAAGCCAACCGCGTTACTCGTTCGTGTATTCGGGTATAGCTCGGGTTCGTAACTGAAGCCGCGCGCAACATTCGCATCCGCATAACGTACAGATCGATACGGATTGTTCAGAAAACCCTCGTCGGTAATCGTCTCGAAATTCAGCGTTGCGATCAGATTGCGCGTCAGGATTTGCGTCAGGCCGACGCCGTAATGCTGGCGGTCTACTTCGCGCTCAAAGCTCGGATCATCCGAGCGACCGACAAGATCATCACCCAGCGCGTAGCTCAGGGTCAGCGTCGTCATATCGCCAAACATGTCCTGGCTAACCGTGAAGCTATAGGTCTTGGCGTCGAAATCCGATTCGACACTGCTTGTGTATCCGACGGACATCGTTGTATTGCCGCGCAGGTAGTCCATGCCGAGCGACCACTGCGTGCGTTCCTCTGAGTACGGGCTGGCCGTTGTAATAACGTCGATCGAAGCCGAGCTGATCATATCGACGTAGTAATTGCCGACGAATGACGTGCTCTTGCCAATTTGCTTGCGCATCAGGACAGATGGACCGTCAATCTGCACGCCACCACCGTCATACAGGTGATAGAGGATATCGCTGCGATCTTCGGGCAGCACGCCGGCCAGGGCATTGCTGCTTACCAGCAGGCCCAGGACCGAAACAAATATGCCACGCCGCAAATTCATGGTTGCTCAGGAGTCCCTAGTTGCAGCCGCAACCGCCACCGGCAGCGCCCTCACCGCCACGGGCGCCTTCGCGGGCCTCGTAGACATGTTGCAGGTAGGCGCTGGAAACCGGATCCATATCGAGTGCCATGATTGGATCGGCAAGTCGATCGCGTTCGTAGGGTTTCACCCAGGGCTCAATACTGCTGCAACCTGCTGTGCCGGCAAGCACCGCAAGCGCCAGCACAAGGCGGCTAATTGTCTTGATGTTCATACTCATACCCCTACTGTATCGTCCGCTTGCGCGTCGAACCGTGACCTCTGCCTCAGAAGAACATCGTGACGCCGATGGTGCCCTCGAGATTGTGCGTTGTCTTCTCGCTACCCAGGATGTCGCTATCGAAAAGATGGTCCCGAAAGTCCACGTGTATCGCAACGGAGTCGGTCAGCAGGAACGAAAGCCCGCA
>Ga0265303_10002111_pt1 | contig 12329 bp, 12 predicted proteins | sample Helome_2_FD_192494 | JGI IMG/M metagenome (GOLD analysis project Ga0265303, IMG submission 192494) | Marine sediment microbial communities from subtidal zone of North Sea - Hel_20160317 (Illumina Assembly) | ecosystem: Environmental > Aquatic > Marine > Subtidal zone > Sediment ...
GGGCAGTTGATCTGCTGGAGAAGCCCATTAACGACCAGGAGTTACTGGACAAAGTGCAATCGGCCCTCGATAGTGATGGCGAACGGCGACAAGCCTATCTCGCACAAAAACAGATTCAAAGCTGCTATGACCAACTGACGCCTAGAGAGAAGGAAATCATGAACGAGGTTGCACTAGGGAAGATGAATAAAGTGATCGCCTATGAACTGGATATCACCACGCGTACGGTCGAACTTCATCGGGCGCACGTGATGGAAAAGATGCAAGCGCGCTCGCTGGCCGATCTGGTTCGTTATGCCCAGGTTCTGAACGCTGATGCATGAGCCGTAGACGCCGCGTCTTAATCTTTAACTGGCACGTAGTCGTATTTTCCGACGCCCTGAATAATCATAAAATCACAACCCGCCGCACTGCTGGCTTCAACAAAATGGGGGGTGCCGGGATCTACCGCCAGCATGTCACCATCATATAAAGTGTGAGCGGCGTCGGGCGAACGCGTCAGGATGTGCATTGGGCCGCGCCTGCAGAAGAAGGTATCGGTAATTTCGTTGTGGTAGTGCCAGGGAACCTTTTGGCCTTCGAGTAAAGTCAGCAAGCGCACCCTCAGTCCGGGAACCTCGGCCAGGGTTTCGCGTCTTTTTATCGAATACTCACCGTCTGTTTTACGCGTAGTGTCGTTCCTGGATTCAGCGACATCAGGCTTACGGTTTGCATCTTCGGTTGCTTGATTTTGCTGTTTCATATGCCCTCCCCATTATTACTGATGATGCAGAAGTTTTGTCAATTCTGTGCCGGAATTAAATCAACAGGTATTGCGGTCTCATCACGCTTTGCAATAGGCTGTTCTATCGGTGGGAAAAGCTCGCTCATAGCTCGGGTCCGGCCACCATCGACGACCTGTCGGCAATGGAATCGCTCAAGTTGCCGCGGTTCCTGCACACCGCAGGAATGAGCGATAACACCGACTTCATATACCATATTTTTCGCATACTGGCTGACCCTGACTGCCTTGTTCATAGGATCAAGGCCTTTTTGCAGCCTCGGATTGTGGGTGGTTATGCCGGTGGGACAGGTGTTCTTGTTGCATTGCAGTGCCTGAATGCAGCCCAGCGAGAAGAGAAATCCTCGCGCTGATACGACAAAATCCGCTCCCATACAAAGTGCCCAGGCGACATCCGCAGGATTGACTAACTTCCCGGAGGCGATAACTTTGATTCGATCTTTGAGCCCATGTGCTTGCAGCATATCGACTACCAGCGGCAGGCTTTCCTTGATACTCAGTCCCATGTAGTCCATCAGGCTCACGGGTGCGGCACCCGTGCCGCCGTCAGAACTGTCGATGGTTATGAAATCCGGTGCAGAACTCGGGCCGCGTTGGTTGATGGTATCGAACAGATTGTCGAGCCAACCATAGGCACCGACTACGCATTTGAATCCAACCGGTTTGCCGGTGACTTCGCGAATATGGGCCAGTGCATCGAGCAACTCACCGACGTTGTTAATCTCGGGGTGGCGGTTCGGGCTGATGGAATCCTGGTCCTGTTCAATTCCTCGAATTTGCGCAATTTCTGCGCCGACTTTTTTACCGGGGAGAATACCGCCTTTACCTGGTTTGGCCCCTTGCGACAGCTTGAGCTCGAACATCCTGACCTGCTCATGCGCCGCCACTTCCTGTAATTTTTGATCGCTCAGAATGCCTTCGGCATCACGTACCCCGTACTTCGCGGTACCAATCTGAAATACCACGTCACAACCACCTTCCAGGTGATAGGGCGACAGCCCACCTTCACCGGTGTTCATCCAGCAGCCTGCCAGCTTGGCACCTTTGGAAAGCGCTTGTACCGCCGGCCTGGATAGTGCCCCGAAACTCATGCCGGATATATTAAATAATGAATCAGTGGTATAGGGATGACGGCATTCGGGACCTATGGTCACTTGCCGGGTAGGTGTTGCGTCTATACCCAGGGTCGGGAAGGGGCAGTTCACGAACAATACTGATCCGGGGTGATGGATATCCCGAGTCGAGCCGAAGGCGGTCGTGGTATCGATGTCCTTGGCCGCGCGGTATACCCAGGTTCTTTGCGCCCGATTAAACGGCATTTCTTCGCGATCCATGGCGAAAAAGTATTGCCTGAAAAATCCGCCCAGGTGCTCGAACAGGTAGCGAAAATGGGCAATGACTGGATAGTTTCGGCGCAGTGCTTGCCGCGTTTGGCTGACATCGGCGATGTATACTACGATGACTGCCAGTACTGCCAGTCCGACCAGCAGGACGAAAATATAGGTGAGCACCGAAAGAGTCGAGTAGAAAAGACTCATGGTTTCTTGAGATATCATGGCTGTTTTCCTCCAGGATGGTTGTAGGTTAGAGCAGACCCAGATGAATTTTCATCTTTCAGGACTAGTGTGCCGGTAACGAGATACCTGGCCAGGGCCTGTTCCAGGTCGAAGTTTTTGGAAACATTAAGGGCGGCTTTGGTTGCTTTATCGAGGCTACTGCCGCTATTCAGGCTTTGTAGAAATCGGGCATCGACCTGCTCAAGCTTTTGCAACTCAACCACCAAATCCGGGCGCGTGAGCAGAACCGAATCGCCGCCAGTATCCAGATCGACAGTTTGATCCCCATTATAGTCGGGCTGATTGAGACGCCAGATCTCGAAAATGGGGAAGATTGAATTTACGAGTCGACTACTGGGCGATATACCGAAATGCAGCAGCGGTATCTTTTCAGATGGAATTGTCGCCAGTGTCTGAGTGTTGAACGGTCTTGCACCACGTGCATGAAACACCTCGTGATAGGCCCACTCGAGTCGGGCGATATCGGATATATAAGGCAAGTCCTCGGTTAGCTTGAAGTCGCATAAAAAAACCGGGAGTTCGCTACCCAACTGAAGCATATTGCCAAATCTCGGAGGGTAGCTACGTAAAAAATGATCCACCAGCAAAGTGAAAAACTGATTGCCGACCAGCCGTTTGACAACGCCGTAGATCTCGGACAATGCGTCCTCAGTAGCGATCCAGAAGTTGTTTCGGTAAACCTGGAATAGCCGTTCCGCGGGGAATCGTCCATCCAGGATTACACCATCTAATCGGTTTAATCCATCCTCCCAGATATCCGCTGCGAATGACTGTTGCAATTTATGCAATGCGTGCATTACGGGTATCCAGATAGTTTTGCGCGGTCTTTGCCTCACCCACCAGATCGACCAGGCTTGGTAGCTCCGAGTCCCATTCGATGAGTGTTGGCTTGTCGCCGATCAACTCAAGGGTGTTCGCGTAAAGGTCCCAGACCGCCTGGCTCACCGAGGAGGCGTGATCATCAATCAGCAGTATTCCGTCCGGAAATACCTTTTCGGTGTGCCCGGCCAAATGAATTTCGGCAACAAGATCACCTGGTATCGACGCGAGATATTCGAGTGGATCGAAATTCAGATTAAAGGCGCTGACAAATACATTGTTCACATCGAGCAGCAGGCCCGCACCGGTGCGTCGGCATATTTCTGTTAAAAACTCAGCTTCTGGAATAACCGAATGGCGATAGCTCAGGTAACTTGACGGGTTTTCTACGAGAATATTTCTGCGAAGATTATCTTGAACCTGAAGAACCCGTTCACTGAAGTGCCTTAGCGCCTCTTCGGTATAAGGCAGCGGTAAAAGATCATTGAAATAGACCCCATCGATAGAGCCCCAGCTCAAATGCTCCGAAATTAATCCGGGTTCCACACGATCTATCAATTGTTGTAAACGAGAGAGGTGTTCTCGATTCAGCGGATCGCTGGAACCCAGCGACAATCCCACACCATGGAGGCTAATCGGATAATCCTCACGAATTTTCGATAAATAATGAATGGGCGATCCACCATCACCGAAATAATTCTCCGAATGCACCTCCAGCCAGCCGACTGTCGGAGTGGTCTCTTCCAGTTCGATCATGTGGGGGCCGCGTAATCCGATTCCAGCCGATACTGGAATCCGAGATCCGACGGGTTTTTGGATGACAGTAGATTCGGCTAAGGAATTCATGGTTTCTCAACAGTAATTTTCACTTACTACCGGTTGATGGTTGATTCGAGCCCGCTTGGGTGATTAGGCGGATTTGATTCCTGGGCCTCTGCGGCAACGTCTCTTCGCCAGAAAAATTTGCTAACGAAATGATCCAGTGACAATCGACCAGCGCCGTGAAACAACGGTACCAGCAATAGCAATCCCCAGTATTGGTGATCTTTGATACCGATCTCGTTAAGAGTGGGATAGGAAACCACTGCGATAATATTGAAGACGAATAGCACCAGAGCGCTGAATCTGGTGGCCAGTCCCAGAGCCAGCAGAACCGGCATACTGAGTTCAACGCCGGTGCCGAGAATGGCGGCGATTTCAGGGGGTAAGAAAGGCACCTGATACTCGTATTCGAATAGATAGAGCGTGGCGTCCCAGGAGGCAAGCTTGACCGTGCCCGCCTTCCAGAAAATGTTGGCGATCCACAGACGAATCAACAAGTCACTGGCAGGGCTCAACCAGTCTATTCCGCTGATGCTTCGCTGGACCCATAGTTGTGTTGTATTTATAAAGTTCATCTTGACTCTCCAGAGTGGTAACAACTGCCTGGTTTGTTAATGGTCATTTACTCGAGGACCAATCAGGGAATTGCAGTAATCGGTTAAAAAAACGGATCTGCTGGATACCAGCAGATCCGAACGGAGTTAACTGGCGCTGAGACGACCACCCGCGATTTTTCCACAGGTGCCTGTGGGAACCGCGATAAAGGCATCAGCCTGACGGTCCGAGGTAGAGGTACCGGCACAGGAACTGGTCGCAGTCTGGCAATCATTTTTGCCTGATGTGGCAACGCCATAGCACTTTTCCATTTCCGCTGCTGAAACTTCGCCGGAGATGAACAGAGTGCTGGAAGAAAGGGCCAGGACGGCAGCGGATACGATACTAGCTGTGGATTTATGCATGATGTATTTCCTCTTTGACATGGTATTAATTTAACCAGGGACGTTATTCCCTGGGACAGTTGAGATTCTGGCCGAAGAACTAGAACAGGGATATTCGTTTTAGTAACAGTCGTTACTTCGGAAAACCACAGGTAATTGATAGACGACTAGTTATCCGGGTTGCAGCTGGTCGAGTTAACCAATTGTGACTGGAAACTTGAAGTTTCGATTGATCATTTGAGTGATTTACAATTCAACAACTTGCCGATGCCGTTCGAGTTGTCTCGCCGCGTCCAGATCTTCCAGCTTCCCTGTTCCATGCGCAGTTGATATACAACGTCGACAAAAATCTCGATAAATTTTACACCCGAGATCATGAGAATTCTGTGCTTCGCTGTCGCGATAGAAAATCCATCTATCTGGCCGGTGTAGCAAAAGTTCAGTGTTGTAGTTCTTTGCAGAAACTGCGATAAACCAAACTCAACATCCTCGCTGGTTTGAACTATTTCGGGTGACTGGCTGTGATAATAGCTCATCGCTTCATCGAGCCGGTTTTCTCCAATTGCATAATAGTGATCCACAATTACCTGTTGCAGTACGCCTGTTGTCGGTATTGGTGTTGGGCTGGAATAAGCATTGCCGCCACAAACGATCAGGGCGAGCAGTAACCCTACATTGCTCGTACAAGTGTTAAGAATGCGTATGGTCGCTATTTCAGTTTTTTTGAATCGTAGTTGGCGCATCAGAGATTGCCGTATTCTGTGCAGCGTTGTTGGTGGAGGAATATCGTTTCACTACGATGTCTTTGGAAGCGCTTTCAAGTAGTAAACTAAGCAGATAAACTTGTTGCTGCCGCACTAATATCTGGCGAATTCGGTCATGGACTTCGGCTAATGCCGGCATTGGTGACTTATCGTAGTGATTTGTCTGTTCATTTTACTTCCCTCTCTTAGTAGAGTGATTTCCATTGTTTAAACTATTTAAAAAAAGCCATCCTTGGCATACCTGAGGAGGCGGTTGTTGTCCAGACCCTATTTACCTTTTGCCGCCAACACCTGCACCGGCAGCACCAGCACCCTTGGCAGCCTTAAGAATCGGGTAGTACTGTGTGAAAACCATATCTTCAGCTGCAGCTGCTGTGTGACATGCGGCACAGGCAGCAGTAGGAAAAGCTGTCGCTGTATCTGCATAGGGTTCAGGTTGGTGTCCGAATGAGTAATAGGCCCATCCATCTGTTTCTTTGGAATATCGCTTGGAGTCTTTGTGCGCGATTTCGAACCCCTGTAGGTCGCCGTTGAAATACCCAATGCCGCTGGTACCCGCGGTGTCACCGACCAATGTCAATTCTTTGGCAAACATCGTGCCTTCACGAAATTTTCCGGTCTTCTTGTAGTGTGCCCAACTCTCAGGGTCTATATAGACCGAATGGAATTCAGGAAATGCTGCCGATCCACCGTTCTGAGAATTAGGGGTAAGAGGGCTACCGACAAATATCCATTCACGCCAGCCGGCAGGTCGAATCAACGCTCCTGAAGCGTTGAATTTCGCTTGATATATTGGATTGCCGGCAGCGTGAGATTCAATGATTGACCCGAGCAGCAAATAGAAACCTGCTACAACCAAAGCAATTGCGGACAGGTGTCGTATTGCTTGCGAGGTGAGAGAATTTGAAAGTTCCATGGTAGTTTTCCTCGTTTGTTAACCAAATTTTCAAGCCTCGCCAAATTCGAACTTCGTCTTTCACTTCAGGGACAACGCCAACTGGCTTAACTTGCATCGTTTGCGACTTCTGAGTCGTTGTAACGAAGTTTGCATATTTGCGTTGACGGATATCAGTTTCTTACTGTTACTAACTGTTAGAAACAGATGCTTTCCCGCGTACTTATCCAAACGCTATTCTGAATCCCCATCCATCTTCAATGTCCCGGAAAAACTCACAAAGAGTTAATGCTCATCATCGCTTCCCCAGGGTTGGACATTATCGAGGCCGAAGACCAGAAGGTCGGTCTAGCTTCACTCTTAGCACCGGGCCGGGTCTTGAGTCGAGCGAGGAAGAAGTGAAAGCGCTGGCGAACTATTACAGGTTCAAGTTCCTCCAGCCTGCCCATTAAACCCTCCAGTTAACCTACCGGCGCCGTCCGTAACTTGTGGATTTCCGAAGTTACAACTGTTGTTAGAACGAATATTCCTGTTCTCGCTCTTCGGTCAGCATGTCAACTCTCGGGGGGAGCAACGTCTCCGCCTTAATCAATAAATTTTGAACGGGGAAATACAACATGAACAAGCCTTCAGCTAATTCCGTATTCGCTGGTAGTCGGTGGAGTCAGCGAAGCATCAAGAGGATAGACCAGTCGAGTCCTGTAAGTGATTTGTTGACGCGGCTATGGAACGCCAACATTTCCTTAAGATTTGGCAAAGTCAAGCTACCATGAACCCTATATTAGGAAGCTGCCTGCTAAGCTTCAATCTATTGATTGGGGCTGCAATGCTAGCCGGCGCTAGTGTTGTGTCTGCTGGACAGGATCAAGCGGATACGACGAAGTTTGATATCCAGTCACCGAAAATCTACGAAAAATCGAGTTGGGCGATAGGATTCGATAACGATATCCTGGTCCCAGGATCAAGGGACCAGGACTATACTTACGGTATCAACCTTACCTACGCAGGGAATCGAGCAGAAAATCAATGGGCGTCGTTACACCAGTCTCTCGACTGGATAAACCAACGCGTTGGGCTTGATGATCTGTTAGGCCCGGGTATCAAAACCAGCAAAATTGAATACGGATTATTCGGATTTACACCCGAGGATATTACCCAGTCCGAGGCAAACCAGGACGATCGTCCCTACTCCAGTTTAGTTTATGTCTCCAGTACTCGGGAGCATTACGATCGTAGCAGTGAAGTCTCATGGCAAACTACCCTGACTCTCGGCATTATGGGTTTAAGTGTTGTTGGCGATATTCAGGAAATAGTGCATTCAACTTACGGTGGAAGCAAGCCGAGGGGTTGGGCTAACCAGATCTCTGATGGCGGAGAACCCACGGCTCGCTATAGTATTTCACGCCAAAGCCTGGTGCATCAGAATGTCTCGGGATTGGAACTAAAAAGCACGTTTCAAGGGTCATTGGGATATATCACCGAAGCCAGTTGGAGCCTCAGTACAAGAGCCGGAAAATTTCATACTCCCTGGGTCTCTTTTAATCCCGAACTGACCAGTTATGGTGAGAAGTCGATCCCCAATGTCACGGCAAGAGTATCCGAACAATACGTCTGGGCTGGAATATCGTTCAAGCTGCGGGCTTATAATGCCTTTTTAGAAGGGCAATTTAAAGACAGTGCAGTTACTTACAGTGGCGATGAAATCAATCGCGGCATCGTCGAGGCATGGGTAGGTTATACCCTTGCGCTCACCGATGGATATAGTTTTACCTACTCAATTAGGGGACACACATCCGAGCTCAAGCAAGGCAGCGGGAATAGAAACGTGCTCTGGGGAGGCGTGCTGATATCAAAAACCATCGATTAGTTTAAAAAGTTTTTTCGACCTTGAAACGATTTTGAATGGAAATATAAAATTCAGGTGTTGGCAACCTACCTTTCTCCAGTTGCAGCTAGGTGCAACGACTAGGTTGAGGATATCTTTCAATTTCAGTATCTTGTTAATGCCTGCTCCGCTAATCGGACGTCACAGTTAATCATCTGTTGTTAAACGAGCAGTAGTGGGTTATCTCTTGTGAAGGTCACGTTTATTTCAGGGTAAAAACAAGTGACCAGCGGCAGTCTTTTGAGCTCCCCGGTACACCTATGGGCTTACGAATCAGAGCCAAAGGGGCCAACTTTATTTTGTAGGCAACTAGTTTTCGGAGTTTCTGGCAAATAATTTAGATTGTTCGGATTCGAAAAATCTGCCCTTACAATAACAAAATGTAAGTTTACCGCCATTGTTGGGGGTTACTAACAGTTAGAAACTGATGTTTGCCCGCATTCTTATTTAGACTCCAGCTTGAAGTTTCATTCACATTCAATGTCGACCGAAATGGTTGACCGCAAGGAGAAAAGTCATGCGTAACCAATACTTATCAATCATCCCCGCCATATTCGTAGTTGGCATTTTCTTGATGAACCCAACCCTGGGTCAAGCAGCTGAGGAGAAGTCGCTTTACGAGCGCCTCGGCGGCTACGACGCCGTCTCTGCAGTAGTAGACGATTTCGCCGGGAAGCTGTTCAAAGATCCCGTGGTCGGCGCACGTTTCTTCGGTATGAGCGAAGACTCGCGCGAGGGATTCCGCCAGAAAAACAAGAATTTGGTGTGTAGAGTGACTGGAGGACCCTGCAAAATCATCAGCCGGCCGGCAGCCACAACCCACGGCGGGCTCGGCATCAAGGCGAGCGAATTCGCCATCGTCGCGCAGCACCTGGTCGACACTTTGAACAAATTCAATGTCCCGGAAAAGGAACACGGGGAGCTTATGGTCATCATCGCTTCTCTACGGCCGGACATCGTGGAAGTCGAGGACAATTAAGCAACGGCATAGTTCGAAGGAAAACAGGCCCCATGCGATTGTGGGGCCTGTTTATTGAACCGGAGCTGACTCGTGGAAGTGATTTCCTACACCTCCTGTAATAATTCTGTTCAAGCGGCAATTAATCGCGGCCTGCGTCGCATACCACCTAGTTAGCTGGGGTCATTGTATGGATATTCGAACGAAAAGGGTATACGAACCGACTGATCCGCACGATGGTTTTCGGATTCTGGTAGATCGAGTGTGGCCGCGAGGCATGACGAAAGAGCAAGTGCGGGCTGACTTGTGGTTGAAAGACGCAGCACCCAGCACGGCTCTGCGAAAGTGGTTTGGTCATGAACGATCGAAGTGGGAGACATTCAGGAACTGTTATTTTTTGGAGCTTGATGCCATATTAGAAATCGAGGAGGGCTACTTTGATAAGATGGCGAAATGTCGACTGACGCTTTTATATTCGGCTCGAGATGTCGAATGCAACCAAGCAGTCGCTCTGAGAGATTACCTGCATTCGCGGTTCAAGAAGAGAATTAGCTAGCTCATGAAAACAGAGAACAATAGTAAATCGTGGTCTGACCCCTATTGTTCTCATTATTATCCCAATTACTCAATGGCAAATAAAAGATTTAAGTTGCCTGCGATATAACGCCAGACAAGAGCATAAAGGAGTATGGCGATTGGAATAACAATATACTGAATGGCCGTATCTGGAAATTGGAATAAGTCTACCGGGATATCTTTTCCAAAGTTTCCGTAAAGTGATAAGCCTAGGCCGAAAAAAGCCCCAGCAGCCAGGTAGTAACTCACCGAAGCCCTGGCAAACCAGGTTCGTTTCACGGCTAAAATAAGAACATTGTAGAATCCAAAAATGAAAGGCAGAAAAATCGGCACTAAATCCATGGAAAACAGGGCTTCTGGATAACGAAAACTTGAAACACCTAAATAAAAAAATGGCCAGATAACGACAGGAAAAGAGGAGCCGATGACAAAGGCTTTAAAATGTTTCATAAAAATATTGGCTCATTCTAAAGGTATGAGAGCTGTTAATTTGCTAAGAAAAGTTTTTGATTGATCGTTGGGTTTTTTATTATTTTTATGGTTCCGTCTGGATATTCAATCACAACTTGATCAACGCTATTTAAGTTACCTAGACCAAAGGTAATCTCTGGTGTTTGGTCGGTTAACATACCGATACTATTTAATACTACCTTTGTGTAACTTTTGCCTTGAGCGCTTTCAATAGTTAATTTAGTGCCAAGCGAAGCGACAGAGTCTGGCAATACAATAGTGATATAATTGCCCTGCGTTTTATTCAAAAACGCACGCATAGGACCATCCATGTTGATCCATAAGACGTCTTGTTTGCCATCACTATCTATATCGGCGATAAGTGGCGATTGACCATAAAATTCATTTTCAAGACCTAACTCTGAAAAATGCATGAACTTTTGGCTGCCCTTTGCAGTAGGTAGTTGCAAAAAGCTCTTTGCATTTAATTTGAAAAGCCAATGAATAGGCCATTTAATATAATTTTGAGCAACTAGTAGATCAAGCGAGCCATCAAGATTGAGGTCTTCAAAGACTGCTCCCCAGGCAAATCCATTGTCGGTTAGCCCATATTCTTCGGTAACGTTGGTAAATTCAAATGCACCATCATTTTTAAGCAGCATCCATTCTAAGGTATCTTTTTGCTCATCTCGCAAATCCCCTCTGGTCAAGAAGGCTGGGATGGAACTGCCGACATTGGTAAAGAAAAGATCTTGGTCACCGTCTTTGTCAATGTCCCCTATGGCAAGCCCCATCCAGAACCCATGCCCTTCGTCAACTTGGTGATACTCGAAGCTTCGATTTTTCAGATTTTGAAAAATTTCCACTTCCCCTGTGTTTTGCGCCACCACCAGATCCTCCCAACCGTCACCGTCCAGATCTACAAATACTGAAAGAAATGTATTTTGTTTGGAAGCAGTGCCGGAGGCTTGGGTTACGTCGGTAAAAGTCAAATCGCCATTATTTAACAAAAGAATGTTAGTTTTAGCGTGACTGGGATCATTGTAGGTGGCGCTCTTGAAAGATGGGAAATTAACAAATGCACTTATATACATATCACCATCGCCATCATGATCAATATCAGACACGGCCACATCAAAGGGCACCGAGTTAGCAGGTAAATCAACCGGGATCTGCTTACCCTCAAAAACACCCTCATTATTCAGGTACAGATAAACGCCATTGTCGCGAGCAATGATGAGATCAACATCACCGTCATCATCCATATCCAGTGATGTTGCCCCATGAGTTGCTGAAAGACTGGATAAGCCTTTACCTTCAATGATGTTGGTAAAGGCATTTTCCTGATACGAGAAAAGCCCGTCTTGCTGACCTTCACCGCCACCGATAAAAATCTCCATTTTTTTATCACCGTCGATATCAATAACTGCTGCCCCGGTAAACGGATGAGTTGCGTCGTCCCATTTATGCTCAAACTTGATCGGGATTTCAACATAGCGATCTATGTCAGGTTTGACAGCTGCGGTAGTCATTGAGCAGGACGCAAGCGTACTGCTCAATGCTATCAAAAGTGAGTAATACTTATGGTGAGCCATTTGATATCTACCAATTAAAAAACAATGATTGTGGATTATAGAATCGTCACCTTTCCAGCCGCGCCCACTAGCTGTACTGTTTTGCGTCCCTCGTCATCGCCTATATCAAAGCGTTGTAACTCGGTAGTGCTGCCAGATTTTAAATCGACTAATGTAGTAACGTAATTATCCGGCGTAATATCGGGATGGACCATAGCTGTAATCCTTATTGTTTTAGCATTTGATTTAAAGCTAAAGCTAATTTCATCACCAACGCCAAGTTTTCCTGG
>Ga0265303_10002112_pt1 | contig 12323 bp, 10 predicted proteins | sample Helome_2_FD_192494 | JGI IMG/M metagenome (GOLD analysis project Ga0265303, IMG submission 192494) | Marine sediment microbial communities from subtidal zone of North Sea - Hel_20160317 (Illumina Assembly) | ecosystem: Environmental > Aquatic > Marine > Subtidal zone > Sediment ...
GCAGTCTATACCGTAAGGGGGAGCGCTGCCATATGCAGTTATCCACAGGTTGCCAAGGGCCGAAATTAGAGCGCTTGCGCCGCTCTGTTGACACTGTCTGGGCATCTGCGTACCCTTGCCGCCCTCCTAGAAGTACGGCCCGTTATTGGCCGACTTATGACCCAGGTAAAAAGTCATGAAACGCACATTCCAGCCCAGCAAAATCAAGCGCGCGCGCACCCACGGTTTTCGTGCCCGCATGGCGACCAAGGCCGGGCGCCTCGTGTTGAAGCGCCGTCGCGCAAAAGGTCGCGCGCGGCTGGCGCCGTAACGCACCCAGCATCCGTCACGACGAAGAGCAAAATCCAGGGTTGACGAGCAGCCGAAGAAACCGGTTTGGAAAAGACAGCCGGCTTCTTGATGCGGCCGCATTCGGCCGTGTTTTTCAACAAGCAACTCGAAGCCGAGACCAACTATTTACCGTGCTGTACAGGCATAATGAAGAGGGCGCTCCGCGACTTGGCCTGGCAGTTTCGAAGAAGCTCTGCCGACAGGCGGTAAATCGAAATCGGATCAAACGAATAATCAGGGAATCATTTCGCCAGCACCAGGCAACCCTGGGTAGCCTGGATATCGTCGTGATCAATCAGGCAGCGGCAGCCGCCGCTAACAACCGGCAGATATTTGCAAGCCTTGAAACCCATTGGGGCCGATGCACGAAAGCGAAACGGACACCGCAGGAAAGCTAATCGATGGATAACCAACGACTGCTGATTTGGGCATTTTTCGGGCTGATGGCCTGGATAACCTACCAGACGTGGCTGCAGGATTACGGTCCGAAGTCGGAGCCGGTCCCGGCAGGGCCCGCAGAAGAGCTTGTCGAGGCGGGCGAAGCTCCGGGCATTGCGGAGGACCTGCCGGAAATCAGCGAGCCGGCAGACGCCGCAGCGCTGCCGGCCGCACCGGGCGCCCAGGCTGAGCCAGGCCCGGAAGTCACGGCGCCAACCATCCGCATCATGACCGATGTACTTGATCTGGAAATCAGTACACAGGGAGGGACCCTGCAAAAAGCCGTGCTCCTCAAATACCCGGTTGCGAAAGACCGCCCGGACACGCTGGTTGAGTTACTCAGTACGCGACCGGACGAGATGGGGCTCATCGAGTCCGGCGTTCGGGCGACGGCGCAGGGCGCAGAGGCAACGCATCTGACCATGTTTGAGGGCCGACAGACGTCCTACGAACTGGGCGACGCAGAAGAAATCGTGGTGCCGTTGAGCTGGTCGGATGAGCGCGGGGTCGTTATCGAAAAGCGCTATCGCTTCAGGAGGGGAAGCTACACCATAGACCTGGAGCAGGAAGTGACCAATGGTGGCGACAGCCTTTGGCGCGGTGCCGAATATGTGCGGGTGAAGCGGCGCTTCGGGGAACAAGAGCGCTCCATGTTCGATGTTGACTCTTATTCGTTCGCCGGACCGATCATCTACAACGGTGAAAAGTCCGAAAAACTGAAGCGCGACGATCTCATTGAGGACGGCAAGTACGAGTTCTACTCGAATCAAGGCTGGTTCGGATCCATTCAGCATCACTTCCTGAGCGCGGTCGTGCCGGCGCCGGGACCGGAGTATAAGTACGAAGTGGCGGTGACTGGCGGCAATTCGACCAGCAGCGCCATTGGCCGCAACGCCGAAACGATTGCGCCAGGATCGAGCAAGACATTTCAGACCACGCTTTTTGTCGGCCCCAAATTACAGGCGCAGCTTGAAGACATCGACAAGACGCTCAAGCTTACGGTGGACTACGGCTGGCTCACGATTATTTCGCAGCCTTTGTTCTGGTTGCTCGCCAAGGTCTTCTCCTTTGTCGGCAATTGGGGTGTGTCAATTATTGTCGTTACCTTCCTCATCAAGCTGGTGTTCTACAAGCTGACCGAGTCGAGCGGCCGGTCGATGGCAAAGATGCGCAACCTGCAACCGCGCATGAAAGCGCTGCAGGATCGTTACAAGGATGACCGGCAGGCGCTTAGCCAGGCAATGATGGAGCTGTACAAACGGGAGAAGGTAAATCCCGCCGCAGGCTGTTTGCCGATATTGATTCAAATGCCGTTCTTCCTGGCGTTTTACTGGGTGTTACTGGAAAGCGTTGAAATGCGACAAGCGCCCTTTGCCTTGTGGATCACTGACCTTTCGACGCGCGACCCGTATTTTATCCTGCCGCTCATTATGGGTGCCGCGATGTTCATGCAGCAAAAGCTCAACCCGGCGCCGGCCGACCCGGTTCAGGCAAAGGTCATGCAGATAATGCCGGTCATGTTCACAGCCTTTTTCGCGTTCTTCCCCTCGGGACTGGTGCTTTACTGGGTGACCAACACGCTGTTGTCTATTGCCCAGCAATGGAAGATAAACGCAGTCGTAGAGGCAGAGGCGAAAGCGCAGAAGAGCAGCAAGAAAAAGAAAAAAGACGCCTAGAAAACCCAGGCTCAGCCGAGTTTCGAGCGGACCTTTATTTCACCGTGTAGTGTGCGGTGTACGGGGCAGCGATCGGCAATCTCGAGCATCCGTTCTCGTTGCGCAGCCGTAAGCTCACCCTCGAGGGAAATTGTTCGTCGAAACTCGTCGATCTTGCCCGATCCGCTTTCGCAGTCCTGACAGTCCTCGGCGTGAATCTTGTCATGCTCGACCCGAACGGTTGCCGACTCCAGGCCGAGTTTCTTGTGCTTGGCGTACATGCGCAGTGTCATCGACGTACACGTAGCCAGCGCGGCTGACAAAAGGTCATAAGGCGTCGGGCCCTGATCTTCGCCACCGACGGAGCGCGGCTCATCGGCAACCAGCCGGTGATGACCCAGGCGTACCTCGGTGCTGAATCCGTCCACCTTCGTTCTGGTAACCACTTCTCCATCGGCGGCGTGCAGATCGTCCTGCGCCGTCGGTGCGCTCAGGTACCGTGATGCCCAGGCCGCCAGCACGTGACCCGCGTACCTAGAGTCTGCCGTACGGCTCAACAGGTGGTCGGCGCTGTCGAGACTGACGAAACTCTTCGGGTGTTTTGCGGCCATGAACAGCGCAGACGCGTTGTCGATCTCAACCACGTCATCAAGGGGTGCGTGCATGATCAACAGCGCTTTGCGCAGCGAGCTGACCGTAGACCCGATGTGCTGCGTTTCGAGATCGTCCAGAAACTGCTGCTTCATCAGGAACGGCCTGCCGCCCAGGTTTACTGTGGCCTCGCCGCGCTCGCGCAAGGCGTCCTCTGAACCCGAAAACATTTTTGCTACATGAGCGGGTTCGAATGGCGAGCCAATCGTGGCAACTGCAACCGCAGAATCAACCTGCGCCGCCGCCTGCAAAACGGCGGTGCCACCGAGCGAGTGACCGAGCAGAATCGCCGGCGCCTCGTGCTCCCGATCGAGATAGCTGACGGCGGCGAAAAGATCGTCGACGTTTGAGGAAAAGTTGGTGTCGGAAAAATCCCCTTCACTCTGGCCAAGGCCCGTGAAATCGAAGCGCAGCACGGCGATGCCTGTGTCGTTCAATGCACGCGCAATGTTGCCTGCTGCCTTGAGGTTCTTGGAGCAGGTGAAACAGTGCGCAAACAACGCGTAAGCAACCGGCTTTCCGGCCGGCATATCGAGGATGCCGGACAAGGCGTGCCCGGTCGGATTTTCGAAGACGACTTTCTGGCTCTGCATAACAAGACAACCTGTGTTTACATTAGTGAATGACGCGAGATACCGACACGATCGTGGCTTCGGCGACGCCGCCCGGAATCGGCGGCATCTCCATTGTCAGAATCTCCGGAAATCGAACCGGACGGATTGCGCGCGCCATGCTCGGCAGTCTACCGGAACCGCGTACCGCAACGTATCGTTCATTTGCCGACGCCCGGGGGCAGAAAATCGATGCAGGCATCGCGGTGTATTTTCCGGCGCCCCTGTCATTTACGGGAGAGTCCGTCCTCGAGTTGCATGGTCATGGTGGTCCCATTGTCGTCTCGCTACTGGTAGACGCCGCAGTTGGTCTCGGTGCGCGCCAGGCAACGCCCGGCGAGTTTTCCATGCGCGCGTTCCTGAACGACAAGCTTGACCTGGCGCAGGCCGAGGCAATAGCGGACCTTATCGGCAGCGGCACGGCACAGGCGGCGCGCGCCGCTTTGCGTTCGTTGTCGGGCGCCTTTTCGCGGGCGGTCGATGCGCTTGCAGAGCAGCTGTTGCGGCTACGAATGCACGTCGAGGCAGCCATCGACTTTCCGGAAGAGGAAATCGACTTTCTGTCGGATGACGCGTTGCTCGCCCGTCTTTCGGAATGCGCGGCGGCGTTCGATACGCTCGTGGACGAAACCAGGCAGGGCCGAGTGCTGCGTGACGGCTACCAGGTCGTCATTGTTGGTAAGCCGAATGCGGGCAAATCCAGCCTGATGAACTTGTTGAGCGGTCAGGACGCCGCGATCGTCACGGAGGTTGCGGGCACGACCCGGGACATCCTGCGGGAGCAAATAGACATCGATGGCCTTGCCGTAGAGCTGGTTGATACCGCCGGGCTGCGCGACAACCCGGACCGCGTGGAAGAAGAGGGCATTCGACGCGCGCGCAAGGCCGTTGAGAATGCAGACGCAGTCCTCTGGATTCAGGATGCGGCGGATCCTGATCACGGCCGTATTGTCGAAGAGCTGCCCCGCGAAATACCGGTGACGATTGTCCGCAACAAGATCGACCTTACCGATGAGGCGGCTGGGGCCGTCTCGAACGACACCATCAACCTGTCCGCAAAAACCGGCGCGGGCCTTGGTGTTCTGCGAGAGACCATTCGCAGGCTCGCCGGTTACGAGAATCGGGGGGAGGGTGCTTTTACGGCGCGGCGCCGGCACCTGGATGCACTCGGCCGCGCGCAGGCGCACTTCGTTGCGGGCCGGCAGGCCCTTCAGGAGGCCCGCGCCGGCGAGTTGCTGGCGGAAGAGCTGCGACTCAGCCACCATGCCCTTGGCGAGATAACCGGCGCCGTGTCGAGCGATGACCTACTCGGCAAGATCTTCTCTGAGTTCTGCATTGGCAAATAGAAGGCCGGGATCGAGTCGAGGTCTTTGTCAGCCGGGGCCAGGCTGACAGCTAAAAACTGCGGTTCGACCCCGGTTTTTTCGTTTGTCGGCAATGCTATTGACGGAAGCGGGGCGCGTCGATCGACATTTCGGTAACGGGGCCGTACTGACTGAGACCTTCGCGGATCAAAGACGCATCACCGATGAGGACGAAAACAAGGTCGTCCGGTAACGGATAGACCTCGGCGATTGCGAGAGCGATGGAATCACTGTTCGCCGCCGCAATCGCAGCGCCGTAGTCATTGATGTACGAAGTATCGAGGCCGTATTGCTCCAGCATAGCGAGCTGCGCGGCAAGCTGTGCCGCAGTTTCCAGGCGCGGCGGAAACTGTCCCATAATGTAATTCTGGGCCGAGAGCACCATGTCATCGTCAATGCCCGAATCATGCAGCTCGTCGAGAACGTCGAGCGCCATGTCGATAGCATCAACGGTTGTGCTTGTTTCCGTAAAGGAGCGGATGACGACGGAGCCCCGCCGCTCCGGGCGCCGCAGCGAAGATCGAGCGCCATAGGTCAGACCGGCTTTGATGCGCAGCTCGGTGTTCAGCATCGACGTATACCGTCCGCCGAAAACCGTGTTGGCCAAATCGAGTTCGGCGCGTGTCGGGTAGCTGGCCGCGACTCCGACATTGGCCAGCCAGAAGTGAGTTTGGGTCGCGTCCGGTTTGTCGACCAGGAGCACCTTGCGGCCGCGTTGCTTGCGCGGATCGGCAAGGTCCGGTAGCCGCCCGCTTGCCGGTCGCCAGTCACCAAAGGCCGCGGCCAGACGCGACTTCATCGCCTCCATGTTGAAGTCACCAACGACCGAGACGATCAGTCGGTCACCGCCGACGAAACGCTCGAAGTAATCGAGGAGACTCTCGTGTGTGACGTTGGCAAGCGTCGTTTCGCTGCCACCGATCGGGTTGCCGTACGCGTGTGCGCCAAACAGGAAGGCATTTCCGTACGAGGCAAGTAGCGCTTCAGGGTTCGCGCCCTTGGCGGCCCTGATCAGGTTAACCGAGCGATCGCGTAGCTTGCCGAAAGCCTCCTCGTCCAGGGTGGGTCGCCGCAGCAGGTCGGTGACCAACTCGATCAGCAGCTCCGCATCGCGCGACATGAAGCTCGCGGAGATGTGAATTCCCTCGAGGCTTGCCGAGGCGGTGAGCTTACCCCCTACGGCCTCGATGGCCTCGGCAAAAGCCGCCGCGTCGCGCTCGCCGGCGCCGTGCTGCATGGCATCTGCCAGCAGGCTGGCGACACCATTAAGGCCTTCAGGATCGGTGATGGCGCCACCGCGAATAGTGGCTTTGAGGGCAACTAACGGGACATCGTGTTTTTCGCTGAGCAGGAGGACGGTGCCGTTCGGCAGGGCAACTCGCTCGTAATCAGGCAGGGACACGCCGGCCGCATGGGCGCCGCTCGCAAACCAGAGCAGCATGAATCCGAAGCGAAGCGCGCGAAGAAGGCTCATTCGGTCACCCCGGTCGCATCGACAGGCGACCGCAAAACGCCGACGGTCATGTTGTTGCGTCGAAAGACTTTCGCGGCAACGGCCTGTACCTGCTCCGCCGTAATGGCGCTAATGTCCTCGGGCAGGGAAAACAGGTTTTCATAGCTGCCCGTGAACACGGCGAATCTGCCAAGCGCCGATGCCTTGCCGTCGATCGTGGCAAGCGCCCGCCAGAAGTCCGCAAGCACAATGTTCTGGGCTTTTCTAAGCTCGGCGCTGCTTACGCCTTCGGTCACAATGCGTGTGAGCTCCCAGTACGCGCGCCTCGACGGCGCCGATATCCGCGCCTGGCGGCAGTGTCAGGTAGAAATAGACCAGCCCGGGGTCGAAGCCCTCCATCTGCATGCCGCCGACATCAAGCGCGATTTGTTCCTCTTCGACAAGCAGTTGATGCAGACGGGATGAGTTGCCGCTCGCCAGGATTTTGAGCAACAGGGCCATTTGTCGTGTTTCGGGGTCTGCAGCGCGGCCTGAGTGGAACGCAAGGTGCAGCAGTGGCGTCTGGGCCCCGGTTTCGATGACAAGCCGGCGCTCGCCTGCCTGCTCGGGCTCGAGCGTGCGTACAGGCGGCGGCGGTGTCTGCCTCGGAATCGGGGCCAGATGCTGCTCGGCGAGAAGGAATATTTCCTCGGGGGAAACCGCGCCGGTGAAGATCATGGTGCAATTATTTGGCGCATAGTAGGTCTTGAAGAACGACTCGAGGTCCGCCTGCGTCCAGCCTTCTATATCGGAGGGCCAGCCGATAATTGGAAATTGATAAGGATGCGCGACGAAAGCGGTGGCGAGCATGTGCTCGTAGAGCTTGCCGTTATTATCGTCGTCGACGCTCAGGCGGCGCTCCGAGGAAACCACGCCGCGTTCGCTTTCGACCGCATCGGGATCGATCGCAAGACTCTGCAGGCGGTCGGCCTCCAGCTCGAAAATCGTCTTGAGGGCCGAGCGCGGGAACCAGTTCTTATACACGGTGACGTCGTTCGATGTGGAGGCATTGTTAGCTCCGCCTGCCGCCTCCATGACGCGGTCGAATTCGCCAGGCCCATGCCGGGAGGCACCGGTAAACATCATGTGTTCGAAGAAATGAGAAATCCCGGTAATGCCCGGGTACTCGTTGCGACTGCCGGCGCGAACGAAGTTGTACATGACGACGTTTGGAATATCGTGATCGGGCCAGACTATGACCTGCAGTCCGTTCGCCATGTTGTAAGACGTTATTTCCCTCGGCACCCCTATTCCCTCGGCCTGGTCATAGGTCGGCCGCAACGGAAGTTCTTCGATGGGCTCGGGCCGTATCAGCTCGAACTCCGGAAGCAGCCGCTCGCCAATCACCGCAGCCACGCCGAGCACGCCCAGGACGGCAACGGCCGCGTTCAGCTTTTGCCCGGTCTTGTAGACGATCGATTGCGTCTGGTCGACGTCGACGCCCTTCTTCAGGCCCTGCGGCGTGATCTCGTATACCCAGGCAAAAATCAGCGCAACCGGAAAACCGATGGCCAGCAGCAACAGCGCGAACTCGCTGGTCCAGACAGGCAACACGAGGCCGGAGACACCGCGATCAACGATCCAGACGATAAGCAGGCTGGCGACCGCGTAGAGCAGGGCTACCTTCAGGACATTGCGGCGCCGGAGTTCCGAAAACAGAGACATAGTAATTATTTTATTCCCCGGAGCCCCCATGGTGGAGAAACCGCAGGGATTGTCAACCGAGGAGGCCTTCCCGGCGGTAGAGACGCGCGCAGATCCAGGTGAACAGGGCGCCGAACAAGAGCGTGCTGACCACCGAGATGAGGACATGCAAGTTGTTAACCGGCTCGTTTTTCACCATGTCGACGAGCAATAGATGTTGGCTCAGGCTGGGCACGAACATGAACTCCAGTTTCGGGCGCAAAGTCAGGATGCTGACAACCACAATGGGCAGAGTCGGTGCAATGAGCACGACACTGAGCCAGGTCTGAGCTTCGCGGTAGCTTTTTGTGAACGACGCGACGAGCGTCATAATTGCGGCGCCCAGCAGAACGAACGGCGCGAATAGCAAGAATGCCGCTATGACAACGGCCGGCCCGAAGTTGGGCGTCATGCCCAGTTGCTCGAGCGGCATGAACTTCAGTGCGACGTGGAAAGACAGCAAACTGAGGGTTAGCGACAGGCACATGAATAAACAGGTTGCACCTATCTTGCCGAGAATGAGCTGGTCGCGGGTAACCGGCAGTGACAGGAGCGGCTCGAGCGAACCACGCTCGCGCTCGCCCGCTGTCGCATCGATTGCGAGATACATGCCACCCATCAGTGTGGCAAAAATAAAGAAATAGCTCATCATGCCGAGGAGCATGGCGGATCGACCGCTCGGCGTAGACACATCGATTTCATCGATATTCAGTGGCTGTAACACCATGGGGTTGACGCCCCGGGCCGAGAGTCGAAGGGTCGCGAGCTCGCTGTTGTAGCCGCGCAGCGCGCTGCGCACCCGCCGAGCGCCCCTGTCCGCGTCACTGTTTGCCTGGTCGGATACCAGCTCGATCTTGGCCGGCATCGTGTCGGCGAGCTGTTCGCCGAAGGCTCTCGGGATAATCAGTGCGATATCGTGTTGGCCGGTCTTTACCGCCTCAATGGCGGCGGTACGATCGAGCGGGCTGTCTATGACATCAATGTTGCGGCCTCTCAGGTAGCGCACGAGATTCGGCGCGTATTCCTGTCCGATAACCGGCAGTTCCAGGGTGCGCTCAACGTCTTCGAACGAGCGCTCGATCGAAAGGTTGATCATAAAGGCGAACAGGATCGGACCGAAAATTGGTCCCATTACGAGTGCAGAAGCGAGGGTGCGGCGATCGCGCAGGTTCTCGAGCACTTCTTTTATGAAGACGATCAGTATCGTACGCATCATTCCGCCTCTACACGGTTAATCGCGTGCACGAACGCGTCTTCCAGGTAGTCACAGCCGGTACGCTCGCGGATGTCGTCGATAGAGCCATCAATGGCGACCTGGCCACGGGCGATTATGCAGATGTCGTCGCAGAGCGCGGCGACTTCCTGCATGACGTGGCTGGAGAACAATACGCAGCGGCCGAGGTCCTTGAGCTTCAGAATCAGGCGCCGCAAAGAGCGCGTCGCCATGACGTCGAGGCCGTTCGATGGCTCGTCGAGAATAATGTTCTGCGGGTCGTGAACGAGTGCGCGGGCAAGAGACACCTTGGTGCGCTGTCCCTGGGAAAAACCCTTGGTACGGCGAGCGGCGAAACTTTCGATCTCCAGCAAGCGGATAATCTCATCGACCCTGTCGTCGACCTCCGACTTGTCGATGCCGCACAGCCGCGCGAAATAAGCGACATTCTCTCTTGCGGTAAGGTGGGGATACAGGCCTGAGCCGTGCGGCAAGGCCCCTATGCGTTGCCGGGCGCGCAGGCTTTCACCGACAACGTCGACGCCGTCTATCGCGGCAGAGCCTGCGTCGGGCTTCAAAACGGTGTACAGGACCCTGAGCGTTGTCGACTTGCCTGCGCCGTTTGGGCCCAGCAGCCCGGTTATTTTGCCGTCCGGTGCGTCGAAGCTGACGCCGTGCACGGCGCGGACCTCGCCGAACGACTTGTGGATGTCTTCCACCTTGATCATGGCAGCGGCCCCGAGAAGTCGAGAAAGAAAGGCATAATGAAGCTGCGCTCCAGGCAATCGGGGTCGAGGTTCGCGGGGTCTGCACCGGCGACAAACCTCGCGACGATGCGGCGAGTACACCCCACACCAATCTGTCCATGGCCCTGATGCTTGCCGATCAGGTGTCGCGCACGGACAAGATCAACGGCCGCCAGCTCGGCGTAGCGGGGCGGTGTTATCGGGTCGGCGTCTCCGGACAACAATAGTACGGGCAGGTCCGTCGCGAGTGGCACTTTGAATTCCGGGTCGATCGGTCCCTCCGGCCAGACCGAACAGATTGCTTCCAGCGCCCGTAGTTGCATCGTACCGATATAGCTGGCTTCGATGCCGTCGTAGTCGATTGTTGTCTTGTCATAGAACGGAATGTCCTCGGTGCACATAATCGTGTTGTGCATGCCGAGCGACAGTGCGTCGGTCATCGCCATCATCGTCATCCGGTACTGCGAAGCAAGAGGGACGTAGTTGCCGTTGCCAGCCTCGTCGATTAACAAAGGAAGCAGAGCCGACGAACTCGGGTGATAGGCAAGCAGGCGGATGGCGACCGCGAGCTCACCGGTACCGAACGAGATTGTTTCGGGGCGCCCGGTATTCGGGTGTGGCACGCCGATCAGGGCCGGAGCGCGCTTCAGCTCGGTTACCACGCGCGCGAATGTCTCTGCAATGTTTGGGAAGCGCGCATCACACGACGGTTCTGCAGCACACCGGAAAAAAATGTTGTTGAGGGCCTTCTGACTTTCTGTCGCAATTTCGGGGCCCAGCGAGAGCTGTGGCGGAACAACACCATCGAGCACGATCGTCCGGGTCGAGCCGGGATAGCGACGCGCGAAATGCTGCGCAACGCGAGTTCCATAGGAAACGCCATAGAGATTGAGCGACGGGTAGCCCAGCGCCTCGCGAACCGCTTCGAGATCGGCGACCGCGATGCTCGTTGTGAAATAGCGTGGATCGAAGGGCAGCTGCTCGAGGCACGCGTTGGTGTACTCGACGGTGAGCTCGACCGAATACTGCCCCTCCACGAGGTCATCATCGACGGGACAATCCATGCGAGCGGATGCACCGGTGCCGCGCTGATCAACGAGCAGGATATCGCGATTGCGGCGCACGTCCTCGAAGGCCGGCGAATATGTCGTGTAGAACTGTATCGTTCCCTGGCCGGGTCCGCCTGCGATAGGTACGAACGGGTCGGGTTCGGGGGTCAGGTTGAGCGCCGGGACCACGGCTACCCTGAGTTCGATTTCGCCGGGCTCGGCACCGGTGGGGTCCAGGGGCCGGCGGATAGTGCCGCAGCGCGCCTTCATGCTCGGCGCGCCGGGCCCCGCGCTGATACGGCACGCTTCGAGCTCAATGGACTGGGCGAGCGTTGTGCCGGCCGTTGAAAGCGTGGCCAGCAGGACAAGGGCGTATCGGATCATGGACCAACCTGAGCGCAAAGCAGCGCGCTATCTTGGACAACGGCCTGTAAATAGTAAAGTTTTTATGGCTTCGAGGGCCGCCAGCCTCTAGAATGCGCGACCCGGACTGGTTACTTTTTGACCAACATTTGAAGACGATGCATGTACCGTATGACGTAATCGTAATAGGCGGTGGACACGCTGGCACCGAAGCCTCGTTGGCGGCCGCGCGAGCGGGCGCCCGCACGTTACTGATTACCCACAACATCGCAACGCTCGGACAAATGAGCTGCAACCCGGCGATTGGTGGTATCGGCAAGGGGCACCTGACCAAAGAGATTGATGCCCTGGGCGGGGCGATGGCCCGTGCGATCGATCGTGCCGGCATTCAATTTCGCGTTCTCAACAGGAGCAAGGGGCCGGCCGTGCGGGCAACACGCGCCCAGGCCGATCGCGAACTATACCGCCGCGCGATACGCGGGATTATCGAAGGCCAGCCCGGGCTGTCGGTCTTTCAACAGTCGGTAGACGACCTCATCGTCGAAGGCGAGCGCGTTACCGGCGTTGTTACCGGCCAGGGCCTCAGATTTTTTGCGAATGCCGTGATCCTGACCGTTGGTACATTCCTTGGCGGCCGTATCCTTATAGGGCGCACCGAGAAGGCCGGGGGTCGCGCCGGCGACGCGCCGTCGAACAAGCTAGCCGAGCGCCTTCGTGAAATGCCGTTC
>Ga0265303_10002113_pt1 | contig 12318 bp, 9 predicted proteins | sample Helome_2_FD_192494 | JGI IMG/M metagenome (GOLD analysis project Ga0265303, IMG submission 192494) | Marine sediment microbial communities from subtidal zone of North Sea - Hel_20160317 (Illumina Assembly) | ecosystem: Environmental > Aquatic > Marine > Subtidal zone > Sediment ...
CTCGGTCGCTACCGTGAGATCAAGTCCACGATCCTCGAGGCTCTTAAAACAGAACAAGACTTCGAGCAAGCCCTGGAGCGCAGAGTCCAGCTCTCGATCGTTGCACCGTCGCTGCCAGTCGCAGAAGCCGCAGGCTTTGACCTCGGCGGCGCTCTGGACCTGGCGACACGCGCCAGCGGGGAGGGATGGCGAGCTCGCCGGGCGTCTAAGAAACTCAAGAACCTCCTTGAGACCGACCAGCCCATCGAGGTTGTTCAGCGGTCTCTAGCGACCTCCGTCAATGAGCGTTCCATCCGACGCGCCCTGGAGGGTGGCGGTTTGTCGACCGCGGTTCTGTGGAACCAGTTCGAGCAAGCCGACGTCCGGCGTCGAGCTGCCATCGGCACCTTCATCGAAGCCCAACGACGCTCCCCGCAGGGTAAAGGCCCATCGACGGCCACCGTGACCACCTTGGCCACAGCGTTGCGCTCTGGTCGCGTTAGTCGACGGCGGGCCTTGCGTGACCTCAAAGACAACTCGTTCCTCGAAGCGCTACCGCTGTGGGTGGGCACGCTCACCGAGATCGACGACGCGCTGCCCGTCCAGCCGGGGATGTTTGACCTGGTCATCTTCGATGAAGCATCTCAGATCGATCTTTCTCGCTCGGCCAGCGCCCTCTGCCGAGCACAGCGGGCTGTCATAGTGGGCGATCCTCGGCAGCTGCGACACGTTTCGTTCGCCAGCGACCAGCGCCAACAAGAAGCCGCAGACAGCTTCGACTTCACCCCAGAGACCGCCACGCTCCTAGACGTTCGACGCAACAGTCTGTTCGACGTGGCCACGAGCGCCAGCCGCGTCACCCTGCTCGACGAACATTTCCGTTCCCTGCCGCACATCATCGAATTCAGCGCCGATCGCTTCTATGACGGACGATTGCGGCTCATGACCCAACACCCGCAAACCGAGACGCTCGATTGTGTGGACTATGAGGTCGTTCCGGGCTCTCGAGATGATGCCGGAGTGAACGCCAAAGAGGTAGAAGAGGTTGGCAACACCGTGGACAGGCTCATGGCGAGCGCAACACCCACCATCGGCGTGCTCTCCCCCTTCCGGGCTCAGGCCGACGCTCTCGAAGAGATGCTCATGGACCGCTTCACACCGCAGCAACGTCGAGACCATCAAGTTCGGGTCGGCACCGTGCACGCCTTCCAGGGGAATGAACGCGATGCGGTCATCATTTCGCTCGCCCTTGGAGAAGATGACCTTGAGCGATCATTACGATTTATCCAAGATGAGCACCTGTTCAACGTCATGGTGACCAGGGCGAAGCGCTGCAACCAGATCGTCATGTCCGTGAGCCCGGACCAGCTTCCCACCGGCCTATTGTCGGACTATCTGCGCTGGTCGGACCATCCACTCGATCATTCCAAAACCAATATCGTCCCGTACGGCTGGGTCGAAGACCTAGCCGAGAACCTGGCTCCTTTTGGGATGCCGATCGTGGCTGATTACCCCGTGGCCGGTTGGACCATCGATCTCGTGGTAGGAGACGGAGCAAGAGCCGTCGGGGTGGAAGCTCGGGTGCATCCTGAGGGTCCCGCCCGCCACATCGAGCGACACAATGCCCTCCGCAGAGCAGGATGGGAGATCGTCGATGCCTTCCAGTCGCGATGGCTGGTCCAGCCAGAGGAAGCGGCTGACGAAATCATTCGTCGGGTGATGAAGAAACCGTCAACGGGATAACCCGGCCAGCACTGAGAAGATAGGCGTTCAGGCTACCTCTACTCGTGATGATGTAGACCCAATCAGATGCCGCAGCCTCCCGAATGTCTGTGTCCGACGGGTATGCGGGCCCCTTGGGATGGGAATGCATCACGCCTCCCACTCGATCGCCTCTCGCCTCTGCCTGGTTTGCGCAAGTCAGCACGTCGGCACCGGCTATTGAATACGAGCTATCCGACTGGTCCTGATTGGTCACAGGGAAGAAATCGGTCACCGTCTGACCTCGCATGGCCAACAGTCCGGCAGCCTCGCGGGGAGCGCAAGCTTGCTCGTGACGATGCATAGCGTCGGCTACCAAAGCTGGGACGATGATCTTGGGCGCGTCAGGGTGCGAGTCGGACACGACGCCATCCGGTGCTATCGGGCAGATACACAATGCGATCGTGTAGTCGGTTGCGCTGTCCTTGCCAGAACTCAATCCGGGTCGGAGCAACAACGAACCCACCCCAGTTGGGGCGAGGAGGCTCTTGACCCTCCCACGTCTCTTCGGCCTGCTTCATGGCGGCTATCAACGTAGCTCGATCGGCCAGTTCTTGACTTTGATGAGACGCCAGCGCTGCCAACTGCGAGCCTCTGGGCCGGGAGGTGAAATATCGGTCCGAGACCTCGGGAGCGACCTGGCTGGCAGAACCCTCGATACGAACCTGACGGTGCAGCGTCTGCCACAGAAAACACAAGGCAACGTTGTCGTTGTCTTCGATATGCCGCGCCTTGTCTGACCGATAGTTCGTGAAGAACGTGAATCCACCGTGGTCAGTGCCCTTGAGCAACACCACCCGAGACGTGGGTTTGCCGTCGACAACTGTCGATAGGGTCATGGCGTTGGGTTCGGGCTGCCCGCCTTCCGACGCTTCCGTGAACCATCGTCCAAACTGAACGAACGGATCGGGATGGGTGTCACCGATGTCGAATCCAGGCGCGTCGTACTCCGATCGGCTGCCCGCAAAATCTTCGCTCATAACGGAACCTCAATCAGGTAGGGACCTTCGATGGAAGAAGCGTGGGCCATTGCCTCGGCGAAATCAGGTCCGGTTGCGACCTTCGCTCCAGCCACTCCCATCCCTTTGGCAAGGTCGGTCCAGGACAATCCGGATATATCTGTCATGGAATCGATCACACCATCCACTTCGATTCCAGCTCGATCACCTTCGATCCGAAGAACACGATACAGCTCGTTGGAGGCCACGACGACGGTTACGTTGAGTAGATACCGTCGCATCGTCCACAGTGCTTGGATCGTGTACATCGCAGACCCGTCCGCCACGAACGCCACGACCGGTCGCTCAGGACAGGCGATAGCAGCCCCGACCGCGGCGGGGAGCCCAAAGCCGAGCGAGCCGCCGGTGAGCATGAGGTGATCGAAGGCGGGCGACCCCTCCGACGAAAGGAAATACGGCAACCCACTCGTGGCTGCTTCATCGACCAAGATTGTGTCTGGTTCCTGCGTAGCCGCCAGGGCAGCGCCCAACGAAACAACATTCAGACCACCGTCAGGCAGGGGGCCGGGCCCGACCGAGGCATCACGTTCCCGAGCCTCTGCATTAACCCCTACCTGCACTGCCAGGGCGCGGAGGGCTAACCCAGGATCACGTTCCGTCGAAAGTGTATGAACAGCTACCCAATCGGGTACGAGTGACGAGGCCATGCCCTCGTAGCCAAAAAAGGCCACGGGCGACGGAGCTCCCACCAACACCAACGTATCTAGATCCTCGAGACAGGCCATTGCCTGCTCGGGAAAATAGGGAAGTCGCTCGGTGGGAGGCACTCCCGCCCCTCGCTCAGATCGGGCTGCAAAAGTCTCTGAGATCAAGCGGGAGTCGGTTTTGGTGGCGATCGCGTCGGCCAAACGGAGGTTCTCGCCGTGCAGCGCTCTGCCGCCCAAGAACAGTGCGGACTTGGGGCGCCCGAGAGCGGCTAACACGGAGTCCGTAACCCGGACCACGGGGCGGTCGGGGACCGCGGTCAGACCCATGGGGGCTGCTACCGCGTCAGCCACCTGTATATCGGTAGGAAAGACCAACGTGGCGGTGTTCCCGGAAATGGCTTCTCCGAATGCCTCCATGCCGAGAGCGAGCACAGACCTCGGAGACTGGATGCTTCCCACCCAATCAGACGCGGCGTGGGCCAGTCCGAGGACATCAGAGCTGAGCGGAGGGTCAGCCTGGACGTGCCACGAGGCATGATCTCCCACGATGTTGATGACCGGCGTTCTCGCACGCCGGGCGTTGTGGAGATTCGAGATACTGTTGGCCAACCCAGGCCCGAGGTGCAGAATCGATATAGCAGGGAGGCCAGCCATCCGGCCATAACCGTCGGCGGCGCCCGCGATTACACCCTCGGCAAGGCCGAGAAAGGGATGAATTCCCGGCACCGAGCCCAGGGCTTCGACGAGCGGCAACTCGGTGGTACCCGGATTGGCGAAGCAGACCTCAACTCCCAAGTTCGCATAGAGATCAAGAAGCGCGTGTGCACCATTCATGCAACCGAGCCTACTGGCGATGCCTCGTGTTCAGATACTCCAGGGAACAAGAAGTTAGAGCGGGACGATATACAAGAACACAAGCACAAAGTGCGTTGCCGATCCCGCGACAACCAAGACATGAAACAGTTCGTGATACGAAAAGACCCGAGGGAAGAGTTTCGGGCGCTGCGAGGCAAAGATCACCATGCCGACCGTGTACATCAAGCCGCTCAGAAGCAGGAGCGCGATGGCCGCAAGACCGATGCGTTCGGCCATTCTTGACATCGGCAGAAGAGCGAACCAACCCATCGAGACCGCCAGCGTGATCGTGAACCACACCCGCACGCTCGGAAAAAACCATTTCTGAATGATTCCAATGAGCGCGGCTCCCCACACGACGGACAATGTCACAATCCGCCAGCTGCCTTCCAGCAGGTTCATCGCCATGGGGGTCCAGGAACCAGCGACGAGTACGAGGATCATGGAGTGGTCCAAACGCTGAAGGCGGGCCTTCCACTTTTCGCGCCATGGGATCGAGTGGTACAACGAACTCGTTGTGTACAGGGCGATCAGGCTGGCCCCGAAGACAATCATCGACCACATCTTTACGGGGCTATCACTCGTCCGCAGCGCCAGCACGATGAGCGCGACGACAGACAACACGGCCGCAGTGCCGTGCAGGAATCCACGAACGGGGTTTTGCATTTTGCCGAGGGTGATTCGTTCCATCGCGGACAAACCTTACCTTGCGATCCGTTATTAGTCTGTATCCGGTGTCTGATAATTCACGATTGAAGTATCTCGGCCGGGCCGCCGTCAAGCATTGTCCGAGATGCGGATCGGGCAAGATATTCACTGGGTGGTTCACGATGGCCGCGACGTGTCCTCAATGCGCAATCACGTTTGAGCGTGACCCCGGCTATTGGCTCGGAGCCATGATCATCAACACCGCGGTAACGATAGGCATCTTCCTCGCCGCCTTCGTGGGCGCGACGGTCGCAACATGGCCCGAGGTTCCCTGGACCGGCGTTCTGATCGCCACAATGATTCTGAACGTAGTCGTCCCGGTGGTGTTCTATCCGTGGTCGAAAACGCTCTTTGTGGCGCTGGACCTCAGCGTCCGGCCCTACTCTGAATCCGAGATACAGTCCGCAGACGGACGGCTTTAGCGACGCCGACGACGGTTTCGTTTGATCGGAGGCGGCTCCGCGGGTGGTTGAAATGCAGCCAGATCTCGCAATCGCTCATCGTTGGAAAACATCTTCACGATCGGTTGGCGAACTCCCGCTTCCTTCTGCAGTGCACGCACGGCGGGGATTTCGTCATATCGGACGAGCGTCACAACGAGACCACCCTCGCCGGCACGGGCCGTTCGTCCCGATCGATGCAAGTACGTCTTGTGATCGCTGGGCGGGTCGTAGTGGATGACTACGTCAACCCCGTCGACATGAAGTCCACGTGCCGCCACGTTGGTAGCGACCAGGATGTCGAGGGTACCGTTCGTGAATCGGGAAAGGACCTTCTCACGTTGGATCTGGGCGAGGTCGCCGTGAATGGCTTGGGCTTGTACGCCTTCGTCTCGTAGAGCACTCGCCACGCGGTCACAGCCTCGTTTTGTGTGCACAAAGACCAACACCCGCTGGGCGTTCTCGGCAATAGCTGCCACAACCTTGGGCTTATCCATCTGATGCGCTTCGATGAACCGGTGATCCATCGTGTTAACCGTGATGGTGTCGGACTCGACCTCGTGATAGACCGGATCACCAAGATGACGTTTCACGATACGTTCGATCACTCCGTCGAGGGTGGCCGAAAACAGAAGGGTTTGGTGCTCGACGGTGATGGATCGTAAGACATGGTCAACTTGTGGCAGGAACCCCATGTCAGCCATCTGATCGGCTTCATCCAGAACGACCATCGAAACATTGGCAATCGAGATTTCCTTACGATCGACCAGGTCAATAAGTCGCCCTGGGGTCGCCACCACAATGTCAGCACCCTTCGAGATCTCATTGATCTGCGCACCAATTGAGACACCGCCGTAAATCTCGACCACCCGACGATCCATGCTCTTTCCAAGCGATCGGAGTTCTGAAGAGACCTGCAGGCAGAGTTCCCGGGTCGGCACGAGAACGAGTGACTCGGTCTCACCCTGGCGGGCCTTTTGGGTCTTCATCAGCATCGGGAGACCAAACGCCAGCGTCTTGCCCGAGCCGGTTTTCGCTTTGCCGCACACGTCCCGACCAGCCAGGGCGTCGGGGATCGTCAGAGCCTGAACAGGGAATGGACTGGTGATTCCCTTGGCCGACAAGGCCTCCACGAGTTCGGGAACGATTCCGAGTTCTGCGAAGGTCTCTACCGCGGTGAGGTCGTCATCGAGATCAGAAGGCAAGTCGGGCGAGGAGTTAGATGAGGTATCTGTGGTGTTGGTCGTCATAAGAAGCGTTAAGAACGCCCTAGAAGCCTAGTCGCTTGGGCGTCGCTGTCACAGTTGCGCCAAATTACAGCCGGCGAAGAAACGACAACACTGTTTCCCGATCGGCCGTTTTGGGCATGGGAGGGAGGCCAGCCAGCAAGGTCTTTCCATACTGTTTCTTCACCAGACGAGAATCCAGAAGCGCCACAACACCCCGGTCCTCGTTCGTCCGGATCAGCCGCCCGGCGCCCTGAGCCAACAACATAGAAGCGCGTGGTAGGTCCACAGTCCCGAAGGCCGAGAGCCCGGCAGCTTCGGCCGCATCTCGCCGCGCCACCCACAGCGGATCGTCCGGTCGGGGGAACGGAAGCTTGTCGATGATCACCAATTGCAGCGAACGACCAGGGATGTCAAGACCTTCCCAAAATCCCATCGTTGCCACCAAAACCGAAGTCTCGTCGTCTACGAAGGCTTCCACGAGGCGCCGCTTCGGCATGTCGCCTTGTTCGAGAATCTTGACAGAACTCTTGGCGCGAAGCCGTTCCGCGGCGGCGTGGACCATGCGGTAGCTAGTAGCCAAAACGAGCGCCCGCCCACCGGATGCTTCCACGAGCAACTCAATTTCCTGCAACGCTCCGTCGGTCCATTCCGGTGCACGCGGTTCAGGCAGGTGACTAGCGATGTAGATCCTCCCCTGGTTCTCATGGTCGAAGGGAGAAGGAACGACAAGCGCGTGATAGGCCAGTTCTGGGTCCTCGGTGGGTTCAGGATCGGCCATGTCGGGGATACCCTCCACGCCGACCTGCCACCGCAACCCGAGCGATCGCGCCACAGGGCGAAGGCGTTTGCCGACAGACAGGGTGGCGCTGGTGACAATAGTTGTCGTTTCATCGAGAATCCTGTCGGCCATGTGATCTCCGACAGAAACGGGAGCCACCTTGTAGAGGCGCCGAGATCCATCGGATTCAACCCAGGCCACGTATTCGTCGGGTAAATCTGCGACGAGTTCCACATCTCCCAACAAGTGACCGACCAACCGGAGGAGGCGAGCCCGGGCACCACTGCGCCCGGCCGATTCCGGATGGACCTTTCGGGCGAGGCGACCCAGTTCGGACACATCAACCGTGGCTCGCGCGAACACCATGCCAAGCTCCGAGTCGTTCGGATGCATCACCCGACCAAGAGGAACTTGATCCAGGGCAGCAGCCAGCTCACGCGCTCGCCGGCCAATCGCATCGATGACCTGCTTGGCGTCGCCCGACACTCCCTGAAGCCATCCGGCGGCACGATGCACCTGCCAGAGACGGGCCACGGTGAGTTCCAGACCGAAGGTCGACGCCATGGTGTCTTCCAATCGATGGCCTTCATCAAAAACCACCGTGTCATGTTCCGGCAAGATCGAGCTGTTGGCCATGAGATGCGACCCGTACAGGTGATGGTTCACGACCACGATATTCGAATCGAAGGCCTGGTCGAGGGCGGCGAGAGCAAAACACTGCCCGGCTTGTGGGCAACCATCACGACCAGCACATTCCATTCCCGATACGGACAACTCGCTCCAGATCTCATCGGGGACCGCACTCGGCAGGTCGTCTCGGTCGCCTGAAGGATTCGTCGCGACCCACTCGGCCAACATGCCAAGATGCTCTGGCAACGATTCGGCCTTGTCGAACAAAGTCGCATCGCTTTTCTGCGCGCCTTCGAGCGTTTCATCGCGCCGAGAAACGCACAGATAGCTAGCCCTCCCTTTGACGGTCGCCCATGTGAACTCTGTGTCAGGCAAAGCCTCCTTGAGGAAAGGCAGATCCCGTTCGCTGAGTTGATCTTGCAGCGACTTGGTGGCCGTCGAGACGACCACTCTCTTGCCGGACGCAATCGCCGGTATCAGGTAGCCAAACGACTTTCCCGTACCCGGCCCGGCTTCCACCAACAGATGGTGCCGACCGTCAATCGCATCCGCTACCGCGGCTGCCATCTTTTCCTGGCCCTCACGGCGGGATCCACCGTCCTTGGCATCAACGACGGTATCAAGCAGAGACAGGGCGATGTCAGAAGCGTCACTCACCGCGAAGAGTGTAGGCGGGTAAGCAGGAGTCTCGTTTTTCGCCCGCGACTCCCAGTTAGGCGACGAGTTGCTCGAACCAGCTCGGGATGAGGACGGGTTGCGGAAGTTCCCAGTGGACCACAGGTCGAGTTCGCTCCATGTCTTGGGTCCGCGCGCCTGGAATGCCGCTCTCAGAAAAATCACTGCGGATATTCCATAACATCCAGCCCGTGAGATGTTCGTCGGCCGCTCGGAGTTCCTGCGACAGCTGAGCGCCCGAGTAAAACCAGTCTTGAATCCAGGGTCGCACGATCACGGACGATCCCGAGAGCCGACGATCGGCGTCTCGCAGCGCACCGTCCACGATGCCGTACGGATGGTCAAATGGCTCGGTGTACCCGTACCAGCCTGGCGTATACAGGCTGGGGTAGACCATCGGCGACACCACATCCGTCACCTCGGCAATAGCTTCCAATTGCTGACCAATTCCTCCGTCGGTCGGGGTATTGGTGATGAATCCGAAAATCGCCGCAGCAGTGACACAGCCACGTTGGGCGAGTTCCGCCCGGGCTTCGGCCAAGAAAGACACAATGGCCTCCTGGCGTCCCTCGGCATCCTTTGGTCCGTCGAAGCGCACTCCCGCATGACTGGCATCGGGAAAACGTACATAGTCGAACTGAATCTCGTCAGCACCCATCTCACAGGCGTCGATGGCCAATTGAATGGAATAGGCTCGAGCATCGACATCCCACGGGTCGAGGAAACCTTGGCCACCTTTTCGATACGGACGGTTGCGGTTCTCATCCCAGGCCGCCCAATCAGGGCGAGACTGGCTCGTGGCGGTGTCTGCAAAGGCGACGACCCGGGCCACCACATACACATCCTGTTGGTGAGCCTGATCAACCTTGGCTGCGAAATCAATCATGCTGTCGACGGCCTCCGTTTCGGAGGCGACACCAGAGAGAGTTTCAGAAATCACGCGACCCGAATCGTCTTTCAGCTCGATCACGAAGGCGTTGACAGCGGTCTCCGATGCCAGCCGTAGGAGATCCTCCCACTGGTTCACCATAGCTTCGCCGGAAACATGGACCCCGTAGACAGGTCGCGGAGCCATGGTGACGGTGACATGGCCATCAGCCGGACCGGCCAGGATCTGAACAGGTTGGTAACCCAACGCAGTGATGACAATGTCCGCTGGCCCGGAAACCTCGAACTGCCCAGGGCCTGAGCTTGCTACCCACTCTCCGTCGGCTTCCAGGTGCGCTGACGGGACCGGCACTCCCGGCCTGGCAATCACGTCTACGTTGATGCGCCCCGCGGCGGCCTCCGCTGGCTCTGTCGTTCCCACGCCGAGCAAGAAGACCAGCGCGGCGATCAGTGCCGCTGCCGGTCTAGTACGATCTTTGTTCTTATGAGCACTCAATTTATCTTCACCATGGTGCGGGTCAGCCGCCATTATCCCCCCGATCGCGACATTCTCAAGGATGTCACCCTGGCCTTCTACCCTGGAGCCAAGATTGGCGTGTTGGGACACAACGGTGCTGGCAAGTCTTCCGTGCTCCGCATCATGGCAGGTCTCGACGAAGGATTTACCGGCGAAGCCCGCTTGGCACCCGGACACACAGTCGGTTACCTGGAGCAGGAACCAGAGTTAGACCCCAGCAAAGATGTCATGGGCAACATCATGGATGGCGTGGGCGAGGTGCAAAGCCTCATTGAGCGGTACAACCAAGTCCTCGAGGGGTGGTCCGACCCCGACGCAGATTACGAAAAGCTCGGTGAAGAGCAAGCAGACCTGGAGGCCAAGATCGAGGCCGCCGGGGCTTGGGACCTCGAACGCAACGTCGAGATCGCCATGGACGCCCTACGGACTCCCCCGGGGGACGTCTCCGTGGAGAACCTCTCGGGTGGCGAGAAACGCCGCGTAGCACTGTGCCGGTTGCTGTTGAGCCATCCCGATCTGCTCCTGCTCGATGAGCCCACCAACCACTTAGACGCCGAGTCCGTGGCATGGTTAGAGCGCTTTCTTTCAAACTACTCCGGAGCAGTCGTCGCCGTGACACACGATCGCTACTTCCTCGACAACGTGGCGGGCTGGATTCTTGAACTGGACAACGGAAACGCCTATCCCTTCGAGGGCAACTACTCCGCCTGGCTCGAACAGAAGCAGGCCCGACTCGCCCAAGACGAAAAACAGGTATCCGCACGTCAACGCACACTCGCGCAGGAGCTCGAATGGGTGCGCCTCTCCCCGAAGGCTCGCCAGTCGAAGTCGAAGGCTCGGCTATCCGCCTACGAAGAACTTCTGGCGGAAAGCCAGGCACAGGACGAGCGCCAGGGCAAGTTGGAGCTCATCATCCCACTTAGCCAGCGCCTCGGGAATAAGGTGATCGACTTGAACGGAGTGTCCAAGTCATACGAAGACAAGCTGCTCATAGATAATCTTGACTTCACGTTGCCGCCCGCCGGCATCGTGGGCGTCATTGGAGCCAACGGTGCTGGTAAAACCACCCTGTTCCGAATGCTCACCGGTGCCGAGCAGCCAGACAGCGGGTCCGTCGAAATCGGAAGCACCGTCGACCTGGCCTACGTCGACCAAAGCCGCGACTCGCTCGATCCAGCGGCCACCGTGTACGAGGAGATCACGGGCGGTGCCGAGGTCATCAAGATCGGCAAGCGCGAGATGCATGGGCGGGCATATGTGTCCTCCCTGAACTTCAAGGGTTCCGACCAACAAAAGAAAGTTGGCACGTTGTCGGGCGGAGAACGTAATCGAGTTCACCTTGCCAAGATGTTACGCGAAGGCGGAAACGTGCTGCTCCTCGATGAGCCGACTAACGATCTTGATGTGGACACCTTACGTTCGCTGGAGGAAGCCTTACTGGCGTTCCCCGGATGTGCGGTTGTGATCAGCCATGATCGGTGGTTCCTCGACCGGGTTGCTACCCACATCCTGGCGTTCGAAGGCGACTCGGTCGTTCGATCGTTCTTTGGCAACTTCTCAGAGTATGAGGATCGTCGCCACGAAGAACTGGGGGCTGCGGCAGATCAGCCACACCGGATCAGGTACAAACCGCTCGTCCGCTAGACGTCGGCCGCGTCCGCGGCTTCGATATCCCGTCGGGAGATGCCAAGCAAAAACAGGACAGCGTCAAGATAGGGGACGGTGAGTGCTGCGTCGGCGACCTCTTCTACGATGGGCCGAGCGTTGAACGCGATTCCGAGTCCAGCGGCAGCCAGCATGTCTACATCGTTGGCTCCATCTCCGATCGCAACCACTTGTTCGAGCGGAATCTTCTCACGCTCGGCGAGCTCTCTGAGCACCGCAGCTTTCCCAGCCCGATCCACGATCGGACCCGTTAGGGCACCGGTGAGGACGCCATCCGTATGCACAAGCTGGTTGGCGTATGCGTAATCAAGCCCGAGTTCTTTTGCCAGGTAGTCGGCGAAAAACGTAAATCCACCCGAGACTGCCGCCACGGTATACCCCAAACGCTTGAGCGTTCGGACAAACGTACGGGCACCCGGAGTAAAAGACACTCGCGTCAGTACTGCGTCCCGATCCTCCTCCGTGAGCCCCTTCAACAGAGCCACCCGCTCACGCAACGAGGCTTCAAAATCCAACCCTCCAGCCAT
>Ga0265303_10002115_pt1 | contig 12316 bp, 14 predicted proteins | sample Helome_2_FD_192494 | JGI IMG/M metagenome (GOLD analysis project Ga0265303, IMG submission 192494) | Marine sediment microbial communities from subtidal zone of North Sea - Hel_20160317 (Illumina Assembly) | ecosystem: Environmental > Aquatic > Marine > Subtidal zone > Sediment ...
ACCGGGATCGTCACTCACCGTACTGTAAACAGGGGGTGTGTAGCGAGTCTCTCCATCGCCGGATACGAATTCGTTCGACGAGGGCAAGAAAGCCGTTGGGCCGTAGGCGCCACGAAAACGCACGTCGTCATTCGCAAGTTTGAGCCACGCATCGTGGAACAGTGCCGTTGCGTAATCGCGGCCTGCGATATTGAGCAAAAAGGTCGCTATCGCATTGGAATCGCCGTCGGCAATGCCGGAAGGGGCATAGCTGTTGATGCTCGTAATAAGGTCGCTTACCGAGACTCCGCCAACAGATGCATTCGCGCCAATGCCGTGCTGTCTGAGCGTGGAAACCGCCGCTGTAAATGCCTGGATTTTCGATGAGCTCCATGGCTCGTACAGCCGGTCATGGGTTTCTTCGTTGGCCAGGTAGCGGTAGGCCAGGCGATTATCTTCAAGCCGGAAATCGATGACCGTGAGCCAGCCGTCACTGGCGGGCGCGTCGAAGAACGACCAGTCCGATGCAATACGTGTCTCCCAACCCTGTCGGGAGTAGTCGACTTCCACCTGTGTGCGATAGCCTTCGCTATCGGCCTGGTTTTCCAGCGCACACTCGATTCCGGGATCACTGAGATCACCCGGCAATAAAGGCGGCGGGAGCAGTGCGCTCTCGAGATACCGTTGCCCGGGGCCCGCACTCACGACGGGCGCTTCTGTTGCGGCCTCATCGCCGACGGTTGTCGTGTCGCCGCTGCAGGCCGTGAGACCGAAAAGCAGGACACAGCAAGCAATGTGGCGGCGGCGCATCGGGGTCTCCCAAATGTCTTTAACCGGCTAGTCTAAGATAGAATACCCGCTACTGTCCCAACGCAGACGCTCGATAGCGAGGAAGATATGATCAAAAAGTCTATTGGGGTATTGAAGTCAAGAAAGGCCGTTGGCTATCTATGGTTGCTGGCGGGCGTGCTGATGCTGATTCCCTCTGTGTTGTCAGACGGGCACGAAACGAGCGTTGGTGTTGGCGTAATGTTCCTGATCTTTGGCATCGTCTTCCTGAGCAGGGGGCGCTCGTCCTAGCCGTCCTGCCCAACTTGACGAAGAGAATCTCAGCGACCTGGATGGAAACCTGAAACGCTGTGCACGCCAAACAGGACGCCGATACGTGGAATGCGACGAATCAACTCGTAGCCGAGCGCGCAGCCCACGACGGTAATTCCCAGGACTAATACCGATTCGGCAAGACCACCTAGTTGATACTCGGTCAGATAGTAGCCGGCGATGACTGTAATCGTCTGGTGCAATACGTAGTAACAGAAGATTGCACCCGTGAGGTAACGCAGGAGCGAGCTTTCCCGGTTAAGGAAGCGCTGACCAAATCCCAGCAAGGTGAGCATGCAAGACCACGCGTAGATGACTGCCATGTAGCTGAAGAAGAATCGCAGCAACGTACCCGGAACGAATTGCCCGGCCCGGTTGCTGATCTCCTGCCCATTCTGCAGGATTAGCCACGCGGCGATGGCCAGCACAGGCGCGAACACCCAGGCGCGATCAATCGATCGCCAGAAGCTCGCGTCCTTCGCGACAAAGAAACCGATAAGGAAGATCATGAATCGGTGCGCGTGGTTGGCCCAATCGTTGATCAAATCATGCGTGGTCGGAAAAATGGGTGTCAACCAGGTTTCGGTCACAACAAATGGCAGGATCAGCACGAAAACAACAATAATCGGCCTCGCGACCAATGCTTGCCAGGCACGGCTCGACGGAACTCTTCGCAACCAGGGCAGCAGCGCAAGCGTAATGAGGATGTAGACCAGCACGTAGGCCAGGTACCAAAGATGGTTCCAGGTTGGCGTGATCATCGAAAACGCCTGCTCCAGCGCAACATAGTCCGGGTAAAACTCGGCTAACGACGCTGAAAATTCTCCGCTCTGGCGTACCTGGTAGTAAGCCTGCGGCATGACCCACACATAAAGCCCGAACAGCAAGGGCAACCCAAGACGCGTGAGGCGCGACCGGGCGAAGCGCCCCAGGGAGCCCGCTTTGTCGGTTGCAAAGCGTATGGCGACGCCCGATATAAAGAACAAGAGCGCCAGTCGCCAGGGATTGACCAGCCTCATGAGCGACTCGGCAGACGGCGAAGCGTAGACGCTCTTCACATGCCATCCCCAGGTCACATAGAACATGCCGACGTGGTAAAGGATAAGCAGCCCAAACGCGATAATTCGCAGCCAGTCGAGATCGTAACGCCTTGCTGTTGGGTCTAGCGTCATTGCTAAAGTAGCCAGTACCGGATGTCGGGATCAGTCTACTGCGTATGCCAGGAGTTCACTAGGTAGAGTGGCGATCCGCTCGACGACGTCAGCACACTGGAGAGCGTGATGTTTGTTATGAAGGGCGGCGAAGTCTATAAATCACCGCGTCGATAGGGACGATTCTATGTTTTGCTGCACTTCCCTTTGACTACCATGGCTTCCAGAACCCCGTTATTTCCGCCGATTACGACGAAGTACGTAAATACGCGGTTTGATGACAGCATGAAAAATCCGCTCCAACTGTCGCCCGGGTCTTCACAGAAGGTCGGCCGGCCATCGATGAACCTGCACTTGCTTAGCTTCACTTTGTCTTGACCGACGGCTCGAAAGCCAAGCTCATCCGCAATGTACTGCTTGTCGTACTCTCCACTCTGAGCCTGCGTAACATCGTCGTCCTTTTCAGTAATCCCGGCAGCGTACTTTGCAGTGCACATGTAGGTGTCGGCCATAGCTTCATTGCCGAGTACGAAGAGAAAAAAGCCAATGAGTATTTTGTGGTGCATTAACGATCGTCCTTAAAACAGGAAAGATAGCTGGCCGCGATCCCGCGTAGCCCGGCCGCGTGCGCAGTCTGTTTTTGAATGCTCTCAGTCTTTCGGCGTCAGCTTGAGTAATCGCCCGGTGCTTTCGCGGCGATCGTCCTCCAGTACCCAGAGTGCACCGTCAGGTCCCTCAACGACGCTGCGAATCCGCGCGCCCATCGCGTAGCGCTCAACTTCCCGGGCGCTGTCACCATCGAGATCTATTCTGACAATCGCCCGGGACGACAGCCCGGCAGCAAACGCGTCGCCGCGCCACTCCGGAAAAAGGTCACCGCGATAAACCATCAGGTCGCCGGGTGATATGACGGGCGTCCACCACAGCGCCGGCGCGTCGAATTCCGGTCGCGTGTCGTGATCCGGAATTTCGCGCCTGTCGTAGTGATCCCCGTTCGAGACCTCCGGATACCCGTAGTTGCCGCCGCGAACGATTCGATTCAGCTCATCACCGCCGGCAGGGCCCATTTCTATTTCCCAGAGCTGGCCATCAAGATCGAACGCCATGCCAAGGGGGTTGCGGTGTCCTGCGGACCAGATTTCGCCGTAGACACCCTCGTCATCTGCAAGCGGGTTCTTGCTGTAATAGTCGACGAATGGGTTGTCTTCGGGAATGGAGCCGTCGTCATTGAGGCGCAGGACCTTGCCAATGTTTGACTGCATGTCCTGCGCTGGCGTGAATTTCTGCCGATCGCCGGACGAAATCCACAGGTGGCCGTCGTCGTCAAACAGGATTCTATGCCCATAGTGGCCTCGTCCTACCACCTTCGGGTATTGCCGCCAGACCACGTCGATCGAAGAAATCGATCCACCGCCGCGCTCGCTCAGAGTCAGTACCGCGCGTGCGACGGCCGCACCGCGGGTGTTTCCTACGCCTGGCTCGACGTAGCTCAGGTAGACAAGGTTGTTACTTGAGAAGTCAGGGTGCAGGGCAATATCACCAAGACCCCCCTGGCCACCGTAATCGACATCCGGTCCCCAACGAAGTGGCCCGGCTTTTTGTCCCGACTCGCTGACGACATAGATGCTGCCTTTCTTTTCCGTGACAAGCATGCGGCCATCGGGCAGGAACGTGAGCGCCCAGGGCTCGTCGAATGAAGTGACCGCCTCAATCTCGAACGGCAAGTCCGTTTGCGCGGTCGCCGGGCCAATGAGCATGACGCTCAGTACGATCGTGAGAATTCTCTGTCTCATGGAATAGCCTGTCTGTGTTGTTATCGCCTGTCAGCCGCCTATGCAGGATCCTGCATAAGCCTTGACTACGCCCGCGTTGTCGAGCTGGCAATCATTATCATACGTAACTCCGTCCATGCCGCAGACGGGTGAATAATCCCGCGGGCAATTGCGCCCGAGGTTCTCGCAAACACCTGCGTACTCGATACTGATACCGCGTCTCTCGGCCTGGCAGGCGTTGCTGTAAGTCATGCCGTCGAAACCGCAGACGGGCACGAACAGGTTCGGGCACGGGCGCAGCCCGCAAATGCCCTCGGTAAAAGTCTGCACGCCGGCCTTCTGTGCGTGGCAGGCATTGTCATAAGTCTCCCCGTCGTCCCCGCAAACCGGGGCAAACACCTTGGGGCAATTTTCGAGGTCACATTGATCCTTGCGCTGCACGGGAACCCGTTCGGCATCGGCCTCGCATCGATTGATGAAAGTACGCCCGTTCATGCCGCAGACCGGCTCTCTTATCGAGGGGCAACCGTTCGGGGTACAGGCGCCCAGCCCTGCAATTTCGACCTGCGACTTGGCCGCGAAGCACTCGTTGATGTAGGTGTTACCGTCAGTGCCGCAGACGGGATCAAACGTCTCGGGACAGTCGCTGGATATCTCGGGGCACCTGCCCTTGCTCATGACCTCCACACCGGATGCACCGGCCACGCATTCGTTGCTGTAGGTCTGGCCATCCGTTCCGCACACAGGATCGTATTGCTGCGTGCAGGCCGTTTCCTGAGCGCCGGCCGCGGCTACGGGTAGCAGCAGTAACAGCAGGCTCTTGTAAACGATGCTTCGTGTCATGAGATCAATGCGTCCTTTCGCCTATCCTTAGAGGGCCTCGAGCGCCACCGGTTCAACGAATTCTGGCCGAGCCCCAGTAGTTGTAGCTGAGCACGCGAAGTCCGGGAATGTACATGCGATTGTCGTCCTCGAGCACGAAGCCGGAGTCGTCGAGCAGGGCGGGGATATCGCGATGCATATTGCAACCGCCGGCGAGCCGTTTCCACCCCGGATTCAGGCGCCGCTGCCATTTATGCACTCCCGCGTCCGGCGCTTTGCCGTGTTCGCAATACAGCAGGCGTCCCTCTGGCTTCAGCACGCGACGCATCCCTGCCAGCGCTGGTGCAACCTCGTCTATCGTGCAAAGCGTGTAGGTAACGAGAACCGTGTCGATACTGTTGTCCCCGAGTGGAATTTCATCGCCCTGCAGGTCAACCAGTTCAACATCGATGGCGCTTTCCGCCAGGCGATCACTGGCAAGACGGCGCATGCCTTGCGAGGGTTCGAGGCCCCAGACGCGCCGTACCTTGTCATTGTCGTAGAACGGCAGGTTCAGGCCGCTACCAAAACCGATCTCGAGCACCTCGCCGCGGGCCTGAGGCACTATCTTCTGACGCTGTTTTTGCGCCGGCTTTACGCCGCACGCGAGATTGGTCAGGCGCGGCAAGACGCGATCCTCGTACCAGCTCACCGCACCAGCTCGCTAACACGGACAAGCTCAAACCCTTCGCGTTCGAGCTGCGGCAACTCTCGCTCGAGCAGGTCGAGCGTGGCGGGATAAGGATGGCCGATCGCCACAACCTTGCCTCGCCGCAGTGCCAACCGCTTCATACGTGCGAATTCCCATTCGACCGTTTCCGGCGAGCGCTCCGGGTCGAGAAACACATCGCGCCTGATCGCATCGACTCCGGCTTCAGCAGCCATCTGCAGGGCGATGCTATGGTGGGTCGTGTAGCTGTCCACGAAGAACAGGTTCTCACGAGCGCTGATCTCTTCCATGAGCCATTGCATATGACCCGGGTGCCGCGTCAACAGGCTGCCCCGATGGCCATTAACGCCGACCGCATGCGGCACAGACTCGAGCGCTTTCTCGAAAACCGTGCCGACCCGCTCCCGACTCATATCGAGCTCAATGCTCACCGGGTCTTGCGTCGCCTCCTCCGAATTTGCCTGCAGCGGCAAATGAACGAGGACTTCCTTGCCGTTCTCATGCGCGTGACGCGCAAGCGTCGTCGCCCGCGGCGAGCCCGGAATTACGCCGAACGCCAGCGAGCCCGGCAAGCTGATAGCGCGACGGCCAGCCTCAAGCTGGTAGCCAAGGTCATCAATGATAATGGCGATGAAGGCACGCGAGCCGGCGCCCGTGTGCGTTGCGAACAGCAGCAGGGCTGCTGCGAGACACCCCCTCGCGGCCGTCATTGGGCCTTGCTGTGCATCACCGAACGAGGCTGCAAATAGGCGAGCGCCTCGGCCAATTGCATATCCGCCTCGCTGTCGAGCACGCCTGACAGGCGCAGATCCGGGAAGCCGACTGTATCTTCGACAAACACGTCAGGCGTGATGCCTACGTCATGGATCGAATCACCCGAGGGTGTGTAATAGCGCGAGGTCGTCAGCTTGATTGCACGACCTTTCGACAGCGGCATCACGGTCTGGACAAGCCCTTTGCCGAATGTCTCGGTTCCAACGATCAGCGCGCGATCATGATCCTGCAAGGCTCCGGCGACGATCTCCGAAGCGGAGGCCGACCCCTCATTGACGAGAACCACCATGTCGGCGCCGTCCAGGACGTCGCCGCGATGCGCCGAACGCGTAAATTGCGAATCCGATGAGCGACCGTCCGCTTTCACGATGACGCCTGAGTCGAGGAACAGGTCAGACACGTCGACGGCTGCGTCAAGCACACCGCCAGGGTTGTTGCGCAGATCCAGCACGAGCCCTTCGAGCATGCCGCCATTGGTGTCCTGCAGCTCGTCGATAGCCCTGCCCAGTTCGCGAGCAGTACTTTCACTGAACTGGCTGACTCGAACGTACCCGTAGGACGGGTGCAGCATCTCCCGGTGCACGCTGGCAACGCGTATGACCTGGCGGCGCATCTCGTGGTCTATCGCCACGTCGTTGCGCAGCACGGTGACTCTGACCTTCGAGCCGATGTGGCCGCGCAGGCGCCCGATCGTCTGTTGCAGGTTGCTGCTCTCGACGGCGAGGCCGTCGACAGCGATTACCTGGTCGCCGCTGCGAATGCCTGATCGCGCCGCCGGCGAACCCGCGATCGGGCTTACGACCGTTACGGCACCGTCGACTTCGCTGACCTCGATGCCGATACCCGTATAACTTCCCGTGGTGCTGATGCGAATGTCGCGGTACTCACCCGCGTCGAGGTACTGCGAATGGGCGTCGAGGTCGCTCACCATGCCGCGGATCGCGCTCTCGAGCAGCACGGCATCATCGATTGGCTCGACATAATCACGCTTTACGCGCTCGAGCACCTCGGCAAACAATCGTGCTTGCTCCCAGGCCAGCTCTTCCTTGTCAGGTGCCTTGACGGTGCCAATCAGGCCGCCACCGATCGACAGGCTGAAGCCCATCACAAGGCCGATAACCACCACAAGGATTGCGCGTACTTTCAGTGACATACGTTTTTCCGGGCGCCGGGACAAAAGTCCTGCATGGCACGATCATCGACCTTAGCATAGCGGCACACAACAATGTGAGCACACGGTCTACAATCGGAATGGCTTTCGCCTGCAGCCCTAGCCACCGGGTCGCCGCGTCACCCATTGACGCGGATTCACGGGCCGCGTGCCACGGCGCAGCTCGAAGTAGAGGCCCACTCGTGCCTGGCCGCCGCTGTCACCCACCGTCGCGATGACGTCACCGGGAGCGACCCAGTCGCCGGCTTTTTTCAGAACCGTCTCGTTGTAGCCGTACAGGCTCATGTAGCCCTCGCCATGATCGACGATAACGAGCAATCCCATCCCGGCCAGCCAGTCGGCAAAAGCGATACGTCCATGGTAAACGGCGCGAACCTCCCGACCGCGCTGCGTGCCGAGCACGACACCGTTCCACTTGATCTGGCCACCGGCTCGCGGCTGCCCGAAGTCGTGTAACAGGGTTCCCGCAACGGGCCATGTCAGCTTGCCTTTGTGGCTGCTGAACGGCTCCTCGGAACTGATCGGGTAATCCGACAGGATCGTCGTCAACTCGGCGATCAGGCGACTCAGGTCTTTTTCCTGTTGCGCGAGGCGTTCAACCTCTTCGCCGTCGTCAGCGATTTTTTGCCGCAGTCTCGTTAGTAATGCTGTGCGGCTTTCCTGGGATTCGTTGAGCCTGGTTAGCTCCGCGTAGCGTGATCGAGCGAGTTCTGCGAGACGCGCCTCTTCCGCCGCAATCTGCGCGCGCAGCGCTTCCAGCTCTCGGATCTGCTCGATGACCGCTTCGATATTCTCGGCTCGATAGTCATTGAGATAGCGGTAGTAAGCCATGAGCCGGCCGAGCGTCGCAGGGTCCCGCTGGTTCAGCAGCAGGCGTATTTTCTCCTGGCTACCGCTCATGTACGCCGCTCGCACCTGTGACGCGAGCGCGGTCGACTCATCGTCGAGTGCTGCCTCTCGTTCCGCCAGGTCGCGATCCAGGGCGTCCTTTTTACTGGCCGTGAAGCGCTGCTGCTGCTCGAGCTCCTTCAGCCGAATTCGCCGTTCGGCAATTGCAACCTCGATTTCCTGTAGCTCGCCCGTCAGCCGATCCCGCTCGACCGCGCTATCGTCCATGCTCTGCTTGAGCGCGCTGATCCGCTGCCGGACCTGCTCGAGCTCCCGCTCCTTGATGCTCGCCAAGTCGCTTTCCTGGGCCCCGGCTGCCGTCATCATGGCTAAAAGCGCCACGATATGGACTCTTTGCAACTTCATGGGCGCGAGTGTAGAGCCTCAAGGCTATTCCCGCCCGAGAATACGCGTATAATTCCCGGTTTCGGCCTCATCAAGGCGCGACACCCCGCGCCGAAACTATTGATTCATGGACAAATTTATAGAATTCGCGGGCAATCATGTGCTGCTCGTGTCCGCACTGATGATCAGCTTTTTTCTGCTGGTGTTCTCCGAATTGCGCCGCAAGGCCAGCGGACTCATCAATGTCGACGCGGGAGACGCCGTCAAGCTGATCAACAATGACGCTATTGTTGTCGACATTCGTAACGCCGAGGCTTTCTCGCGTGGCCATATCGTGAACGCAAGGAACATCCCCTCGGACGAGCTCGACAGCCGGCTGTCACAGCTAGACCAGCACAAGGCCAACCCGGTAATCGCCGTGTGCGACAATGGCATCACCTCGACACGCGCGGTTAATACATTGCGCGGCGCCGGGTTTGAAAGCGCCTACGGCCTCAAGGGCGGCATGGCAAGCTGGAACCAGGCTGGCCTGCCCGTCGTGACAGGAAAGAAGACGCGCAGCAAGTCAGGCAAGAAGCGCAAGTAACGTGAGCAAGATAGTCACCCTGTACGGCAACACGACCTGTCCTTTTTGTGGGGCGGCGCGTATGTTGCTTACGAAGAAGGCGGTCGATTTCAAAGACATCCCGGTTGGCAGCGACCCCGCCATGCTCGCCGAGATGCAGGAAAAAAGTGGCCGACAAACCGTGCCTCAGATATTCATCGGCGACACCCACGTCGGCGGTTTTGACGAACTATATGCTCTCGACCAGAGTGGAGAGCTGGACAAGCTGCTCGCGGAATAGACACGCGGGCGATTCTATTAATAGACAGGAAATACGATGGCAGAACAGGAACAGGCCGCTGACAAGCGCTTATCGATCACCAAGATCTATTTGAAGGACTTTTCGTTTGAGTCTCCTCAGACTCCGGGCATTTTTCGCCAGAATGAATGGAAGCCACAGACCAACCTCAATCTTCGTAGTGCCCACAACCCGGTCGACGATGATCACCACGAGATCGTGCTGACGATCACGGTCGAAGCGAAGGACCAGGAAAACACCTGCTTTCTGATCGAGCTGCAGCAGGCCGGTATTTTCGAAATCACGGGTTATGAGGGAGAAGAGCTCAAGGCGATTATTGGCAGCTTCTGCCCGAACATTCTGTTTCCATACGCCCGCGAGTCGATTGCTTCGCTGATCCAGAAGGGCGGCTTCCCCGAGTTCGTGTTGCAGCCGATCAATTTCGACGCGCTGTACATGCAGGCGCAGCAGCAGGCAGCCCAACAATCCATGGAGGCTCACTAATAAATAACAACACGAAAGAAACCGTTGCCGTGATCGGTGCTGGTTCCTGGGGAACCGCGCTGGCGCTGCAATTCGCGCGCTCTGGTCACGACGTCAGGCTGGGCGGGCTGCTTGAGCTCGATGAGCTCGAGGCCATGGTCGAGAAGCGCGAGAACACTCGCTACCTGCCCGGTGCGCGCTTTCCCGATAACCTGGTCGCTTGCCCGAAGCTCGAGGATTGTCTCGAGGGTGCGCGGGATATCCTCGTTGCCGTGCCGAGCCACGGCTTGCGCGACACTCTGACGAAGATCAAGCCGATGCTCGGGCCAGACTCTCGCGTGTGCTGGGCCACCAAGGGCTTCGAACTCAGCACGGGCAGGTTGCCACACCAGGTTGCTGCCGAAGTGCTGGGTCCGGACTTCCCGGTTGCCGTACTTTCCGGTCCGACGTTTGCCAAAGAGGTCGGCGACGGCCTGCCGACGGCGATGACGATCGCGTCCAACGACAGCGAATTCGCACGATCGCTCGCGGAGGCTATTTCCAGCAAGAACTTCCGTGCCTACACGTCCGACGACATCGTTGGCGTCGAGGTCGGCGGCGCAGTCAAGAACGCGCTGGCTATTGGGGCCGGTATGTCGGACGGCCTCGGTTTTGGTGCCAACACACGCATCGCCCTGATCAACCGCGGCCTCGTCGAGCTGATGCGCCTCGGCGTCGCGCTTGGCGCGAAGAAAGAGACGTTTATGGGCCTGGCCGGCATGGGCGACCTCGTGCTGACCTGCACGGACAATTTGTCACGAAATCGTCGCATGGGCCTCGCGCTTGCCGCCGGCAAGACGATCGAGGAGGCACAGGAAGAGATCCAGCAGGTTGTCGAAGGCGTCAAGGCCGCCAAGGCCGTGCACGAAGTTGCCGAGGAACTGGGCATCGAAATGCCTATCGTTAACCAGGTCTACCGCATCCTCTACGAAGGCCTCACGCCACGCGAGGCGGTCGAAGCGCTCATGAGCCGCGAGCTCAAGCCCGAATCCGAACACTAGATAACCCGGGGCGGCATCGAGTGCGCTTCTGGCCGGCTGTCCGCTAAGCGCCGCCGGCAAAGTCGTGCTGTCGCCACGCCTCGTAGACGACGACGGCCGCCGAGTTGGATAAATTCAGGCTGCGATTGCCCTCCCGCATTGGCAGGCGCAAACGTTGTTCCGGGGGCAGGCCGTCGAGAATCTCCTGCGGCAGGCCGCGGGTTTCGGGGCCGAACAGCAGCGCGTCGCCTTCGTGAAAACCGGCCTGGTCGTAGCGTGTCGAGTTGCGCGTGGACAAGGCAAATACTCTTGGTTGATCGAGCGCTTCGAGGCAGTCGTCGAGCGATGCGTAAGTCTTGACGCTTGCAAACTCCCTGTAATCAAGGCCCGCCCGTTTCAGGCGCGGTTCGTCCAGCTCGAATCCCAGGGGTTCGATCAGGTGGAGGCCGATACCCGTATTGGCGCACAGGCGAATAATGTTGCCTGTGTTCGGCGGTATTTCCGGCTCGTAGAGTATGACGCTGAACATCGGCCCATCGTAGGAGCCCACCGCGCGGGCGACAAGTACAATTAATAATGTAGAATGCCGCACGCATGACGGGCGCACCCCACAAATCCCTCTCAACCGAGTTTTGCGGCATGGCGATGGCGTCTCCCATCGTTCTACTCTCGGGGTGTGTCGGTTTCGGCGAGGAATACACACGCGTCGAAGGCTTTTCTAATAAGGACGTTGGTGCCGTCGTTCTCAAGGGCACGACCGGCGATATGCGCCTGGGCAATCCGCCGCACCGCGTCTACGAGACGCCGGACGGCATGCTCAATGCGATTGGCCTGCAGAATCCGGGCGTCGACAAGGTCGTCGACGAGATCCTCCCCGGCCTCGACTTCACAGAGACACGATTTATCGCCAATGTCTCGGGATCAACCGTCGAGGAATACGAACGCGTCACGCAGCGTTTCGACGACTCCGATATCGACGCGATCGAGATCAACATCTCTTGCCCGAACGTCAAGGAGGGCGGCGTCGCTTTTGGCAACGACCCGGACATGTCGGCGCGCGTCGTCGCCGCCTGCCGAGCGCAGACGACAAAGCCGATAATTACGAAGCTGTCACCCAACCAGACCGACATTCAAGCCAACGCACGGCTGTGCATCGAGGCCGGAACTGACGGTTTTGCAGTTATCAACACCCTGATGGGAATGGCGGTTGATGCCGAGGCCCGCAAACCGATCATCGGCAATGTGCAAGGCGGTCTCTCG
>Ga0265303_10002116_pt1 | contig 12315 bp, 13 predicted proteins | sample Helome_2_FD_192494 | JGI IMG/M metagenome (GOLD analysis project Ga0265303, IMG submission 192494) | Marine sediment microbial communities from subtidal zone of North Sea - Hel_20160317 (Illumina Assembly) | ecosystem: Environmental > Aquatic > Marine > Subtidal zone > Sediment ...
GCTGCTCGCCACGTCGGCATTCTGGTTTACGATTATCAAGTGGATCGGCGGGTGCTACCTGATCTACCTCGGTATTACGCTATTACGCGGTGCCGGCAAACCGATGGCCGAGCAGGCCCAACAGGCCCAACAGGCACGGACATCAGCACCACGCAAGCTATTTGGCAACGCGTTTATCGTCACCGCGTTAAATCCCAAGAGTATCGTGTTTTTTATCGCCTTGCTGCCGCAATTTATCAGCCCCGACCACCCGGTAACAGCGCAACTCTGGGTTCTCGGGGTAACCTTCGTGGTGCTCGCCACCATCGGCGCCACCAGCTATGCATTGTTTGCGACCGCGATTCGGCGTTGGCTCGCCTCAGCGCGTGCGCAAAAGGTCTATTGCATGGTCGGCGGCGGCCTTTTGATGGGTGCTGGAGTTTGGGCCCTCGGTGCAAAGCGTGTAATCTCCGCGACATGATGCGAATCAGAATTATCAACGGCTTAATCTGCTTTTGCCTGCTGCTGGCGCTGTCCGGCTGTGGCAACAAGGGTCCCCTGGTATTGCCTGAGGAGGAAGAGAAAAAGACCAGGAGTAATACCGGTTAGCGATGGACCATTTCGAATACAAGCAGGGTGAACTCTATTGCGAAGACGTCGCGATTACCGCGCTTGCCGAGCAATACGGGACACCACTTTTCGTCTATTCCCGGGCGACGCTGGAACGCCACTGGCATGCCTTCGACAGTGCATTTGACGGGCACGACCACCTGGTATGTTACGCCGTCAAGGCAAACTCGAACCTGGCGGTTTTAAACCTGCTGGCGCGTCTCGGTTCGGGTTTTGATATTGTCTCCGGGGGTGAATTACAACGCGTGCTGCTGGCGGGGGGCAAGCCCGAACGCATCGTATTTTCCGGGGTGGGCAAATTGGCGAACGAAATCGAAACCGCGCTGCAACTCGATATCCTTTGCTTTAACGTCGAATCAGAGCAGGAACTCGATCGCATCAATGAAATTGCCGGGCGCATGAAAAAAACCGCTCGTATTTCGTTTCGCGTCAATCCCGACGTCGATGCCAAAACCCACCCTTACATTTCGACCGGGCTCAAGGATAACAAGTTTGGAGTTCCCTTCGCGAACGCTGAACAGGTTTACCTCAAGGCATCCGGACTGAAAAACATCGAAATCATTGGCATGGACTGTCACATCGGTTCGCAGTTGACCGAATTGTCACCCTATATCGATGCGTTTGATCGACTGCTGGAGTTGATCGAGCGCCTGCGCAAGCAGGGCATCAATATCCACCATCTCGATCTCGGTGGCGGCCTCGGAATCCGCTATCGCGATGAGGAACCACCGTTGCCGGCTGAATGGGCCAGTGCCTTGCGTGATCGCCTGAAAAATTTCGATGGCACTGTAGTCATCGAACCCGGGCGCGCGATCGCGGGTAACGCGGGCATCCTGGTCAGCCGAGTGAACTACCTGAAACACGGGGCCGATAAAAACTTTGCCGTGATCGACGCGGCGATGAACGATTTAATCAGGCCGTCGCTGTACGGGGCCTGGCAGGAGATTATCCGCGTCGAGCAAGACAGCGACGCCAGCGAAAAGGTCTACGACGTGGTTGGTGCAATTTGTGAATCGAGCGATTTTCTCGGCAAGGATCGCGCTTTAAGCCTCGAGCAAAATGATTTACTCGCGATCCGATCTTCCGGGGCCTATGCCTTCGGTATGGCGTCCAATTACAACACGCGGCTGCGCGCTGCCGAAGTCATGGTCGACGGCGATCAGCACTACTGCGTGCGTGAGCGTGAGTCTTTCGATGACCTGATTCGCGGCGAGTCAATGTTGTCATGAAGTTGAAGTTTGCCAAGATGCATGGTCTCGGTAACGATTTTGCGGTTATTGATGCGATCAACCAATCTTTTGAACCGCGCCCGGAATTGGTACGGCGCTGGGCCGACCGTTACCATGGTATCGGCTTCGATCAAATGCTCATCGTTGAAAATCCCGAAAGCGACGCAGCCGCATTCAAGTACCGAATCTACAATGCCGACGGGGGCGAAGTTGCGCAATGCGGTAACGGCGCGCGCTGTTTCGCACGTTTCGTACGCGAACAGGGCTTGACCGAGCTGGACGTTATTCCGGTGGAAACCAATGCCGGGCTATTGAAGCTCGAAGCGATCGATGCAACCCGTTACCGGGTCGACATGGGCATACCACGATTTGAGCCTGCCGAAGTCCCGCTGCGTGCCGAAAAGCGACAGGATTTATACCAGACCGACTACGAGGGTCGCGAGATCAGCTTCAGCGCGATGTCGATCGGTAATCCACACATGGTTATCCAGGTCGATGATGTTGATACCGCCGGCATAGAAACGCTTGGACCTTACTTCGAGACTAGCCTGTTATTTCCCGAAAGAGCGAACATCGGTTTCATGCAGATCCTGGGGCGCGATGCTTTTAAATTGCGCGTTTACGAGCGCGGTGTCGGCGAAACCCGCGCCTGCGGCAGCGGCGCCTGCGCTGCTATGGTCGCCGGGGTGCAGCTTGGCTTGCTCGAACCGGTCGCAAAGGCGAAATTATTGGGCGGCGAGCTCAAACTGGAATGGCAAGGTGACGCAAACCCCGTTATGATGACGGGCGAAACTGCAATGGTTTATCAGGGCGAAATCGATTATGAGTGAATTATCAGCTGAACCACAGCAATCCGATCTGACCGACGAATCAAAGGTCATCCAGTATCTACGGAGCAACCCCGAAGTGCTGATGGCGTACCCGGAGATTTTTTCCTCACTGGCCATTCCACACAAGACCGGCGGCGCGACCTCGCTAGTTGAACGCCAGCTCAGACTGCTGCGCGAAAACAACCAGTCGCTGAAGTCGAAAATTGATGAACTGGTTGGTATCGCTCGCGAGAATGAGGAGTTAAACCAGCGGTTTCATCGTCTCGCGCTGGAACTGATGAATACCGATCAGTTACACGACATACTCGCAATGGTGCAAGACCAGGTGCAAACCTTTTTCTATACCGATTTCGTCTGTTTTCGGTTTCTACCGGGCGTCAGCGAAGCCGGTAATATAACCGATGGGCTTTATCTCGATAGCGACAGCGGTATCGTCGACAAAGTCAAGCCCTGGATCGAAGCACGCAAACCTGTTTGCGGCCAACAGGACGATAAAATCAATCATGGGTTGTTCGGCCCGGATATCCGCATCGGTTCAAGTGCATTGATTCCGCTTTACCATACCGGCAACCTGGGCCTGTTATGCCTCGGTAGCGTCAATGCCGATCGCTTTGGTGTCAGCATGGGCACTATTTTTCTACAGCAACTGGGCGAACTGGTCAGTAATCGTTTGAAAAACCTGTTGCAGGCGGGGTAGCACACATGGACGAATATCTGGACCAGTTCATCCAGATGTTACGCAGCGAAAAGTATTACTCTCCACACACCTGCACTAACTACCGCCGCGATCTGAACCAATTTCGAAATTACCTCGCTAGCCAGGGCCTCGAATCCTGGAAGCAGGTTGGTTATTCAGAAGTCAGCGGGTTTGCCGCGCAGCGCCATCGGCAGGGACGCAAGAGCCGCACCATCCAGCGCGAACTATCGTCGATCCGCAGTTTTTACCAGTTTCTGATCCGTAACGCGCTAGTCGCGAAAAATCCTGCGCTCGAAGTGAGTGCACCAAAAAGCGACAGGCCGCTGCCCAAAACCTGCGATGCCGAAACCATCGACCGGTTACTGTCCGTCCACGACGACAGTGACGGACTACAGGTTCGCGACGTTGCTATTTTTGAATTGATTTATTCCTCGGGACTGCGCCTCGCAGAGCTGATTAACATCGACCTCGACGACATCGATCTGCCACAGCAACAACTAGTCGTCACTGGCAAAGGTAACAAAACCCGGCATCTTCCGATCGGCAGCAAAGCAGTTAGCGCGGTAAAACGGTGGCTTAAACTGCGCCCGGATTTTACCCGTGATAGCCAACAGTCGGCGCTGTTCCTGAGTAAACAGGGTAAACGTATCTCGCCGCGCAACGTGCAAAGCCGACTCAACCGCCTGATCCAGCGACAGGCGCTTGACCAACATCTGTCGCCACATACCTTGCGCCATTCCTTTGCCACCCATATGCTGGAATCAAGTTCAGACTTGCGTGCGGTGCAGGAATTGCTTGGACACGTCAATATAGCCACCACCCAGGTGTACACGCATCTTGATTTTCAACACCTGGCCAGGGTTTACGATTCAGCGCATCCGCGAGCGAAGCGCAAGGGCTAAATCGCCATTACCGTGAATGCGGGTACCATGGAGGAAACAGGAAAGCCGCTGTCTCCTTGTATTTATTTTTCACTGCCCATATATGACAATGTCTGCAGTGATTTCACCGGGAAGGGATTTTGGAACAATTCGAAGGCACAACAATTCTTTCGGTACGCCGTGATAATAGCGTCGTAATCGGCGGTGATGGCCAGGTCAGCCTGGGGAATACCATTATGAAAGGAAATGCACGCAAGGTACGCCGTCTCTACAAGGACAAGGTTATCGCCGGGTTCGCTGGGGGTACTGCCGACGCATTCCTGTTATTCGAGTTATTCGAAGGCAAACTCGAAAAGCACAATGGTCAAATGATTCGCGCCGCGGTGGAGCTGGCCAAGGAATGGCGTTCAGATCGTGCATTGCGCCGCCTCGAGGCCCTGCTTTGCGTCGCCAACGAGGAAGCCTCGTTAGTAATCTCCGGTAATGGTGACGTTATCGAGCCAGAGGACAGCCTGATGGCGATCGGCTCGGGTGGTGCCTACGCCCAGGCTGCCGCGCGCGCAATGCTCGACACCACTGAAATGAGCGCTCGCGAAATCGTCGAGAAGGGATTGCAGATCGCCGGTGAAATCTGTGTCTTCACCAATCTCAACCATACGTTCGAAGCAATCGACTACTAGGTAATACCGTGGACAGTAAATACATTGCGCAGTCACCTATGACCCCGCGCGAAATTTCGCAGGAGCTCGACAATCATATTATTGGCCAGGACAAGGCCAAGCGTGCGGTTGCAATCGCGCTGCGTAATCGTTGGCGCCGGCAGCAGGTCAGTGAAGAGCTGCGCAACGAAATCACACCTAAAAATATCCTCATGATGGGGCCCACCGGGGTCGGCAAAACCGAAATCGCGCGCCGCCTGGCGCGACTCGCGAACGCACCGTTCATCAAGGTCGAAGCAACCAAGTTTACCGAGGTCGGCTATGTCGGTCGCGACGTCGAATCGATTATCCGTGACCTGGTCGATGTATCGGTCAAGCAAATGCGCGAGTCAGAAGTCAGCCGGGTCCGACACCGTGCCGAAGACGCGGCCGAGGAAAAAGTGCTGGATGCCTTGCTGCCCCGCCCGAAGGACTTTACCGGGGAGGCCGATACAGCAAGTGACAGCACGCGCCAGAAATTCCGCAAGATGTTACGCGAAGGCAAAATTAACGATAAGGAGATCGAAATTGATTTGCAGCTGCCCTCGCTGGGCGTTGAAATCATGGCTCCACCCGGGATGGAGGACATGACCAATCAGCTCCAGGGTATGTTTCAAAATCTCGGTAACCAGAAATCCAAGACGCGCAAATTGTGTGTTGAGGATGCACTCAGAATGCTGACTGACGAAGAAGCCGCGAAATTGATTAACGAAGACGAACTCAAACTTACCGCACTCGAAAACGCGGAACAAAACGGCATCGTTTTTATCGACGAAATCGACAAGGTCGCCAGGCGCGGAGAGACCAGTGGCACCGACGTTTCACGCGAGGGAGTGCAACGCGATCTACTACCCCTGGTTGAGGGCTGCACGGTGTCTACCAAGGCTGGAATGATAAAAACGGACCATATTTTATTCATCGCTTCCGGCGCATTCCACGTTTCCAAGCCCAGTGACCTGATTCCGGAATTGCAGGGGCGCTTGCCGATACGGGTCGAACTCTCGGCGTTGACCGTCAACGATTTCGTGCGCATCCTGCGTGAGCCTAATGCTTCATTGACCGAACAATACACCGCGCTGATGGAAACCGAGGGTGTCGGCCTGGTATTCACCGATGACAGTCTCGCACGCATCGCCGAAATCGCCTGGCAGGTCAACGAGAAGCAGGAAAACATCGGCGCGCGCCGTTTGCATACCGTGATGGAACGCCTGCTCGAAACGGTCAGTTTCGAGGCCTCGGACATGGTCGATCAAACCATCACCATCGATGCTGAGTATGTTAACGAACATCTTGGCGAACTGTCACTGGATGAAGACCTGTCGCAGTACATACTCTGATGAAACCAACCGAGATCAACCTGCATAAAGTATCGCGCGTGCTTGAACTTAGTTTCGAAGATGGATCGAGTTTTCAGTTACCGGTTGAGTATTTAAGGGTCTACTCGCCCTCCGCTGAAGTGCAGGGCCATGGCCCCGGCCAGGAAGTGCTTCAGATCGGCAAGGAAGACGTCAATATTAACAGTATCGAGCCGATGGGCCACTACGCAGTCAAGCTTGCTTTCGACGACAATCACGATAGCGGGATTTACAGCTGGGAATATCTATACGAGCTTGGTGTTACCTACGATGAAAGATGGAAAAACTACCTTGAGCGGCTCGAGGCCGAAGGTCATAAGCGCCGCGAGAGTTCCTAGTGGATCCGGCGGCCAAGCCGCGGGATGACAGTAACCGTCGAGCCTGATATGGTTCGATTCATGCAACAGAAATCAACCACCGACTTTGGCTTCGAAGAGATAGCGGCTGCGGAAAAGCAGGGGCGGGTAGGCGCGGTTTTTACCTCCGTCGCACGAAAATATGACTTGATGAACGATGTCATGTCTTTCGGTGTCCATCACCTGTGGAAACGCTTTACGCTCGAAATGTGTGGTTTACGCCCCGGGCATAAAGTACTCGATCTCGCCGGCGGCACGGGCGACCTGGCGCTCAAAGAGGCGCAGATGGTCGGCGAATCCGGACAGGTTTTTCTCGCTGACATTAATGCCGCGATGTTACAGCGAGGGCGCGACCGGGTTATCGACAGCGGCTTCGTTAATCGAGTCGAATCCGTCCAGTGCAACGCCGAGATGTTGCCATTTTCCGACAATCACTTCGATTGCATCACCATCGCTTTCGGTCTGCGCAACGTTACTGACAAAGCCGCAGCGTTGGCCTCGATGCAGCGCGTGCTGAAACCCGGCGGTCGCTTATGCATACTCGAATTCTCGAAACCGGTTTACGAGCCGCTGGAAAAACTTTACGACTTTTATTCCTTTAAACTACTGCCGAGCATGGGCGAGTTAATTGCCCGGGATCGCGAAAGTTACCAGTACCTTGCCGAATCAATTCGCATGCATCCAGACCAGCTCGCGCTAAAACAAATCATCCTCGAACAGGGGGGCTTCGACGAAGTCGAGGTACACAATCTAAGCGGCGGCATTGTTGCCCTGCATCGCGCATTCAAGTACTAGGCAGTTCCTTCATCGTGCAAACTTCCGACAGCCTCAGCGCGACTTTCCTCGATTCAATCCAGAACTCATTGCTAGTCGCTGCTGAAATCGGCGGTAACCGATTGCTCGAGTTTGACGAAATTGCGCTTAAGGGCTGCCACGAAATACAGGGGCATTGCATCGCCATTAATATTACCGATATTGATTTTCAGCTCTACTGTCACCCCGGGGACTGGGGTATTCGCCTGAGTCGCAATCCACCGGCGCGGGATGTGGATGCGACCATTTCAGGCCGCTTGATGGCCCTGGTCAATCTTGCATCACTGGATGACAAGGTTTCGACCTCGATTCAGGAACGCGTCAGCTTCCAGGGCAATATCGCGCTCGCACAAAAATTGCAAAAGATTCTCGCCGGTCTCGACATTGACTGGGAGGAAGCCCTGGCACAGCGTACCGGCGATGTACTCGCGTTTCAGATTCATCAACGCACCCGTAACCTGGGAACCTGGCTGCGGCAAAGTGCAGAATCCCTGTTGCAGACCAGCAGTGAGTACCTGCGCGAAGAGGCAGGTCTCAGCCCCACCGAGGTCGAGTTCGAGGTTTTTCAGTCCCGGCTTACCGAGCTCAAGCACGATGTCGCGCGCACCGAGGCAAGACTACAGAAGCTGCTCGAGAAGATTCAACCGCAGTAATGCGCAAGCTGCTACGCCTGATCTCTATTAACTTCACGTTGGCGCGTTTCGGCCTCGACGAGGTCGTTTTATCGCTGCATTTCTACCGCCCGCTTTACCTGCTGGGCAAGATTAATCCGTTTAACTGGTTTCGAAGTAACGACCTGAGCGAAGCCGAGCGCCTGCGTTTATGCATCGAGTCGCTGGGCCCGATCTTCATCAAGTTTGGGCAGATGATGGCGACGCGACGCGATCTGTTTGGCGATGAAATCACTAACGAACTCGAAAAACTGCTCGACCAGGTACCACCATTCCCCTGGCACGAGGCACGCGACATTATCGAGCAGCAACTGGGAATGCCGCTGGAGATGGCGTTCAAGAAATTCGATGAAAATGAAATCGCCTCTGCTTCAATCGCACAGGTGTATGGTGCACAACTACCTGACGGGCAGGATGTCATCGTAAAAATTGTGCGCCCCGGAATCGAGCACAGAATCCGCCAGGATATCGAGGTATTGCTGCTACTGGCAAAGATGGCCGACCGCTACTGGAATGAAGCAAAACGGGTCAAACCGATTCAAATTGTACGCGAATTCGAAACCACCATTTTTAACGAGCTCGACCTGGTTCGGGAAGCGGCGAATTCAAGTGAGCTGCGCCGCAATTTCGAGGGCTCACCCGATCTGTACGTACCGTTTGTTCACTGGGATTATTGTCGCTCACGGGTCATGGTCATGGAGCGTATCCACGGAATCGCAGTGACTGATATCAAACAGCTTCGTGCACACGACATCAACTTCGAGGTTTTGTCGCGCAAGGGCGTAGAAATCTTTTTTACCCAGGTGTTCCGGCATAACTATTTCCATGCCGACATGCACCCCGGCAATATCTTCGTCGCAACCAGCAATCCCGAGGACCCCAAGTATATCGCGGTTGATTTTGGCATCATGGGATCTTTATCGACTAGCGATCAACGCTATCTTGCGGAAAATTTCGCAGCGTTTTTTAATCGGGATTATCGGCGGGTTGCCGAACTTCACGTCGATTCCGGGTGGGTCGATCATGACACCCGTATCGATGAATTCGAAGCCGCAATACGCAGTGTTTGCGAGCCCATGTTTCAGCGCCCGCTGGCAGAAATTTCTTTCGGCCAACTGTTGTTGCGCCTGTTTCAGACGGCACGCGCTTTCAACATGGAGATTCAGCCCCAGCTGTTGCTACTCGAAAAAACATTTCTGCACATTGAGGGGATCGGTCGCCAGTTGTATCCCCAGCTTGACCTCTGGGATACGGCTAAACCCTTTATCGAGCTATGGCTTTCCGAGCAACTTGGTACACGCGCCCTGATCAAGGGTCTCAAAAAAAATCTGCCCTACATCGCCGAACATTTGCCGGACCTGCCGCAACTCGCGTTCAAGGCACTTGACCGGATTGCCAATGATGAACTCAGGGTGGAACTACGGTCGCGCCAGATAGATGATTTGAAACGGGAAATTCGTCAGTCCAACCGGCGCAATATTCGCGCCATCATCGGTGGTAGTTTTGTCATTAGCGCGAGCATCATCCTGGGGCTCGACGGCCTAGCGCCAATCATGGTTGGGAGTGGACAATTGATCGTGCCGCTGCTGAGCGCGGCCCTGGCAATTCCCGGGATTTACCTGCTAATCGGCAGTTACCTCGATAACTAGCACTGCGCCCGGGTAAAGTTTTTATTCAGGCGCTTGCCGTGCTTGTAACCCTTCCAATAGGCCGATTTAACTTCTTCGCGGTATTCTTCAGGGGTTGATTGAAGATATTCATTGTAATCCCGATTGAAAACCTTTTCGTCTTCGCAGAATTTGCGTTTGTAGGCGAGCTGACCGGTCAGTTCGGCAATACGTAAATGACGAAATTTCGGATCCTCGAGTGGCAGCTCTTCCTCGACCTCTTCGACCTCGGGCTTGGCTGTACTCTCATCTTCGGCAACATTGGTCTCAGTGGGCTCTTCGCTACGGATACGTGAACGCGTCAGGCGTTCGCATTCATCCGTCGACAATAACGGGGCTTCCTCTTTGCTCTTATCGAAGCCTTCCTCAAAAGCGTCACGCATGGGATCGCGACTTTCCTCGGGCATCAACTGAACGCGCTGTGTAAACTCTGCGAGCACGCTGGCCTCACCACACTGCAAACGCGAATAGCTAAGGGTGCCAAGTGTCCTCGACAAATTGACGACGGTGCTGGTTGCATTTTCGAGCGCAGCGGCATCGACTTCGGCGCCGTCCTCGGGAGCCTGCTGGCTGAGCTCGGCAATGGCCTTGTCGATGATCACCATGATCGAGTTCAAGCCCTGGTCAAGTAACTCTGCCCGAGCGGAAAATGACAAGCTCGACAGGATAAATAGTACAAGCAGTAATTTTAAAGATTTCATCACTTTACCGTAATCTGCTGATAGACAAGATTAAATCATGGATCACACGCTTCATCCAGTGCCCAAAGCCCCTCATTTTTGCGCTGCATCACAATTTCGAGGATAATGCGGCGTGTTTCAGGCTGTATCACCGAATTGAACCCTCCACTCGCTTCCTTAATGGTACCGGCCCAATGTCATCCCCACGACAACCTCGAGCACAGCAATCGCATCCCAGCAAGATGCTCTTTGTTCAGGATTGATAGCAAATCGCTGCCGGAAAGCAAATTCTTTTTAACGCGGCTGGCCTGGGAATGAGCGCAGCAACACCCAGAATCGGCTTCGTCAGCCTCGGATGTCCGAAGGCGACCGTTGACTCGGAACAGGTTATTACCCAGCTACGTGCCGAAGGTTACGATATCGTGCCTGATTTCGATAACGCCGACATGGTTATCGTCAATACCTGCGGATTTATCGATAGCGCGGTCGAGGAATCACTCGATACGATCGATGAAGCGCTGCATCAAAACGGCCGCGTCATCGTTACCGGCTGTCTCGGCAAGCGTGCTGATATGATCAATAATCGCTTTCCATCGCTGCTTGCCGTTACCGGCCCACATGCCCGGGATGAAGTCATGCGGGCAGTGCATCAACATTTACCGGCTCCGCATGACCCGTTTCTAGACCTGGTACCAAAACAGGGCGTGCGCCTGACACCGCAGCATTATGCATACCTGAAAATATCCGAAGGCTGCAATCACCGTTGCAGCTTTTGTATCATCCCATCACTGCGTGGTGACCTGGTTAGCAGGCCGATTGATAAAGTCATGGATGAAGCGCAAATTCTGGTTGATGCCGGTACCCGGGAGATCCTGGTAATTTCGCAGGATACCAGTGCCTACGGTGTGGATTGCAAGTACAGCACTCGATTCTGGCAGGGGCAAGCGCTGCAGACCCGGTTTTTGGACCTGACCCGCGCTCTCGGCCAGCTGGGTGTCTGGGTTCGACTGCACTATGTTTATCCTTATCCGCATGTCGATGACGTGATTCCGCTAATGGCAGACGGCGCCATTCTGCCCTACCTGGACATCCCGATGCAGCACGCCAGCCCGCGCGTCCTGAAATCAATGAAACGGCCGGGAAATCGAGATCGCATGCTCGAGCGCATTCTAAAATGGCGGGAGATTTGCCCCGAGCTTGTAATCCGCAGCACCTTTATCGTCGGGTTTCCGGGAGAGACTGATTCAGAATTTGAAGAATTACTCGATTTTCTCGAAGTTGCACAGCTCGACCGTGTCGGGTGTTTCACGTATTCCGCGGTCGAGGGGGCAACCGCCAACGCGTTCGCAAACCCGGTTTCGGGGACACTGAAACAGGAACGATATCACCGCTTTATGCTTAAACAGCAGGCTATCAGCGCGCAAAAATTGCAGCGACGCGTCGGTCAACAGATGACAGTGCTGGTGGAAACCAGTGACGCGCAAGGCTACGTGGGGCGTAGTTACGCCGATGCGCCGGAAATTGACGGGGTCGTTAACATTGCCACCGACAAAAAATTATCCCTGGGCGAATTCTATCGCGTCGAGATTAGCGCCGCCGACGAATATGACCTTTACGCGCTGCCCAGCAGGTAGACCTTATCGCCTTTTACCCTGATTGGCAGGGATTCCAGGCTTTCTCCCGGGCAGGGACCGAAAACGCATTCCCCGGTATCGATCAAAAAGCGCGCATCATGCACCGCGCACTGGATCAGTGCACCCTCAATATCGAGAAATTGGTGGTCAACCCAGTCCAGCGGTGACCCGGTATGCGGGCAGGTATTACGATAA
>Ga0265303_10002117_pt1 | contig 12314 bp, 12 predicted proteins | sample Helome_2_FD_192494 | JGI IMG/M metagenome (GOLD analysis project Ga0265303, IMG submission 192494) | Marine sediment microbial communities from subtidal zone of North Sea - Hel_20160317 (Illumina Assembly) | ecosystem: Environmental > Aquatic > Marine > Subtidal zone > Sediment ...
AAGGAACGGCGATATCTGCAAGACCAGCTGGCCAAATCCCAGAAGATGGAGGCCATTGGCACCCTTGCCGGCGGTGTGGCCCATGACCTCAACAATATCCTGTCAGGCCTGGTAAGCTATCCCGAGCTTCTTTTGATGGACCTGCCCGAAGAAAGCCCTTTACGACAGCCCATAATAACCATACAGGAATCCGGGCAGAAAGCAGCCGCCATTGTTCAGGATTTATTGACCCTGGCCCGCAGGGGCGTTTCTATCACGGAAGTCATGAATTTAAATCAGATGATCGACGACTATTTAATCAGCCCGGAAAATCAGAAGATTATGGAATACCATTCAAAGGTTTCAGTGGAAACCAACCTCCAACCTGATTTGCTTAATATCATGGGTTCGCCCGTTCATCTTTCCAAAACAATCATGAACCTGATTTCCAATGCAGCCGAAGCCATGCCCAATGGCGGTAAGATTATCGTCTCCACTGAAAATCGATACATTGATCAATCAATAAAAGGTTACGATGCGGTGGATGAGGGCGACTATGCAACGCTGACGGTTGCGGATAGCGGCATTGGGATACCATCTGAAGATCTTGAAAGAATATTTGAGCCTTTTTATACGAAAAAAGCCATGGGCCGAAGCGGCACCGGCTTAGGTATGGCGGTGGTCTGGGGAACCGTCAAAGACCACAGTGGATATGTCGATGTTCAGAGCGAGCTTGGAGAGGGCAGCACAGTGACCCTTTATTTTCCGATCACCCGCGATAAATTGCCTATCCAAATACAAAGTGTCTCTGCTGAGAAATACAAGGGCAACGGCGAGTCGATTCTAATCGTTGACGATATAAAAGAGCAACGGGAGATCGCATCCGGCATGCTTGAGAAATTGGGCTATAATGTCAATTCAGTACCCAGCGGAGAGGAAGCGCTGGCCTACATGGAGGAAAATGGAGCAGATTTATTGATACTGGATATGATCATGAACCCCGGGATGGACGGCCTCGAAACCTACCAGAAAATCCTTCAATATCATCCTGAGCAAAAAGCTGTCATCGCCAGTGGATTCTCGGAATCCGAAAAGGTTAAAAAAGCTCAAAGTATCGGGGCCGGCACCTATGTCAAAAAGCCGTACTCATTTGAAAAAATCGGATTGGCGGTCAAAGGCGAATTGTCGAAGTGAGTCCCAACTAATCGCCCAATAAACGATATCTGTAATAGTTCAGGAAAGATCAGCCCGGTCCGGAAACTTAAGATATCCCGATATAAATGAGCCCAGAAAAATAGCACCTCCCACTACCGCAATGCCCGATCCGAATGAATTGACATCTCCCATAAATCCAATGAAGGTGGGGGTTGCTCCGCCGCCTATCATAAAGGCCAGAGGAACCGTTAAGGAGACGGCAATGTTTCTATCCTTGGCAGAACTAACCATGGACAACGCAGCAATACCGGCAGGAAAAAAACAAACCGCCATGATAGGCTGCAAAAAAACAGCCGCCGTGACCCAGGATGTAGAAGCTATGCCAATAAAGACCGTCATTGATCCGGTCAATATAAACACGACCCTTAAAACCTCTCTGGGGCCGAAGCGATCCGTTGCCCACCCTCCTGCCAGCGTAACCCCGATACTTGCAACCCTTGATAACGCAATAAGGGTGTTGGCCCAATTACGCGCCATAGCGTGTTCAGTCACCAGGTAAAGCGACAACATGGAGTAAACCCCCAGGGTGCTGCTGATTCCCAGACTGAATAACACCACCATAATCCAGAAAGCTGGAGTGGATAGCAGGTTGCGGAATGCGGCATAGCCGATCGGCTCACCGTGGAACTCCCCTCCCCGACCAAACTTTGCAAATACAACCGAAAGCAGCAGAGCCGTAATACCAAGCACCTTAAATACAGCCCGCCAGGAATACCAATACAGGACGGCCTCACAGATCAGCGGCGCCAGCACAAAACTCAAATTGGGCGCCAGTTCGTGGATGGCTATTGCCCGTCCCCACTGTTGGGACTTGAACAGGGTGGTCAGAGTAGCTATCCCGGATGGCAGGTAAGGGCCGGCGGCAATACCGAGCATAAATACCCCCAGGTGCATTGATCGCAGTCCCGAGCTGAACGAAGTTGATATCAGCGCCAGTCCCAGAGTCAGCCCGGACAAAATAATGGTTTGTTTATGAGTCAGGCGGGAGGAAATAAACCCTGAACCCAGAAGCGAAATAAAATATCCCAGCGAAATGGTGAGAAAAAGGGACCCTGCTTCAGCATGACTGATATTCAGATCGGATTCGACGCCGGGCATTAAGGGGGCCAGCACAATCCGGGCTAAAAAAGTTATAAAAAAGACTGATGTCAGCAGTAAAAGCGGGGTTAACTGGGCGCTGAAGCTTTGATGTGGGTCAGTTTGCTTTTCACCGGTCCTGGTCTCAGTCGAGCTATCCGTCATATTCAGGCTCCGCCGCCACAAATAACTATAGTTCGTAAATCTCCAAAACCGGAGAATCAGCCCGTGTTTGACCGATGATGACCCTTTTCATTCCGGTGTTTATTTTCTCTGTCAACAGGCGGGCGATACGTTGTCCGGCGGCACAGTTTCCCGGCCTGTCCGCCTGATTTAAAAAGGCCATGCGTAGCGTTTGGGCCGGCGCGTTTTTAAATATACCGTTTGGGTGGGTAAAAACATCTGCAACCGCGCTTTCCGTAATAGCAGCATTCCGGGACAGTCCTGCCAATTCGGCGAAACGCCCAGGTCTGAAAACCCATTGATCATTTAAAGGTCGCCCAATACCGCTCAGTCCGGCCAATCCTACCAGACAGCTTGTGCAGTCCGGTATCACCGGTTCATGGTCAGCCGGCGCTTTCAAGGGACGGCCCGCCGCCCCGTCAGCCTCCACAACAATCCATCGAAACAGATGGCTATTCCAGAGGGCATTGATGGTTTCGGTCTCAAAACCAATAAGTTTGCCCTGTTCGGGCAACCTGTCCCGGGCCATGGTGATGTGGGGCTGTTTGTCGATCACCCCACCGGCCTGTTCCAACAAATACGTGACGGAATCGGACACAATCACGCAGGATGATTGATCCGGCTCGGGTTCGAAAATTTTGGTGGTAGTGGTGGTTAAAACTGATTCGCCGGCAATTGACATCTCGTGGGCAAGCTTGTACATCAGGCTGGTCTTGCCACCGGCACCCACCAGGCTGATCACACCACCCTCCCCCAGCATCAAGCCTTCCCGCAGCGAAACCATTTATGATATCCTCTGATAATCGAACTGACCGCTTTAGCAGCTACCGGCCGGGCCGGTCTGCCTCCGGCGAAACACCTGAAACCTTTCACTAATTATACACCCGCAACACGGCCTCTAAAACAGATCCCCCGATGGCGCGCGCCTTTTCTGAAATCGTAAAACAATATTGCTTCTTCCCCCGGGGGTCGACATCTCCAATTTTTAAACCCCGGGTCACAGTCGTTTCTGATCGGCTCAATCCGCGAAGCACACCATCTATCCTGCTGGCAAGTTTTTGCCCCGCTACAGTGCCGATGATCTCGTCTGCTATAACAACATCACCGATAGACTTGGTGGTTTTGAAACGTCCTGCGGCCGGTGCCCGCAATACCCGTTCCTCGGTAAATCCGGCCATTGCCCCCGGCACACCGGTGTTGGCTTCCGCAGCGCCGGCGGTGATAATTCTGCCAAGATCATGTCCACGATTGGTTTCGATGACCATGTGGACGTCGCTACCGGCATTAAAGCCGGGACCCAGGCCGATTGCCAGTTCAGCGTCCATCATCCGGGTACCCAGATTTTTTTTGGCCAGGATAGCATCCACCACCACTTTCGGCCTGACTTGTTCCAGCAGCAGCCACTGTGGATCAGCCGCAACCGCTATTCTCCCCTGCTCCCATTCTCTGTGAATGTCTTCGATCACACCGGCCATTACCGCTTTAACACCTTCCACGGTTTGGCTTCCGTCATGCAGGGCTTCACAAAATGAAACTTCACGCCTGACAGCCAGAGGATTGGCTGTTTCCAGCATCAGGATTTTTTTAAAATTCGCCATGTAAAGCCGCCAGGCCACGGCACTGGCCATCTCCCCGGCGCCTTTGATCACGAAAGTGAGTTCTCTAAGATTGGTCACTCAACACTCCTACATTTTCAGAAAACAGGTTCAATGAATTGCTAAATGCAACCACGGGTGGAAGATAAAAGGGATTTATATGTTTTCCGCCGCAGGCGGATCAGCGTTCAGGTGTCGGGTGTCAGGTGTCAGGACTTGAAAATGCTGAACACTGACACCTGACACCTGAAACCTTTATCTCAAACCGCTTCTTCGGCCTCAAAATCACGTCGAGTGGCACCGTCGGAAGCCTCAAAGGCCTCTATCCATTGCCGCACGCGATCTTCGCCATAGGTTTGCTTCCAGGCAGCAACTATTTTTTCAACCGGGATGTCGGCGTATGTTCCGTGATCCGCGACATATTCCATGAATTGCTTTTTTTCAATATTAAAGGGATGAAAAACAGAATCTCCACAGCCATCAAATTCCAGCGGGATGACCTTATGTTTCCTGCAAAGCTGAATGTTAAATGCCGGCGTTGCCTTGCACCATTTACCATTCAGATAAAACTCGGTGAAGCCGTGATAGACAAACATATCCGATCCCAAAAATTCGAGGAGCTGTTTGGTCGCCAGATGGTTGCGAACATCGGCAAATCCCACCCGCGAAGGAATACCACAGGCCCTTCCCAGGGCACATAGAAGGGTCGCCTTGCCCACGCAAAATGCCCGACCCCTTTTCAGAACATTGCTGGCACGATAATGTTCCGGACGATAGAAGGGCAAATACGGATCATACCAGATCCCGTCCCGGACGGCATAATATAGTTTCACCGCCTTTTTGATGGGCTCATCGGCGGTGCCTTTAACCGAGGCCATCGCATAATCCCTGATGGCCTGATGGTCGCTGTCAATAATCTCGGTGGCTAAGAGATACGGCTCTAACTGCTGATTCATTCCTGCGTCTCCAAATAATGTACTCCGGTCTGGCTTTGCATACCGTATACCAGAAAACCACAAGGTTCGTCAAAGGATAGATTGTAGGTAGAAATAACCGCTTGCCTGTGTTAACTTAATAAATACCTTGCAATCTCAAGGAGGATATTATGTCATCTAAAGTAATGGTTATCATTTCGACGGCTGAAAAAGCCAAAGCGCTCACCGGAATCATGTATGCAGTTAACGCTCAAAAAAACAAATGGGTCGACGATGTCAAAGTCATTTTTTTTGGTCCTTTTGAGAATCTCTTATGTGAAGATGAGGAAATTATAAAGGCCGCTTCCAATCTGCTGGAATATGAAACGCCAATTGCCTGTAAATTCCTTTCTGATCGCGATGGCATCAGCGACAAGTTGGTAAATTTAGGAATCAATGTTGATTATGTCGGTACCATAATCTCAGGTTTCATCGAAGAGGGCTACGCACCAATGGTTTTCTAGCGGTCTCCTGAATGACTGACATTAAAAGGCTCAAATGTCGTCACAAGTACAAACAGCAGGCATCATATTGGCGGCTGGCTCATCGGTTCGATTCGGGCGGCCCAAGCAGCTGATAAAGCTGAGGGATAAATATTTAGTTGAATGGGTGCTGGATGCTGCTCTCAATTCCCGGCTTCAAACCGTGGTACTGGTTTTAGGACACGAACATCAAAAAATTATTACGGCCGTAGGAACGAAATTAAACCATCCGAAACTGGAAGTCGTGATCAACCGCCACTACCATGAAGGTCAAAGCACATCGCTCAAGACCGGCCTCACCTGTGTTAGTCAAGCATTTTCATCGGTCATGTATTTGCTCGCCGACCAACCGATGATTCGGTCAAGCACCATCGATCTCCTGCTGGATCATTTTCATGATTCAGAAAAAGATATATGCGTCCCGGTTTTTGAAGGCCAAAGAGGCAACCCGACAATTTTTAAACGGCCGATTTATGAAGAAATCATGATGATCGAAGGTGACATGGGCGCCCGGAACATTATCCATGAAAATGCCGAAGGCGTGCTCTCTGTGGATATTAAAGATCCGCTGTGTTTTATCGATATTGATTCACAGGATGATTTGGAAAATTTGTTAACCCTTCTGACATGACCACAGTAAGCACAAAAAAAAGGGCATCCCGAAAAAACTCTACGGGATGCCCTTTTTTTTACAGTTAGTTTATACTAGACCACAACTACGTTAGCTGCTGCAGGGCCTTTCTGGCCTTGCTCGATGTCAAAAGTTACGCGATCGCCTTCATTAAGAGACCTGAATCCGCTTGAATTGATTGCTGAATGATGAACGAACACATCCGGACCATCTTCTTGCTCGATGAAGCCAAAACCCTTACTGTCGTTAAACCACTTAACTACACCTTCTGCCATGGCGGCATCCTCCTTTCAAAAAATTTACTCGTTCCATGCTTAAGGTTGCCACAATGACAAATAGATCTTTCCTTATAGAACGAAATCTGCCGGTCAATATAGGACGGCGTTTACAATTTCTATAACAATAGCACCTTTTTGAAAAAAATCAAGCTTAGAATATGTTCTTTTTTCGATTTAGTCTAACATTGCATTTGGTAAAATTAATGCCAGTTGGGGAAAAATGATTAGAAGAATTATGCTGCCGATGCATGCCAGAAGGAAAAATGCAACGCTTTTAAAAATGGTGCCCAGTTCGATATCCGGCGCCAATGCTTTGACAACATAGATGTTTACGCCCACCGGCGGTGTAATGGCCCCCATGGTTGTCACCATCGTCAAAACAATCGCATACCAGATAGGATCAAAACCGAGAGCCACGCCCAGAGGGAAAAAAATGGGAATGGTAAGTACCAGAAATCCCAGCGAATCCATAAAGCAGCCGCCAAGCAGGTAAATTGCCATCACCATGACTAAAATCACGTAAGGTGAAACCGGCAGCGAGGCAGCAAAATCGGCTACGATGAAGGGCAGTCGGGTTACCGCCAAAAACCGCCCGAAAATGATGGCACCGGTGACCAGCATGTAAACCATACAGGAGATCTTTAGGGTATCGCCGATGGAGCGAATAAATCCCTTCCAGGTCAACTTGCGGGTTGTAAATGAGACCACCAGGGTAATCAGAACGCCGGCTGCACCGGCTTCGGTGGGTGTGAACACGCCGAAATACAAACCGCCGATAACCAGAACGAAAATGGTCACAGCCTCGATGACCCCCAGTAGTGATTTCAGTTTATCCACCAGGCTGGTTTTGGGGCCGGCCGGTCCGAAATCCGGATAAATCCGGCACAGAACAATGATCGTAACGACAAAGAGCAGACCGAGAACAATCGCGGGCAAAATCCCGGCCAAAAACAGCTTGACGATGGATTGTTCCGTTTGCAGGCCGATAATGATGAGAACAACGCTGGGCGGCATGACGGTGCCCAGGGTACCGCCGGTCACCACCGTTCCGGTGCTCAACCGGGTGTCATAGTTGTACTTATCCATCTGCGGTAACGCCACCGCTCCCATGGTGGCCGCGGTGGCTGTATTGGATCCACAGATGGCGGCGAACATCTCATCCGCCGCAATGGTGGCGATTGCCAATCCACCCCGCCAGTGACCCACCCATTTGTAGGCCGCATCGTACAGTCGTTCGGCGATTCCAGCATTAAACGCGAGATAACCCATCAGAATAAACAGGGGAATGACTGTCAAACCATATTTTGAAAACGTATTCCAGAGATCTGTTGCGATCATATTCAGGGCTGCCTGGGGGGTGACAACATAGGAAAACCCGCAGAAACCGACCACCGCCATGGCGAATCCGACCGGCATGCCCAGAACAAAAAGTACGACCAGAAGAACAATAATCCCAAGAATTCCGACGAGGGCGGCATCCATCATGTCGCTCCACTATCTGGGAAAAACAATTTGGCCAATTCAACTAACAGGACCATTGAAAGTAATAAACAACCAACCGCGACGCCGCAGGTAAACGGATAGTATATGATCCTCAACGTTTCGGTGACTTCACCGCTTGTCCGCAATGTGTTCGCTAACTTTGCAATTTGCCATCCGGCCAGAATAAAAAATATCATGCAGACAACATAATTAATGCCATTGATACATTTTTGAACCCGTTTCGGGAAGCGATTCACCAGTATATCAACCGATATGTGGGCTTTTTTCGCCTGGGTATAGCCCAAAGCAAAGGCCGTCACCACTGCGCCGAAAAATCCCATCAGTTCAAAGGTTCCCTTGACCGGGATCCAGACAATGCGCAAGAATATATTGGCACAGGTTATTAATATCATCGCCACCAAAAAACTGCCGGCAACAAAGATAAAGGCATGGTTCATAAGCTTGCTGATTTTTTCAAGGATTGACATGCCCACGGTTCCTGGAGCTTTGGAATTATTTATCTGCGCAGAAAACGGATTGCGAAATGCTGATCATTTCGCAATCCGCAGTTGGTATAGAATAATTGCCCGGTCTAAAGCATCTTTTCTATTTGGAGTGCTTTTTGACAAGGGCTCTTATATCAGCAACGATCGCTTCGGCCGGCAACCCTTTGGCCTTGGCTTTCTCGATCCACTTGGCCGTGAGGGGCTCAAGCCTGGCATCCCACTTGGCCTTTTCGGCCGCGGAAAGCTCAATGACTTCAACTTTTTGAGACTTTACAGACCATTCCATTGCCGCCTTGACATGGTTGTCCATGTAATTGCCGGTCCACTTCGTCTGTTCGACCCTTAGATCAGAAAATACTTTTTGAACATCCTTGGGCAAAGAATTCCATTTGTCCATGTTCATCACAACGGCAAAAGGATAAATGACGGTATCTGTTTTGGTAACATATTTGCAACTTTCTGCAAATTTAAAATCCTTCATGACTTCCAGTGAAGAATAAAGTCCCTTGACGACACCTTTCTGCAGGGCTTCGACGGTTGCCGGCATCGGCATACCGACCGGATTTGCTCCCCATGCGCCCAGAATCTGAGCGGCCCCCCCGGAAGCTCGCAGATCCAGCCCCTTGATATCGTCCAGAGTCCGCACCGGAACTTTAGACATGATGTTGGTGGGCGCCGTGGTAAACATGGCCAGTACTTTGACATTCGCGAAGGTGTCCGGTTGATACTTTTCCCACAGATCCCACAAAACGAGACTCCCCACAAGGGCATTCGGAATCCCTACCGGCAGACTTGTAGCATTGGTGACGATGAAGCGGCCGGGCTGGTAAGCCATGCAAAGATTGCCGATATCGGCCTGCCCGGCGATGACGCCGTCCATTATGCTTTTAGCACCCAACAGGGTGCCTCCGGGAAAAGTATTGACGACCACCTTGCCCTTGGTTCTTATTTCAACCTCATTTTTCCACCGTTCCATCTGGACGCAGGGAAAGGTCGGTGCCGGCGGAAAGTTGGCATAACTGAGTTTGATGGGTTCGGCCCTAACCGGAGCCGGCAAAAACCCAATGGAAATGAAGCTTAAAACAAAAATAGCCAGAATAAAATATCCAAAATTGCGTTTCATTTTTCAGCCCTCCTTTTTAGAGTTAAAAACACGTTTGGGAGCATGAAGCCACGATCCCACACCAGCACACTTTCTGCTTTACCTCTCATCCGCTTACCCCTGCCAGAGAAAAGATCACCCTGCACCGGGTCCATCTATTCCTCTATAACGCATTCTCCGGTATCCTCCTGACCCATCTCCTGCCCGCAAGGATTCAACCCTTTTTTCTCTCTGATCGCCGCCAGGATCTTCTCCGGAGTTATGGGCAAATCTTTGATTCGTACACCCACGGCATCGTAAATGGCGTTGGCGACGGCCGGTGCTGTGGGAACGCATCCGGGTTCTCCGATTCCCTTGGCGCCGTAAGGCCCGGCCTCGTCATAGGTTTCCAGGACAGGTGCTTCGATGGGAAATACATCTTTGGCAGTCAACATTTTATAATCCCTGAAATTGGGGTTCATATTTTCGCCCTTTTCAAGAATCACCTGCTCCGACAGGGCATAGCCGATGCCCATCATCACCCCCCCATAGACCTGGCCTTCCAGCAGCAGGGGGTTGATGGCTTTGCCTACATCGTGGGTGGCCACATATTTTAGTATTTTAACCTTGCCGGTCTCCTCATCCACCTTTACCCTGACACCATGGGTTCCAAAGGTATAGGTCATGGACATGTTACCTTTAAAATCTTTGCCCATATTCTCGTTGCTCGGATCATAGAAGTATTCAGCCATCAACATCTGCCCCCCGTGGCTGAAATGCGCTTTTCGCAGAAGTTTGCCGATTTCGATGCGCTTCTGGGAATCGTCTCGGTCAATAACGCACCGTTCGGCCAGGACCAGTTTCTCCAGGGGCCTTTCAAGCTGTTTGGCCCCCATTTCAAGGATACGTGCTTTGAGTTTTTTGGCGGCGCCCAAAGCGGCATTACCGGCGACAAACGTCGTTCGGCTGGCATGGGCACCCACGTCCCATGGGCAAACATCGGTGTCGGAGTGAATGACGTGAATGTCTTCTACCTGCAACCCGAGTTCTTCGGCCGCAATTTGGGCCATAACGGTATCCGATCCCTGCCCCATATCGGTGGCGCCGGTAAACAGGTCAAGCTTACCGAAGTCGTCCATTTTGATGATGGTTCCACATCCGTCGGATTTGTAAACCCTGGCACCGCCCCCCACATGGATCAGAGATGCTAGTCCGACGCCCACGCCTTCCTCTTTGGGCTTATCCCATTCAAGTTCTGTTTTGACGGAATCATGCATCCTTCCAGTCCGCAGGTAGTTATGCGCAGGTCCTGGGTGGAAACATCCCCGGATTGATTGGCGTTGATCCGTCGAAATTCGATCAGGTCAATTCCCGCTTTTTCAGCCAGCATATCCATGCTGCTTTCAATGGCAAAAGTGGCCTGGGGATTTCCGTATCCCCGCATGGCCTGGGAATACGTATTGTTGGTATAAACGCATTTGGCCTCGTAGCGTACGTTGGGCACGCGATAAAGGGTCGTAATGGGCATCATCATCACAGATGGTGTCGTGGCGCCCCACGAGGTGTAGGCCCCGTTATCCAGAATCATGGAAATATCCCGAAAGAGCAGTTTGCCGTTTTCATCGCATCCCTGTGAGATACGGGTGATAGTCGGCTGACGGGTGGAAGTGGCAATAAATTCCTCGGTACGATCAAAATCGACTTTCACCGGCCGGCGAGTGTAATACGATAAAAGAATGGCAATATACTCGTAAGCATATGTGTCCAGCTTGCTGCCAAACCCGCCCCCGATGCATGGTTTAATCACCCGGACGCGCCGATCGCTAATTCCCATCGCTTTGAGAGCGCCCAGGAAATCTTTCTGGGCCAGGGATGGAATTTGGGTATTGGTGTATACCGTTAAATTGTTGGCGGGATCAAACTCGGCAACCGCCCCGCTGGTGCCCATGCAGCAGTGAGTGACCCAGGTGGTGCTGAAACGATCTTCAACCACGTGGGCGGCCTCTTTACGAGCGGCTTCCACATCGCCGTAATGCAGCTTCCAGGGCATCTTGAGTACATTGGATTTGTGCTCTTCGTGCACCAGGGGCGCGCCTTCCCGCATGGCCTCCTCGGGGTCATAAATGCCGGGCAGGGGCTCATAAATAACCTCGATCAGGTTCAAGGCTTCCTGGGCAATCTGAGGATCGGTGGCAGCCACAGCAGCCACCTCATCCCGATAAGAGCGCACCTTGCCTGCCTTCAGCGGCCGGTTGTCCTTGTAGACGCCCATTTTTATCTCCGGTATATCCTCTCCGGTGATAACCGCCCGAACCCCCGGCAGCGCTCTGGCCTTCGAGGCATCAATTTTAGCAATGCGCGCATGGGGAAACTTGCTGTAAAGGATCTTGCCGTAGAGCATCCCGGGAAGTTTTAAATCCTGTATATATTGCGCTCGACCCGTCGCTTTATCAACCGCATCGATTTTCGGAATCCTTTTCCCAACCGAACTCAAACCTGACATATTAAATTCTCCCTAGTACCCTATTTTGAAGCCTGTTATGAATTAGGTTTTGGCCTCATTATCATTAATTTCTTGAAATGAGCAATTTTTTCGATGAGCGAGGCCGCACAAGGGTTTCTGCCTGAGGCGCACTGTGAGTACGTCGAAGGCGGAAAACCCGCGGAGAACGACGCTCATCGGGAAAAGGGCCATTTCCAACAGCTTCTACTCGCCGCGTTCGCCCTCTTCCGTCTTCCACGCCACCACCGTAGGTTCTTCTTCTTGGTAATACCCGCTTACAGACTTGATGGAATCGATGATCTGCACATAACCGGTACAGCGACAAAGA
>Ga0265303_10002119_pt1 | contig 12307 bp, 11 predicted proteins | sample Helome_2_FD_192494 | JGI IMG/M metagenome (GOLD analysis project Ga0265303, IMG submission 192494) | Marine sediment microbial communities from subtidal zone of North Sea - Hel_20160317 (Illumina Assembly) | ecosystem: Environmental > Aquatic > Marine > Subtidal zone > Sediment ...
TGCAAGTTACGGCGCAAACTGACCGCGGCGAGATAATGGGCGTCAGGCACAAAACGCTGCCCCTCGAAGGCGTGCAGTTTCATCCGGAAAGTGTGTTGACGCCGGAAGGAGATCGATTGATGGTGAACTTCATGCGGATGGGCGCAGCGCCGAAGGGTTACGAATGAGCAAGGAATACAGCCAGGTGCTGGACCATCTGCTGGACGGCCATTCGCTCACGGAGCAGCAGGCTTACAAGCTGATGCACAAGCTTGCTGAAGGTGAACTGCCGTCCGCGCTGGCGGGCGCGCTGCTCGCCGGGCTGCGCGCCAAAGGGGAGACTGCCGATGAGATACGTGGCTTCGCCACGGCAATGCGGGAGCTCGCAGTGCAGCCACAAATTCCCACCGGCAAAGCAACGGTCGACACCGTTGGTACCGGCGGCGATGGCTCCGGTAGCCTGAACCTCTCAACGGGCACCGGCCTGCTGGCCGCCGCGGCCGGCTCGCGCGTAGTGAAGCACGGCAACCGGTCTGTCTCCAGTCGTTCAGGCAGCGCAGACATGCTCGAGTGCCTGGGCATGCCGCTGCCACTGCAGGAGAAGGAAGCCGTCGATTGCCTGACCGCAACCGGCTTCACGTTCCTGTTTGCACCGGCCTATCATCCGGCGATGAAGGCCGTGATGCCGATTCGGGGCGCACTTTCTGTACGAACCGTATTCAATGTCCTCGGTCCGCTGACCAATCCGGCGGCTCCGCCGTTTCAGCTCATCGGCGCGTACAGCAAAGAGGTAGCGAGCCTGATGGCCGACACGCTGGCCGGCATGCCGCTGGAGAGGGCGTTCGTCGTCCACGGCGAACCGGGATGGGACGAGGCGACGCCGGTGGGCGACTTCTTCCTGTTCGACGTAAAGCCGGGGCTTGTCACCGAGATGACACGATCGCCCGAGGACTACGGGATGCAGCGGTGCCGGCCGGACGACCTCGAGGGCGGCGACGCAGAACACAATGCGAAAGAGCTGATCCGCGTATTTTCCGGAGAGGACAGGGGCGCTCACCGAGACGCCCTGCTGATGGGAGCATCGCTGGTGCTCGAGGTGCAGGGCGAGGCAAAAGATGCCGTCGATGGCGTGGCCCAGGCCGCGGCCGCGATAGATGACGGTCGGGCCATGGCTTTCCTCGACAAGATGCGCGAGCACTTCCGCGGCTGATGAGCGATTTCCTGCAATCCATGGCAGCCGGGAGTGCCGAGCGAGCGGCGGCCGTGTCGCCGAATTTCTCGTCGGCAGACTTCGATACGCCGGTGTTGCCATTGCAGCCCGGACGTTTCGATGTGATTGCGGAAATCAAAGAGCGCTCGCCGGCAGAGGGTGAGCTTGTAACGGCTGACAGTAATCGCGTGGAAATGGCGCGACGCTATGCAACGGGCGGCGCGGTCGCGATATCCGTCCTGACAGAGCCGAGCCGTTTCGACGGTGACCTTACGCATTTGCGGGAAGTTGCTGCCGCGGTGCCGCAAACGCCCGTGATGCGAAAGGATTTCCTGGTTGAGCCCGTGCAGGTGCACGAAGCACGCAGCGCCGGTGCGAGCGGCGTTCTGCTGATAGCCACCATGCTTTCCGATAGCCGCCTGCGCGAGATGCTGGATGTTGCCTGGGATCACGGCATGTTCGTATTGCTCGAATCATTTGATGAAGATGACCTGGCTCGCTCGTCGAAATTATTGGACAACGCCGATGATGCCGAGCGCGCGAAGTCAGGACAGTTGTTGATCGGCGTCAACACCCGCAATCTCCGCACACTCGAAGTCGATAGCGAGCGCCTGGAAAAACTTGCGCCGCGGCTGCCTGAAGCACCTTGTGTTGCAGAAAGCGGGCTACGGGTTGCGGATGACGCAGCGAGGGTCGCGGGCTATGGCTACCGCATGGCACTGGTCGGTACCGCCCTGATGCGCAGCGAAGATCCCGCAATCCTGATCGCGGGCATGCGCAAAGCAGGTAGTGCGCGGGTGATTTCTTGAGCGTGCTCGTCAAGATTTGTGGGTTGCGCGACAAACGGCACGTCGCAGATGCTGTGGCGGCCGGTGCCGGAGCGCTAGGTTTTGTCTTCGCGGAATCGCCGCGCAAAGTGACGCCCGAGCTCGCACGATCGATCAGCGATAATGTGCCGCGCAACGTCAAACGCGTTGCGGTGATGATGCACCCCACGCACGAAGAATGGCATGACGTACTGCAGGGTTTCGAGCCCGATGTTTTGCAGACCGATGCTGAAGATCTTGACGAGCTCCAGATACCGCCGTCGGTGGAACGTTGGCCCGTATTTCGGGAAGGACGAGCAAAGCCCGATACTCGCGGAACCTATGTCTACGAGGGACCGAAAAGCGGTCACGGGCAGACGGTGGACTGGTCCGCTGCCGCCGAACTGGCTCGTTCCGGCCAGATGATCCTTGCCGGTGGACTGAGCGCGGAAAATGTCGCGACAGCAATACGCACGGTCAGGCCATTCGGCGTCGACGTGTCCAGCCACGTAGAATCGGCGCCCGGCCGGAAAGATTCGCAATTGATAAGAGAATTCATTGTTGCGGCGAGAGCCGCGGAGAGACGGTTATGAGTGCATTGTTGCAGACCGATGAGGCATCGACGCTGCTCGAGGCGACCCTGCGAGGCGAGCTGCCCGACGAGCGCGGCCGATTCGGTCCGTTCGGTGGTCGTTACGTGCCGGAAACGCTGGTGCCGGCTTTCGAACGGCTGGAAAAAGGGGTGACTGAGTATCTGCACGAGGCTTCCTTCCAGGCGGAGTTCCAGAAAGAGCTGCGCGAATGGGTCGGACGGCCCACGGCGCTGACATTTGCGCCACGGCTGAGCGCAAGCTGGGGTGCGGAGGTCTGGCTGAAGCGTGAGGACCTTGCACACACCGGCGCGCACAAAATCAACAATGCGATTGGCCAGGCGATTCTAGCGAAGCGACTGGGCGCAAAACGCATCATCGCGGAAACCGGTGCCGGGCAACACGGAGTCGCATCGGCCGCGGCTTGTGCACGCGTCGGACTGCCGTGCAGCGTGTACATGGGCGCTGTCGACATGGAGCGGCAGGCGCCGAATGTTGATCGCATGCACCGGCTCGGCGCAGAGGTGGTGGCGGTGGAAACCGGCGACAAGACCCTGAGAGCCGCCATCGACGAGGCAATGCGAACCTGGGTAACGGATCCGGAGGGCATCTACTACCTGTTGGGCTCCGCTGTCGGGGCGCATCCCTATCCGTATCTCGTGCGCGAGCTGCAATCGGTTATCGGACAAGAGGCGCGTCAACAGATGATCGATCTTGCGGGAGGCTTGCCGGACGCTGCGTTTGCTTGCGTCGGCGGCGGGTCGAATGCCATCGGCCTGTTCTATCCGCTGCTGGGCGATGACATCGAATTGATCGGCGTTGAAGCCGGCGGAACCGGCAACGGTCTCGGGCAAAACGCGGCGACGCTTGCGACCGGCACACCCGGAGTCTTGCAGGGCGCTTACACGGTCATCCTGCAAGACGACGATGGGCAGGTGCAGGAGACGCACTCCATTTCAGCAGGGCTCGATTATTCGGGCGTAGGACCGGAGCACGCCTTGCTGCAGGCAACCGGTCGCGTGAAATATATTTCGGCAAGCGACGATGAGGCGCTGGAAGCGCTGGAAGAATTGTGCGCCAGCGAGGGCATACTGACGGCTCTCGAGACGTCGCACGCTTTTGCCGCGGCGAAAGAATATGCTGGGCAACATCCAGGCAAGCGAATACTGATTGGCAACTCGGGTCGTGGCGACAAGGACATGCCGACCCTGACCAAATACCCGGCGAGGATACGAAACCGTGCAAGCGCATGAACGCATAAGTGCAGCAATCGACGTTGCGACCCGATCCGGCAGGCCCGGACTCGTGCCGTTTGTGACGGCAGGCTATCCCGATCCGGCCAGTTTCATCAGCACCTTGAAAGCGATTGCAGCGGTTGGCGATGTGGTTGAACTGGGTATTCCGTTCTCCGACCCGATGGCGGATGGCATGACGATTCAACGCTCGAGTTTCGAGGCGTTGCGACAGGGTGTCAGCCTCAAGTGGATTTTTGAGCAGCTCGATTCGGCCAAAGGCGAGATCGATGCACCGCTGGTCATGATGTCCTACCTGAACCCCTTGCTTGCGTTCGGTTATGACGAACTTGCCGATCGTGCACTGGCCGCCGGCGTGTGTGGCTTTATCGTTCCGGACCTGCCGTTCGAGGAAAGCGCCGACATCAGGAACGCGCTGGAATCGAGAGGGCTCGGGCTCATACAGCTCGTAACCCCGGCGACGCCGGAGCAGCGACTGCAACGCCTGTGCGATGCGTCGCGAGGCTTCGTCTATGCGGTGACGATCACGGGCATCACCGGTGGAGGTGCGGGCCTTCCGGGCGCCATTGCGGACTACCTGGACAAAGTCGCCGGCGCGTCTTCCCTGCCGGTCTGTGCAGGCTTTGGTATTCGGGCGCCTGCCGATGTCATGGCCGTGGGCAAGCATGCGGCGGGCGCGATCGTCGGCTCGGCACTGGTCGAGGTCCTGGAACGTGGCGAGGATCCGCAACCCTTTCTGCGCTCCCTGGTCGGCCAGTGAAAAAGCTGACGGTCTCCGAATCGCTGATCACGATCAATCACTACAAGAACCTGTTGGCGGCAGAAGGAATTCGGACGGAGATTCGTAATGAACATCTTGGTTCGATCATGGGCGAGATGCCGTTCGTCGAGACCTGGCCGGAACTCTGGGTGGTCAACGATCTCGATTTCGATCGGGCCGCGCAGTTAATCACCGCGGCGGATTCGGAGAGTCCTCGCGCGTCGTGGCGGTGCAAACGATGCGGCGAGGAAAACGAAGGGCAATTCGCCGCATGCTGGAAATGCAGCGCGGCCGCGGACTAGGTCACCACCCCACCCCCCCTTCTTCGCGGGCCCCGCTCGGGGAGCTCCTCTCACTTAAGCTCGCTCGGCATCCTGCCTCGCTCACATCGGGCTCCGCTTGCTTTCGCATCCATGCGTCGCTGCGCATCGCACGACGCTCGAGGAGCTCCCCAAGCGCAGCCCTCGTGCAGCACACTGAGCCAGCGGCGGTGCTACAAACTGTAGGAGCGCGCCTTGCGCGCGATCGCGGCCAAGGGCCGCTCCTACAGATTCCCCGGCGATCGACGCCGCGGCCGGATCGGTGGGTGATAGGTGGTAGTGGCCTACGGCATTCCGCGTGCGAGGAGGCTGGTGCCGGCGATCTCACTTCGTAACACGGCCGCGACCTTCTCTGGCTGCATGGGTTTGCTGATCAGAAAACCCTGTGCCAGGTCGCAATTGCAGCTCTTCAGGAATTCGAGCTGCGTTACTGTCTCGACTCCCTCGGCCGCCACCTCGATATCGAGGCCTTGTGCCATAGCGATTGCGGCGCGAACGATGCGTTGATGGCTGTTGTTGTCTTCCACATCAGAAATCAGCGACTGGTCCAATACAAAACTATCGATGAACCCGTTGTCGAGTGATTCGAAGGAAACATCACGAGTACCAAAATGATCGAGCGACAATCGCACACCGAGCATTCGCAGGCTACGCAGTGTTTCCAGCTCGACACTTCGCTTGTGCACCATGTCGCCGTCGCCGATTTCAAGTTCGATACAGCCCGGATCAAGCGCCGTGTCTTCCAGTGACTTGGCAACCGCCTGGACCAGGCGCTTGTGCAGGAGCTGTTGTGGCGAGAGGTTGATGGCGATTGACAGGTCGGGCAGTTCGAAGCGACGCTGCCACGCAGCGAGCTGTCTGCACGCTGTGGCGATGATCCATTCGCCGGCGGAGTGAATCAGTCCGCTGCTCTCGAGAATTGGCAGGAATCGCGTCGGCGCCAACAGGCCGAAACGAGGGTGCTGCCACCGCAGCAACGCCTCGAGGCCAATGAGGCGGCCACTCGACACATCAATGCGCGGCTGGTAATGCAGTACGAACTCATCGCGTACCAATGCGTGTCGCAAACCAACTTCGAGTTCCTCACGCTGTGCGAGTTTCGTGTTCAGCGCGCTGGAGTAATACTGAAAACGATCGCCACCGCGTTTCTTTGCCTCGTACATTGCAATGTCGGCTGCTTTGATGAGGCGCGTCGCGTTGTCGCCGGAGTCGGGATACATTGCAATGCCAATACTCGGGGTTGCGTAAACCTCGCTATCGCCAAGTTGATACTTCTCAGATAAAACCAGCAAGAGCTTTTGTGCCGCCGCCCCGGCGTTGCTGGATTCGCCGAAGTCCTCGAGGCATACGACGAACTCGTCACCGCCCCAGCGGCCCGTGAAGTCGCCGATTCGCACGTTCTTTTTCAGGCGTTTCCCGACGTCGCGTAACAGCGCATCGCCGACATCGTGTCCCAGCGTATCGTTGACGGACTTGAATCGGTCCAGGTCGATAAAGAGAACGGCGAGCGGTGACGACTTGCGTTCGCTTCGGCCGACGGCGCGTGACAGTTGTTCCGTGAAAAGGCTGCGATTGGCCAGGCCGGTCAAATCGTCGAATTGCGCGCGCTTCTCGAGCTCGGACGTCTTGCGAGTAAGTTCGGTGATATCGCGGAACGTAATAACACCGCCAATCAATTCGTGATTGCCGTCAAACAGGCCCTGTCCGTTGAGACTGAGCACGACGTCGGGCTGGTCGGGCACACGGTAAATCGCGACCTGGCCGGCAAACTTCTGGCCGTTGCGCGCACGTATGAGCGGCAGGTCCGCAGAGTTCCGGTAGTTCTTGCCGTGCTCGTCGATGCAGCAAAAAGTCTGTTCCCACGTCGGGTCCGGTTGCACCCGAGGCCCGAGGCCGAGAATCGTCCGGGCCGCGGGATTGATATCGAGCACGTGACCGTCATTATCTACAAGGATGACGCCATCGTTGATGTCCTTGAGAATGGACAATACGGTCATATCGGTGTCGGACAGCCGGCGTCGCAGAAGACTACGTTGCACGGCATGGTCAAAAGTCGCGTCCTGTTCTTCTACCGTGATGTCATCAATACAAATGTAAGCTTCCGCACCCGCTCCTATGGCGGCGATGCCGCGGTGCTCATGTTTCTTTCGGGTCAGCGCGACGACCGGGTACGGTTCGAGCGAGCGGATGATGCTGCTGAGCGACTGGCCCGTTTGCGCGAGCGACGGCCCGACTTCAAGAAGAACGACATCGGCCACGAAGGCGGCATCGTCAGGTAGCGCGAGGGAAGATTGTCGCGTCAACATTGTGCAGAAAGGCAGTGTTTCCAGCTCGCTCAGATAGTCGGCAGCAAATTCACCACGGCCGAGGTAGAGAATCGAGTGTCCGGACATCAGGAACCCATAACCGATAGAGGCAACTTGCCCGTGTCATCGATCCTGGCTAAATACGAGCAAGCTTTTGTTCGAGCCATATATTGTTTTCGTTCTTCGGTTGCGCGGGATGACCGCCGAGCCTGTGACGAGCCAGTCGCATAATACCAGAATAGTAAACAAAGACAGTCGCTTGAACGATTTTTTTGAGGCCGCCGGGCCCGGGTTTTCAAACCTTTCGCGGCGCACCGGCATCCAAAGGTTACGATAAAGGGAGAAAAAGCACTTGGCAGCGCTTTTGACCGCAAAGACCAGCGACTATAGTCGGTGCATGGTTTCCACCAGCAAAGACGACGTCGCCGATGAAGCCACATGGATCGGGCAGGCACAGCGATCAGACCGCCGGGCGTTCGAGGCTCTTTATCGACTGCATGTTGACAAGATATACGGGCTCTGTCTGAGGATGACCGGCAATGTCAGTGAGGCGGAAGACTGCACCCAGGAAGCATTTATCCAGGTGTGGACCAAGCTGGGAAAGTTTCGTGGCGACAGTGCGTTTGCCACGTGGCTACACCGAATTGCCGTTAACACGGTTCTCGGGCGGATGCGAAAGTCGAAACGGGAGCAAGACCGGATCGACGTGGTTGCCGACACGGCGCCGGCGCCGTTGGCCAGCGATGACAGCGGCGAGCTGCGGGACTTGTCGGAGGCGATCAACCGTCTGCCGTCGGGCGCGCGACACGTATTCGTTTTGCGCGCCGTGTACGGCTACAGCCATGACGAGGCCGGACGCATGTTGGGCATTGCCACCGGTACGAGTAAAGCGCAAATGCACCGTGCGCGCAGGCTCCTGAGCCAGCAACTGACACAACAGGGGTTTAAGGAATGACCGAACGAGACGATGACAGACTGACGGAAGCCGCAGGACGGCTGGCCACGGAGATTCGTCCGGAGCGTGATCTTTGGCCGGGCATTGCCGATGCGATCAATACGCCGAGGCGGTCGGGATGGATGCCGACGTTTGCCCAGGCTGCTGCCATTGTTCTGCTGGTCGGCGCGTCGTCAGCAGTGACGTACGTTACGGTAAAAGGGCAGCAACTACCGGCCAGGCAGGTGTCGCCGGACCTGGTTTTCGAGCAGGCGTCATTTGGCAGTCGTTACAACCTGGGGCCCGGCTTCCAGGACGCGCGCGGTTCGTTGACGGCACAACTCGATGTAGAGCTCGATCGACTGTCGCCGGAATCGCGGGCCGAGGTCGAGAAGAACCTCGAGCTGGTTCACCAGGCGATCGTCGAGATTAACCACGCCCTCGAGCAAGATCCCGATAACGCATTGCTACAGGCGAAGCTGCTCAAAGTGTATCGAGAAGAACTCTCGGTACTTCGCAGGGTCGGCGGCCTGACGAGAAATGTCATGATGAGAAACGATATCTAGTTGGCCTTTTCGCCAACCGGAGTTGCGAGAGAGAACGATGATGAAAAAACTGACTGTAATCGCTTTGAGTGTGCTGCTTGCTTTCCCGGCAATGGCCGAGGAAGTGGAGAAGACGCTTGATGCAGCACCCGACGGCCATGTCGATGTTTCGAACACGGCCGGTTCTGTGACCGTTAGTGGCTGGTCGAGGGACCAGGTCGAAGTGACCGGGACCCTGGGGCGTAACGTCGAAGAGCTGGTGGTCGAGCGCAACAAAGACAAGATCACGATCCAGGTCAAAGGCCCCAGGAAAAGCGGGCGCGGCATCGATAGTGATTTGCACATCAATGTTCCGCAAGGAAGCTCGATCGATGTGGGCGCGGTCAGTGCCGACATCGAGGTCACTGAGGTTTTGGGCGAGCAGCGCCTGCATACGGTCAGTGGTGACGTGACGACCGATTCGGCGGCCAATGATGTCATGGCGGAGTCCGTGAGCGGCGACGTAGAGGTCAAGGGTGATAACAGTGTCAATGAAACCGAAGCCAGCACAGTATCCGGCGATGTAACGCTCTTCCGTGTATCGGGTACCGTAAGTGCCGACTCGGTGAGTGGAGATGTCGTTATCGACGAAGGGTCTTTCAGTCGTGTTGACATGAGCACGGTAAACGGCGAGCTGCTTTTCCAGGCGGAGCTCCAGAAAGGCGGCAAACTTTCCGCAGAGACGGTTAACGGGGATATCGAGGTCGAATTTGCTGGCGATGTTTCGGCCAGGATCGATGTCGATACATTCAACGGCCGCATACGGAATTGCTTTGGGCCGGAAGCCGAGCGCACCAGCAAATACACACCGGGCTGGGAATTGGCCTTTACCGAAGGGGCTGGCGACGGCCGTGTCGACATTTCGACGATGAACGGCGGCGTGAACCTGTGTCGTAAGTAACACACGGCCTGCGGGCCGGACTCGAGACACGCCGGGCCGCAGATTGCGGCCCGGCGTTTTTGCGCGAGAGTATTGATTTCAGGGCTTGATTAAGCCCAATTTACGCCCAATTTGTTACTCTTAGCTGTCTGCCAACTGAAGGTTCCAAGATGAGCCGACCCATCAAAATTCTCGCGTGGCTGATCGCCGCATTCGTCGCCGTATTCGCCATCGGAGCGGTATTTCTTGCCCTGTTTTTCGACCCCAACGATTTTCGTGACGACATCGCGGAAGCCGTTAACGAACAGACCGGGCGTGAGCTGCTGATCGAGGGTGACGTTTCGCTCGCGTTCTTCCCCTGGCTGGCAATAGAGGTCGGGCCCACGACGCTGGGTAATGCGCCGGGCTTCGGTGACAAACCGTTCATGGCGTTCGACAGAGCGAAGCTCAGTATTCGATTGCTACCCATGCTGTTGAGCCAGGAAGTTGCGATCGGCACGGCCGAGCTCGAGGCGCTAAAGCTGAATCTCCAGGTAAACCGGCAGGGTGTTACCAACTGGGACGACCTCGTGGCCGGTGAAGAGACCACAGATGGAGAGGCTGACGCCAGTGCCGGAAAAGGCACTGCGATCGAGGTATCCGGTGTCGACGTAAGGGACACAACGATCACTTACGAGGATGGACAATCTGGCGACACTTATATCTTGAGTGACATGAACATGCAGCTTGGCCGCGTATCGGACGACGGGCAACCGGTTCCCGCCAACGGCGCGTTTCTCTTCGATATGCAGCCGGCGGGAATCAGCGGCAATATCGAGATGGACACGGTGCTGTCTTTTGACGCGGGCGAGGGCCTGGTCGTTTTCGATGGCCTTAAGATCGAGGGGGTGGTCGAGGGCGTTGCAACATCGCCGACACGCCTTGAGTTCGAAACGGGCGGAATCGAGGTGCAGACCGAAGACCAGGTCGTAACGATGCAACCCGTAGACCTGACGGTGCTGGGCATCGATATAGGGGCCGATATCGAACCGTTCTCCTATGCCGGTGACGTCGAGCCCGTAGCGGCGATCAAGGTAGATGCATTTTCGCCGCGAAGCGTGATGCACTTGCTCGATATCGAGGCGCCCGTGACCGCGGATCCGGGCGCACTCAGCAGCGTCCTCATCGAAGGAAAAGCGGCCGTAAAAACGAATGTCGTGGAGTTGAGCGCTGTCACGATCAAACTGGATGACACGACGTTGAAGGGCACGCTCTCGGTGCCGCGCGGCACAAGCGGAGCTTATCGTTTCGATCTCGATGCCGACCGTATTGACCTGGGTCGCTACATGGAACCGGCCGATGAGTCGGTGGAGGTCGAGGAGTCCGGGGCGGTGCCGGTGGAAATTCCCTCCGACCTGATCCAGCCGCTCAATGCGCGCGGCAACCTGCGTGTTGCATCGGCATCGCTCGGCAATATCAAGTTCGAAAACGTCGTGCTTGGCCTGAACACGGCAAACGGTCGCATGCGGCTTCATCCCATCTCGGCAGGCTTGTTCGGCGGCAGCTACAACGGTGACGTGCGGGTCGATGTGGCGGGCGCCATGCCGGTGTTGTCGCTTGACGAAAAAATTCAGGGGGTCGATCTTGCCGACCTGGCGCGTGCGATGTTCGAACAGGAGAACGTGACCGGTACGATCAGTGGCGGATTCAATCTTACCGGGCGCGGCAACGACACGGCGGCGATACAACGCAGCCTTGCGGGGAACATGTCGTTTGAACTGAAAGACGGCACTTACGAAGGAACCGATATCTGGTACGAACTGCGGCGCGCCCGCGCGCTGTTGAAGCGTACCGAAGCACCCGAACCGCAGTTGCCGGCGCGGACGAAGTTCAGTTCGGTGACCGCAACCGGTGTCGTCAAGGAAGGCGTCATGCGCAATGATGATTTGCTTGCCGAGTTGCCCTTCATGCGTTTAAGTGGCCGCGGCGACGTCGACCTGGCCGGTGGCACGGTCGACTACGATCTGACCGCCCGTGTTCTGGAACGACCGGAATCGCTGCAGGATGTTTCCGAAGAAGAACTGGATGACTTTACGGAAGCGGTGATCCCCTTGAAGATCACTGGTCCCTTGAGTTCGCCGAGCGTCAAGCCCGATGTTGGCAAGTTGCTACAGAAGCGAGTCGAGGAAGAGGTAAAAGGCCGCCTGCTCGACAAACTGCTGGGCGGAAGCAAGGACGATGCGGCAGCCGAAGAGGGTGCTGCAGAAGAACCGGCCGCCGAGGGTGAGCCTGAAGAAGAGGAACAAGATCTCGAGGACGAGCTCAAGGACAAGCTCAAGGGCCTGTTCGACAGGTGAGGGTCGCGGCGCTGTCACTACTGGCGGCCGCGTCGTTGCTGGGCACGGCAATGGCGGCGGAAATGCGCAGCGTCAACGTCGACTACGCCGATGGCCGCTACACGATGAAGTCGGAAGTGTGGTTCGATGCCACGGTTGCGCAGGTCTACGATGTCTTCCGGCAATGGGACCTTTCAACACAATTCTCCAGCGCCATCGTGGAGTCGGCCGACGTCGAACCGGATGAAGAGGGCCGACCGCAGTTCTACATACGCCACAAGGGATGTGTGCTGTTTTTTTGCCTGTCGTTCGAACGTCGGGGTTACGTGGAGTCGCAGCCGAACGAAGTGCTGCGAGCCTATGCGAACCC
>Ga0265303_10002120_pt1 | contig 12307 bp, 11 predicted proteins | sample Helome_2_FD_192494 | JGI IMG/M metagenome (GOLD analysis project Ga0265303, IMG submission 192494) | Marine sediment microbial communities from subtidal zone of North Sea - Hel_20160317 (Illumina Assembly) | ecosystem: Environmental > Aquatic > Marine > Subtidal zone > Sediment ...
GCCTGGAAGCTGGCTGCGAATCCGGCTGTCGAGACAGTTTTTGTTGCGCCCGGCAATGCCGGAACGGCACGAGAAAGAAAATGTGTCAATGTCGACATCGGCGTTGAAGACTTTGCCGGCCTGGTCGCGCTGGTGCGATCGGAGGATGTTGTGCTCACGGTGGTCGGTCCGGAAGCGCCGCTGGTGGCCGGGATCCGGGACTATTTCGACCGGGAAGGGCTCGCCTGCTTTGGCCCCAGTCAGAGTGCTGCGCAGCTCGAGGGCTCGAAAGCGTTCAGCAAAGATTTTCTGGCCCGCCATGGCATCCCGACGGGCGCCTATCAGACCTTCGAAGATGTGGAGGCCGCCAGTGCATACGTCAGGGAGCAGGGTGTGCCCATCGTCATCAAAGCCGATGGTCTGGCTGCCGGAAAAGGCGTCGTCGTCGCGACAAGCGAAAAGCAGGCGCTGGACGCCGTCAATGACATGCTCAGTGGCGACAGTTTCGGCGATGCCGGCCGTCGCGTTGTCATCGAAGAATTTCTCGATGGTGAAGAGGCCACCTTCATCTGCCTGTGTGATGGCACTAGGGCACTGCCGTTTGCCAGTTCTCAGGATCATAAGGCCCGGGACAATGGCGACAAGGGGCCGAACACAGGCGGTATGGGCGCTTATTCGCCCGCGCCCGTTGTCACCTCCGAGCTCCATGAACGCATCATGCAGGAGGTCATAGTGCCCACGGTGAACGGTATGCGCGCGGATGGTTGCCCGTTTACGGGTTTTCTTTATGCCGGGCTGATGATCATGGCTGACGGCTCGCCGAAGGTGATTGAATTCAACTGTCGCTTCGGTGACCCGGAAGCCCAGCCGATCATGATGCGGCTCAAGTCTGACCTGCTTGATCTGTGCCAGCGGGCGCTGTCGGCAGGCCTGGCGGACGTGTCTCTCGAATGGGACGATCGCACCGCTCTGGGCGTCGTTTTGGCAGCGGGCGGCTATCCGGAGGATTATCGCAAAGGCGATGTGATCACGGGGCTCGACGCGGAGAATGATGAGGCAGTCAAAGTCTTTCATGCCGGTACCCGACTCGATGCCGCGGGCAACGTCGTCACCAATGGCGGGCGGGTATTGTGTGTCGTGGGCCTCGGTGAGGATGTCTCGAGCGCGCAACAGAAAGCCTACAGCGGCGTGGATCAGATCCATTGGGATGACGTCTATTGTCGCCGGGATATCGGTCATCGGGCCGTCAACCGCTGAGTCGCGCTGTCAGTTGAACGCTGTGGGCGGAGCGCACAGCACCGTCGGCTGAGGTCAGCTATAGGCACGGTCGCACTCGCAATCGGGCGATTGCGGCTGAGTGGATCGGAGCCTCGGGCTACAGTCTGCTCATGTTGCAGCAGCTTCGACATCTCGAACCTTTCGCCGGTCTCGACTGGACTCTCCTGCAGAGTGTTTCCCGGCACGCCAGAATCATCGACCTTCCCGCGGGGCGGCCTCTTCGGTCGTCGGGCAGACGGCTGACCGGACGCTACTATCTTTTGAGCGGCCGACTCAGATCCGGACGCGGTAGGGGTAGCGTGGTTCTCAAGGCCTCACCTCAACCGGTCTTTCCGGGTTTCGACAACATCGTTACCGAGACGTCCGTCCGCCTGCTTCAGGTTGACGTCGAGCCCATCGCGTTTCTTTTCGATCCTTTGGAACTGCCTGATATCGACGACGCCGAGGGCGCAGAAGACTGGCAGGTGCGGTTTCTGCGATCCCATATGCTGTCATCTCTGCCGACGCTGCTCTGGCAGCAGATTCTCCGGGCGCTGGTGCCCGTATCGGTGCAGCAGGGCGAATGGATCATCCGTAGCGACGATACCGCCGAGTGTTGCTACATTCTGGCGCGCGGACGGGCCGGCGTCTGGCGCCGACGCAGCATGCTGCGACAACTGGTGCCGGGGGATTTCTTCGGTGAAGACGCGCTGCTCAGCGGGAGAAGGCGAAATGCCTGTGTGCGCATGTCTTCGGATGGCTTGGTGATGGCGCTTGAGGAGCGCCATTTCCAGCGCTGGCTTGCCGACGCGCTGGTCGAAGCAGTCGATGCGGCAGATGACGTTACCTCGAATCAGGCGTTCGCCAGACTGCACGTGGATAATCCGGAAGATATGCGTGGGCGTCTGGCTGACCTTGATCCCTGCTCCGCTTATCGGGTAAGCGGTTCAGAGAGCTGTGCCAGGCTGGCCGTCTTCCTGCTGCGCCAGCGGGGCATCAGGGCTGTGCTGGACTGATCAGGCCAGAACGGTGCGATCTTTCGCCCAGTTCCTCAGGGCGGCGATCGATTCTCCGCGCATCACCGACATCGGATAGGTGCGATTTACCGCCGCCAGCAGGTCCGATTCGTTCAACGCTTCATTGCGGGAACTGGCCAGGTAGCGGGCGGAAACCACGGCTTCCTCGATCTCAGCGCCGGTGAATCCATCCGCCGCTGATGCCAGTTCCGTGAGATCGAATCCGTCGCTGACGATACTGCGTTTGTCGAGATGGATGCGGAAGATTTCCTTGCGGGTGGAGGCATCCGGAAGATCGACAAAAAAGACCTCGTCCAATCGGCCCTTGCGGACCAGTTCCGGCGGCAGCTCGCTGATGTCGTTTGAGGTGGCGACAATGAACACGGGAGCGTCATTTTCGGCCATCCAGGTCAGCAGCGTGCTGAGCACGCGTTTTGACGTGGCGTTGTCCGACTGCCCGGTAGCGATGCCTTTTTCGATTTCATCCATCCATAGCACGCATGGCGCCATCAATTCCGCCTGCTTCAGGGAGTTGCGCAGATTCCGTTCGGTTTCGCCGAAAAACTTGTTGTAGAGGGTGCCGAAGTCGAGCCGCAACAGTGGCAGCCCCCAGTAGCCGGCCACGGCCTTGGCGGCAAGGCTTTTCCCACCACCCTGTACCCCGAGCAGCATGACGCCTTTGGGGCGATCTTCTGTCGCGTTGACGAAGGCGTCCCGGCGCAGTTTCAGCCAGGATTTGAGATTGTTGAGTCCCGCGACATGGGAGAAGTCCTCGGTATCGTATTCGAATCGCAGCACGCCCTCTGAATCCAGCAGCTCGAACTTGAGCCTGTTGACCTCGGGGATATCAGATTCGGTGATCGCGCCGTCGCTGAATATGGCATGACGCACCAGCACGTTGGCGTCCGCGTGGGAGACGCCGCGCAGATTGGCGATCAGTCGTTTCAGGGTGCCGTTGTCGGTGCGAACTTTTTTGCCGGCGTTCTGTGCGGCCCACTCTTTGGCCTGAGCTCTGATCAGCGCCATCAGCTCTTCATCGCTCGGCAGATGCAGATCGAACTTCGCCGTCAGCCGCCCCAGCTCTGCCGGCACGGTCAGTTCGTGACTGACCAGAACAACCGTATTGTTGAGTCGCTCCTGATCCAGCGCGATGTCTTTCAGGTAACGGACAATTTTGGGATCGTCACGAAGGTATGGATGGAAGTCGCACAGCACGTAAAGTGCTGGACCCGGATTGGTGGCGATGTGGGCAAGCAGTGCTTCCGGTTCGTTGAGTTCGCTGGCGTTTTCGACCTTGCTGCCGAAACCTCCGAGCTCCAGACCCCGGGTCGAACGCCATTCGTAGAACGACAGCTGACGCTGCATGGCAAATCTCAGCAGCAGCGCCAGGACGCGTCGTTCATCCGGGGACTCGATCACCACAATGGGAATCCTCGCGTTGAGGATCATGCTCAGGTCTTTCGATTCCGCCATCCTTCAAACCCCCTTGCCAGCCGGCTACGATTAACGGTCTGGTTCGGTTAAAGTCCTTTTAGGCCAAAGTCTAATTCGAAAATGTGTGTGGAGCCTGGGTAATGGAAACAGATTGCCTGTTTTGCAAGATTGTCAATCGGGAGCTTCCGGCGGATGTCGTATTTGAAGACGATCAACTGATTGCTTTCAATGACATCAGCCCCCAGGCGCCAACACACATGCTCATTATCCCTAAAAGACACATCGCAACGGTGAACGATTTAACCGAAGCGGAAATTAACTTGCCGGGCACGATGGTTTTGCGAGCCAGAGCCCTGGCGGATGAGAAGGGCATCGCAGAATCGGGTTATCGTCTGATCATGAACTGCAATGCCGAAGGCGGCCAGACCGTCTACCACATTCATCTGCATATGCTCGGCGGCCGACAGCTCAGAGCGTTAGGGTGATCGATGGCGTTTTTTGATGAACTGATCTCCCAGGTGGACGGGGCGCTGCGAACGCTCAGTGGTGTCGCGGCGGCGCGACGGGAGAATCCTGCAGAGCAAGCGGATCCTGGTGAGCTGAACGAGGGTGAGCGAGCACATGCGGCGGGGTTGATGCGGGTCAATCATGCCGGCGAAGTTTGCGCCCAGGCGCTTTACGAAGGACAGGCGGCCGTGGCGCACGATGACCCGACACGGGAGGCGCTGCTCGCGGCGGCCAGAGAAGAGACAGATCATCTTGTCTGGTGTGCTGAGCGTCTGCGCGAACTGGACAGCGCGCCAAGCCGACTCAATCCGCTTTTCTATGCTGCTTCCTATGCTATGGGCGCGGCTACGGGGCTGATGGGTGATCGGGTCAGCCTGGGATTCGTCGAGGCGACCGAAGACCAGGTCTGCAGACATCTGGAAGCGCATCTTGAAGCATTGCCGGAGGACGATGAGCGCAGCAGACGGATCGTCGAACAGATGCACGAGGATGAAGCCCGCCATGGCGCCGAAGCGATGGCCGCCGGAGGCGTCGAGTTTCCAGCGCCGGTGAAAAGTCTGATGACCCTGGTTTCGCGGGTCATGACCGAGACGACCTACCGGATCTGACTGATAAAAGCTGGCTGTATTGTCAGGCCGGCTGATCGACTTCGACGATCTCGAAGTCATGAGTGATGATCACCCCACCACGCTCCAGCATCATCGATGCGGAGCAGTATTTTTCCGCTGACAGTCGCACGGCGCGCTCCACTGCAGAAACTTTCAGACCGGATCCACTGACGGTGAAGTGCAGGTGGATGGTTTCGAAGACCTGAGGAACAGACTCAGCGCGAGTGGCTGTGAGTTCTGTCACACAATCGACGATGTGCTGACGCGCTTTCGTCAGAATATTGACGACGTCAAATGATGCGCAACCACCCAACCCGATCAATACCAGTTCCATCGGCCGTGTGCCGCGATTTTTGCCGCCGGCATCCTCGGGTCCGTCGATCAGAATGGTGTGTCCGGAGTCAGCCGTCGCGCTGAAGTGAACCTTGTCCTGCCATTGTATTTTTGCGTGCATGTCCAGCAGTTTCACCGTGTCAGTTTGTAATCACGAGACATTTTCGGGCAATGGAGCGTGAACTGCGACCATTCAGACTGTGATTCGATACCGTTTGTCGACCAGTTCTCACAACCCTTGCCGAGGCTGTGCAAGTATTAAACGTGCAAGATGTCACGAAGGAGCGTAACCAAATGCTTGCTACGAAAAGTTCGCAGGTTTCAGGAGTAGGTGCAGCAAGGCCACTGGCAGCCAAAGGCTTCCAGATGCCGGCACCGGAAGAAAATACCCATCTCGATGCGTTTCTGGCTGCAGCGCATCGCCGGAAATATCCGGCGAAAAGCACGCTGATTTATGCCGGAGATAAAAGCGATTCAATTTACTTCATTCTCAAGGGATCGGTGACGGTCCTGGTCGAAGACGAGTCCGGTCGAGAGATCATCGTGGCTTATCTGAACAAAGGCGATTTCTTCGGTGAGATGCCACTGTTCACCGACGACACTCCCCGCTCGGCCTGGGTGAAAGCCAAGACCGAGTGTGAGGTTGCCGAGCTGTCTTATGCCAAGTTCAAAGAACTGGCTGACAAGCACACGGAACTTCTCTACGCAGTAGGACGACAGATGGCCGATCGCCTCAGTCGGACTACCCAGAAAGTGAGCGACCTGGCGTTTCTCGACGTCACGGGTCGGGTAGCACGGACGTTGCTCGAGCTCACCAAGCAGCCGGACGCCATGACACACCCCGATGGCATGCAGATCAAGATTACCCGCCAGGAGATCGGCAGGATTGTTGGTTGCTCTCGGGAAATGGTCGGACGCGTGCTGAAGACCCTGGTAGACCAAGGACTGGTCTCCGTGAAAGGTAAAACCATGGTGGTTTACGGAACACGCTAAGGATAGCTTCACAACGGATGTGCGGACGGGCCCCTTGCGGGCCCGTTTTGTTTGTGGAGCAAAAAGTTCTCAGTCGAAGATATCCAGGATACCCGATTGCTTTCTGTCGGCGATAAGCGCCAGCCAGCGTTGATCGCTACGCCGTTCGATGATCATCTCGGTGCTGTCGAAACGGTTGTTGCGGGCGGTCGGACTCGCCCCTGCTGACAGCAGAAGGTCGGCTGCCTCATACGCGCCTGCCTGTGCCGCGAGAATGAGTGCGGTGTCGCCGCCTGCATTTCGATGTTCGACCTCAGCGCCTCGAGCGAGCAACGTTGTCAATGCTGCGGTGGCGTTGCGACTTGCGGCGAGCTGAAGAGCCGAGTTGCCGGCTGACGTTATGCTGTCCAGGTTGTCAGCGGTGATCAGCTGGCGAGTGGCGGCGTCCCGATCTCTCGACGCTGCAATGTGCAGGGGCGACAGTCCGTCGGAATCGCTGGTGCGATTGGCGCCGTGCTCTAGAAGTACCTCGATCACTCGGCTGTTACCGCTTTCTGCCGCCCACCACAGAGCCGAGCGGCCGTTGCCGTCACGGTCGTCGAGGTTGTTGCCAAGAGAAATCAGCTGCTGCGCTATCGCGATCAGATTCGCTCGGGCCGCAACGATCAGCGGTGTATCTCCCGCCGCGTTCCTGGTGTTGAGATCTATCTCCGCACGGGCCAGGCTGCTCAGGCAGGCGTCACATTCGGTGGTAATCGCGGGGAAGATTGCCAGCGCTGAATTCTCAGTCAGCCGCTGCGTTATCGATGGCTGGTTCAACAGCCAGTCGAAGAGCTCACCATTGCTGCATTCTGCAGCAACCGTGAGTGCTTCGAACTGCAGAGTGGACGATGTCTCTGGAAACAGCAGCTTCACCACTGCAGGTTGATCGGCTCGTATTGCCTCTGCCAGCGGACTGTCTCCCTGACCGTTCAACTGATTCAGGTCGACGGTCTTTCGGAGCAGCGTAGACAGGTCCTTGAGATTACCGTTCTCTATGGCTTGAGAGAGCCGGTGACTGTCGCTGCCGGACGTATTGCCACCGAGCGGATCCAGGTTGAACGTCTGCCGGAGATCACGGTCGGCGCTGCGCCGAGCCAGATCTTCTGCCGTCCAGCCACCGCCATCGACGATGTTGCGGTTAGCGCCAGCGGACAGCAGCCGCCGGACGATGTGAGATTCACCGGCTGCAATTGCCATATGCAGTGGTGTTGAGCCGATGCTCGATCGCAGATCAGGATCGGCGCCGGCAGTGAGGAGCACGTTTACCTGCTGCTGATTCTGTGCCGCGACGGCGTAGTGCAGGGCCGTGTTGCCGAGATTGTCCTGCGCATCGAGGTCAATCCGCGCCGCGACCAGCTGCTGCAGCCAGAACAGTGAACCTTCGCGTACGGCGAGGATGAGCGGGGTGGTGCCCTGGCCGTCAGCCAGAGACAGCTCGGCGTTGCTGAATGATCCAGCGTCCTGAATGTCCGAGCTGATCGCCTGTTCCAGCGTCAGCGTCAGCGGCTCGGTAACCGTACGACTGTCCAACCAGCGTCGGGCAGACGCGCTGCCGGCGTCTGCCGCCTGGTGCATCCGGTCTGCGGCTTCGCTGGTCCGCCCGAGATCTTCGAGGACCAGAGCAAGCAGGTAGGCTGCCTCGGTGTTGCCGTCGTCAGCTGCAAGCTCGAACCAGACGCTGGCGGCTTCGGGATCAGCCGGCACACCTTTACCCAGCTGGTAGAGTTTGCCGAGTTCAAAAGCCGCCTTGGCGTTTCCGGCGCTGGCGTTGGGCAGAAGCCAGGCGATGGCCTCGGTGTAATCGCGCCCGGCCAGCGCCAGCCGGATCTCGCGAGGCAGGTCAGCCAGGCTGATACCGCTGACGCAGAGGAGACAGCACAACAGAGCGGTTTTACGCAGTGCCATATTTCGCCGCAACCTGGATACCCATGTCGCGCAGCATGCCGTCAGGCAGCACGCCGCCTGCACAGATCAGAATCCGGTCGTTGGCCAGTTCGAGCTGTCCGTCACTGGTCTCGAGCTGCGCATATTCATCGTCGATCTTCTGCACCTGTGACTTGAGCAGCACGTTGAGACGCCCGGCTGATTCGAGGCCCTCGAGTCGTGCACGATTTTTCGCTTTAGCGCGGGAAAACGCATCGGATCGGTAAGACAGCGTGACCGTGGTGCCGGATTCTTCCGCGATGCTGCAGGCAGCTTCGATGGCGCTGTCGCCCCCACCGACGACGAGCACTTTCTGGTCCCGGTACTGCTCAGCATCGATGAAGGTGTAAGCGACCTTCGTTTTGTCTTCACCCGGTACGCCCAGTTTCCGCGGCGTGCCGCGGCGGCCGATCGCCAGCAGCACCGAGCGGGCTTTGTAACGGGCCTTGTCGGTGGCCACGGTCAGCCACTCGCCAACCGAACTCTCGATCGCCGCCAGCCGCTCGCCGTATTTCACTTCAACGTTGCTGTTGTTCGCCACGTCGTGCCAGAACTCGACAAGTTCTTCTTTGCTCGTTTCCTTGAAGTAGACGGGACCAACGAGCGGCAGCTCTGCCGGTGCGGTCATGACCAGCTTGCCCCTCGGAAAATTGGCCACTGTTCCGCCCAGCTTGTCCTGTTCCAGCGTGATATAAGAAAGACCCTGTTCGATGGCGCCCAGCGTTGCTGCGATCCCCGCGGGGCCTGCACCAACGATACAGACGTCGACGGCATCGCCCGCGTCTTCGCGCCGGTTCATGACATATTGAGTGATGCTTGCCATTGCATCTCTGCCCTGGGCAATGGCGTTTCTGATCAGACCCATGCCGCCAAGTTCGCCTGCAATGAAGATGCCGGGAACGTTGGTTGAAAAATCGGGATTCACTTCAGGAATGTCGACACCGCGTTCGGCGGTGCCGAAGACGAGAGAGATCGCGTCCTCCGGACAGACACTCTTGCAGGCGCCGTGGCCGATGCAGTCGGTAGGCGATACCAGAGTCGCCTTGTTTTTGATAATGCCGAGAACCTGGTGGGCGGGAAACTCCGGGCAGGCGTGAATGCAGGATTCGCAGCCTATGCACTTTGCCGGATCGATCACTGGATGCAGTGACGGCGGCTGGGTCATGCCGGTGGCGACGGCTTCGGTCCAGGTATCAGTGCTGCTGGCTTCCAGTACACGGCGTTTACGGCTGGCCAGAAAGAACAGCGCGAGCAGCGGCAGCGCGTAGATGAAATAGCTGACCAGCTCGTTCACATTTGCACCGCTGGTCGGCCGATTGTGCGGATCAGATGGTCAGTCTGCATGATTGATCCCAATTTCCTTTGGAGCTTTTTTCTATACTCGTGTCAGCGACGATGAGGATTGGCCGGTCTTGAACGGAATCAGCGACACAATTGCGCCAGAAGCAGTCGGCAGAAAGCGGCGACCCAGCCTGGTGTTGCCGGGGTATCTGCTCGTGGTCGCCGTGCTGATAGTCGGCTGGTGGCTGCGTGATCAGAATCTCACCCGGGCGGCCGATGGCGTCGGCTACCTGATGGGCATCCTGGGCGCCAGTCTGATGCTGCTGCTGCTGATCTATCCGTTGCGTAAACGACTTCGTTCCTGGCATTCGCTGGGTTCCGTGAAATTCTGGTTTCAGACGCACATGATCTTCGGAGTGCTCGGGCCTGTCCTTGTGGTGCTTCACAGTAATTTCAGCCTTGGTTCATTCAACAGCACGGTAGCGCTGGTCTGTACGCTGGTGGTGGCAGGCAGTGGCATTGTCGGTCGATACCTGTACGCAAAAATTCACCACGGCATGCACGGTCAGCGGGTCAGTCTTGACGAGATGCGGGGATCGGGTGCGGCGCCGGATGGTTCGGTTTCCGCGGCCATCTTCCAGATCGTCCGGCAGCGGCTTGCGACCGAAGAAGCACAGATCCGGCAGTCTTCGGCTGGCGTGATCGGCTCGTTCCGCCTGGCACTTCGCGCACCGTGGACTACCCGTCGGTTGAAGGTCGAATTGACAGAAATATTGTCGGACGAGCTGGACGCCATGGCTGAGGAGTCGACTGAGGTTGCTGCACATCGGGACCGTCTGCTTCAGACAGCCGGGAAGTACATCGATGGTCGTCTGGCGAAGCTGAAAACTTTCTCGCAGCTGAGCGCATTCGAGCGTCTGTTCGGTCTCTGGCACGTAGTCCACTTCCCGCTGTTCCTGGTCATGGTGCTGGCGGCAATCGTCCATGTAATTGCCGTTCACGCCTATTAATTGTCATGCCTGCCCTGCCTGAGTCAGGCGCCGCCGTCGTCAGCGATCAACCACTGCTCAGCAGAGTAAATCGCTGTAATAGTCGGTTGTTTATCTCATGATATGGGAATATATTCCCTTTATCTATCAATGGGAATATATTCCCTGATGAAATCGTGGCCACTATCACGGATCTGCTGGCGTGCGACTGTTCTGCTGCTCGTGGTGCCGTCAGCGGCCCTGGTTCATGCGGCATCGCTCGAATCGCTGGTGATGCCCGGGCCGGTCACGGCCGCCCACGCTGAACTGGAGGAAACCTGTTCCAACTGTCATGACCCATTCGATCGCGATTCACAGAACACACTGTGCCTCGATTGCCATGAATCCGTGGCCGAAGATGTCGCCGGCCAGACGGGTTTTCATGGCCGCCATCCGGACGCACTCAAAGCGGAGTGCAGTCTCTGCCATGGCGAGCATCTGGGTCGGGATGCCGATATCACCGGACTCCTGGTCGACGTCTTCGATCATGCGCACACGGACTTCCCGTTGACCGGGTCTCACCAGACCGAGAGCTGCTTCGCCTGTCACGACAGCGACGCTGCTGATTATCGATTGGCAGAGACGGGCTGCAGCAGCTGTCATGAAGCGGACGATGTCCATGGCGGGGGTCTCGGCCAGGCGTGCGCTGACTGCCACGAAACGGACAACTGGCTCAGCGGTCGATTTGATCACTCGACGACGGCGTTTCCGCTGGTCGGGCAGCACGAGGATGTGCGTTGTGCCGGCTGTCACTCGGACAACAGTTTTGAGGACACGGCGAGCGAATGTGTCGATTGCCATTCGCGCGACGACGTTCACGATGGCTCCCGCGGTAACCTCTGCAGCGACTGCCACACTCCCGACAGCTGGATTGCCGAATTCGATCATCTCGCCAGCAGCGGCTTTGCTCTGTCCGGGAAACACGCCGATCTCGCCTGTGCCAGCTGTCATCTCACTGCCCCTGCCGATTCATCCGCAACGCTGCCGGAGGACTGTGCGGGCTGTCACCGCAGCGATGATGTGCATCTGGGGCGGAACGGTTCTGCCTGTGAGGATTGCCACAGCCAGTCAACCTGGAAGACAGAGTTTGAGCATTTTGAGGTGACCGGTTTTCGACTCGAAGGCAGTCATCAGAATCTGATCTGCAGCAATTGTCATGTCGGAACGCTGACGGATCCGCTGGCCAACGACTGCTGGGGTTGCCACGAAGCAGACGATCCGCACGATGCGATGTTGCTGGAGTGTGATGACTGCCACGGTCAGAAGAGTTTTTCTGAAAACCTGACGTTCAACCACGACCTGGCAGGTTTCGCGCTCGTCGGCCTGCACCGGACGGTTGCCTGCGCGCAGTGTCATGATTCGCTCGTGTTCTCTCCGCTGGATTCGGGCTGCGCCGATTGTCATGTTGACAAGGATACGCACGAAGGTTCGCTTGGGAACGTCTGCGGCGACTGCCACAATCCGGTGGGCTGGGACTTTGTCGAATTCGATCATGCCGCGACTGGGTTTGACCTCACCGGTGCACATAGCGATCTGACCTGCGAATCATGTCATGGCGCGGAGCATGAGAATCGAATCGTGTCGGCCAACTGTTCGAGCTGCCATCGCGCGGATGACGTGCATCGTGGTGAGTTCGGTCCCCGCTGTGATCGGTGTCATGGTGAGGTGTCGTTCTCCGAGCTCGAAATGGGGCGGCGCCCATGAGTCTGAAGATCACCAGGCTTTTTGGTCTGTTTGTGGTGTTGACCATGCCGCTGCTGGCCTCGGCTGCCGAGTATTACGATCACTTCCAGCATGGTTACGAGCTGACGGGCGCGCATCGAGATGCAGCCTGTGAGTCATGTCATGCCCGCGGCATATTCAAACTCACCCCGAAAGAGTGTGGCACCTGTCACGACGGTACCGGGCTCTATGCGGACAGCGCTCG
>Ga0265303_10002121_pt1 | contig 12303 bp, 6 predicted proteins | sample Helome_2_FD_192494 | JGI IMG/M metagenome (GOLD analysis project Ga0265303, IMG submission 192494) | Marine sediment microbial communities from subtidal zone of North Sea - Hel_20160317 (Illumina Assembly) | ecosystem: Environmental > Aquatic > Marine > Subtidal zone > Sediment ...
CCCTTGTCCCACACGACCAGCAGAAAAGAGGCGGCAACATTGCTCAGGCTGGCACGAATCCTTAATTTCATGAAATCCTTGCTGGATGCGGGAACTTCTATCCCGCACGCATCGCCTGCAAAAATCCGGATAGATAGCCCCGGCAGCCGTATTGAAATTGGCAAACAGCTTATTGGAAAATTTTTACATGACGGCAGGATCAAAGGGGTTACGCCACAGGGTGAGGTTTATGACCATTTGATTTCTGGTAGTGTCAGTCATGAGTTTGTTGAGGGATTAGCGAAAATTAAACTTAAGGGAACCAGATAAATCCAAACGAATAAGAGATTAAGGAAATGACCTGTGAAAAAGCAGACTGACCCGCGAATGCATTCAACCGAACACATTCTCAATCAAACCATGGACAGAATGTTCAAATGCGGCCGGTGTTTTAATGCGCATATCGAAAAGAAAAAATCCAAATGCGATTACCGTTTCGACCGGCAATTAACCCGGCAGGAACTGGAAGAGATCCAGACCCGGGTCAACCAGGTCATTGCAGATGATCTGCCGGTCACCGTGGAGTATGTTTTCCGCTCTGAGGCTTTGAGAAAATATAATACCGACAAATTGCCGGAAAATGCCGGTGACACCATACGGATTATTCACGTCGGAGACTATGATGCCTGCCCCTGTGTTGGAACCCATGTAGAATCTACCGGTGAAATACCGGGCTTTAAAATAACTACAGCAAGTTACAACAACGAGGTAATGCGAATCCGGTTTAAACTAGAATCACCAAATGAAGCATAGAGGTGGGGTTGAAAAATCCAGTTTCAGAAGCATAATGTATGAACAAAGTCGAACATTTGAATTGATCTATTGGTAATTTAAATTCTACTTTAAAATGGTTGTAGAAAGGAGCCTGATATGAGCGTCCTCGTAGCACAACAAGCACCGGACTTTACAGCCCCGGCCGTCATGCCGGAAGGCGTTATAAAAGATTTCAGGCTCGCGGACCTGAGAGGAAAATATGTCGTCTTATTTTTCTGGCCGCTTGATTTCACCTTCGTTTGTCCGACCGAAATCATTGCCCATCATAAACGCATGGAACAGTTTAAGGCACGCAACGTTGAAGTCGTCGGTGTGTCCATTGACTCTCAGTTTACGCACTTTGCCTGGCGCACCACTGCTATCGGCGACGGGGGAATCGGAGCGGTTGAATTCCCCCTTGTTGCCGACATTAAACATGAAATCACCCAGGCCTATGGCATTGAACATCCCGACGGGGTTGCCATGCGAGCGTCATTTCTTATCGACAAGGAAGGAGTTGTTCAGCATCAGGTTGTCAACAATTTGCCGATAGGACGCAACGTCGATGAAATGGTGCGGGTTGTGGATGCTTTGCAATTTGCCGAACAATACGGGGAGGTCTGTCCCGCGGGGTGGAACAAAGGCGAAGAAGGTATGAAGCCGACCGCAGAGGGCGTGGCGGACTACTTATCAAAACACTCTAATGACCTATAGAAGCAGTTTCATGACCCCATCTGATGCCCGATAACTGCTTGGCACAACCCCTTAACAATCTTCGCTACAGCTAAAAGAGTTGAAGCTTTTGCCGATATACATTCGTCACTGTTTTCGGATCATCAGTAATGACGATGTTATCCCTGATCCAGGCCGGTGCCCTGCCCTGTTTGATCATTTCATTGATCTGCTCGTCAATCCCCTTCCAGTAATCACCGTTTCCTTCGGTGTCGAATAAGATGACCGGCACCGGATCCAGGATCGCAAGCTTCATATTGCAAAGCGTGATGCCGAGTTCTTCCAGCGACCCCAGACCACCGATGTTGAAAATCGGAAACGAAGCAATTTCGAACCACTTTTGGCGGCTGTGGCGGCAGGTTGCCTGAAAAACCTGGCAAAAATCCACATCGGTGGTCATTGACTGATCGGTAATATCCAAAAAATTTGCACCGGAAAGAATACCGCGTTGCCGGGCCAGTATATTGGCCTGCTCCATCACCCCGCTTCCACCGCCGGTGACAATTCCAATATGCTTCCCCCAGAAGTCAATAAGGGAATCCATCAAAGCGCCGAGTCGTTCTTCTCCCCCCCGGGAAAGCTTCTGGTTCGATCCGTAAAAGGCAAACAGCATGGATTTATGAAATTCTGCATTCCGTTCCGGGGCCACAAAGTATCCCATACCATCGCGCATGGTATGTTTCATGAGTCGTCCGTTCAAGCCCGAAACCCAGTATACTTCAAGTCCGAAGGCATAGTATTCTTCCAGACGATGGTGATCCTGCTGTGATAAAAACGGACCGTGTTCACAGGAAGGTTCGTAAAAATAAAGCGCTTTGAGTTTACCTTTACAGGTCAGGTTGATAATGTCGCGATGCTCAATGATATTGGGAAAATATTTCAATGCCGCTACGGCCGGACCATTGTTAACAACCGCCTCAATTTTTGAAGTTGCATATACATGAGCACATTCGCTGATCGGTGAAAAATCCTGTCTGGCCAGAGCGCACACGGCCCGGGTTACTTCACAATTTGGGCCGGGACCGTTTAAAAAGATCTCGGCTTTATCCAACTCTTCCGCATCACCCGGGATAAGGGCTACGGGTTTATCGATAAAATGGCAGGTGGAATGCTTCAGGTTGTTAAAGCGCTTTTCAAATTCGCGCATCTGACGATAGGAATAAAAATCATTTTTCGGCGCGCCTTTTTGGGGCCGTCGACCATCGCGCGACCTATCGGCATGATAAATCTTGGCAGATATCAGGGGATTGACAATGGGGTGATCGCTCTGATTAACAATTTCCAGATAAATCCGAATGCCCCTGGTTTTGATTGGGTCTAAGACCGTGGCCGGAAGATTGCGGCCCATGGCAAAGCCGCTCTGCAATACAACAAAGTGCTCATTGAGATACATCGAGCAGGTGGTTACAACGCCCTCTCCCGGCGCAACGGTAACCGAAGGCACTGCTTCGCGGGCCTGATAACGGTTGAGAAGTTTACGACCGTCTTTGCGGAGCAAAATTCGACCCAGTGTTTTTTTATCCAATGGTTGTTTTAAGCGGCACACGACCTTATGGGGAGCAATGACGATACTTCCATCGCTTGAAATGGTGGTCGAAGCCGGCAGCTTCAACTCGGCACGATCAATCGCTTCCAAAACTTCGTCGGAACTCAGCAAGGCTTCAGGATCACAGAAAACCAGCCGCCCGACAGGCAATCCCAGGGTAAACAGATCTTTCATTTCCTCCAGGCCCGGATATCCAGCTATAACTGCTGATGCCACCAGGATCAGAGTGATCTTACTCCCTTTTACAGCGTCCGCACTGGGTGGATCGCATTTTATCTGTATGCCGAGACGGGCGATCCTGGAACGCTCACTGAATACGATATGCTCCGGCTGGATTTTGAGTTGGTCGATCATTTCCTCACTGAGCCCAAAAGTGGTTTCGAAGGTCATCGACTGAGTATTCACATCAAGAACCCTGGAAATAACCCCGTCTTCAGATTGTAAAAGTCCGCGAAACATATGGTTATTTTTATGTATCCTGGCCATTGCCCGCCCTCGTATCGTATCCCGCAGAAACCGAATCGGGAGTATTCATCATTCGTTTTTTGTCACTCAGTGCTTCGATTTGCAATTACGGTGACAGCTAAATATTATCATTTATTTGAAAATTACAAATGAAAGAAGAAACAGGCCTGCCCCACAACAACACATCAGCAGGCATATTTGGTGGAAATAGGAAAGGGATTTGGCAGAAATTGCGGGTCAGTATAAGGCAGCCCGGGCTCAGATTTCTGTTTCCCATGAACAACTAGTACTGCGGTTATGAGGTCAAACGCGATGTGCGGAAAAAACCCTATCAGGCCCCCGAATTCTCCAGCAAATTCTCAATTATATTAATCAACGATTTATTGACAGCGTTCCCCTCTTTTAGGTGACACAATTTCAACTCTTTGACCATCATATTATCGAGTACCCAGCCAAACCCCAATTTATCAAAGAATATGATCGTTTCCTTATCCATTTCCCGATTAACCTCCGTGAGCAATCTTCTTCTCCTTTAAAAAATTCATTAATTTGCTTACAATACGATAACCTTTCTAAATAATAAGCTGATTTAGGCCTGGCGAATAGATTTTCAGCGTTTTTTTGTGCCGATACTAATATATCGTCACATTGGGTGATTTTCTTTAGCAATAGTTCAAAATGGAGTCCAATGAGGCCATGCCTTGTCAATATCGATTATAATTAATATATTAGAATTCATGACGAATTCCCGGAATCAAACCCCAGAACAACCAACTGAAGGCAGGGTGCCAAACGGCCTGTTTATTATGGATCTCGACGGCACCTTGTTGCAATCGGATCGGACGTTTGCCGCCCCTGATCTAGCAGCCCTGAGAAAACTCGGCGAACTGAATGTCGTTCGAACCATAGCCACCGGTCGGTCAATGGCCTCTTTTAACACTGTGATTGTACCGGATCTGCCCTTAGACTACATAATTTTTTCAACGGGCGCGGGGGTTATGCGATACAGCAGCGGCGAAATTATCCGTAAGGTACACCTCAAATCCCTTGAAGTAAGGCGGGCATGCGAGGTTCTTAACGGCTGCCGAGTGGATTTTATGGTTCATCGAACCATACCGGATAACCATAGGTTCGCTTACCTACGCTCAAATGACGGAAATACAGATTTTGAGCGGCGAATTGAGCTTTATAAGCAATTCGCCATCCCTTTAGAGGTAGAGGATGATGGGGGTGGTTTCGGTCCGGCAACTCAGCTTCTGGCAGTTGTGCCTCCCCGTAATGCCAAATTCGCCCTTGATCAAATTCGCGCCGAAATGACGGATTTTAACGTAATCCAGACGACTTCACCGCTGGATGGAAAATCTACCTGGATCGAGATATTCCCCTGCACAGTCTCCAAAAGCCAGACAGCGGCCTGGCTGGCAGATACACTGGGAATTGACCGTCAATCGATCGTATCGGTGGGAAATGATTACAATGATCTTGATTTGCTCGAGTGGACTGCGAACAGCTACGTGGTAAACAATGCACCGGCAGATATCAAAAGTCGTTTTGCCTGTGTTGCCTCCAATAACAACGGCGGTGTGGCGGAAGCCGCCAGATGCTGGATAGAAAATCAGCTCAAAGCTCATAGCTGAAAGCTGATAGTCAAAATGATAGAATCCTTTTTTACTATGAGCTTTGAGCTTTCTGCTATGAGCTATTATTTCCGAACCCCGTAACCCGTAACCCGCAACCCGCAACCCGCAACCCGCCCCTATCCCGCCACTTCCTTCAACGCTTCTTCAAATATGGACAGACAGGTATCGACTTCCCCTGGTTTTACGGTTAAAGACGGGCAAAACCGTATGCTATTCTCACCGCAGCCCAACACCAGCAGTCCCTTTTCAAATGCTCTTTTGATGACACGCGGTCGCATACCGGTGGCCGGCTCTTTGGTTTCTCGATCTTTTACCAGTTCAACGGCTACCATCAGGCCTTTGCCACGCACATCTCCCATGCATTCAAAGGTTTTTTGCAGCTCAAACAGTCCGCCCATCAAGCGCTTTCCCTGTTTCTCGGCGTTTTTCATCAAATTATTTTCAAGCAATTCAATGGTTGCCATGGCCGCCTGGCAGGAAAGGGGATTACCGCCGAAGGTGGATGCATGGGACCCGGCCTCCCAGTTCATAATTTTGGTCTTGGCTATCATGGCACCCAGCGGCAGCCCGGATGCAATACCCTTGGCCAGCGCCATTATATCGGCTGTGACCCCGAAGTGCTCCATGGCAAACATCTTGCCGGTGCGTCCCATACCGGACTGTACTTCATCGGCTACATACAGAATGCCGTGTTTTTTGGCAATTTTATAAAGCTCTTTGTGAAACCCCGGTGGCGGCACGATATAACCGCCTTCGCCCTGAATGGGCTCCACAAAAATCGCCCCCACCTCCTCGGCAGGTACCGTGGTTCTGAAAAGCGTATCTTCCACCCAGTGCACACAATACAAACCGCATTTAGGATAAGTAAGGTTGTAAGCGCATCGGTAGCAGTAGGCATAGGGAATGTGAGTGATGCCCGGCACTAACGGATTGTAGTTTTTTTTCTGCACCGCTTTACTGGCGGTCAAAGAAAGGGCTCCCATGGTTCGTCCATGAAAGGCACCGAAAAACGCAATATTTAATTCCCGTTTGGTGTGCCAGCGTGCCAGCTTAAAAGCGGCTTCCACCGCCTCGGCGCCGGAATTGCCGAAATAGGCCCTTCTGGCCGACCGGCCGGGGGCCATTGTCGCCAATTTTTCCGCCAGAATGATCTGGGGCGTGTAGTAAAAGTCAGTGCCTGACATGTGCAAAAGCCGATCGGCCTGGGACTTAATGGCTTTAACCACACGGGGATGACAGTGACCGGTGGAATTGGTTGCGATGCCGGCGGTAAAATCGAGAAAAATGTTGCCATCCACATCATGGACCCAGAGCCCTTTGGCTTTATCAACAACCAGCGGATAAACCCTCGTGTAAGACGGGGAAACAAATGCCTTATCCAGTTTGATGAGTTTTTTGGCCCGGGGGCCGGGTAACGATGTTTTTATTTGCGGTAATTTCATATGGATTCCTTTCTCGAATAATATCGCGTTCGGCTTTCAAAAAGGTCAGGTCGACCCACCAACAGGTTCAAATTATCATTATAACCTCTAAATACAATAGCTTATCGTGATTCTACCTGGAGGTCAAGAAATGATTTGGTGAATGAATTTACCCGCAAAACCGGCCAATTTGTCATTCCGGAAATGACAAGGGTGGAATGAGAGAACTTAACGACCCTTCAATTAATTAGCATTTTTTCAGAAGAACAGGTCCTGTTTTGACCGCGTAAAACTTATGTAAAACCTCTTTCGGCGTGTTGACAGTCGAATAAATATTTTTATAAACTACTAATAGAAGCCGTAAATAAAGTTCAAAGGCGGGACACCTTAAATCTCTATCCATATATAGGAGTGGCGCGATGAAAATTGTCAAAATTATCTGCCTTTTTATCATAATTGCGTTGGCGGTCGCCTCTGCGGGGGCTGCCCAGTCCAATCATGAAGTAATCCGCAGACAGGCACAGAAGGCTTATCAGGACGGCAACTGGAATGATGCCTATCAGTTGTTTCGCCAATTGGGCCTTGAGGCTGTCACCGATCCGAAAATGGTCGGCCGTGACCTGGTGCAGGCCTGGCAGTGCCTGCGCAATTTGAACCGAATAAATGAGCTGGATGAATTTCGCGAAGCGGTGATTGAAAAACATATTGATAACTGGCGCCTGCTGCAGGCGGCAGCCGGCAGCTACAGTCAGAACAACCACTGGGGCTATATGGTGGCTGGTGAATTTCATCGCGGGCAACATCGCGGCGGCGGCAAATACGTCAACGCCGTCCAGCGAGATCGCGTCAGGGCTTTGCAATTGATGAAACTGGCGCTGACTTTGACCGCCCGTGATTCCTCGAAATCCGAAGTTGCCAATTTCTATCTCGAATTCGCCCGCATCATTTCTCAATACAGCGGTCAGACTCAGTCCTGGCGACTGCAATATTTAACCGATCTGACCCGTCTGCCCGACTATGAACCCGGTCACGGCTACGGGTACGGCGGCGGGACCCAGGGTGCCCCTGTGGATGAAAAAGGAATCCCGGTTTTTTACAAAATCCCGGAGGCCTTTCAATCAGCCGGATCAGATGGTGAACGCTGGAGATGGTTGCTGGCAAGTGCTGCCAGACTAAACCCTGATCTGGAAACCCATGTCAACTATACTCTGGCAACTTTTCTTCACAGTCAATTCGGCGTTCAAACCCTGTCATCCTACGGAGATTTTTTTATCCGCAGCGCCTCGGCACCGGATAAGGATGCCTTAAAGGATGAGCTGCGCCCCTATGAAGTTCACACGCTGACCGACAATGAGGCCCTCGCCAGGTTAGCAGTCGGAGTGAAGCGTTTCAGCCTTCCTGATGAATTCAATTATATCAGCCTTTTTAAACAGATCCTCCAAAGTCCGAATCAGGGTTACGCGGATGATGCCGCCAGAAATCTGGCCGGGATTTATGAAAACCGCAGATTGTATGACCGGGCGGTGGATTACTGGAACCAATATAAAAAGTACGACTCTAGCCGGGCCCAGCGACAAATTGATCAAATCCAGGCTAACTGGGGTGTTTTTGAACCCATCGGAAACCAGCCTTCCGGACGCAATCCAACGGTGGAATATCGCTTCCGCAACGGCTCGCGGGTCAACTTCAAGGCTTACCGTATCCGGATGGCGACCCTGCTAAAAGACGTTAAGGCTTATATCCGATCCAATCCGCGGCGCGTGGACCGTCGCAAGGTGGAGATCAACAACATCGGATGGCGCCTGGTCCAGGAAAACCAGACCCGATACATCGGCAAAGAGGCGGCCGATTGGGATCTGGAACTGACCCCTGATAAACGGCACTGGGATCGGCGTGTCACCGTCAAGACCCCCGAATCACTTTCCCGGGCCGGTGCGTACCTGCTGGTGGCCAGGCTGCAAGACGGCAACACGGCCCGCATTATAATCTGGATAAGCAATACGACAATTGTAAAAAAGCCCCTGAACCAACAGGTATTGTATTACCTGGCCGACGCAGTCAACGGCCAACCGCTGGGCAATACAACCGTTGATTTTTTCGGTTACCTCACCGAAAGAATCAAAGGAACCAAACGCTATCGAATCCTTCATAAGAATTTTACCCGCCAAACAGACAAAAACGGTCAGATCATAATGGGGCCGGCGGAAATTGGAAATAACTATCAATGGCTGGCATCCGTCAGCACCCCTGACCGCCTGGCATACCTGGGATTTTCAGGTATCTGGTACCCGAACTATTACGACCGTGAATACAGCCAGACCAAAACCTTTGTCATGACCGATCGGCCTGTTTACCGGCCCAAACAAAAAGTCCGTTTTAAACTGTGGGTGCGCCATGCCAAATACGATCAGACCGATACATCCGCTTATGCCGGTCATCATTTTACCGTAATGGTTTACAATCCTAAAAACGAGCAAATCTATACCCAAAATATCCAGGCCGATGCCTATGGTGGACTGGAGGGGGAGTTTGAGATCCCTGCGGCTGCTCCCCTGGGACTCTATCGTATTTCCCACGGATCCGGAATCGTCTATGGCGGCAACACTTTTCGGGTCGAAGAATATAAAAAGCCCGAATTTGAAGTAAAAGTGGAGGCACCCGCAGAGCCGGTGAAACTGGGTGAAAAAATCCCGGCGGTTATCAAAGCCAACTATTACTTCGGATCACCGGTGACACAGGCGACCGTAAAATACAAAGTTTACCGGGCCAGAGAGGATGAGCGGTGGTATCCCTCTTTTTATTGGGATTGGTTTTATGGACCGGGCTACTGGTGGTACGGGTATGACTATTCCTGGTATCCCGGCTGGGTGCGGTGGGGCTGTAAACGACCGATCTGGAGCTGGTGGCCCCAGCATTCGAATATCCAACCGGAAATCGTTGCCGATGGTGAGGTGAAAATCGGTGAAGACGGTACGGTACGAATCGAAATCGATACCGAACTGGCCGGCTTGATCCATCCGGATTCGGATCATCGCTATACCATCACTGCCGAAGTCCGCGACCAATCCCGGCGAACCATTGTCGGCCAGGGAAATGTGCTCGTGGCCCGTCAACCGTTTAAAGTCTATGCCTGGACCGATCGCGGGCACTATCGCGTGGGCGATACCGTTCAGGCCGGTTTCAAGGCCCAGACCCTGGCCAAGAAACCGGTTCAGGGCCAAGGGTTGCTCAAACTGTTGCGCATTACTTATAAGAATAATGCACCCCGGGAGACAGAAGTCGCCCGCTGGGACCTTGATACAGATGCTGAAGGCCGCACCGATATTAAAATCCAGGCCAGCAGGGCCGGGCAATATCGATTGTCCTACCAGCTGAAGGATAAAAAAAGCCACGTCATTGAAGGCGGTTACATTTTCACCGTGCGCGGTGAAGGTGATGACGGCGCGCACTATCGTTTTGCCAAAATCGAACTGGTCCCTGATAAACAGGATTATACCCCGGGTGAACGGGTCCGTCTCATGATCAATACCGATTATCCAGGGGCTGCCGTCGTTCTTTTTGTCCGTCCGGCCAATGGTATTTATCTGCCACCCAAAATTGTCCGCATGACCGGCAAAAGTACGGTTGAAGAAATAGCAATCACCCAAAAGGATATGCCCAATTTTTTCGTTGAAGCCATTACCGTCTATGAGGGCAAAGTCCACACCGAAACCCGTGAAATCATCGTGCCGCCGGAAAAACGGGTGCTCAATGTCAACATCGAGGCAACAAAAAAAGCTTACCGACCGGGCGAAAAAGCCGGTTTTAAAATTAAACTCACCGATTACAGCGGTGAACCGTTTCAGGGAACCGCCGTGATGACCGTCTATGATCGGGCCCTCGAGTATATCTCCGGGGGCTCAAATGTTCCCGAAGTCCGCAGCTTTTTCTGGAAGTGGCGGCGTCAGCATTATGCCCGGACGGAATCCAATCTGACCCGCTGGTTCTATAATCTGATCCAGAAAAATGAGACCCCCATGCGCAATATCGGTGTGTTCGGCCACCTGATGACCCAGGATATAACTGCCGGCAAAAAAACTGATTCAGGTGAGATCATGGCGGAGGAATCCGCACGATCCGATATGGCGCCGTCTTCGGCTGAGTTCAAGACCGCCGCAAAGCCTGCGGCACTGAAGAAAGCCCGATCCGCCGGTTTTGATGACCAAGAAGGGGGCCGCCGCGAACAAGAACCGACCGTCGGTTCAGCGGCCTCGAAGGATCTTGTTAAACCCCATGTGCGCACCCAATTTGCCGATACTGCTTACTGGGCGGGAACCATTCAGACGGATGCCGCCGGTATGGCTGAAGTTGATTTTGTCATGCCCGAAAATCTGACCGGCTGGAAAGTGATGGTGTGGTCCATGGGCCACGGTACTAAAGTGGGCCAGGGTTCGGTGAAGGTTGTTACCCGCAAGGATTTGATCCTGCGCTTGCAGGCACCGCGATTTTTTGTGGAAACGGATGAAGTCGTGCTCTCGGCCAATGTCCATAATTATTTAAGGGATAAAAAGAGCGCCCGGGTTCGACTGGAATTTGAGGGCGGCTGCCTGGCCCTGATGAAAGAAGATCAAAGTGAAAAATCAGTCATCATCGAACCAAACAGTGAAAAACGGGTTGACTGGCGCGTGTCGGTGGTCAAAGAAGGCCAGGCCGTCATCCGCATGAAAGCGCTGACCGATGAAGAGTCCGATGCCGTTCAAATGCAGTTTCCGGTCTACGTGCACGGCATGACCAAACAGGTGCCCCGAAGCGGTGTCATCCGTCCTGAGGCAACCGAAGCATCAGTTTTATTCCAGGTACCGGCTGAGCGTCGCGTTGACGAATCGCGACTTGAGCTGCGTTTTTCACCCACTCTGGCCGGCGCCATGGTCGATGCCTTGCCCTATTTGACCGCCTACCCGTATGGCTGCACCGAGCAGACCCTCAATCGCTTTCTGCCGACAGTGATTACCCAGCGTATACTGATCAATATGGGGCTGGATCTGCAGGCCATAAAAGAAAAGCAAACCAACCTCAACGCTCAAGAAATTGGCAATGACCGGCAGAGGGCGGGCCAATGGCTGCGCTATAACCACAACCCGGTGTTTGATCAGCAGACTGTGGCGGATATGGTCGCCGCCGGCATTAAACGGCTGGCCGATATGCAGTTATCGGATGGCGGCTGGGGCTGGTTCAGCGGATATGGCGAAAAATCATACCCCCACACGACGGCCTACGTGGTGCATGGACTTCAAATCGCCCGAAATACAAAGGTAAAGCTGCCTGCCGGCATGCTTGAGCGGGGGTTACAGTGGCTGCAGAACTATCAAAACAAAGAAATCGAGCGGCTCAAACGATGGGAGTACAAAAAGAGAGACGGCAAATCCCGCGCCGGCAATCTGGACGCCTTTGTTTACATGGTGCTGGTGGATGAAGACATCAATCGCCGGGAAATGCATAGATATCTTTATCGCGATCGCAGCCACCTGGCAGTGTATGCCAAGGCCATGTTCGGCCTGGCGCTTTATAAATTAGAAGATGTCAGCAAACTAGATATGATTTTACAGAACATCGAGCAATACCTGGTGCAGGATGATGAAAACCAGACCGCCTACCTGAATCTACCCCACAGTTCATACTGGTGGTACTGGTACGGCAGTGAATACGAGGCCCATGGTTACTATCTCAA
>Ga0265303_10002122_pt1 | contig 12299 bp, 12 predicted proteins | sample Helome_2_FD_192494 | JGI IMG/M metagenome (GOLD analysis project Ga0265303, IMG submission 192494) | Marine sediment microbial communities from subtidal zone of North Sea - Hel_20160317 (Illumina Assembly) | ecosystem: Environmental > Aquatic > Marine > Subtidal zone > Sediment ...
TATAACTTTAGCTTCCGCCATATCGAATTTTAAAGAGATAACAAAGGTTCGTTTGTCCGTAAGTGTTGTCTTTTCTTCATTAGCTGGATATTTACTTGGTGCTGAGGTTGTTGATTTCAAGATATTAGTCTTATTGGCAATTGGTGGTTATTGCATGGTAGGGGCCTCAAACGCCTACAATCAGATCATTGAGCGTGATTTGGATGCGTTAATGGACCGAACCAAGAACAGGCCTGTGCCTGCAGGTAGAATGTCGATTAATTCTGCTTTTGCAGTGGCATCGATCTTGACCATACTGGGTATTGTGATTTTGTATACGATAAATCCACAAACAGCGATGTTTGGGGCTATATCAATTTTCTTATATACAAGTGTGTACACACCATTAAAGCCAAAGACGCCACTTTCAGTCTTTGTTGGGGCTATACCTGGAGCGATTCCTTTCATGCTGGGATGGGTAGCAGCTACAGACGATTTTGGCATTGAACCAGGAACTTTGTTCGCTTTGCAGTTCTTTTGGCAATTTCCGCATTTCTGGGCCATAGGCTGGTTCTTGTTTGAAGACTATAAAAAAGGTGGATTTTTTATGTTGCCAACAGGCAAAAAAGATAAAGGGACTGCGGTGCAGATTATAATGTATACTTGCTGGACCATTATCATTTCAGTACTTCCAGTTTTTGGAATTACGGGAAAGCTTTATCTAACACCTATTGCTGCAATAATCGTATTTCTGTTAGGCTTGGGCATGTTATATTATGCCATTTCATTGTTCAGGAAGCGAACAGCCAAAGTGGCAAGACAACTCATGCTAGCCAGTGTGTCTTACATTACCTTACTTCAAATTGTATATGTACTCGATAAATTTATAAGATAGATGGATTTAACACAAGGAAGTTTTGAAGAGAAGAACAAAAGGGCTAAGAAAATGCTTCTTTGGTTTGGCATAGCTTCGCTTATAATGTCATTTGCAGGATGGACAAGTGCTTTTGTAGTTAGCCGTACTCGAAAAGACTGGTTACAAGATTACGAATTGCCGCATGCTTTTATATGGAGCGCATTGATAATTATTTTAAGTAGTATCACTTTTATACTTGCTAAACGAGCCCTTAAAGCAGGAAAACATAAAATTACAACAACCTATCTTTTAGTTACTTTGGTCTTGGGACTGGTCTTTATATTTTTACAATTCAGTGGATTTGATGCAATGATAGCCTCCGGTTATAATTTTACTGGGCCAACAAGCAACATTACCATGACTTTCATTTTCCTGATTGCAGCAGTGCACATAGCGCATGTTGTCGTAGGATTGATAAGTCTTCTAGTCGTGGTCATTAATCACTTAAGAAAGAAATATACTGCAGGGAATATGTTGGGGCTTGAGTTGGCTGCCACCTTTTGGCATTTTATCGACCTTCTCTGGATCTATCTCTTCCTGTTTCTTTATTTCATGAAATAATTGGATTGAAAAAGCAACTTTTCAAGACTCTCTTTCGGACCTTATTTAGAACGTTTAAAATTAAACATGCGAAATTTCTTTAGATGAATAAAATGATTATTTTTGTGCAACTCTAAATAATTGAATTTCTCTTATGGATACTACTACTGTAAGTACTGGAACTGAAGGAAAAACTTGGGGTGGAGGAAATAGACCTCTGCAAGCGAGTTATGGAAAGTTGATGATGTGGTTTTTCATCGTTTCCGATGCCTTAACATTTTCTGGTTTCTTAGTAGCATATGGATTTTCAAGATTCAAGTTCATTGATTCTTGGCCAATCGCAGATGAAGTATTCACTCACGTTCCATTTTTCCATGGAAACTACCCGATGATCTATGTGGCATTCATGACATTTGTTCTAATTATGTCCTCTGTAACCATGGTTTTGGCGGTAGATGCTGGCCATCATATGCAAAAGGCTAAAGTTACATGGTACATGTTCTTGACTATCATTGGTGGTGCAATATTCGTAGGATCGCAAGCGTGGGAATGGGCTACATTCATAAAAGGAGATTACAGTGCAGTCCAAACCAAAGGTGGTAATATCATACAGTTTGGTGAATATGTAGATGTTGAAGGAGAAAGTAAGTTCAAGCGCGTTTCCATAGCTGATTTTGCAACAGCTACTGTATCGGATAGAGCACGCCACGAAAGAAAGAATGGAATTTGGTATTCTGAAGAAAAGGCACTTGGAGAATACTCGGTAAATGATGTATTGCAAGGACTAGAAGTCAATAGCAATATTGTTGCTCGAACGCAGATAATAAATGAGAATGGTGAGAAAACAGTATTGTCTCGTGCTGAAAGTATAGAGATTATAAAGAACAATGGAAAGCAAGTGGTTAGTGGTGCCAATTTGGTAATCAATGAATACGGAACTAATCTGTTCGCGGATTTCTTCTTCTTCATAACTGGGTTCCACGGATTTCACGTATTCTCAGGAGTCGTAATCAATATCATCATATTTTTCAATGTCATATTAGGAACCTATGAACGAAGAGGAAGTTATGAAATGGTTGAAAAGGTTGGATTGTATTGGCACTTTGTAGATTTAGTTTGGGTATTTGTATTTACCTTCTTCTATCTCGTTTAAAAGGATTATAGTTATAGGAAATGGCAGAAGCACATAAATTAGAAATATTAAGGGGTTTAGTAAAGTTCAGATCAAATACATCAAAGATTTGGGGAGTTCTTGTATTGCTTACGATCGTTACAGCGGTTGAGGTAGTATTGGGTATTTACAAGCCTGAAGCACTTATGGTAAAAGTACTTGGCATGAAGGCACTGAATTGGATCTTCATAATCCTTACCCTTGTCAAGGCCTACTATATTACATGGGATTTCATGCACATGAGGGATGAGAAACCAGGTTTAAGAAGAATGGTAGTATGGACTGCTGTATTCTTGATCTGCTACTTGATTTTCATCTTACTTCAAGAAGGAGGGTACATAGAAAGAATATACGATTCCGGTTTTATAAAACGAGACTTTTAACGAGTTAAAGAATATTAAAAAGGCGATTTTCAATTCGCCTTTTTTTATTTTTGCACCATGCAGATCAAGGCCGTAAAAAAGAATGTTGTATTAGGAATCCTGTTCTTCCTTCCTGTTATATTTTTATTGTTCCTTTATCCCGCGAAACACAACTATAAAGTCTTGGACACTGTTCAAGAACAGGTTGTCGAACTTGAAGCATTTCAGGGCGAATCGGCTGAAGCAGTAACCCTTAAGGACAATATTACAGTTTTGAATTTCCTTGGAGCTAGGCCAATGGACCAAAGTACAGCAGTCCTTAACTTGAGTCAAATGATCTACGGCAAGTTCAAGGGGTTCAAAAGATTCCAAATAGTTTCACTTGTACCATTTGGTGTTGAAGAGGAGGTGCAGAGATTGAAAGATGAAATAGGAAAATACGATGACCTTAAATATTGGAAATTCGTTTATGGTGATTCAAAGGACATTTTAAGGATGCATGAAAGCTTGGGATTAGAGACCAGTCTCAATGAAGATTATGCTTCAGATATGGTACACATTATCGATAAGGACAGAAACTTAAGAGGGAGACTGGACGACCGAACAAATAAAGAAATGGAAAAGGGGTCCCTGCCTTATCAATCAAAAGGATATGATTGTATAAGTGTTGATGTCCTAAAAAACAAGATGAGTGACGATATGCGGGTTTTGTTCACTGAATACAGACAGAAACGTAAAGGTAACTTCGACTCCTCTTCAAGAAGAGCAGATGATCTAAAAGAAACAGATGAAGAAAACTAATTATTCATACATAGGGATTTCGTTCATTATCCTGATATTCGGGATTATTTTCGTTCCGAGGATCGTTGACCGTATTAGCAACGATGACATTACAAAGAAGAACAGATTGAGTAAGACAGATGAGGAAGGAGAATTAAGTGATCTAGCATTCATAATGATAGACGAAGAGCCCAAGCAAGTTCCAAACTTTGAGTTTACGAATCAGAATGGAGAATTGATAACACAAGAGGATTATAAAGGCAAGGTCTTTGTCGCGGAATTCTTTTTTACCACATGCCCGACCATTTGCCCGATAATGAATTCCAACTTGGTTCAGATTCAGGAGCAATTCAAGGACTTTAAGGATTTTGGTGTAGCATCTTTTACAATCAATCCAGAATATGATACCGTTGAGATATTGAAGGAATATGCAGACACTTATGGCATTATTAATCCTAATTGGCATTTAATGACTGGAAAAGAAGAGCATATATACAATTTGGCAAATTCAGGATTTAATTTATATGCCGCAATAGATGCAGATGCTGAAGGTGGTTTTGAACATTCTGGATATTTTGCACTTATCGATAAGAATGGTTTTTTCCGCAGTAGAAAAGACGATTTTGGGAACCCCAAGGTTTACTATAGAGGTACCATTACTGAAAATCAAGGGATTAACGAAGATGGTGAAGAAGAAGAGATAAGCCTCTTAAAAGAAGACATTGCAAAGCTTTTGAAGGAATATGATTAATACCGACGATTTAGCAAGAGAGAAAAAGTACAATAAGTGGATTTGGATTCTGTCTATTACAATCCCTTTGGTGGTTGCTATATTATTTGGGGTCAAGATTCCTAATGTTGAGCCATTGACCTTCCTTCCTCCAATTTATGCCACCATAAATGGACTGACTGCAATCTTGCTCTTGATTGCCCTTTGGGCCATCAAGAATGGGAAAAAGGCGCTTCATGAAAATTTAATGAAAACAGCAATTCTCTTTTCCGTACTTTTTTTGGCCATGTACGTTGCTTATCATATGACGAGTGATTCCACTAAGTTCGGTGGTGAAGGTACTGTGAAATATATCTATTATTTTGTACTGATATCTCATATATTGCTCTCGATTGTTGTAATCCCTTTTGTGCTGATAACATATGTAAGGGCATTGGCCCAGAGTTTTGAAAGGCATAAGAAAATTGCCAGGATCACTTTTCCGTTATGGCTGTATGTAGCTATCTCTGGCGTTATCGTATATTTAATGATCTCTCCTTATTACGCATGAAAGCAAGATATGCATTTATACTAGCCCTTTTTTTATTTGCTGTGATACCAGTAGAGGCACAATGCGCCATGTGTCGTGCCGTCTTGGAAAGTGAAGAAGGTCAGAGCACGGCGAAAGGGGTAAATGATGGTATCGTCTATCTTATGCTGATACCTTATATACTAGTAGGTGGTCTCGGATATTTCATTTATCGAATCCTCTCTAAAAAGTCAAAGACCTTGATTTGATTTGCATTTGAATTTCTTGTTCAAGAAAATTGTAACATTTTCGAGTTTCCGTAGTCTTAATATAACAATCGATCATTTAATTCTTAACAATTAATTGGCATAAATCCTTAAGGCTTATGCTTAAAATTGCAGATATAACCATCAATATATGATTTCAATAAAAGATCTTCACAAGTCTTATACAACGGGGAGTAATTCCTTGCATGTATTAAAGGGATTGAATTTTGATGTGGCTGAAGGCGAATTGGTATCCATTATGGGTTCATCTGGTTCGGGTAAGTCTACGCTGCTCAATATTCTTGGTATGCTGGATGAAGCGGACGAAGGAAGTTATATTCTTGATGGCGTGCCAATCAAGAACCTGAATGAAAAAGTTGCAGCTAAGTATCGAAATCAATTCCTTGGTTTTATTTTCCAGTCGTTCAATTTAATTAATTACAAAAGTGCGTTGGATAATGTTGCAATGCCGTTATACTATCAAGGTGTAAAACGTAAGGAGCGTAACGAACGCGCTATGCACTACCTCGAAAAAGTGGGATTGGCCGATTGGTCACATCACTTACCTAGTGAATTATCTGGTGGTCAAAAACAACGTGTTGCCATAGCAAGGGCATTAGCAAGTGAGCCAAAGGTCTTATTGGCTGATGAACCAACAGGAGCGTTGGACAGTGTAACTTCTAGAGAAGTCATGGAGATAATCCAAGGAATCAACGAAGAAGGAAAGACTATTTTGATCGTAACACATGAAGACGATATAGCTCATATGACCAAGCGCATTGTCAACCTTAAGGATGGAGTGATAATTGACGATATTAAGGTAGATCAAATAAAAATCTCAACTAATGTTTAGTCTAGAAAGATGGCAAGAAATATTCGGGACCATTCGCAAGAATAAATTGCGAACATTCTTGACAGGTCTTTCTGTGGCATCAGGAATCTTCATATTAGTGATTCTATTGGGATTTGGTGAAGGAATGGCCAATGGCATTGCTAAGGAATTTGAAGAAGATGCTTCCAATAGGATTTGGGTTTGGACCCAGGTTACTTCTAAGGAATACAAAGGCTTGAACCCTGGTAGGTTCATACAAATGGAGAATGCCAATTACGATTACTTGGCCAAGAAATATGAAGATGACCTAGAGTACAAATCTTCTGTATTCAGAATCTGGCGAGGTGCTGTAAATTATAAGAAAGAAGATGGAAACTATAGGATAGAAGGAGTTTATCCTGATTATCAGTTCATAGAGAACGAGGCCATGAAAGAAGGACGATACCTTAATTACATGGATCATCAGAATTATGAAAAGGTGGTCGTTATTGGGAATAAGGTAAAGGAAGAGCTTTTCAAGAAAGGCCAAGACCCAATTAATGAACAGATCCAGATCAATGGTATCAATTTCAAGGTCATAGGTATTTATACTGATCCAGGTGGTGATCGTGAAGAGACGCGTATTTTCACTCCTCTTTCAACAGCTCAAAAGGTATTTAATGGCAGTAACAAGATCAGGAACATGTCGTTTACCCTGAAGCCCAAGGAAAATTTTGATGAAACATTGGCAGCATCAGAGCAGTTCGTGGAAGAGATGCAACTGTATCTTAAGCAAGCCCATACTGTTGCACCTGATGATACAAGTGCAATAGGAACTTTCAATACACTGGAGGAAGCCAAGAGATTCTTCACATTAATAGGCAATATTAAAGGATTCTTTTGGTTCGTGGGTATTTGTACGATTATTGCAGGTGTGGTAGGTGTGAGCAATATCATGTTGATCATTGTTAAGGAACGAACAAGGGAAATCGGGATCAGGAAAGCTATTGGCGCACAGCCTTGGTCGATTATTGGAATGATATTGCATGAAGCTATTTTTGTAACGTCTTTTGCGGGCTTTGCCGGATTGATTTTCAGTATGGGTCTATGGGAAATTGCAGGACCTTATGTGGATATTCCATATGTATTGAATCCTTCGGTTAATTTCAATGTTGCATTAAGTACAGTTATCATACTCATTCTTGCTGGGGCTTTGGCAGGATTTTTCCCTGCATGGCGCGCTGCCAAGATCAGGCCGATTGAAGCATTAAGAGACGAATAATATGTTTAATAGAGACCGTTGGAATGAAATTCTAGAAGCACTTACCAGTAATGTGTTCAGGACCATATTGACTGCATTTGGTGTGTTTTGGGGAATCTTTATCTTGATTCTGTTATTGGCTGCTGGAAAAGGTCTTGAGAACGGCGTCAAACAAGATTTTGGAGATATGGCGACCAATACCATGTTCATGTGGACACAGGGAATTTCCAAACCCTATAAAGGACTTCCAAAAGGAAGAAGATTTACCTATAAAATAGATGATGTTGCAGCATTAAGGGAAAATATTCCGAATCTAAGGTTCATTTCACCACGTAACCAATTAGGAGGATTTGGCGGAGCGAATAATGTAGTGAAGGGCCTTAAAACAGGCGCTTTTAACGTATATGGTGACTACCCGGAGATAATCAATCAAGATCCAATGACTATAACCAGTGGTCGTTTCATTAATTACAATGACATGAATGATAAAAGAAAAGTCGCTGTAATTGGTGAAGGGGTTCAAGCTGAATTATATGATAAAGGCGAAAACCCGATTAACAGTTATATAAAGATAAATGGTGTTAATTTCACGGTCATTGGAACGTATAAGAAAAAGAGTACTGATGGTGACGGGGAAGAAGGCCAGAAACAGATCTTCGTACCATTTACGTCCTTTGCACAGGCTTTTAATAGAGGTGATAAGGTAGGATGGTTTGCAATAACGGCTAATGATGGTTCTTCAATAACAGAGCTAAAGGAGCAGATTTTTGATGTAATGAGGGAGAGACATACCATACATCCAGAAGATAAAAGGGCTATCGGTCATTTTGACCTTTATGCAGAATATAGTAAGATCGAAGGGCTTTTTGGAGCCCTTAACATCGTGGCTTTTGTTGTTGGTATTCTTGTGCTTCTTTCTGGAATCATCGGTATAAGCAATATCATGCTTATAGTGGTCAAAGAGCGAACGAAGGAAATCGGGATTAGGAGAGCCTTGGGTGCAACCCCTTGGTCAATAAGAGGACAGATTCTTTTGGAGTCGATCTTTTTGACGATTATATCTGGAATGGTTGGAATAATTATTGGATCCCTTACAATTTATGGATTGAATGCAATTCTAGAGGCCAATGGGCCAGTGGATATGTTTGCCAATCCTAGCGTTAATTTATCCGTCATATTACTTGCCTTGGCAATATTGGTTATTTCCGGGCTGCTTGCTGGGTTCATTCCTGCCCAAAACGCGATAAAAGTGAAACCTGTAGAAGCATTGAGAACAGAATAATAACTATCAATATCATATCAATCGAATAGGAAAAATGAAAAAATCAGTTACCATCATCATATTAGTGATCATTACCATTCTTTTTGGCGGGTCTTTGTATTATCTATATCAAAAGAATGCGGAAGACCCAGTGGTTTATGAAACAGAACAAGCTTCAACAAAAACCATAGTTAAGAAGACAGTGGCCACAGGCAGTATCGTACCTAAGGAAGAAATCTTGATAAAGCCGAATATCTCTGGAATCATTGATGAAATATTTGTGGAAGCCGGCGATATAATCAATAGAGGTGATCTAATAGCAAAAGTCAAGGTTGTGCCTAACGTGTCTTCCCTTACTAGCGCGAAAAACAATATCACGGCATCAAGGACGCAATTGGAAACCGCTAGGCTTGCCTTGGAAAATCAGAGAAAGATATACTTACGTCAAAAGGAGTTATTCGAAAAAGGGGTTATTTCGGCCAACGATTTTGATACAGCACAGATTTCATTTGATCAAGCCCAACAACGATTCAATCAAGAAAAAGTGAATCTAACAGGAGCTCAGCAGAATTATGACATCGTAAAAACTGGAACAACCAGAGGCCTTGTTGCTTCAGCAAATACCGAAATCAGGGCGACGGTATCAGGTATGGTCCTCGATGTGCCTGTAAAGACTGGCAATCAAGTAATTGAAGCCAATAACTTTAATGACGGAACGACGATAGCGACCTTAGCAGATGTCGAGAAAATGATATTCGAAGGTAAGGTAGACGAATCTGAAGTTGGCAAGATCACTGAAAACTTGCCTCTAGAAATTACAGTAGGTGCAATTGAGAATAAGAAATTTGATGCTGTTCTAGATTATATAGCACCTAAGGGAGTCGTGGAAAATGGGGCCATTCAATTCGAGATAAAGGGAACATTGAACAAGAAAGACACCACATTCATAAGAGCAGGGTTAAGTGCCAATGCTTCGATTATCTTGGCGAGGGCAGATAGCGTTCTTGCATTAAAGGAGGCATTGGTACAGTTTGATCCAAAGACACAAGACCCATTTGTAGAAATAATGAAGGGCGATCAAGAATTTGAAAGAAAAGACCTAGAACTTGGTATCAGTGATGGAATTTTTGTGGAGGTCAAGAATGGTATTTCAAAGGAAGATAAAATTAAGGTTTGGAATCAGGTCAAACCAGGGCGATTCAATAATTAAATTTAATTTTGTGTTCGGTTAAATAAATTGTAACACTTTAATCAATATATAGACATATATTTTTATAATTGTAACTATGAAGATCAAACTAACCATAATCCTTTTTACAGTTTTCGCAATTACTGCAAATGCACAGGCCAAGAAATGGACACTTCAGGAATGCGTAACATATGCTCTTGAAAATAATATAACCATAAAGCAAACTGAACTTGATCTTAAAGCTGCCGAGATCAATAAAAAAGATGCCCTAGGTAATTTCTTGCCTTCAATTAATGCTGGTGGCAACCATTCGTGGAACATCGGTTTGAACCAAAATATAACAACGGGTTTACTCGAAAATCAAACCACCCAATTCTCCTCGATAAATATTAATGGTAACGTGGACATTTATAGGGGCATGCAAAATCTTAACAGAATGCACCGTTCCAATTTGGCTATCCTATCGAGTCAATATCAGTTGGATAATATCAAAGACGATATTGCGCTGTTCGTTGCTAATTCGTTTCTGCAAATTCTTTTCAGCAAGGAGCAAATGAAAGTTCTACTTGCTCAGAACGAAGTGTCGCAGGAAGAGCAGAAAAGAACTGGTGAATTAGTAGATGCAGGTGTTTTGCCAAGAGGCGATTTGCTCGAAATCCAAGCCACCTTGGCAACTCAAGAACAACAAATAGTTAATGCAGAAAACGCGGTAATATTATCTAAAATTAGTCTTGCTCAAACCTTATTGATAGATGATTACAGGAATTTTGATATTGCAGACATTGAATATGAGGTGCCTTTATCTAATGTGTTAAATGAAACACCAGAAGTAATTATTGCCAAAGCAAAAGAAACTAGAAGGGACATTCTAATTGCAGAGACCAATGCGGAGATTTCTGAAGACGACCTTAAAATAGCCAGAGGGGCATTACAGCCTTCATTAACCGGATTTTATAGCTACAGTACAAGGGCTTCTTATAGTGATATAATTGTCGGATCCGTACTTAATGCCGCCAATCCTACAAGAGTAATTGGAACTGTCGAGGGTACTGGGCAGAATGTTGTAGTTCCGAATTTTGATCCGATAATCGAGAGCCCAGACAAGACAATAGACCAGTTCAGGGCGAATGAAGGATATAATTTTGGTTTGGCATTGAATATTCCGGTCTTCAATGGATTTTCATTAAGGAATAATGTTGAAAGAAGTAAAGTTAACCTTGAGCGTTCCAAGAATCAGTTAGAGCAAGCTAATCTTGATCTGGAATCTACGGTATACCAAGCTTATAACGACACAAAAGGAGCTCAAAAAGCCTATGAGGCAGCGTTAAAGACAGTGACAGCAAGAAATGAAGCATTTACCTATTCTCAAGAGCGATATAATGTTGGCCTATTGAATGCTTTTGATTTCAATCAATCAAGAACACAATTGGAAACGGCGGAATCCGATCTTATTCGTGCAAAATATGATTACATATTCAAACTTAAAGTGTTGGAGTACTATTTTGGTATTCCAATAGCCAATTTAAACTAACCATTATCATGAAAAGAAAAACAATAATAATAATCTCTGTAATCGTTGTTGCCTTATTAGCATTATTAATAGTAGGTAAGAAAGCAGGATGGTTTGGTGAACAATCGAGCGGAAAAGAGGTTCTGATCGAGAAAATCACAACAATGAATATTGTTGAAACCGTTTCTGCAACAGGTAAGATACAGCCAGAGGTAGAGGTTAAGATATCTTCAGAAGTTTCAGGAGAAATCCTCGAACTACCTTTTAAGGAAGGTCAAGATGTAAAAAAAGGAGATTTGCTGGTACGAGTCAATCCCGATCTGATTCAATCGGCAGTGAACAGGGCCCAAGCAACATATCAAAATGTAAGAGCCAATCTAGAGCAAGCTGAAGCTACCCTTAAACAAGCCAAAGCGGATTATGAAAGGAACAAAGCCCTCTTCGAAAAAGGTGTTATTTCCAAGGCAGACTGGGATAGATCCCTTGCCTCTTATGAAACAGCTGTTGCTGGTAAAAGCTCAGCTTATTATAGTGTAAAAAGCGCAGGTGCATCGGTAAATGAAGCCAAGGACAATCTTACAAGGACCACCATTTACGCTCCAATGAGCGGTACCATTTCAATGCTGAATATAGAGCTTGGGGAGAGAGTAGTAGGAACAGCTCAAATGGCCGGAACTGAAATATTGAGAGTGGCCAACTTGAAGAATATGGAGGTTGAGGTTGACGTCAACGAGAATGATATCGTCAAAGTGTCCATCGGTGATTCGACCATAGTGGAGGTCGATGCTTATTTAAAGAAAAAATTCAAAGGATTAGTTACAGAGATCGCAAATTCCGCTGCGGGTACTTTGACCGCTGACCAGGTTACTAATTTCAAGGTCAAGGTTCGAATTTTGGAAGAGTCGTATAAAGATCTTTTAGAAGGTAAGCCAGCGTCCTATTCTCCGTTCCGTCCTGGCATGACCGCAACTGTAGACATCATTACCAAGAAAAGAGATGATGTGGTGGGAATCCC